>Ga0136604_1001325_pt1 | contig 11153 bp, 10 predicted proteins | sample AntRauFillE10628_FD_104928 | JGI IMG/M metagenome (GOLD analysis project Ga0136604, IMG submission 104928) | Saline lake microbial communities from Rauer Islands, Antarctica - Metagenome Filla E10 #628 | ecosystem: Environmental > Aquatic > Non-marine Saline and Alkaline > Saline | place... | reverse complement strand
CTGTATCGTGACACCGCTCGAGGACACACCCACGCAGACCGTGCGCCAAATCAGCTCTTTCTGGGAGGCAGTGGGCATGCACGTCACCCACGCTTCGCCAGAGCGTCACGACGAGATTGTTGCCCACATCAGCCACCTGCCCCACGTCCTCACTTCCGCGCTCTGCAGTTTTCTCGCCACCAAAGACCCTGCCTGGAAGACATTGGCCGGGGGTGGACTCCGCGACACCACGCGCATCGCCGCCGGAGATCCCGGGCTCTGGCGCGGGATACTGGAAAGCAACCGCGAAGAAGTCATCCGGGCGATTAGCGGGGTTGAGGAAGAATTGCACCAGCTCAAGTCTGCCCTCCTCAACCAGAACTACCCTGCCCTCCATCACCTACTCAACCGCGGCAAAGACTACCGCGATCAGCTCTAATTCCCCGACAACTTACTCATTAATCATTAGCAATTATTAATTAGCAATTTCCAATGCAAGACCCTATGCCAATCGCGCCCTTACGAGGCCCACTCGATGCCACCGCCGCCCTGCCCGGTTCGAAGAGCATGACGAACCGTGCCCTGATCCTGGCCGCCCTTGCGAAGGGCGAAACGACTCTATCGGGTGCTCTTTTCAGCCGGGACACCCGTATTATGCTCACTGCGCTGCAAGCGCTGGGATACTCAGTCACGGCCGACGAGGATCGCGCAGAGATTACTATCTCTAGTGAAAACGGCACCATACCCCGCGAGAACGCGGACCTCCATGTGGGCAACGCGGGCACTGCCGCCCGCTTTCTCACCGCATTGCTGGCGCGAAAACGTGGCGGCCGCTACAAGCTGGACGGCGACCCTGCCATGCGGGTGCGCCCGATGTCTGGCCTACTCGATGCTCTGGTTGAACTCGGAGCGGCGGAATTCGAGTTTCACGGCGAGGAAGGGCACTTCCCCTTCACCCTTATCGCCAAGGGCTACTCCGGAGGCAGCGCTCAGGTTGATGCCAGCGCCAGCAGTCAAATCCTCTCGGCCCTGCTTCTTTCTGGCACATCTGAGCAGGCGGCGTTGCAACTCATCTGTCCGGAGGTGCGGCCGGCTTATGTCGCCATCACCCTAAAAATGCGGGAAGCCTTCGGAGCGCCGCCACTACAGCCCGACGCCGAGGGGCAATACCAGCTGGAGCCGCTGGCCTATACGAGCCCGGGCATTTATAAGATTGAGCCCGATATTTCCGCAGCGAGTTATTTCCTGGCGCTGACCCTGATACAAGGTGGCCGCCTGCGCATCCCCCATCTCGGGCCGGAGCCGCTTCAGGGCGATGCCCTGTTCGGCGAAGTCCTCGCCCATCACGGCCTGCGTGTTGACGCCGGGCGCGACGAATGGATTGTGACCCGTGCGCTCGGGGAGGATATCCAGCGCGACCACCGCGAGATCGACTTCAACGCTTTCTCGGACACCTTTCTCACCTATGCCGCCGTCGCCCCGCTCCTCGGCGGCTCGGCGCGCATCACCGGGATCGGCCACACCCGGCACCAAGAGACCGACCGTATTGCGGGCATGGCCGCCGAACTTTCCAAGCTCGGCCAGTTGGTCAAAGAGGAGGACGAGGCCCTGACCATCATGGCTAAGCCCAACGAACTCCGCGCCCGCGCCCTTGCCGCCCGCAGCCGGGGTGAGTTGCTGACCATCGATACCTACGAAGACCACCGGTTCGCCATGAGCTTCGGCATCCTCGGCACCTACGACCTGCTGGGCGACGGTAAGCCTTGGCTGGCCATCCAGGACCCGGCCTGCTGCGGTAAGACCTTTCCCCGGTTCTTTGAGGTGCTTTCCGCACTCGAATTCCAGAGCTAAAGCGCGCGAAACTCACGGGAACTTTAAATACCCTGTGTAATATGTAACCCCTGTGTCATATGTAACCCCTAGTCGCTTGACTGCGAGAGTCATCGGGTAATCATTTCACTGATGACCACGCCGAATGAGGAAAATTTCAAATACTATAAAAAAGCGGAGTTGAAGGCGCTAGAAATCGCGGCGGAGATGAAGGCGACTACTCCAAAAAAAATGGATGTCGAGCTCGCGCTTCTCGTCGCGATTTTCGAGCTGCACAAAGGCACGATGCCCGCCGAATCGATAGGCAAAATCGTGCAAGGCCACCTCGATCAAATTGTGCCTTATTACACCACCGAGGCGCCGAAAGAAAATTGAACGCCGAAGAACTGCTGCGGGAAACCGCCTTGATAATGAGCGTATGGATCCTTTACCCGACATGACGTCCGAACTCCAAAAAAACGCTGTCGCACTTGGCTTGACCTGCTTCAAACGCCATATCTTTTTGTGCGCTGACTCGGCGAAACCAAAGTGTTGCCCGAAGGAACAAAGCGTCGCGTCGTGGGACTATTTGAAACGACGGTTGAAGGAGCTAAATCTTACCGGCCCTGAAGCCCTGGTTTATCGCACCAAGGCGAATTGCCTCCAAGTCTGCGCACGCGGCCCTATCGCCGTGGTGTATCCCGAAGGCGTCTGGTATCACTCCTGCACCCCGGAGGTGCTGGAGCAAATCATCCAGGAGCATTTGATCGGGGGGCAACCAGTGGAAAAATTCACTTTCGCCAAAAACCCGTTGGGGTATGATCCAAGGACATAGGACCCCAGCGGTTAATCAAACAAAGTCAGCGCTGTCGATCTCGGGTAGATGCGTTTCCATAGACTTACAATTATTCATTACCCATTAGCCAGTAGCGCAGCCGCAGCCCACCGTAAACGTTTCGCTCCGGCGCGGGCTCGTAGTAGCGCCCGCCGAATGCGTTAATCCGGATGTTGGCCGAATAGGCTTTATCGAAGACATTGTTCAACCCGGCAAAGCCCTCGATGGTCCAACGCCCGAAGTCGCGCTCCCAGCTTACCCTCAGGTCCGAGAAGCTGTAGGCGCTGACCTCCGTCGTATTGGCATCGTCCGCTTGCAACGCCCCGACAAAGCGGGTATTCCAGCGCAGAGAGAGCCCCGAAGGGTCGTCGTAGCCGAGCCGAACATTAGCAAAATGCTCGGGCACACCCGGCAGGCGGTTGCCGCTGAAATCATTGCCTCCGGGATCGAAGTTTTTGTATTTGAAATCCGAATACGTATAGCTAAGTGTCGCCGAAAGCCGCTCGGTGGGAAAAACATTTATCGCGGCCTCGGCCCCGTTTTTGCGACTCGACCCGGCGTTGCGGAAAAATTCGCGGTCAGGAAACGCGGCCAGTTCGTAGGGCACGAGGGCGTCGTCCACCTCGATCGTGAACAGCGCAAAGTCAAATGTCGGTCGCCCGGGCAGTTCGGGCAGGCGGCCCTTGACGCCCAGTTCGTAGCTGAGAGCCTGCTGCGCCAAGAGGGCATCGTTAAATCCCCCTCCGCTTGGGTTGTCGAACTCGGTCGTGGTCGGGGTTTCAAAGGAGGTCGCCACATTCCCGTAGAGCGTGAACTCGGGAAGAGGTTGCCAGCGTATGCCAATGGTCGGACTGGTCTCCCGGAAGCTTAGTTCCCCGGAATCATCCCCATCCGAGAGGAAATTATCTTCGACGTCGAACCGCACTTCATCGTAGCGCAGCGCGGCGCTGAGCGTGACCTCGCCCGGCAGTGCCAACTCGCCGGTCAGATAGCTGCCAAAATTGAGCACCCGCTCGTCCTGATCGAGGGCCAGTGGCCCTTCCGCGCCGTTGAGATTGTCGTAGTTTTCCCGCGCATCGTCCTGATACCCGAGCTCGACCCCCGCCACCAACCGGAAAGGCTCCCCGGTGAAAGCATAGCTCGCTCCACCTCCGTAATAAAGCCGCTCGAAACGGACCTGCCCGCCATCCGTAAAGGGCAGCCTATTCGCAAAATCCCGCTCCACCGCAAACCCATGCAGGCGCAGCTCATGGGCCTCGGCGAGAGGCTGACGATAGGCAAAGCCGAGCTTTTCCTGACGCACGCTCTCGCCCCCGTCAAATTGCAGATTGCGGGCGCGGGCCTGGCGTGGATTCACTGCGACTTCCGCTGCGGTCAACCCGCCCGGGTCGTCCTGCACCGGGTAGTCGATGGCGTTGATGATCGTGGTCAGCTCTGCGCCGCTCTCCAATGTATAACGGAGCTTGGCGTTCAGCGCCTTATTACGGGTTTGGCTGTTTTCGCGATAGCCCTCGTAGTCGAGGTATGAGCTGCTTACCAGCACGTTCCAGGAACCGTCCGCCCAGCCGGCTTTAAACTGGCTTTTTAAAAGGCCATAATCGCCAGCGGTGATGCGGGTCTCGGCAAAGGGCCGGGAGGGCGCATCTTCGGTCTCGATACGAATCACGCCACCGGAGGCGGGCCCGTAGATCGAGGCCGCCGCCCCACGAATCACCTCGATGCTCGCGGCCGAACCGAGGTCGAGCCCGTCCACTCCGGCCTGCCCGTCCGGCAAGGTCGCCGGAATGCCATCGACCACGACCCGCACCCCGCGTATCCCGAAGTCCGACCGCGCCCCAAAGCCCCGGATCGCGATGCGACTATCCTGGGCGTAATTATAGGGGTTGAGCACAAAGACCCCCGGCACGGTTTGCAGGGCTTCGTTGATCGAGAGTTGGGCCGAAGCTTTCTGAATCGTCTCCCGGTCAACGAACGAAACCGCCGCCGGCACTTCAAAGGTCGTCGCTTCCAGCCGGGTGGCTTTTACGGTATAGGTCTCCAAAACAATGCCCTCATCCGGGGCCGACTCCCCCGCATCACAGACACCCCAGCAGAAAAGACCTGCCAGGACAGGGAGACAACAACACTTCGAAACAACCCACATAATCGGCGAGGCATACACAGTTCTCCGCTAAAAGCAAAGAACTGCCAAATGAAATGCCCCTAGCCTAAGACGAATACAGACTTGTCCGAGCGAAAACATCCGGCTTTGCTCATTACTTATGCCTACCGCTTATTCAACATTCAAAATCATCGCCATCGACGGCGGGGCCGCCGTGGGCAAATCCAGCACCTCAAAGGGGCTGGCCGAGCGGCTCGACCTGATGCATGTGGACACGGGGGCCCACTACCGCACATTGACCTTCGCCCTTCTTGCCACCGGGGCCTCCGCGGAAGACGACTTGCAGGATACGCTCGCGCGGCTAAAATTGGAGACACGGCTCGACGGTCGCACCGCCCGCCTGTGCGTGGATGGCCGCGTGCCCACGGAACCGGAGATCCGCTCAACGGAGGTAAACGCTTCGGTCTCCCAATTCGCCGCCGTTCCATCAGTGCGGCAGGCACTCTTCGACTACCAGCGCAGCCAGGCCGACGTGGCGAGAGATGAAGGCTTTGCCGGCCTGATCATGGAGGGCCGCGACATCGGCTCCGTCATCTTCCCGGATGCCGAACACCGCTTTTTCCTCGAAGCCGACGAGGCCACCCGCGCCGCTCGTCGGGCCAAAGAAGGCCAAACCGACTCCATCGCAGAGCGCGACAAAATGGACAAAGCCCGCAAGAACGCCCCGCTGATCTGCCCCCAAGGTGCCACCCGCATCAATACCGGCCCCCGAACCCTCGAAGAAGTCATCCAGCACATCATCGAGCGGATCCAGACCGATACCATTAACAATTAGCCATTACCCATTACCCATTAGCCATTATTCATCAGTCATTACCCATTAGCAATTACCCATTAGCAATTAGTCATTAGCAATTAGCCATTAGCAATTAGCCATTTAATGAAATCCATCCCGAATCCGAAGCTCTACGAATTGACGCGCTCTATCGCGAACTGGTATTTCAGCACCTTCTACGACTATACTCAGAGCGGCACCGAAAACATCCCCAGCCAGGGCCCGGTCATTTTTGCCGCCAACCACGTCAGCTTCTACGACCCGCCCGCCATCGGTGCCTGCCTGCACCGGCAGATCAACTACTTCGCTCGCGACACACTTTTTAAGGGACTTTTCGGCAAGAGCCTGATACAAATCGGCGCCATTCCGGTGGCCCGCGAAAATGCCGAAATGAAGTCGCTCCGGGCCATCTTCAATTCACTCAAGGCCGGGGGCGCCGTCGCCATCTATCCCGAAGGCACCCGCTCCCCCGACGGCCTGCTGGCGGAGCCCAAGCCCGGCGCCGGCATGATCGCCTGCAAGTCCCGCGCCACCATCATCCCCGTCCGCGTCTTCGGCACCTACGAAGCCTACGGCCGCCAACGCAAGCTCCCAAAAATCGGCGGTCGCATCCACATCGCCTACGACCGCCCCATGACAACCGAAGCACTCGACCCCGGTAAAGCCCACCCGGAGCGGTATCTGGAAGCCAGTCGACGGATCATGGCCCGTATCGGGGCACTCGCCACACCAGACGATTGTGTAGTGTAACAGAGCTGGCGGCTTCCAGATAATAACTAATGAATAATAAGTAATGACTAAATAATATGAGTAATCAGAAATTAAGAGACTTTGAAGATATGAAGGTATGGCGAGATGCACAGGACCTTGCCGTTGAAATCTATACTGACTTTGCGCAAGTGCGTGACTTTTCCTTTTGCGATCAAATTAAACGGGCAGGTATTTCAATCTCAAACAATATTGCCGAAGGTTCCGAACGAGGAACTTATGCGGACTTTTCCCGATTCCTCGACATTGCAAAAGGCTCGACCGGCGAAGTCCGTAGTATGTATCTGCTTGGAGAACGACTAAATCTTGTCGACCAAACACGCCTAAATGATCGTAGAGACGCATGCCTAGAAATTTCCAAACAACTAGCAGGATTCGCCAAATACTTACGCAGCAAGTGAGCAATCACTCATTAGCCACCAGTCATCAGTCATCAGTCATTAGTCATCAGTCATTAGTCATTAGTCATTAGTCATTAGTCATTAGTCATTAGTCATCAGTCATCAGTCATTAGTCATTAGTCATTAGCCATGAGTCATTCAACCGACAGGTATTCCCAAAGAGGTGTTTCTTCCTCGAAATCCGAAGTCCACGCCGTTGTCGACAAACTCGACCGCGGGGTCTTTCCCGGTGCCTTTTGTAAGATCGGCCCGGACCTACTGACGGGCGATCCGGCTAAGTGCAATATCATCCACTCCGACGGCTCAGGGACGAAGAGCACCCTCGCCTACCTCCACTACCGCGAGACGGGCGATCCGTCCGCCTTCCGAAAAACGGCCCAAGATAGCCTCGTCATGAACATCGACGACCTGCTGTGCGTGGGCGCGGTCGATGGCATCCTTATCTCCAGCACGGTCAACCGCAACGCCCGCGCCATCCCCGGCGAGGCTCTCGCCCAACTCATCTCGGGAACCGAAGACTTTCTCGCCACCCTGCGCGACTACGGGGTGGGCGTGCACAGCGGCGGCGGCGAGACGGCCGACGTGGGTGACCTGACCGGCACGGCCACGGTCGATTCCTGTGCCGTCGTGGTCATGGACCGCGCCCAGGTGATTGATAACGCTAGGATCAAGCCCGGTCTATCCATCGTGGGACTGGCCTCCTCCGGGCAGGCCAGCTACGAAACATTTGAAAATTCCGGCATCGGCAGCAACGGCCTGACCAGCGCCCGCCACGACCTGCTCGCCAAATACTATCTGGAGAAATACCCCGAGACCGCCGATGCCCGCACCGATCCCGAGTTCCTCTATTGCGGCCCTTACAAGATGGACGACCCGCTGCCGGATTCCGGCCTGACGGTTGGCGAAGCCCTACTCAGCCCGACCCGCACCTACGCGCCGATCATTCAAGAGCTCCTCGCCGGGCACCGCTCCCAGATCCACGGCATGGTCCACTGCTCCGGCGGCGGCCAGACCAAGTGCCTCCGCTTTGGCACCGGCGTGCACCATATTAAAGACAACTTCCTCCCCGTCCCTCCCATCTTCAAGGCTATCCAAGAAGCCAGCGGAACCTCCGACGAAGAAATGTTCCGCGTCTATAACATGGGCCACCGCATGGAGATCTTCTGCCAGCCCGAGGCCGCCGACGCCATCATCGCCCTAAGCGAATCCTTCGGTATCCCCGCCCAGGTCGTTGGTCGCACCGAGCCGACCCAGCGCGAAGACGGCCAGAACCATGTCACCATCCAGCACGCAGGCAAGACGCTGGAATACGCGCTGTAGCCTAATCGTCGAAGCCTAAGAAAAGTCCCTAGCCAAACTGGAAGCGCCCATTTGCCAAATCTGGGAACTTTCACCTCCGATCCACAAACCCACATATTGACAAAATGTTGGATTTAGGTCACTTTATTTTTATGAGCACTACGCAAACAAGTCGGATTTCGATCGATGTTACCCCCGAGCAGCACAAGCGGCTCAAGGCCGTTGCCGCTCTTTCCGGCCAATCGCTCAAAAACTACCTGCTGGAACGCGCCCTGCCGCAAAGCGGCGAAGATGCGGCGCTGGCCGAACTGGAAGCGCTGCTCGCTCCCAGAGTCGAATCGGCCCGCGCGGGCCGCTTCGTCGATGCGTCCGTCGAGTCTATCTTTGAGGACGTCACCCGCGAACCAGTTACTTAGATGCCCGGTTACCGCATCACGCCGGAAGCTCGCGACGATCTGCAGGACATTGCACGCTATACCCTGGATACCTGGGGCGCGGAGCAACATGCCCGTTATCGCGACCAGTTGGCCGATTGCTTCAATCGCATCGCCCACCAAAGCATCGTGCAACGCAATTTCTCAAAGACCTATCCGGAACTTTGCGTCGTCCGCTGCGAGCATCACTACGCCTTCTACTTCCCGGCGGAAAAGGACAAGCCAGCTATCATCATCGCCGTCTTTCACGAAAAGATGAACTGCATCGCGCGACTTAAAGGTCGATTAGGATAATGCGAACTACGATATTTTAGATTTTAGAGCCTGCCCCGATGCAAGTTCCTCATGTATTTCGAGAGGTAGGTAGGCGTTCACCAGGGGAAAGAGGTTCTTCTGCTGGTGACATGAACTGACTTTTGTCGTGAAAGTGATTGTTCCGAACGCTTTACCATCTTAAAACACCATAGCGTTTCGTTGTTCAATGAACTGCAACCATACACCCGGTGGCGGCCCCACAACGCAAGGCATTCGTAGGGAGCACCACGCCAAAAACAGGCACTGACGACCACGTTTGTGTCAAATACCACCTTCATCACTGCGAAGCGCGACGCCGCACCCGCCGGATCGCATCGGTCACGGCAGCTGCATCATCGTCGGTCACGGCAGCTGCATCATCGTCGGTCATCTCGGGTAAAGACCGTTTGACCTTTTGTCGATAATTTTGTAAGCATAAAGTAAGAAAATACTTACTTTTACCAGCGAGTCAACGCCGCGTTCACTCAAAAAGTCCATAGTGGCGACACCCCTCCAGCACACCACTGCTGGCTTCGCCCTTGGCTTGATAGAGGTGGTCGGCAGGAATGCCCCGCTCTTGCTGGAGGGTCGACACTTTTGCGGCTAGGCCGGGGCTGGCATTGGCGACGACGATGGCGCGGAAGCCAGCGCCCAGCGCAGCCAGATCGTTTCCGGAATCGCCGGCGTAGATGACTTCGTCGGGAGCGGAGCTGGCATGAGTGGCGAGCCAGAGGAGGGCGTAAGCTTTGCTCACCGGACCGGGCATGACATCGATGAGCCCGCGATCCAAAAAGGGATCGAGGCTGCCCATGCAGGTGTAGGGCGTCGCGTCCAGCCGGGTCTCGACTTCGGCAAGAATCGACTCCAGCTGCGCTCGCTCACACTGGTAGCTGACCTTGAGCTCGGTCTGGTGCTCCGGCACCTGGAGCGAGAGCCCCGCGATGCCTTCCAGCGCGGCCTCGACATCGGCACGAACCACGCCCCCGGTCAATTCCTGCAGGTGATCCGCATAGGCGCCCACCTCTTGCCAAGTGCCCTCTTTGCGCTGCATGATCCGGCTGCCGACGTCGCAAATTATCCAGTCCGGCTCGGGCAGCGGGATTTCGCGCATGGCTTCGAGGACCGAGTCAAAGTGCCGGCCTGTGGCGAAAATAAGGCTCCACTCCGGCGCTTCGAAAAGCGCGGATAATTGCTTCAAATCATCCCGGTTCTCTGAATTTCCGGGTAAAGGGATCAAAGTGCCATCGAGATCGGTCGCCAACACACTGGGCCTGAATCCTGCTTGAGGGTTGAAATATTCCATGACCATGCCTTAATCGATTGCGACTTCAGGTCAAACCCTGCTTCGCTCTTTACCTTAAGGCCTTAGCCTTAGATAACATCCAAACCACACGAACCATGCCTAAAAAAGACGGAATCCGCATCGCTCTCATCAGCCTTCATGGTTTGATACGCGGCAATGATATGGAACTGGGACGCGACGAGGATACCGGCGGTCAGACCCGCTACGTAGTCGAACTGGCCCGGGCGCTCTCGGAGCGAGACGACATCGCCCAGGTCGATTTGATCACCCGGCAAATTGTCGATGAGCGCGTGTCTAAAGATTACGCCGTGCTGGAAGAGCCCATCGCAGACAAGGCCAGTATCATCCGTATTCCTTTCGGGCCCAAGCGCTACCTCAATAAAACCAAGCTCTGGCCTTATATTGAAGTTTTTGTCGACCAATGCCTGAACCATCTCCGCCGCACGGACACGATCCCCGACCTCATTCACGGGCACTATGCCGATGCCGGGTATGGTGGAGGCCAGCTGGCCCGGCTGCTGGGCATTCCCTTTATCTTTACCGGTCACTCGCTCGGTCGGGTGAAAAAGGACCGCCTGCTGGAATCGGGCGTCAGTCCGGAAAAAATCGAAGCCCGCTATAATATCTCCTCCCGAATTGAGGGCGAAGAATTCGCGCTGGAAACCTGCTCCCTGATTTGCACCAGCACCCACCAGGAAGTGCGCGAGCAATACGAATGCTACGAAAACTACGTGCCCGAGCGCATGGAAGTGATTCCCCCCGGCGTGGATCTGAGTGCATTCCACCAGCCGAGAGAGGATGACGAGGAGACCGAGCTCGAGAGCGCAATTAAAAGTTTCCTGCACGAGCCGGAAAAACCGATAATCGCCGCCATGGCGCGGCCGGATGAGCGCAAGAACCTCGAAATGCTGGTGCGCACTTACGGCGAGTCGCCTCGCCTCCAGCGTGAAGCTAACCTCGTCCTTATCATGGGCAGCCGAGATGATTTGCGCGAAATGCCCCCGGGCCAGCGCCATGTCCTGAAAAACATACTCACGCTCATCGATGTTTACGATCTCTACGGGAAGGTGGCCTATCCCAAGCGCCACAAGTCTG
>Ga0136604_1001321_pt1 | contig 11161 bp, 6 predicted proteins | sample AntRauFillE10628_FD_104928 | JGI IMG/M metagenome (GOLD analysis project Ga0136604, IMG submission 104928) | Saline lake microbial communities from Rauer Islands, Antarctica - Metagenome Filla E10 #628 | ecosystem: Environmental > Aquatic > Non-marine Saline and Alkaline > Saline | place... | reverse complement strand
TCCCATATCATGTACAAGTACTCTTCAGCACTTGGTCTATTAAATGTAAAATTAACACTATTTAAAACATCCCCATTTGGTAAAACAGTTTCTAGGTTTGTAGGGAAGGTTGCGGTTGATACAAGATCTGCTATTTCAGAATCTGTATAAAGGGTGTTTGAAACTAAATATCCTAGCTTGTTATCCTCCAGAAAATTAGCTGTCTGTGTGAACCCTTTAAATGACTCTAGCTTAATTCTACTTCCAGCCAAAGGTATTACTTGAGTGCCCTCTTCCCCCTCTTGTAAATCATATATATCTACTTCACCAGTTTCAAAGACACTGTTGTAACTTTTGAATGGGCTGTTGTAAGAAGAAGTTGACCATTTGTATCTACTAATCATAGTCAAGTTTTCATCTCTGTCGTCATTAAGAACAACTGAGATCACTTTTAAATCTGGGTTTTCTATGCAATTACCTCCAACTGTAAAGGATGCATCACATATTGGAGCTGTGACTGTTATCTTGATACTTGTTGGTGTACTAGAATCTTTGTTGAATGTAAATGTCCCATTGCCTGACCCTGATACATCTGGTAGACCTAATTCACCGAGTTCCCCGTTATAACTTGAATCCCCTACAAAACCTGTTGTAAAGGTTTGGTTACCCCATTGTATATCATACTTGACTGGTACTCCGTTGGAATTGTAATCGAAACCAGCTTGGCCTGTCTTAATGCCAAAGTCCATTGTGAATATTGTTTGACCACCAAAGTTTGATCTACTTACAGATTGGTTGCATGTCAAAGGTGTTGTAGAAATAAAACTTTCTTTTGTTGGGTGAACCACATACTGGTTGTTGTAAGGATCAAAAGCACCTATTTTCTTAGTGTCTATTTTACCTTTGAACCTATCTCTAAACCAAGAGCTCATTCCAAATTTAGATATTTCATCTAAGCCACTACTACTTAATCTCATTACTGCTCCTCTCTTGGAGTCAGTAAAGTATATATTGTAGCCGTCAAAGTCAAATGACTCTGGATTTCTACTTATTCCATACTCGCCTGAGTACATAATTTGTTGTCCTAATACATCCTCAATCGATGAGATGTTTGATGTACCATCAGCGTTTAATAAAAGATCCTTTCCATACAACACTCTTGAAACCTTATCTTCTTGAAAAACTAGTAAATCGGTATCCCTAGAGTATAATTTTTGTATAAATCCATACCTCTTGTCGATATCTTCTTTGAAGTTTGCTACTGATAGATTGAACTCGTTAAGTCCATTTAAATTAGTGTTTTCATTGTATGTACCACTGTAGGTTAAATCAGCATATCTTCTAACTTCCTTATATTCTTCAACAGAAGTTGTTGTTGGTCTTAAGTCTATATTTAAAAATCTAGAGTTAAATGTATCCTTAACTCTGTAGCTCTCTGCTCCATTACCTTGAGTGTAGCAATTAAAGAAATCCATCTCAACAATAGCTGAACTATTTGATGCAGATTGATTTTGGGTGTTACCAAGGTGATAACCATCTAATATTTCGAAAGTTTGTTCTGTCTCAAAGTAAATATTCGTATCTTCATCTTCTGCTTCAGTTTCAAATATCACAATACCTTCAGATAAAGATATATTTATTTGACAAGATAGCTTGGACCTTTCAAATGAGGCCCCCGGTTCTTCTCCTCTGACCCTTAGATAAAGGGCATTATCACCTTGTCTCTCAAAGTTAGTTGTAAAATTAGATTGTTGATCTCCAAGATCTATTATCTCATTCTCCCACCACTCTTGAAAATTATCATAGTCTCCTTGTGCGATCACATCTTTTTCAAAAGATTCATCATATCCGTCACTTTCATAATTTCTCAACTTAACAAATATCTTTGACCCTGCAGTTATAGGTAAATCTACATAATCTCCTGTATCAGGGTCTTTAAAACCCCCTAGTGTACCTACTTGATCTTTACCTAATAGAACTTCTGGTTTTCCAGACTTACGAGCTGCGTAGCTATTATAAGCAATAATGGTGCCTTCGCTTTTTTCCATATTAAAGTTTGTAGGCTTAATTTTCATATAGAGGCCTTGATCCTCTACTATATCATTGCCGTTTTCGTCTGCGTTACCTTCAATAAAATCTGGTTGTTTAGTAGACACCTCTAAAACCCTTATTTTCACAACTTCCTCTATAGGTCCATCTAAGTCTGACTTGACTATTAAGGTGTCGCCTTCTTTCACTTTATCTCTATTGGCCCCATCAAGTTTTATCCATCTAAATAAACCATCCTCATAGAATAGGTTTGTATAAATAGTTTGGTAATCACCTTTATTCTGCTTGACAACTAGTTTATACCTATCTGCAAACTCTGGTGGAGTGTTGTTTATATTAACTACAATCTTGTTTTGATTAATAGAGAATTTCTGTGGTACGTTTATAGTGTTACCAGTATCTGTCAAGACGGTCGTTGCTCTGTTGTACTCATCCATATAGATTATACCTACCTCATAACTTCTTTCTGTCTTAAGGGAGGTGTCGATGGATATCTCCCTATAAAAGGCTATTGATTGTGCAGTGTAGGACCACTCATAAACATCATTAACAAAATCACTATCATTAGGATCAGATGGAGTCTGATCTATTTTATAAGTAAAGATAGGTGCCTGTATTGAAATAGTAGTGGCTGTTGACCCTGTTATTACAAAGCTAGTGTTACTGTCAAACTCTCCGTCAGTGGGGGTACTATTGACATTGTAATTGTTCATGAACACATTAGTCATAACTATATTTACAAAAGCTGAAAAGCTGTCACTAGATGCTAGTTCTGAAGCATCTGAATAATCTTGATCTAAGATAAAATCAAATGTATTATCAAATGTTCCGGATATAGCTGTGGCTTGGGTTCTAAAGTCAAAGGTTAACCTAGTTTCTTTCTTGAGATCATTGTTGCCTAAATCTACTGTTATAGTGTCATCTGCCACTGTGGTTGTACCTAATGTTGTATTAAGCTCTTGACCTGTTAGATCTTTGCTTAGTAAAGATAGATTGTAATCCAGTCTTACCTTTTCACCAAACCTGTTGACTAAGTTATAACCCTCTACATAATTACCAAAAATAGCTCTGTTACCAATGATCTCCATAGCTTTGGCTTTTCTCGGTACATTATCATATGCTCTGAATAGTTCGTCTTCCGGAAGGAATGTATACTTCTTGCTATTCGCGAATAGAAATGACTCAGGCACATTATCTTCCCAGTTCTCTTTCTCTTTATTAAAAGTCTCTACTATAGCAAGCGCGTTTGAATTACTTTCTTTAACTACAAGTTGTATATCTGTGACTCTTTTACTTCCAGTGTTAAATGAAATAAAAATTGCGTTAAATGAGTTGAGCATTCCATTATTTTCCATGGTTTGGTAGTCAAGTTCAAACCTGCTTGGAGCAAAGTTGTAATTAGAGAATGAAGACAAAGAACTGTATTCTCCGTCTAGGTACTTATACCTATAGGAAAAAGATAAGAATTTATCTTCTAGATTGTTCTCAAGTGTTGAGGGTGTAAAAGTTAAAATAGTCTCCGGTGCAAATCTCGGTGGCTTCTTAATAAGTAATATGTCTTCCTCTTCGAAACCATTAACCCCGTAAGTCTTAGCTCTTTCAATGTTAATCATCCTTGGTGGATTGAGGTCATCTGTCCATAAAAGGAGATCCCTACCGGACTCTCCATTGATAACTTTAGACACACCTGTTATAAGGAACGAAGAATCAAAGTTTAGTAAACTATCTGGTTTAGATGACTCAAGTAAGATATCAGTCTGGCTATTGGCAATATCATATTCTATCACAAGATCCTTCTCATCTGAAGTTGTGAACCAGTATACTTTTTGATTTGACCCATCACCGAAAGACCCTATCGTCTTTGCGTTAGTTAGGTTAAAGTTAGTTAGTTGTTCATTGCCAAGAGAGTTTTCTATGGCCCCTGCATCCGAGCCTTCACTGTTGGCCACCCTTATATTTTCTGCATGAGAATACTGACCATTAGGTAACAGCCTTTCATCAATATCTTTGTTTAGCTTGCCTTGTATAAAGGTGTTCTTTAATTTCATCTTACAAAATTCTGATTACATCTCTTCTATGAAAAACTTGTACTACACCGTCATCAAACTCATCCTCTTTTGGTGCGTTGATTGGTACAAGTACTTTGTCTCCAACTTGAATATCTTCTTCTGAGCTTTCCTTGACCTCTAAGGTCATGAAGTTTAAAGTTTTCTTGTCTTCAAACCCTGATGAAGTAACATTTCCGTAATTTGTTACATCAATTCCTATCAAGTAGTTGTTTAACATCTTGCTTACTCCCATTTTATTTAAATTTTAATTGTTACTTAATCCAGACAGATGAACCCTTAAATACTTGTAATAGTTCGTCTTTTCTGATTGTGTTTATTCTCTGCATGGCTAATCTTCTACTATTATAGAATTCTTTTCTAGCCCTCATTTTTTCACTTTGTGGTACATTCCTTCTATTCTTTATCAACTGGTGATGAATGAAGTCAATAATACCTGACTCAGCAAATTTGTGTATTCTTAATTTATCTTCTGGTAATCCCTCTGAACCCGTAAACAGTCCGTCAGATATGTACTCCAATACAATCATCCTACCCTTTGCATCTGACCCAAACTCTATTACTCCGGCACTTTTATTTATCCTGTACCTCCCATTATTAAAAACTCTACTTAAGTCTTTGTTTGGTTCGAAGTTATTACCAAATTCAAACCTATCTTTATCTATTGCTGCCTCATCTTCCTCATCAAATTGAATTTCATCCATGGGTAATTGAGTCTCACCTTGTAAAACCGCCCCTTCATCATCAAATAGGTAAGCGAAGTTATCATCCTGAAGGTATTCCTGTGCAATACTCTTTCTGTTGTCCTGTGCCATGGGGTGTAATTGCCCACGGTCATCCACCCATGAAATCCTTACATAGTTTACAAAATCTGGTGGTAGTGTAACCATAAGACTTGGGGATAGCTCCAGTTCAATCGCTCTTACCTCTTTTACTACATCAGAATAAAACTCTCTGAACCCTCTTCTAGCTTGGTACAAAACTTTAAACCTAGGCACCATAGCAGTGTAGTCATCTCCATCTCTGGACATCATATAGTTATTCACAATCTCTTGTAGAGTTATGTGTTGGTAGTTACCAAAATCTTCTGGGCTATTATAATACTGTTCACTTGTTGCCATTAACCGTTATCTTTTGCATTGTTCTTATCTTTAAGGGCCTCAGCAGCTTGTACTACATCTGACTCTCTAAGGTTAATTCCAAAGTATACTAACATTCTGACCACTACGTTGCTAAACTCTGATTTATGTAATTCAAAATCTTGAAAGTCATTCGAGGAGGGGTTGAACACTGGTGTTGAGTCTGGTAAAGTAAAATATGTCCATTTGGGTTCTTTTGGCACCCTTAAATATCTTACCTCCAAATCATTTGTAAACGAGGCTGGCATAACTTTAATTGTGTTGCCTATCATCTCATATACAGCGTAGAGTTCTGTAGGAGCTACTTCTGAGCTTCTCATGTAGTTTATTTGACTTCTTTCCACTTCTTCTACAACTATTCCACTAGGAGTTGATATCCCATCCTCTTCAAGTAAATATAAATTGGAAGGTAACACATAATTTGTCCCTGTGTGTGATATTGTAGACTGATCCGCGAATTCATCTATTCTTTGCCTTTGGTTAAAGCTTAAATTAGCATAACCTTTGTTAGTTAGGCCTCTGTTCTCTCTATTCTTATCTCTGTTCTCATCTTCAAAATATTCCCTAAATATTTGTAGCTGCACATTGTTTGCAAGCAGGTTGAATTCAACAGGTGATATATAACCTTGGATTTCTTTATTTAGGATGGTCAGTAATGTGTCGTATACCTTGTTTATCATAAGAGCAAAGATAACATTTTTATTAACCCCTTATAAAAGAAAACCTCAGTGGGATCACTGAGGCTGTCTTATTAGTCTTTACTGTGTACTAACTCCTTCGAGTTATCTCTTCTAGTACTAGCATTCCTTCATCTGTAGCTAGGTAAGACGTGAAATAGTCTACTAAATCTACACCTACCGGTGCTGTAGCAATTACTTCCTTATCCTTGACCCACATGATGGATTTATTGTTTGGTGACTTCTTGATGATGCCATCTTTAATTGATTTAAGAACTAAGTATTTTCTAAATACTTCTCCGTTGTCAAATATGACTGGGTTCCCAGCTTCATCTATAAAGTACTCTGGGCTGTTCTCGATCTCGTTGTATAAGATTCGTTTTAGCTCCTCCGTACCCTTTGAAGCAACTTGGTCAATTGATCCCATAATAACTGCTGCCTCTGAAGTTAAAGCGTGAATTCCATCCTCCTCTTTTGCTTTCTTCCTTACAAGATACTTAAGGTCTATTTTTAGTTCTTCATCTACAATAGATTCCTTAGCTATTTTTTCATCGTCGATTAACTCAAACCATATACCTCCATTGGCTACGTTTGATGGATGACTGTCTAGGAAATCTTGTGTTAAAGGTTCAGACTTAAGTACATTTAAGTATCCGTTTGTAAAAACGATTGGTGTGACTAGAGCGTGTTTATCTTGCTCATCTATAAAAATAGACTTTTGATTAGGTGCATGTCTGATTGCTCTCCTTGATCCATTAGTTCCTTCATCTTCATCAAATACTGTCAGACTACCTTTTCTTCCTACGTTAAGGAGAAAAGACTCTCCTGATCTGTCATTTGTAAGCCTATAAGACTTATCACTTAAAACTTTTTTCATTTTACTATATTTTATTTTGATTGAGTTACAAACTTACATAAATTTTACTTATAGTTATTTTTATAAAACAAAAAAGGAGGCTCTAGGCCCCCTTCTTGCTTGTTTATGAATATTTCTATTCTTGTCCCTCAAATAACATGAAGTTGTTTGCTCCAACTGTGTTAAGCATACGCTCTGACAAGTGGTGCTCTCTCATTACATCTTCATCATCTGTGTTAACTCCAAATACAGAACCTGTTAACCAGTTTTTATATTTACGGTTCTCAGCAGCAGATGCTCTAAACATTTGTTGTAGGAATGGAGTGGTGATCTTGTCTCCGGCTCCGTTACCGTTATATACTCCTTCGTAAACCTCTTTTGTTCCAACTGGGATTAAAAGACCTCTTACTTTTGCTTGTGCATCAACTGCTCCTAAAAGAGTTGGATCGTTTAGCAATTTGTAATCAGTTTTGTGGAAGTTGTATGTCCCTCTTGTAAACCCTTTGAAACCAAGGTTTACAGCCATGTCTTTATCATTGTCAAAGATACCGTAAGAGATACCTCCGTCATATCCAGCGTTCAATTCTCCTAGCATATCATCGATAGCAAGAGACTGATCTCTGTCTACGTAGAACATGTAGTCTTGAATCTTACCTTGAGCATCAAATCTTCTTACGATGTCATCAAAATCAGCTACTGCATCTGCAATACCTTGGTAAGTGTTACCTCTTTCACGAACTGCCTCGAAAAGACCTTCAGTACCAGTTGTTCCGTTTGCTTCGGCATCTGATCCAGCATCAGCTTTTTCAGCTTGTAGTAAAGCTAACTCCATACGGTCTTCCCATCTACGTCTTGTGTCTTCTTGGTCTTTTAGGTACCATAAGTATCCACCTTCAGAGTGCTTAATCCAAGAGATTTGAGCAACGTCTGATCCGTTAACCTCGAAGTTATCTTTAAGGATGATTGGTTTGTTATCTAAGATTGTGAAGTCTGTAGATAGAGTACCTTTCATACCCCCAGTTCCTTTTCTAAACTCTGAGCCATCAATGAACGCTACAATCCCTGTAGTCGCTAATCCTGTGAAACCTGCATTCTTGTAAGCTGCCACTGTGAAAGTGTTAGCATCTGCTGCAGTAATAATACCACGTCTCTTAGATGCTCCAGAAGAAAGGTGTACTGTTTCACCAATTCTGAATACGTGATTTGCTTTTGTGAACACATTACCAGCTCTGGTAACATCTTTGTAAACAGTGTGGAGTCTTCCTTCCTCTGTCCAAATAAACTTATCTGAGGCCATTGCCGATTCTGCTCCTAACATGTACAACATACCTGTTACGGATCTGTTACCGAAAATGTTTGCCATTTCCTCGTGTGTGTCTACATCGTATTGACTGGTATAGTCAAATTTTGATACGTAGTTAGTTTTAGTTGCTACTTTAGTAGAACTAGGGTCAACTGAAAAAGTTGGTGTGTTATTTAGTGCCATCTTGTTTTTATATTACGTTGTTATTTTCTCTTTTTGAATCCTACTTTTAATTCTTTTTTCTTGCCTTCATTTTCATAAATAGGTTTATTTGTAGGCTTAGATGGCTGAGCGTTACTTCCTGTGTCACTAAGATTTGTATTCTTAGTCTCACGGATTAAACTATCCTTCCCAGAATTTTGACCTTGCTCAAAAGCTAATTGAATCATTTTATCAAAATTTTGTATCTTGATACCATCCTCAACTACTGCTTTATGATTCCAGCTCCCATCTTCATTCTTCCAATGAGGCATTTGGTCTATCATATCTGGAATACTCTTTTTGATTTGATCTGATACAACAAAGTCTATCTTGTTGTCCTCCCCCAAATTCAAGGTCATCTTATCAACGGACTTAGCTGTGTCCTTGATACCCTTAAAGTAATCCTCTTGTGCTTTAGTGTTGGTCTCTACCTGACTTTTAATTTTGTCAGCTAATTCAACCTTTTCTCTGATCTCAGGTGACAATGAACTTTGATTAGGTTCTCCTAAATCTGCTTTAAGCTTATCAAGTTCCTTTCTACCTTTAGTAGCGTACTTTTTAAGCTCCCATTGCTTTTGCTCTAGGTCCTCTTCTAAGTCATCTTCAGACTCCATAAACTTTTTAAGTTCCAAGTTTAATTCTTTAGGTGTTGAATCTGGATATTCTAATTGCAGAAACTCTCTTGCAACGTCCATATCTGACACTTTGTCAAAATCTTGTTGATACTTAATGAAGTCTTCAATAGGTCTCCCTGTTTTCTTTCTCCACTCAAACACTTCCTTCATGTAAGGATCAGATTCTAGAGGATCAGGTTTTTCTGCAGTTAACTCTTCGAGGGTTACCTCTCTACCTAGCTTCTCGCTTAGGTACTTAGAGACTGCATCATCATCAATCTGTTCCGTAGTTTCTTGACCTTCATCAAGGTTTTCAGCTTTCAAAGAACTGCCAGATGGTTCTCCACCTTCTGGACTTGTATTATCTTCTGGTGCTTCAGCCGGCTCGGCATCCCCACCTTCATTTACTTCTGTTTCTGCAGGCTCTTCACCTTGAACTGGCTCTTGTGCTGGTTCTTGATTTTGATCCGGTGTTACTTCCGGTTCCTGTAAAGCCTCTTCAGTTTGTGTAGCTTCCTCTCCTGCTTGCACACCGAGGTTCTTTTTAAAATTACCTGCGCTTAGTCCTGACATTTTAATAGATTTTATTTATTATGTTACAAATATATATAAAATAAGACTATACTAATTTTTAACTTGGATCCATCTCTGATATTTCAACGGATCCTGAAATATTGTCTTCAGAAGACTCAAAGTTCTTAGGTCTAGTGTCTCTAGTTTTTTGATCTATGAGCTCTGATTTTTGAGAGTTATTTCTATCGAGTCTTTGGTCCTCCCTATCTTCTTTTTCTTTTAAGTTCATCCTAGATACCTCGCCTTGCATTCCTTGAATCTTCATGTTGTAGCCAAACTCTTTTTCCATCAGTACCGATTTAACCTGAGCTTCTTTCTCAAGCTCCATCATCTTAGCTTTAGATTTAGCTTCTATTTCCATTAGAGAACTCTTACTCTTAGCTTGAATTTCAATTTGCTTGGCCTGAGCTGCTTTCTCGGATGCCATCGCTTGAGATTCTCCCTGAGCTTTAATCATCTCTTTTTCGTTAAGTTTCTTGTCTTTTTCTCTTCTTATTCTCCTAGTCTTAAGAAGTTCATTAGCAAGTTTTATGTTAGAGGAAGCCCTTATGTCAATTGCATCATCTAAGGTTATACTTTCCTTGGATAGAGCTTGATTTATATTTTGTTCTAGATACTGTCTCTCTTGAGCATCTGGTTTAAGTTCTATGTTAATACCTAGGTCATGTAAGTGATATTTTTTAATGGCCTTAAGTGTCTCTACGTTTATTTTACCAATAGCATTTATATAAGTGTTCTTTAAGTCCGAATACTCAAAAATATCTTTCAGTCTTAAGGAGAGTCCCTTACCTAACCTTTTTGACATATTTAGCCCTGCATCAAGGATGTGTCTGGTTGCTGTGTTAGAATTTACCGCTACCATTTCTTGAACTCCTACTAAAGTATCTGGGTGAGGCATACTTGCATCAGCTCCTTGTGCTATACCAATGGCATCTCTTACTAAATTTAAATAATGGTTATATGCACCTATTAATCGATCGAGGCCGTCTATAACACCATTCTTCAATTCTCGTATCGGCTCCCTACCATAATTATATTCCCCTTCTGCTGTAGAAGTGGTCCCTAATACGTTACCAGTTTCATTATATATCTTTATTGCTTCAAGAGGAGTAAGCACATTACCTTCACCCATGGAAATTTCGTTAAGGCCGGCTACATCAATGTAGATACCATTCGGCCTTGCCTTAGCTATAATTTGTTGTAACTTCAAGTGGATTTGTTGCATCTCATCGATATAAGGAACAACTTTTTCAACTGTACTTAAGGTTCTGTTCTGGTACAAGTCTGGTGCATACAAAATATAATTAGGTTGGGTAATATTCAAGTACCCATCTTCCCTAATCATGTTTTCACACATTTTGTAGTTATAGATCATTTCAGTACCAAGAACCAAGGATCCTTCGTACCAAACGTCTATTACTTTTTTGGATACCTCGTAACCTTTGTAAGAAGGGTCTTTTTTATCAAAAGTGCTTTCCTTTTTGATCATCTTAAATCCTCCACTCTTGTTATGCTTCTTTTTGTAAGAGATTGTTTTCGTTGACTTAAAAGTAAAGTGAAGTACATCGACCATCATATTACCCATGTCATCTTCTCTTAAGTTACTATTACTGGTTTCATTCCCATGGTACCTCGACCATGTTCCTGTAGTATCTGCTACCCCTTGAATCTCTTCATCGGTGAACTTTCCGTTAGAAGTTCTCT
>Ga0136604_1001317_pt1 | contig 11167 bp, 9 predicted proteins | sample AntRauFillE10628_FD_104928 | JGI IMG/M metagenome (GOLD analysis project Ga0136604, IMG submission 104928) | Saline lake microbial communities from Rauer Islands, Antarctica - Metagenome Filla E10 #628 | ecosystem: Environmental > Aquatic > Non-marine Saline and Alkaline > Saline | place... | reverse complement strand
TGCACTGCACCGCGGCGCTTGCGGCTACGTTGCTTGGATTGTTTGCGTTTTGGCTGGCCCATGAATTATGTCTCCAATTTAAAAGTTTTTACCTTTTGGCTTTTGGCTTTAGGCAGAATTTGCGGAGTAAATAGGCTTCGGAGCGCTCGTCAAGTCGCAATACTGTGAAAAATTCGGAGCTAGGTAAGTTCGAGCACGGAAGCGACGAGTTTGTTGATCCCGGCCTCGGCCTCCGTGACAGAGTTTGCCAGCAGGTAAGCGGGAGTGCTGACGACGCGGTTTTGCTGGTCGGTCACCACTTGATCGACCGGGCAGTTGATATGTGTTGCACCCTTCGCTTCCAGTGCGGCCGCGATCTCGGGGTCGTTCCCAATCGTCAGTTGCACCGCTTTATCGCCCAGTGCGCGGGCGGCGAGGACGGGCGCGATACACATGAAGCCAAGGGGCGTGCCTTTTGCGTGGGCCTGCTGGATCAGATCGATGACCTCTGGGTCCACGTCGTATTCGGCCCCATCGAAGGCATAGCTGGAAAGGTTTTTTGCGGCACCAAAGCCCCCGACAAAAAATATCGCGGCGAAATCACCGATATCGAGGCTGTCGAGCGGCTGGATCGCCCCGCGCGAAATACGCGATGCTTCCACCATGACATTGCGGTGTTCATCCACCATCTCGGCGCCGGTGATGTGGTTGATGACGTGTTTTTGTGCGATATCCGGAGCCGCACAAGTGACTTCTGTTTTCGCACGGTCCAGTGCCAACAAGGTCAGGACGGCTTCTTGAATTTCAGTGCCGTCGTAGGCACCACATCCGGAGAGAATAACAGCTACTTTTTTCATGGTCTTCTTAAAAGTTTAAAGATTGAGGTTTATAATGCGTCCGTTACGAGCCCATTAACATAAAAACGGCGATGGCTAAAGCAATACGATACCAGGCGAAAGGCGCCAGGCCGTGCTTACTGAGAAAGGCAACCAGCCACTTTACCGCAAGAACGGCAGAAACAAAAGCCACCAGGCAGCCTGTCAGCACGGGACCGACTTCCAGCGCGGCCAGCATTTGCTCACCATTACTGACGAATTTATACCCGGAAGCCGCCGTCAGAGTGATGAGGCCAAGGAGAAAACTGAATTCAGCAGCATGTTTGGGGGAAAGTCCGGCGAGGTAGCCGCCGACGATAGTAGCCATCGACCGACTGGTGCCCGGCCACATGGCAAAACACTGAATGAAGCCAATCATTAACGACTGTTTCAGGCTCAGTTCGTGTAATTCGGGTCCGTCTTCCGGATCAATCGCTGCTTTACGTTTACGCCTACGCCAGTGCTCGACTCCCAACATCACAAAAGCACCAACAATCAGCGCACCCGCCACCGCATGGATGTTGTTCCCTAGGTTGGACTCGATCCAATCGTCGAGCAACAGGCCGATGAAGGCGGCGGGAAGAAAGGCGATAATAAGATTTAGCGCCAGTCGTCGTCCGCTCTCGCTCCGTCCGATGCAGCCGAGTGCCATGTTTAAAATGGTGCGCCAGTAAAGGAGGACGACGGCGACAATTGCACCCGCCTGGATGACAATCACATAGGCGTAGGCCGCCTCACCGATGGTGTAGGGGCGGACACCACCGGTGGTTTTATCCTCCACCAGAATGGGGTTTCCTTCCAAATCAAAAACCGGAGTATCCGCATCCAAGTCCAGTAACCGGTTCGTCAGGATGAGGTGGCCAGTGGAGGAGATCGGCAAATATTCGGTGACCCCCTCGACCAGCCCGAGGATGACTGCATCGAGATAGCTCAGCTTCTTTGACGCGGTTTCCGTCGTCGTTTCGAGCTGTGCCTGAAGTGGGGACAGGAGAGTCAAGGAGAACAGAAGAGCTTTTAACCAATGCATAAAATCAACTTAGGTGTCGGTGGTTTGAGGAAAAGTCGAAAACTAATTTTGCTTGTCGTGGCGGGTTATTACCTTTGCTTACACTGAAAACGGTAAAGATGGACGATGCATTAGAAAAACTTAGTTGTTTGGTCAGGGCGGGAGAAAATCTCCGGCCCGACCAGGCGGGGCAGGCGGCGACACTTCTGGCGGATGCGGAGGTGTCTCCTTCTGTGAAGCAGGCCTTCCTTACAGCTTTCGCCGCGAAGGGCGAGACGGCTGTAGAGGTCGCCGCCTTTGCCAGCACTTTTAGGCAAATGGCGATCGATCCGGGAGTCGGTGCCTGGGCGGACCGAGCCATAGATGTTTGTGGCACGGGCGGCGATGGCTCCAGCACCTTTAATATTTCGACGACAGTTTCCTTTATCCTGGCGGCGGCAGGCGTGCCGGTCTTTAAGCACGGCAATCGCTCGATCTCTTCGAAATGTGGGAGTGCGGATCTCTTGGAGGGCCTCGGATTTCGTCTGGATCTATCGGGCGAACAACTCCGTGGGTGCCTCGAAGCGCTTAACTTTTGCTTCTTTTATGCACCTGCCTTTCATCCGGCTTTTAAAGAGATCATGCCGGTGCGCAAGGCGATGGCAGCAGAGGGGATACGCAGCATCTTCAACCTGCTCGGGCCACTAATCAATCCCGGTCGCCCCGCACACCAGCTTCTAGGCGTCTTCGCGCCAAATTGGGTTGCGCCGCTGGCGGAGGCACTGGGCGCACTTGAGCTCGAAGCGGGCTTGGTCGTGCACGGCTTTCCGGAGGGGGACCGCGCACTCGATGAACTGAGTTGCGCAGGCACCAATCAAGTTGCAGGCATCGGCGAACTCTCCAAATATTCCGGTGCGTTGTCTGCGCGCGATGCCGGCCTTCCGGCATGCAAGTTTTCCGACCTGGCCGGTGGCGGGATGGAGGACAATCTGGCTATTCTCCACTGTGTTTTAACCGGTAAGGACGATTTGGTGCCGCCGGGGCTCCGGAACTCCATACTCTTAAATGCTGGGGCCGCGCTCTGGGCCTCCCGACAGGGCGTTGATTTGAAAGATGGTATTCGAATGGCGGATGAACTCTTACGCGATGGGAGTGTCGCCCGTTGGCTCAGACGTGCCCAAACTTTTAACGCTCAATTTTTATCTTCTCATGACTAAATACTTTGGCACAGACGGCATTCGGGGGAGCTACGGCGATGCGCTGATGAACCCTGATCTCGCTTACCGGCTAGGTTCGGCCCTCGGGCTCTACATCGGCCAGGGCAAACAAGGGCTTCCGCTATGCGCTGTGATCGGCCGGGATACACGAGGCAGCGGCCCCTTGCTCTGTGAGGCACTCATCCAAGGGCTGAACCAGCACGGCGTGCGTGTGCATGACGCTGGGGTGGTGCCCACCCCGGCGGTGGCTCGTGCCGTATTGTTGCAAGGTGCGGATCTTGGCATCTCAGTGACCGCCTCACACAACCCGGCTTCGGATAACGGAATAAAACTTTTCAACGCCAGAGCTTGCAAATATGCAGAGTCCAGCGAGCTGGAGATCGAGGCGCTACTGGAGGCCCAACTCCCCCGTAGCGAAGCTGCACCCGCGCCTGAAGCCATTGCGCTCGACGCCGCTGCGGCCTACGTCGAGGATATTCGCGCTTTGCTGCCTCCAAACTGCCTCGATGGTTGGAAGATCGTTCTCGATTTGGCCAATGGCGCGACTTACCAGACGACTCCGGCCGCTTTCCGGCATTGGGGCGGGGAACTCCATCTCATCGGGAACCATCCCGATGGAGCAAACATCAATTGCGGTGTCGGTAGTGAGCACCCCGAACAACTCAGTGCGGAAGTTCGCGAATACGCTGCCCATATCGGTATCGCCCATGATGGCGATGGCGATCGGCTGGTGGTTTGTGATGATCAGGGCAAATGCCTCGAAGGGGAGGTGCTGTTGGCCCTTCTGGGAATAGATGCCCTTGGGCGCGACACACTGAAAAATAAGACGCTCGTGACCACTGTGCACAGTAATCTCGGCCTCGACCGTGCCATCCGCAATGCCGGTGGCCGGGTCGAACGCGTGGAAGTCGGCGACCGCAACGTCGCCGCTCGAATGCGTGAGCTTGGCTCTAACATTGGAGGCGAATCCTCCGGGCACGTCATTTTTTCCGATTTTGCCACTACCGGGGATGGCCTCCTTGCCGTTGTGAAATTGATCGACCTGATCTGCCAGGCCGGTAAGCCGCTGTCCGAGTTGCGGAAGCAGGTGGTGCTCTTCCCGCAGAAGACGCTCAATCTTAACGTTGTCCACAAGATTCCCATGGATCAGTTAACGCACTTGCCTCGGGCGATTGCTGCTGCGAGCGAAGATCTCGGCGAAAATGGTAGAGTGCTCGTCCGCTACTCCGGGACCGAAGCAAAACTCCGCCTCCTGGTTGAAGGTCAGGATGAAGCCACCATTGAGGGACACATGCAGACTCTCGTCCAAGCGGCGAAAGCCGAGCTCGGAATAATTCATAGTTGACCGTCAACTTATTTTGGTCAGGTATAGAGGATACGCTACTATGGAAGAAACTACCCTTAAAGATCTTGATTCCCGCTTTCAAAAGCAGGTAGAAAACGCACGCAAAGCGACTGATAAGAATCCGGCCTACGCTGTCGATATTCTTGCCAATATCGTCAGGCGATCGCCTGGCTGCCTAGAGGCCAGGAAATATCTACGTCAGAGCCAGCAAAAAGCAAAAAAAGGTGGCAAAAACAAGGGTCTGGGTGGATTTATGAGTAAGGTCACCAGCCTGCCCTTTGCCATGACAAGCAGCTCTAAGCTGAAAAAGGATCCCGAGGCAGTGATGGAGGCTTCCGAAAAAATGCTGTCGGCAAATCCCGCCAATTCAGTTGCGCATAAAATGCTTGGTGCCGCCGCTGAGGCACTCGAACTCAAAGAGACCGCAGCCTTTGCTTACGAAGAACTCTTCAAGCTTGATCAAGCGAACACCGAGAGCGCCAAACTCCTTATGGCGGCCTACATCGAGATCGGAAAGTGCAAAGAAGCGATTGAAGTGGGCGATGCCGCTTATCACGCGAACCCGGCAGACGACGAGGTGCAGGGTTTGATCAAGAAAGCCTCCGTTCAGCAAACCATGGAGAAGGGCAGGTGGGAGGAGGATAAGAGCTTCCGAGGAAAGCTCAAGGATGAGGACGAAGCTCAGAAGCTCGAACAGGCCTCACGTGCGAAAACCGGCGAATCCGGACTCCGCTCCATGATTGTCGAGGCTAAAAAGGCGGTCGAAGCAGAGCCCGAAAATCTTAACTTCTATCGCGATATTGCTAACAACTACCGCAAGCTTGGAGAATATGACGAAGCCCTGGAATGGGTGGGCAAGGCCCGCCAGCTCGAAGCCGGTCGCGCGGACGCCAATCTTGAGCGCCTCGTGGGCACCCTTAACCGGGAGAAGATGCAAAAAGCGATCAGCGCCGCAGAAGAAGCACTCGAAGCCAACCCAGAGAACGCCTCTGCCAAGGACGAACTAGAAAAGCTCCGCGCCGAAGAGCACACCTTCCGCCGGGAACAGACAGAGAACCTGGTTAAACGTTATCCCAACGAGTTCAGCTACCGCTTTGAACTCGGGGAACTGTTGTTTGAAGACGAAGAGATCGATAAGGCCATCGAGAACCTGCAGCTTGCGCTCCGCTCCCCTAAGGTCCGTATCAATTCACTCATTCTACTCGGTAAATCCTATCTGAAGAAAGGCTTCCACGATATGGCAGCCGAACAGCTCCAGGCGGCAAAGTCCGAAATCCCCAGCATGAATGAGCAAAAGAAGGACGTGCTCTACCGACTCGGACAAGCCTACGAGCAGCAGGGAGATCTGGATAAAGCCATCTTCGAATACAAAGCCCTCTACGGGGCCGACATTTCCTACCGCGACGTGGCCCAGAAGATCGACGACTTCTATTCAAAGAAGTAGTCGATCCGGGAAATAACTTGGAAACAGTGCTTTGTAAAAGACTGGGATTAGGAAAGCTGAGGTCGAGACTTTATGGGGCACTGATATAGGGTTGAACTTCTAAAATAATGCCTGCCTAAATCGGTTCGCCTGTTTCCGATCATGCGCCAGAGGGAGGAAAAAGGGGTCAAACGTGAATGGCACGAACTTAAGCCCCTCGTCCCAACGGGGCAAACTATGTCAGCCTGGGGCAAAGCCCTAGGTATCAATGGGTTAAAGATATCGAGCCCTGAAAGGGCGATCTAAGAAAACGACGTAAAAGTCCCTTAAGTTCGTGCCATTCGGGTCAAACGTAGAATATAAATATTCCAAGTTATTCATTGATTGAGAGTTTCCGGATCAGATTGGTTACACGGGGGCGGGTAAGAGACGGGGTCAGAGTAACAATTTAACTTGTTTTTTCAATCTTAGCCGCCTCTCGTTTTAACATGGGAACCTGTTCAGGCAGTGATTGACTAGGTGACAGAGCTACTCGAAATTGAAGAATGACAGAAACTTCAGCAGGATGAATTATACGCGAAAATTACGGTATGCCCCGCTTCTTTTGAACCATGAAAACAATCAAAAACAAGGAAAATTGGACTGACCCCTTGGGTTCTTCCTTCCTTGGGTTCTTCCGGAATCAGTGGTCACGGTTGGAATCATGAAACATTGGGCTGGTGCTTTTCGGTTTCGAGTTCAATCAATAAGGGGATTCCAGACCTTTTTGAAGCCAAAACCTTGAAAGTCTTTGGTGTTGGCGGTAGCGAATTCGTCCACCTTGAAAGCGCGTAAGGTCAATGCGATGCGACAGTCGAAAAGGAAGCGGCGGGAGATGTTCGGACGAGCGGCATGTTCCCAAATGGCTTTGTGAAATGTTTTGGAGTCGGCTGGAAAGCCGAGAATGCGCCAGCGGTCATGCATGCGGTAACGGTTGATTACCTCAACAGCCTCTTTGGGGGACAGCGCGTCTTTGATAACGGTGGGGTTCCTTAAGAGTTGATAGAACTCCATCAATACAAACTCAGAAAGCGCGACATCTTCGCGATGACTGGCCTCTAGGATAAATGACCATGCGGACTCGTGAAATGGGGAGTCCTGATTATAGGCGTAGAGCAGGATGTTGGTGTCGATGGAAAGCATAACGGACTGTCGCAGTCTCAGTTTGACGAATTAAAGGTGAGCCTCCTGATCTTCCATGACCGCCTCTTTGAGTTGTTCGTCGTTCAGGCCTTGCCAGCCCAGCCGACGAGGGGGGGGCGGTGTCCAGCGTGTGGCCTTGAGATCTACATCTGGGTCGGCATATTGTTGGAGGAAAGTCTCACCGGCTCGACGAAGGGTCTCAGCAAGCGACCACTCCTTGCGCCGAGCGAGGCGTTTGAGGTCTTCGTGAAGCTCTTCGGGCATTTGAATTTGAGTTTTGATCATGGTGGTAAATTTACATCTCCATCAATTCGATGTCAACTTTGGGGTCGAATCATTGCATACAGGCTCACGGCATACGACAGAAAAGCACCAGAGTAAAAAAAAATATAACTTTTGATAGAACTTTTAATACCCTGTGTAATATATGAACAACACAATAAGCGAATAATCGCTCGACATAATAAGCGAATTATCGCACAACTCAATAAGCGAGTAATCCCACGAGCTAAATTTGACGCACAACCACCATGGCCAGACCCCACGAGAAGCTAGCTGAATCGCTTGAAGCACTGCATGCGCTTCAGGCTGAGCAGCGCATTGCTATACGCTCTGGGGATTTGTCGCGGACGCACCGGGAGCGATTACTGCGAAGTGGTTTCTTGCAAGAGGTGATCAAGGGCTGGTATGTGCCCGCCCGCCCGGATGAGACGCAGGGTGAAAGCACAGCGTGGTATGCCTCCTTTTGGCAGTTTTGCGCAGCATATCTAGAATCGCTCAAAGGATCGCTTTGGTCACTGTCACCCGAACAATCGATTGCGCTCCATGCTGAAAATTGGACAGTGCCGAAACAACTGCTAGTGCGATCCGTGAAGGCACGAAACAATGTCACGGCATTACCGCATGGCACCTCTTTGCTTGATATTAAGGCGATCGTTCCGCCAGTTTCCGAGCAGGTGTTAAAAAACTCGCTTCGTCTCTTTGCCTTACCTTCAGCTTTGATTGCATGCTCGGGCGATGCGTTCAGGCAGAATCCGTCGGATATGCGTATCGTACTCTCTATGATTCGCGATGCGTCCGAGGTGCTAGATCGGCTTCTCTCCGGGGGGCATAGCGCGATTGCGGGTCGCCTCGCTGGAGCGTTTCGGAATATTGGCCGCGAGCAAATTGCGGACGACATTCTCGCCAGTATGCGCGCTGCCGGATACGACGTGCGCGAGTCGGATCCTTTTGAGGCGCCTTCGCCTTCGCTCTTATTATCCAGAGAAACATCACCCAGTGTGAACCGGATTCGAATCATGTGGGACTCGATGCGGGAAACCGTGATCGAGATCTTCCCAACTCTTCCCGGTTTGGCCCAGGACGCCGCCACCTGCTTGAAACAGATCGAAGAAATCTATGTAACCGATGCGTATCACTCACTTTCGATCGAAGGCTATCGGGTCAGCCCCAAGCTGATTGAGCGCGTGCGTCAGGGTAGTTGGAATCCAGATAAAGGAGATTCTGATCAACAGCACCAGGATGCCCTTGCCGCCCGTGGTTACTGGCAAGCCTTTCAGGCTGTCGAGCAGAGCATAAAAAAGATCCTCAACGGCGAAGGTGCCGGAACCGTGGCTGATAAGGATCATGGAAAATGGTATCGCCAACTCTTTGCACCCAGTGTGGAAGCAGGCATCTGCAAGCCATCCGACTTGGCCGGCTATCGAAACGGCTCTGTCTTTATCCGACGATCCAAGCACGTGCCGCTCAGTTGCGAGGCCGTGCGCGACGCCATGCCGACCTTATTTGAACTACTTAGCAATGAGCCACACGCCGCCGTTCGCGCCGTGCTCGGGCATTTTATTTTTGTTTATATCCACCCCTACATGGACGGCAACGGACGCATGGGACGCTTCCTCATGAATGCCATGTTGATTAGCGGTGGTTATCGATGGTCAGTGATCCCCGTGGAAAAGCGCACCGACTATATGTCCGCGCTCGAAGCCGCGAGTATCGATGGAGATATCGCGCCGTTTGCACAATTACTCGCGGAATGTGTTGATACTGAGATCAAACCTGTAGCTGTGGCACCGACATTCGATACTGAGTTAATGATCCGCGCTATGATTTAGATAAAATAGGCTTTGGGGATCAGGATAGTTTTGCTGTAAACTTGCCCGGATTGAGCCACGGAGATTTGCCAAAGCTGGGGCGAGCACTCTATCTGAAAAGAAAATATCTAGGTGACACATGGCCTAAGGTGATGCGCCAACATTTTTTAAATTTTGAAAACCATTTAGATACAATCGAAGAATTGATTTGGTTGGGAAGATGGCATGCTGTCCAAAATGTGGTGGCAGAATCCCCGAATCCAAATAATAATAAAGATATTGATTGGGAGTTTTCTTCGTGCGGTGTGCGCCTCGGATTGGAAGTTAAGCACTGGCGCAAAGAGTGGATTGGGATACTTGATGGAAAGCACAAGAGTCGATATTACATCGACTGTTTCGAATCGCTCGACGGTAAATTTCACAGGCCGACATATGACAGAATTAATATTGCCTGTATCTCAACATATTTGGCGGCAGATTCTGATTTTCACTCTCGAGCAAATGAGTATCTGGCCAAGCATTCCGAGCTGGATTGAATCGTCTTATATTCGTGGCATGCTACGAAAGTCGATGCTCCTGTATATGAAATCGTTGCTGAGTCTGAAATTCAAAAACAGATTTCTACGCTCTTTAAACCGCCTGAGCGTGAAGAGTCTGCGAAATGTCTAGTGGCGATGCATCCTGCTCGGAAAAACGGAGGCGGCGTTATCGACAGTATCGATGATTATGTATCCAATCTCTAGTTGCTTGTTGTGCTGTATTGGCGACCTTAGCGATTTAGATGTTCTTTTTCTGTCAGTCTATATTTTTGCAACCGACTAGTTGGTTTATCAGGTATTGTTAGTTCGAGAAGTCCGAGCTGTAGGAGTTTCGCGATTGAGCGTTTAAAATTGCCTGTTCGCGTGGAGTAGCCTGCGACCTCTAGGAGAACTTTGCTATCTTGTGGGTTTTCAAGGCATGCGGCTAGGATCGATCTTTCTGTTTCAGTCAGTTCGACTTGGGGCGTTGTTTTATAGCCTGCTACTAAAATTGGCTGCATGCTACTAAAATTGGCTGCAATTTAACGCCCATGCCACATGGATTTCACTCGATAGAATTCCCAAGCTAAATGCATCGGACAGAGCGAAGTTGATCAACTTATTGTCGGGCAATATCGAGTGATCCAAAAATGTGAAGCAGCGGTGTTTGCTGGTTTCGACAGTTGCGATGTAGCGGGGGAGGTTGGCGAGTGACTTCCGCAGTTCGGATCTTGGTTCGCCGTGTATCCACCACTTCAGTCGGTAAGAGTCTCGTTTGTTCTGATCTCTATCTGGTTTTACTGTGGTTAATAGACGCTGATAAATTGATGGTGCTTCGTTGCGTGCTTCAGCTTCTGTGAGTCCAAATAAATCAATTACCTCAACTTGGCGTGACTGCTGTGTGAGATCTTTTCCATTCAAGTATGGTCGGATGAAAAGTTTCTCCTTTAACTTACCATCGGGGTCTAAGGCTGCTGCGTCCTCAGCTGAAATTATAAAACCGCTTCCAATGACTTGGACGCCTCGATTGCATAAGTTCGAGTTCGCCACGACTGGAGCAGACGAAACCAGATCCGCACCAATTTTCAAATTAGCGACAATCTTGCCGAGTTGTGTGATTACAAGGGACTGGCAAAAGATAATGGAATTTTCTGTCTGGTAGTCTAATTTGCGAATTATGAGACCTCGAAGGTTGAAGGCGGCGTGAGTGTCGTTTACCACTGCATGACGCGGACTGTGAATGGTGCGCTTGTTTAAAGATCGAGGGTGCTTTAAATACACAGTCTATTTAAGTCGCTGTTTTTCTTCGTAGCGTGCCGCTTCAGCAAACGTTCAGTAGTTATAGGCTGACACGTTGGACGTTTGCTGAAGCGGCACGCTACGGTATCTGCCTGATCCGTGTTCACTTGTCCCGGCGTCTAGTGGGGGAATCCGACCCATTCTGCGCGTAGCCGGATCCGCGTCCATCCGTGGTTTAATTTTGCCACAAAGAGGCACAAAAATCCACAAAGACTATAGCGATTCCCTGATTCCGTTTTTGTGCATTTTTGTGC
>Ga0136604_1001316_pt1 | contig 11167 bp, 8 predicted proteins | sample AntRauFillE10628_FD_104928 | JGI IMG/M metagenome (GOLD analysis project Ga0136604, IMG submission 104928) | Saline lake microbial communities from Rauer Islands, Antarctica - Metagenome Filla E10 #628 | ecosystem: Environmental > Aquatic > Non-marine Saline and Alkaline > Saline | place... | reverse complement strand
CAGCGCCGGGTCGACGTCCGGCAGCTGCGGCGTCCAGCCGCCGGCGACGTCGAGGCGCAGCTGCCCGTCGCCCTCGTCGGACTCGGCGGTGGTGACCTCGACCGCGGCGCGCAGCGGCGCCCACGGCGTGGTGCCCGGCAGCGCGAGCGGCCGCACCGGGACGCCCGGCAGGTCGGCGGGGACCAGCGCGATCCAGCCGCCGCCGCGCGTCGCGACGACACCGGGCAGGTCGACCGCCGCCCCGACCGCGAGACCGGAGAGGTCGGCGACCTGCGCCGCGGACGGCGGGTCGTCGCCTGCGCGGACCTCGCGCACGGCGGCGCGCAGCACGCGGGCCGCCAGCGCGGGCTCGAGCGCGGCCAGTTCGTCGTCACGCACCGCCACCCCGGCGCCGTAGCGCACCAGCAGCGTCGCGCCGAGCTCGTCGGCGAGCCGGTCCAGCGCCGCGGCGTCGGCCCGCGCGAGGTCGGCCAGCCGCGCCAGCGCACCGACCGGGTCCGGGCCGACGTCGGCCAGCGCAGGCAGCACGCGGCGGCGCACCGTGACCCGGCCGAAGCGCTCGTCGTCGTTCATCGGGTCGGCGGCCACGCGCAGGCCCTCGTGCAGGACGAAGCGTGCGAGGTCGCCGCGACGCAGCCGCAGCAGCGGGCGCACCAGCCCGCCGCGCACCGGCGCCATCGCCGCCAGCCCGGCCACGCCGGTACCACGGGCGATGCGCAGCAGCACGGTCTCGGCCTGGTCGTCGGCGCTGTGGCCGAGCAGCACCCAGCCGGCGCCGACCTCGGCGGCAGCCCTGCGCAGTGCCGCGTGACGGTGGGCGCGGGCGGCGGCCTCCAGGCCCCCACCACCAGCGACGGTGACCTCGACGACCTCCAGCGGCACACCGAGGTACGCGGCGTGCTCGCGCACCGTGGCGACGTCCGCGCTGTCGTCGCGCAGCCCGTGGCGCACGTGCACCAGCGTCAGCGCCAGGTCCGGGCGCGCCTCGGCCGCGAGGAACGCCAGGCAGGCCGAGTCACGCCCGCCGGAGACCCCGGCGACGGCTGCGGCACCGCGCGGCAGCGCCCGCAGCGCGCGGCGGACCTCGTCGACCAGCGCACCGCGGGGCTGGCCGGGGGGCAGCGGTCCGGTCGCCGGCGACGCCATCAGGCGGCGGTGCGCTCGACCCAGGCACCCGGGTCGTGCAGCTCCTCGGGACGCGGCAGCGACGCCGGTGCGGCGAACACCTCGTTGAGCCCGGCGACCCCGACGCGTTCGACCACGCCGCGCACCCACGCCTCGCCCTCGGCGTACTGGCGGCGCTTGGTCTCCAGCCCGCCGACGGCGCGCAGCACGCGGGCGGCGAGGTCGACGCGGCGCTGCTGCAGGGCCTCGTGCACCGCCGCGGCATCGTCGACCAGGCCGTCGCCGGCCAGGCCCATGGTCGCGTTGCCGTGACCCTCCAGCACGCTCATCAGGACCTGCGCCCGCTGCATCACGTCGGCCTGGGCGGGCGTCAGCAGCACGTGCAGGAGCGGCTCGACGCCACCACCACGCAGCGCCTCGGCGACCGCGTCGGGCAGGCCACGGGCGGCGCGCAGCAGCGCGGCCGGGTCGGTGCGCGTGTCGGCCACGTAGTCGCCGACCAGCCCGCGCAGGTGGTCACCGAGCCACGGCACCGCCTCGAACTGCAGCCGGTGCGCGACCTCGTGCAGCAGCACGGTGCGGCGCAGGTCGTCGGCCAGCGGCCCGAGCTCGTCGCCGAGGTCGAGCAGGTTCGGGCCGACCACCACCAGCTGGCCGCTGCCGGGCCGGTCCAGCGGCAGCACGTACTGGCCGAGGACCTTGGTCGACAGCAGCCCCAGCAGGGTCCCGAGCTGCGCGCCGAGCAGCGCCCCGGCGCCGGGTGGTCTGCTCGACATGCGTCGCAGGGCCGGCTCCAGCACGCCGGTCACGACGCGCAGGTTCTCCTCGACCCAGCCCATGCGGCCGAGCACCCGGCACGTCACCGGCGACAGGTCCGCCCCGAGGCGGGTCCAGCGGCGGGCGGCCGCGTCCACCGCCGGCAGCTCGGCCGCGACGCGCTCGCGCAGGCGCTGTGCCGCGAACGGGTCGCTGGCGGCACGCGGCAGCACCAGGCGCGCCGCACCACGGGCGACCCGCAGGTCGACCAGGCCGGCGTCCTCCACGGGGGTGCTCAGCCGCGCTGGCGCTCGGGCTGGCGCGGCTTGGCCACGAGGAACCAGTAGGCCGCGCCGACCACGCCGACGATCCCGAGCACGAGCACGAGCAGTCCGACGGCGGCGCCCCACAGGAAGTTCGCCTCGTAGTCGGTCGGGGCGAACTCGTCGTCCTCCAGCGGCACCGGGTCGAGCCCCTGCGGTTCGTCGCCCTCGCCACCAGCGGCGGCGAGCACGACGACCTCGGTCGCAGCGGCCGGTGCGGCGAGCGCCGCCGTCCCCGGCAGCAGCAGCCCGACGAGCAGCAGGGCGGCGGACAGCAGGCGGGCCGGTCGACGGCGCATCGGGGCGGGCCTTGTTCGAGGACGGGTGCGTGCGTGGTCGATCACCGGCGAGCCGGTGCGGCGCGTGAGACTACCGCTCCCCCCGTCCCAGCGACGCCCCACGCCGGCCCGGTGCACCCGCCGGGGCAACCCGTCGAGGCCCGGCGAGCCCCCGACCGGACCCCCGACCGGACCCCCGACCGGACCCCGAACCGGCCACCCGACATGACACCGGACCGGACACCGGACCGGGCCGCGAACGGCAGGGTCGCGGAGCGACGGCGCGGGTCGCGGAGGCGGCCGATCCCGCATCGCACTGCGCGGCGGGCGCGACGCTGTTGGCACCCCACGTGGACAGCGGGCGGGCGAGCGGCGAGACTGCACGAGACCACCACGCCACCGGGAGATGACCGTGAGCAGCGCAGCACCCGCCTTCGGAACCGTGTTCGCCCCGACGATGGCGGTCGCGACGACGGTCGACGGTGCGTTCGGCGCGGCGAAGCTGGTCGAGACCGACGACCTGCGCCTGCACCCGGCGGCCCACGTGCTGCACTACGGCTCGGCGTGCTTCGAGGGGCTCAAGGCACACCGCGGCGAGGACGGCACCGTGCGCGTCTTCCGCGCGGACCGTCACGTGGAGCGCATGCAGCGCAGCGCCGAGCTGCTGCACCTGCCGGTGCCGCCGGCGGACCTGCTGCACGGGATGCTGCTCGACGTCGTGCGTGACAATCTCGAGCTGGTCCCCGACCCGCCCGGCTCGCTGTACCTGCGCCCCGTGCTGCTCGGCACGCTCGCGAACATCGGCGCGGCGGCCGCCCCCTCGTCGGAGGCGCTGCTGTACGTGCTCGCCTCGCCGGTCGGTGACTACTTCGCCGGCGGGCTGCGCCCGCTGCGCCTGCTGGTGCAGGAGGACCTGCCGCGCACCACGCCGCAGTTCGGGCAGGTCAAGTCCGGCGCGAACTACGCGATGGCGCTCGGCCCGACGCTGCGCGCGAAGGCCGACCACGGTGTCGACCAGGTGCTGTTCGCGCCCGACGGCAAGGTCACCGAGACCGGTGCGGCCAACCTGCTGCTGCTCGACGAGCAGCGCGTGGTCACCCCGGAGCTCGACGGCTCGCTGCTGCCGGGGGTCACGCGGGACTCGATCCTGCAGCTCGCCCGCGACAGCGGCCGCCGCGTCGAGGAGCGCCAGCTGACGCTGGACGACGTGGTCGCCTGGGCCGAGGCGGGGGGCGAGGCGGCGCTGTCCGGCACCGCCGCGGTGCTCGCGCCGGTCGGCGAGCTGGTCTGGGAAGACGGTCGCACGGTCGCGTTCGCCGGTGGCGAGGTCGGGCCCACGGTCGTGGAGCTGCGCGAGGCGCTGACGTCGGTGCACCGCGGCAGCGCCGAGGACGTCCACGGCTGGCTCGAACCCGTCACCTCCTGAACGACACCCACGACGGCACTCGTGGCACGGTCCGCACGCCGGAGCCGACCGGGGCGGGGCGGGGCGGGGCGGGGCGGGTCAGGTGACGGTCGTCGAGCCGAGCACCGTCGCGAGCTCCTCGCGCCCGTGGACCCCGAGCTTGCGGTAGGCCCGGCGCAGGTGGTTGTCGACGGTCCGCACCGAGACGCCGAGGCGTCCCGCCACGTCGCGGCTGGACAGCCCGGCCGAGGCCAGGCGCGCCACCTGGTCCTCGCGGCCCGTGAGGGCCTCGACCTGTCCCGCCCGGTCCGGGTGCGGCGGACCGAGCCCGTCGAGCAGTGAGGCGGCGCGGCGTCGCCGCTCCTCCGGGACCGGCAGGCGCGCCAGCAGCAGGTCCGCCGCGACCCGGCGACGGCCGACGGCCGCGCAGGCGTCGGCCGCGGCCGTGAGCGCAGCGCCACCCCCGTCCGCGAGCGCGCGCACGACGGCGGCATCGGCGCGTGGCAGCGCCCCGAGCCGGTCGTCGTCGGCGAGCCCGCCGACCAGGTCCACGACATCGGCGGCGAGCCCGACGCGTGCCGCGTCGACCGCCACGCGCAGCGCCCACAGCACGTGGCCGGTCGCCATGCCGACCTCCACGGTCTCGCGCGCGACCGCCCGCGCACCATCGCGGTCGTGCGACGCCAGGGTGCGCACGCGCCCCCCACCCGCCAGCAGCAGGGCACGCAGGTCCCCGGGCAGCCGCGGTGCGACCGCGTCGAGCAGGGCCCGGGCGTCCTCGAGCCGGCCGAGCTCGGCGAGCAGCCCCGCGCGCAGGCCGAGCAGCAGGTCCCCCAGGCCGGCCTCGTCGTCGACCTCGGTCCACGACAGCGCCTCGCGGGCGGTGCGCTCGGCGTCGACCAGACGACCCTCCAGCGTCTCGACCTCGACGAGCCCGTACAGCGCGAGCGCGACCGCACCGGGACGGCCCGTCTCCAGCACGCGCGCGACCTCGCCCTCGACCACCGGGCGTGCGGCCGCGCACCCGTGGCCCACGAGCACGGCGTAGTGGCGGTTGGCCAGGGCCCGCTCGTACACCGGCACGCCGGGGGGGCCGGCGCCGGGTGGTGGGACGTGCACGTCCTGGGGGCCGTGCACGCGCCCGGCGAGCACGGCGAGCAGGTCGGCGAGCATCCGCGGCGTCGGCGCGAGGGTCTCGGCGGCGGGTGGCGACCGGTCGGCTCCCGACGGGTCCGTCGCCGTGCGCACCAGCTCGCGCATCGCCTCGGCATCGACCCACAGCGGGTCGTCGGCCCCGACGCTGGCCAGGGCTGCCAGGGCGCCGGCCGCGTCACCCCGGCGGAAGAAGCGCAGGTCCGCCAGGAGCAGCGCGACGCGGCCGGCGAGGGGGCCTGTGACGGCATCGAGCAGCGCCTCGCAGGCCGCCATCGCCTCCTCGTGCCGGCCGGCCCCGGTCAGCGCCACGGCGCGCGCGGCCGCGAGCTCGGCCTCGCCGGCCGGCGCCGCCGCCGCCCCACCGTCCGCGGCCCGCACCCACCGACCCGCCCGGTCCGCCAGGCGCAGGGCCAGCACGGGGCGACCCCGCCCGACGGTCCAGGCCACCACGTCGGCAAGGTCGGACGCGGCCACCTCGAGGCCGGCCTCCGCGCGCCAGCGGTGCACCAGGGCGGGTGACGCCTGCGTGCCGAGGACCTCCAGCAGCAGCTGCGCGTCCCCGGCGCCGTGGACGCGCCGGTCGTGCCCCGCGGCGACCGCCACCACGAGGGGGTCGCGCAGCTCCACCCGGTCGTCGGTGACGCCGACCAGCCCGCGGTCCGTGGCCCGGTCGACGACCGACGGACCCACGAGGTCCGCCAGCTGCTCCAGCGTCGGTGCCGGTTCGCGCACCACCAACCGCGCGAGGCGGCGCGAAGCGTCGGTGCCGGTGCGCAGCCGGTACCAGGCGACCGCCTCGTCGGTCGTGGCCGGATCGGCCGGCAGGTGCAGCAGCCCCCCGACGACCCGCCGCTCGCGACCGAGCAGCCGCAGCACGTGGCCGGGACGTCCCCCCGACAGCCGCACGAGCCGCGCGGTCCGGGCGCGATCCGGCGTGCCGCCCGCGACCCGGTCGCAGAGGTCCCGCACGCCCTCGACGTCCAGGCGTGTGACGCGGTGCAGCGTGACGCCGCGCAGCACCCCGTCGAGCCCCGTGGGCCAGGCCGACTCGTCACTGGCCGACAGCAGCACGCGCACCCCCGTGCCCCGCACGGACGCGAGCACGGACAGGTCGCGCGGGTGCAGCAGGTGCGCGTCGTCCACCACCAGCAGGCCGCGGCGGTCCCCGACCAGTGCCGCCACCAGTCGTGCGACCTCGGCGGCGTCGCCGCCGGACCCGATACCCCCGGGTCCGGCATCGCCCGACCCGGTTCCGACCGACCCGGTGGCGACCGACCCGGGACCGGTGGACGTGGCCTCTTCGGGACCGAGCGCCACCGCCGCCGCGAGCGCGCCGAGCGGCACGTCGGCGAGCCCGTCATGACCGGCCACGAACAGGGCGTCGCGACCACTGGCCACGGCGACGGCGTCCAGCAGCGTGCTGCGACCCGTCCCGCGACCGTCGACCACTGCAGCGACGCCGACTCGTCGCAGGTCGTCGAGCACGACCTCCACGTCCGACGCACGGACCACCTCGGAGCCCGCCACCCACCATCGCTGCCCCACGTCACCGCCCCCTCGTCGTGCCGTCCGGGACGACCGTGCCACGTCACGCGCACCACGGCTCCCACCTGGCGCTGTCACGCCCGCTCGGGGGAGGTTCGGTGGCTCGACTCGACCGGACGTGCGGGCCCTGCGCCGGCGCTGCGCAGCAGCGCGCTCACGCCCCGATCCGTGCGGTCCGGCCGGGTTCGGCGGTGCGCCGCAGGACCTCGTGCTCGGCCGGGTGCAGCCGGCGCGTGCGCCGCCGGTACGCCAGCGTCGTGCGCGGCCAGTTGTTGGTGTTGCGCCCGTCGCCGGTCAGGTACCAGGAGGTGCAGCCGGTGTCCCACACCAGCCGCTCCAGGTCCTCGTCCAGCGTGCGGTTGAACGCGTCCTGCACGTCACCACGCACGTCGAACGCATCGGCCTGCCCGGCGCCGATCCGGGCCACGGCGTCCCGCACGTAGGCCATCTGCGACTCCAGCATGTGGATGATCGAGTTGTGGGCCAGGTTGGTGTTCGGGCCGTACAGCACGAACAGGTTCGGGAAGCCGTGCACCTGCATCCCGAGGAACGCCTCCGCGCCGTCGGCCCAGTGCTGCTGCAGGTCGCGTCCGTCCCGTCCGGTGATGCGCATCGGGGTGAGCATCTCGGTCGCACGGAAGCCGGTGGCGAGCAGCACGACGTCGACCTCGTGGCGCGAGCCGTCCCCGGCGACCAGCGTGCGGCCCTCGACGCGGGCGAGGTCCGCATCGACGACCTCGACGTGGTCCCGTTGCAGCGTCGCGTACCACTGGTTGCTGGCCAGGACCCGCTTGCAGCCCGGCGCGAAGTCCGGCCGCAGCCGCTGCCGCAGCCCGCGGTCCCGGACGCGCTGCGCCAGGCGCAGGTCGAGCACCCCCTGCAGAGCGCGGTTCGCCAGCGAACCCTCGACGAAGACCGGCCACGTGGCCTCCTTCCACGCCCAGATGCCGGCGCGGTACGCCGCCCGCAGGCCCGGCACGTGCGCCAGCGCAGCCTGCTCGAGCGCGCTGAACCGACGGTCCCAGCGTCCGAGGACCCACGGCGGGGTGCGCTGGAACAGCACCAGCGACCCGGCCCGGTCCGCGACCGGGGGCACGAACTGCATCGCGCTCGCGCCGGTGCCGACCACCGCGACCCGCGCACCGTCGAGGTCGACCTCGTGGTCCCAGCGGGCGGAGTGCACCACCGGCCCGGGGAAGTCCTCCAGCCCCTCGATCCGCGGCACCAGGGGTCGGTTGAGCTGCCCGGTCGCCGGGACCAGCACCTCGCACTCCAGCGTCGTGCCGTCCGACAGCTCCACCGCCCAGCTGCAGGCGGCGGCGTCCCAGGTCGCGCCGAGCACCTCGGTGCGCAGCCGCAGGTGGGGCCGCACGCCGAGACGGTCGGTGACCTCCTCGAGGTGGGCCAGGATCTCCGGCTGCGGGGCGTAGACCCGACTCCAGTCGTCCTTGGGCGCGAAGCTCAGCGAGTAGAGGTGCGACGGGATGTCGCACGCGGCACCCGGGTAGGTGTTGGCGCGCCAGGTCCCCCCGACGCCGCCGGCCTTCTCGACCACAGTGACGTCCACACCGTCGGCCAGCAGGCGCCCCGCCAGGCCGATCCCGCCGAACCCGGCGCCGACCACCACCACGCGTGGCTGTGCCACGACCCGCTCCCCGTCCGTGCCTGCATGCTCGCACGGGGCGAGGCTATACCCCTTGTTGGACGACGTTCAACAAGGGGTAGGATCGGGCGCATGACCAGCGACCCCCGGGCCCGCAAGGACGCACCGCCGCGGCGGATGGCCAGCGACGCGCGGCGCGAGCAGCTGCTGGAGGTCGGGCTGGAGCTGTTCAGCCAGCACCCCTACGACGAGGTCTCCGTCGACGCGATCGCGGACGCGTCCGGCACCGCCCGGGGGCTGCTCTACCACTACTTCGGCTCCAAGCGCGGGTTCTACGTCGAGGTCCTGGAGGCGTCCGCGCAGGAGCTGGTCGAGGTGCTGGCCACCGACCCGTCGCTGCCCCCGCTGGCCCGTCTGGACGCCGGCCTGCGGGCGGCGCTGAGGTGGATCCGCGACCACCGTGCGGGCTACCTGACGATCCTGTCCGGCGGCATCGGCACCGACCCCGAGGTCATGGCCGTGGTCGAGCAGGTCCGCACCGCGATCGGCGAGCTCGTGGTCGACAGCCTCCCGGTGGCCAGCGCCGAGCAGGACGTCGCGCGGGCGCACGTGCGCGGCTGGGTCGGCTACGTCGAGGGGCTGCTGCCGCGCCTGCTCGACGGACGCCTCGACGAGGACCGGCTCGTCGGGCTGGCGGCCCGGGTGCTGTTCTCGTGGTCCGCCGACCTGGAGGCGCTCGCGGGACCGCTGCTGGCCGACGAGGCCCCCGCAGGAGGCGTCGAGCTGGACGCCGGCGGCGTCACAGCACGCTGACCTGGTCGGCCTGCGGGCCCTTGCTGCCCTCGGTGACCTGGAAGGTGACGCGCTGGCCGTCCTCCAGGGAGCGGTAGCCGGACCCGCTGATCCCCGAGTAGTGGACGAAGAGGTCCTCACCACCGTCGTCGGGGGCCACGAAGCCGAACCCCTTGTCGTCGCTGAACCACTTGACGGTGCCTTCTGGCATGTCCTGCGTCTCCCTGTCCGCGGTGCCTGTCCGGTGTGCCTGACTGGTGTGCCTCCCCGTGCGCCCGCACTGCGTCGACAGGCCGATCGGGTCCGCATCAGGCGCAAAGCAGGCTATCCGCGGGTGTGCGGCCCGACTGCCGCGCCGGGCCGGACCGTGGACGCGCGAGCGCTGTGACGCACGGACGGGGTACTGCGGCAAGCCGCCACGGGGATGCGCGCGAACCCCATGTATGACCACTTCCACGACACCTCCCACGACGCCGACCACCGGCGACGCACCCGAGCCGTCCCGCGACCCGTCCCGCGGCACCGGGCTGCGCCGTGCGCTGGCCGGCGTCGTCGCCGCCGGCGCGGGCCTCGCCTCCGGGGAGCTCGTGGCCGCGTTCTCGTCGCGCTGGCCCTCGCCGGTGATCGCCGTGGGCGACCGCGTCGTCGACGCCGTGCCGCGTCCGGTCAAGGACCTGGCGATCGCCCTGTTCGACACCGCCGACAAGGCCGCACTGCTGGTCGGCATCCTGCTGGTCCTTGCCGTGCTGGCCGCACTGGTCGGCCGCTGGACCGCGACCCGCCGCGGCCCGGCACTGGCCGTGACCGGCCTGCTCGGCCTCGCCGGCGTCGCCGCCGCCCTGGCCGACCCGATCGCCCCGCTCGACGCCATCGTGCCCGGCATCGCGGCCGGCGCCGCCGCCGTGGCCGCGCTGGCGTTCCTGACCGCACCCGGCGTCGTCACCCGCGGCACGGACGACCTCGGCGACGGGGACGCCGGTCGACGGTCGTTCCTCGCCCGCACCGGCGGCGTCGCCGTCGTGGCCGCCGTGGCCGCCGCCGGGGGCCGGGCGCTGCTGGTGGCAGGCTCACGCGCCGCCGAGCAGGCCCGCTCGACGCTCGGCCTGCCCACCCCGAGCAACCGCGTCGAGCTGCCGCCGGGCGTGCAGGTCGACGCCGACGGCGCCGTGCCGTTCATCACGCCCAACGACGACTTCTACCGCATCGACACCCAGCTGACGGTGCCGCGCCTGTCCGCGGACGGCTGGACGCTGACGATCACCGGCATGGTCCGCGAGCCGCTGACGCTGACGCTCGACGAGCTGCTGGAGCGCTACGAGGTCGTCGAGCTGCCGATCACCCTGACGTGCGTCAGCAACGAGGTCGGCGGCGACCTGGCCGGCACCGCCCGCTGGCTCGGCGTGCGCCTTGCCGACGTGCTCGAGGACGTCGGGGTGCAGGACGGCGCCGACCAGCTCGTCGGGCGCGCATTCGACGGCTTCACCACCGGCTTCCCGGTCGCCAACGCCTTCGACCGCGACGCGCTGCTGGTGGTGGGGATGAATGGCGAGCCCCTGCCGGCCCGCAACGGATTCCCGCTGCGCATGGTCGTGCCGGGCCTGTACGGCTACGTCTCGGCCACCAAGTGGTTGACCGAGATCGAGCTGACGACGTTCGACGCGTTCGACCAGTACTGGGTCGAGCGTGGCTGGGACCAGCAGGCCCCGATCAAGGTCGCCAGCCGCATCGACACGCCCGGCTCGCTCGCCACCGTCGCCCGCGGCACGGTCGCGGTCGCCGGCGTCGCCTGGGCCCAGACCCGCGGCATCGAACGCGTCGAGGTGCGGGTCGACGAGGGCGACTGGGTCGACGCCGAGCTCGCCGCCGACGGGGGCGTCGACCTGTGGCGCCAGTGGCTCTTCCGCTGGGACACCAGCGACCTCGAGGCGGGCCGCCACGACCTGGAGGTCCGCGCGACGGACGCGGCCGGGACCACGCAGCCGGAGGAGCGCCAACCACCGTTCCCCAACGGCGCGACCGGCTGGCACCGCATGGTGGTCCGCGTCGCCGAGGCCTGACCCCGGCTCCTGCTCGACGGCCCTCCCCCTCCGTCCGACCACCTGTCCGATCGGGCCGGTCGACCCGGGCCGACCGCCCACACGGCGGCCATCGGACCAAACCTCCCCCGATCCCGACACGAACCACT
>Ga0136604_1001310_pt1 | contig 11189 bp, 9 predicted proteins | sample AntRauFillE10628_FD_104928 | JGI IMG/M metagenome (GOLD analysis project Ga0136604, IMG submission 104928) | Saline lake microbial communities from Rauer Islands, Antarctica - Metagenome Filla E10 #628 | ecosystem: Environmental > Aquatic > Non-marine Saline and Alkaline > Saline | place... | reverse complement strand
TCAAATGCGGTATTGATTGACAACACCGGTGCGTTCAAAGACAAAGAAGCTCTTTCGATCCACCTCAAGGCAAACGGTGTTGAGCGCGTAATCCTAACTGCTCCTGGAAAAGGAATTCCAAACATTGTTTACGGAATAAACCAAAAGCAAATCGACCTCGAAAACGATAAAATTATTTGTGCAGCCTCTTGTACAACCAACGCCATCGTTCCAGTTCTCCATGTAATTGAAGAAAATCTGGGAATCGAAAAAGGTCACATAGAAACTGTGCACGCCTACACCAACGACCAAAACCTGTTGGACAACATGCACAAAAAAGAACGTAGAGGTCGCTCGGCTGCCATCAATATGGTCATCACTGAAACTGGTGCCGGAAAAGCGGTTACCAAAGTGATTCCATCGCTCGAAGGAAAACTGACTGCAAATGCAGTGCGCGTTCCTGTTCCTAATGGTTCACTGGCCATTATGCACCTTTCGGTAAACAAGAAAACATCGCGCGAAGAAATTCTGGAGATGGTTAAGAAATCTGCCATGAGCGGAGATTTGGTTAACCAAATTTTCTATTCGATCAACGAGGAGCTCGTGTCGAATGACATCATCGGAAATGAGTGCTGCTCTGTTTTTGACAGCCCTGCCACCATCGTTGCCGACAGTGGAAAAGATATTGTTCTTTACGCCTGGTACGACAACGAGTTTGGGTACACCAAACAGGTGATCCGACTGGCAAAGTACGTTGCCAACGTAAGAAGAAACATCTACTACTAGGTAGAACAACTCATATTTAAGAAAGCCTCCTCAGACTATTTAGTCCGGGGAGGCTTTTTCATTTTGGAGGTTTGCAAACTTTTCGTCCATTCGAAATGTTTAGATTAGTGTAGCTTATGAATACTGACCTCGATAACCTTCCGCTTTTCCCTCTCAGTCTTCTCCTTCTGCCAGGAGAGCAAACGCACCTACATATCTTTGAGCCACGATACCGTGATCTGGTGCAGCGCGTGAAGTCCAGTGACGATAATCTATTCGGAATTCCCTACTTCGTAAAACACAACCACAAACTCGGCTCCCTGGTGAAGTTGATTGAAGTTGTAAAAGAATACCCCAGTGGAGAAAAAGACATTCTGATAGAAGGAGTAGACATTTTTGAGCTGAAGGGTTACAACCGCAAAAGCGAAGACCGCCCCTTTCCTTCGGGAAAAGTGAAAGTGAGAGATTTCTATAAAACGTGGATGGCCGACCGATCCGTCAAACGAGAGTTCACAAAGTTAAAACGAGCCTTTGATCAACCCGTAGAAGGGGATTCTGGTGATCTAAAAATTCCTGTCCTTACAGTGCTTGCTTTTCTGAGCCTCAACAGTGCTGATAAGTACAATTTTCTAAGTGTTGGCAACTTCGTCAGACAGGAGGAACAGCTCCTGAACATGATTAAGTTTACCCGGCTCATCGCCCAGCAAGAGAGACGCAAAGAGTTTAACTTCTACATGAATTAAACAAAAAAGAGGCGCCTCGATGGGGATCGAAACACCTCCTTTTTTAATTGAACCACAAAAACCAGGAAGTACTAGACTCCCTGTTTGTTCCAATTCAATTGCAACATCCACGCCACTCCAAGCAAAGTCAATAGAGCAAAGAGATACATCGGTTTGAAACCTAATCCTCCTCCACCAGAGCCACCGTCATTTGATGGAGACACAAAGGGAGTGCTCTCTTCTTTAATCTGATTCGAAAACTCTTTCACGTAGTTGTCTCCGTACTTGTTGTCCCAGCCAGTGAGAGCTGTCAGTTCATTCATCTCTTTCTTACGTCTTTTCTCCAGGTCCCTGAGATAGTTCTGACCTGCGTCACAACTAAAATCTCCACTTGCCGGATGGGTGATTACATAGCGTCCCTGAAATCTTTCGGTGTTTGGAGTTTCCTGAAAAAATAGATCCTGAGGGAAATCGTCTCTCGTGTAGCGAACATGGAGTCTGGTAAAAAAGACTTTGCTCGATTGATTCATTCCTGAAACCCAGTTTACTCCTGCTTTTTGGAATTCCGCAAAAACTGGTGGTGGAGAAACACAAGGGTCACATTTCACTCCGGCAGTTGGACTCACGTCCCAGGCATACTCAACAAAAACTGAATTTTCATTTTCTTCGTGATAGGCATTCTTGAACAAGTCGCGGTAAAAACCCTGAAACTTAGGCTCCACAAAAAGTGGAATGTTTCTGTTTGACGGAACTTCAACCGTTCTGTAGTTCGTGCTTTCTACTCTGCCATTTTTCGTAAAGAAATACATCAGCATGTCCTGGCTACCTTTAGAGTTGGCCATTCCCAATCGAAGTGGCAGCATAAAACGATTGTCTTCGAAACTAATCTGAATCGGACTCAGGTACTCAGAACCGCTCTGGTTGTATTTTTCAAGGTTTACTTTCACCACAAAGAATTTCATCTTTGAACGAATGTATGGCTGTAGCACTTCTTCAGCCTGACTCGGGATTTTATAGCCATTGTCGAGCAGCCAGCGCTTCAACCCATCCGATTCTTGAGCCGAAAGAATTAGAATGTCGTACTCTCCTACTTCGTACTCAGCTTCGATGGTGACTTTGTAATCCTTATTCATGGCCACGTTGTCCATCATCGTGATTGATTGAGTACTGACACGGCTCATACTCTCTTCAACCATGACATCCTCATAAACCGGCTGACATGGATTTTGGTCGTAGTACTCAACAATCCGCGGAGCTGAGTAATCGTGGAGCTTTTCGAAAATTCCGCGGTCTACAACTTTGATGTCATTCTCCTGAAGAACAACCGGCACGGGAACCACCATGGCAAAGTCTTTAGCATTACCATCGAAGTCGTTGCTCATGGTGATGGTAGATTTTTTACCATCTCTCACGTAGATGACCTCCGACTTGTTGTTGAACAAATTTGCATCGGTCTTGGCTACATAAAACCCGCAAAAGGCATAGGTCTCGGTAACTCCGAGGGTAGCTAAAAGGACTATTAAAACTTTTACTGCATTCATAATTCTTGTGTTTTTAATTATCAATTACCATTGAAATGGCTTGTGTTTGAAAAAGCGATCGAAAAGCACCGTTAGTGGTGCGATAAAGAAGAGCACCCAAATGGGAGCTGTATGAAAGTAGAGCCAGTTGGTAACCACAAAAGTGATGACACCGACAAGCATCGACCAGATGATTCTGGCAACGGGCGCGTTGGGAGTAGTCTTTGGATCGGTTATCATGAAAAAGGCAAAGAGCAGCAACGATCCGTTTTGCATTTTGTGGAGCCACACTTCAGGCTCCCAGCCCAGGTAAAGCACTGTTCTGCAAAAATCCAGGGCGGCAAAAGTGAGCAGGAAGCCAAGGCTAGTATCAACGCGGCCAACCTTGAACAGAACCACCAATCCGAGGATTCCGATAAGGAAAAGAAGAATGATGCTACTGCCCCACTGTCCGGGAGATATCCAGGCATCGTTGGTGAGCGTGATGGCTGCGATGATTCCAATGTTGGCTGGGTTAAAAAGATGCTTTCCGCGGACACGAATTAGAAATTTGCTGCCGATGGCTACAGTAGCAGCAATTGCCAGGGCCCAATGTGAATCTGCTTTGAGTAAAAGACAAAGCCCGAGGCAGGTGATTAAGCCACTCTTGAGTCCATGCATGGGTGCCTTCACCAGGTAAAGTGCCAGTGCCTGCACCGCCATTCCTACAGAAAAAATGACGAAGAACTTTGTGAGTCCGACATCCCAACCCAGGTTGAAAATGCCATACGTCAAAAAGAGTGACAGATAAAGGATCTGAAAATGTCTACCATCTCTGGTAAACCAGCCCATCCATTCTCTGATTGAGAAGATCGGTCTGAGTGCTGTAATCTTTTCTATTCCGGTCATAGGCTCCCGATTTTGGAGAGCTGTACACGAAACAATCAGATGGGTTCAAAATAAAATGAGAAAGGCGCGATTTGCTTTCGCAAATCGCGCCTTTCATAACTGGTTTAAAGCTAAATTATAGTAGTAAACCTTTCAATCTCCTCGGGTGGAGTTGATAGTTGATTATACCGTACCCGGTTCATTTTGGTTACCTGTTTTCACTTACTTTCTAGTTTATTTATTGCTTAACCTTGATCCTGAGAGCAAAAGAATTTCAATTACTTTCAGATTGCCTTCTCCATGCGAATTCTCTTACATTTGTTCAAAGCAATTTGGCCTTGAAGAATGGAAGTTGAACAGATCAATTTTAAAACCTGTTCTTCTCGTTTAAAACAATTTTTGCTTTACGCTCTTTTAAATCAACAGTAACTAAAGATGAAATCATGAAGTCACTTCTCACAATTTTCGCTCTATTGTTTACTCTTCAATCTTTTGCCCAGGAAGATTATACTCTCATTACTGAAGAAGATGGAATTGAAGTTTACGCCAAGATCGGCCGTGAAAAATGGCTCGACAAGGAAAGTTCAAAAATCTTGTTGATTTGGGTGAAGAACACCACTGACCAGGATGTGATCTATGAAGTTGGGGCCGAGTTCTTTTTCAAAATGGCACTTCAGGAAACGTTTCCTCCACAGCAGTTTTGTGTGAAATCTGGAAGTAGCAAAAAAGGAAAACTCGATGGTATTTACTATAAGTCGTGCGACCTATCGAATGAACAAATCATGGGAGATAACTTCGACTACGAAGTGATTTTTGAAGTAAAAGAAAAAGGAGCCGACTGCTCTAGTTTTTTGAAAGAATAATCAACGGGGCATTTCTTTAAGTAGTTCCTCCAAGTGAACGTACATGCTATCTGCCGTGATTTCCTTGTATTCGTTTGAAATATCGAACTGATCTTCTGGAATTTCTTTAAAAATAATTTCGCGTGCAGTGAGCGTCATACGCATTCCCCACTGCTCCAGCTCGTACTTTAGCAATACTCCTTCAGCACCGGCAAAAGGAGTGTACCAATTGGGATTCTCGATCTCAATTTCGTCTGTGGTCAGCACTTCTACTCTCTCTTTTCCTTCCGTGGTCAATATCTTGTAGCTTCTGCAATTCATCTCAAGATGTTCTGAAGAGCCTGTTTCCTGCAGGTTGTGTTGTGTAGGAGTAATGAATTCAGCTACCTGCTCTTCATTGAGCTCACAGCTGATTTTATCTCCAAAACTGTTGAGTAGCTGCCAGTAGCTTTTCGATTTTGTGTCAACTATAATTTCTGAACTTACCAGTCCACCAATAGATTCAAGCTTGCCGCGAAGCTTATTATCCTTGAAAGACATTTTCATTTCTGAGGGGTACACGTTAAGCAGAATACTTTTTTCCTGATCCGGGAAATTGACATCATAAATGATTTCTCCTTCAGTGTGTACAGCATTTTTGTCGATGTACTTACATCCGTGAATGGATATAAGCAGAATCACAGAAAGGGCTAAAGCCCATACTCGCGAGATATTGGATAAATTGTAAGTCATTCAATTTAATTGGCGGACACCGTTTATGTCCTTTTGCTCAAGGTTTTACAAGCTTGCAAAATTCAACAAATTTTCAAGTTCGCAAAAAGTTTTCTGCGTTTTCTGCCTCTCAACAATTGTCAATGTTACTTTAGACCTTACACCTTAGTCAGGAATAGTGTTTCAGCAAAGTGAATATTTCTTTTCGATACCTCAAAGAAACTGTAAATTTGCACGCTGCTAATCGATCATTTTTGGGATATGATTCAATTGAACGTAAAAGACGAATTTTCACCACTCAAAGAAGTGGTTTTGGGTACTCCCCGCAGTTTGGGTGATGTACCAAAACCCGAGGATGCATACGATCCAAAGTCCAAGGAGCATATCCTCAAGGGTACTTACCCAAGTGAAAGTGATATCCGTATGGAGATGACCGCTTTTAAAGAGGTGCTGGAGAAACACGGAGTTAAGGTCTACCGACCGGAGGTAATCAACAACTACAACCAGATTTTCGCCAGAGATATCGCATTTGTGATTGACGACAAATTCGTGGTGACCAACATGCTCGAAGACCGCCAGCGTGAAATTGAAGCCCTGGATCACGTTTTGAAAGATATCCCATCTGCTCAAATTGTTAGAATGCCTGAAGATGCAAAACTCGAAGGTGGAGACATTATGCCTTTAGAAGGACATATTTTCCTGGGCTATTCCAAAAAAGAAGATTTCGAAAAGTATACGGTAGCTCGCACGAATGAAGAAGGAGTTGAATTCGTTAAAAGTACTTTTCCCAATAGGAAAGTTGTTGCGTTTGAGCTCAAAAAGAGCGATGTAGAGCCTCGCGACAATGCCCTTCATCTCGACTGCTGCTTTCAACCCCTCGGAAGAGGCTTTTGCATTTTGTACCCCGGAGGTTTCAAAAATCAGGAGGATGTGGAATTCATTCGCAATTTCTTTGGTAAGGAAAAATGCATTGAGATAAGTCGCGATGAAATGTATCAGATGAACTCCAATGTTTTCTCGATTAGCCATGAGGTAGTAGTCTCAGAAAAAGGATTCACCCGGCTCAACTCAATACTGAGAGAAAACGGTTTTACGGTGGAAGAGATTCCATATGCAGAAACGGCCAAAATGGAAGGCTTGCTCCGTTGCTCCACCCTTCCACTTGTTCGCGAAAAGAAATAATGAATTTTTAATTACAGTCATGACAAAACAGTCTGTTTCCAGAATATTAATGATTCGCCCGGTCAACTTTCACTACAACGACCAAACGGCCAAGAACAATTATTATCAAAAGGTGCTCGATGACCTTACTCCTCAGAAGGCTCAGGAAAACGCACAGAAAGAATTTGATGAATTCGTTCAGATTCTGATCGAAAAGGGTGTGCAGGTACTTGTGGTTGAAGACACATATTCAAAAGACACCCCCGATTCGATTTTCCCCAACAACTGGGTTACCTTTCATGAAGATGGACGAATCGGCCTTTACCCAATGTTTGCCGAAAACCGCAGAGCAGAACGCAGAGAAGAAATATTTGAGTTTGTGAGAAGTGAGTGGGATCTGGATCTAAGAGAAATTGTAGATTTCACAGAGTTTGAAGATCACGACAAGTTTCTCGAAGGCACTGGAAGCATGGTACTCGACAGAGAAAACAAAATCGCGTATGCCGCACTTTCCTTGCGTACCGATGAACAATCACTCTTCCATTTCTGCGAGGAATTTGACTATCAACCGATCTCATTTACGGCCAATCAATCTGTGGATGGTGAACGCATGCCGATCTACCACACGAACGTTATGATGTGTATCGCAAGCAAGTTTGCTGTCATTTGCGAAGAATGCATTGACGATGAAGAAGAACGTAAAAAGGTTCTCGATACAATAAAGGCAACTGGAAAGGAAATTATTTCTATCACTGAAAAGCAGAAAAATCGCTTTGCCGGAAATATGCTCGAGGTCCTGAATGATGAAGGAGATCCGTTCCTGGTGATGTCCAGCTCAGCTTACAGCTCTCTAACTCCAGAACAGGTCGAGGCAATCGAAAAGTACTGCCCGATCTTGCACAGCTCTCTCGATACGATCGAGGCGCTTGGAGGTGGCAGCGCGCGCTGCATGATGGCCGAAGTGTTTTTGCCCCGTATCTAATTTCGAAAAACCCTATTTGATGAATATCGAACAAATCCTTACAGAGACAACTAAAAAAGCTGTAAAGGAGCTCTATGGCGCTGAAGCTGATGATGCTCAAATTCAGATTCAAGCCACTAGAAAAGAATTTGACGGAGACTTTACTCTTGTTGTTTTTCCATTTGTGAAAATCGCGCGAAAAGCTCCTGAAAAAGCCGCTGACGAAATTGGTGACTACTTTGAGAAAAACCTCGAGCTGGTAAGCAATTTCAACGTGGTAAAGGGTTTTTTGAACCTGAGCATCAACGATATTTACTGGAAGGATTTTTTGGCTGAATCGCTAAAAGATGAAAACTTTGGCTACAGCCCTGCTGGCACCAAACCTCAGGTGATGGTCGAGTACTCCTCACCCAACACCAACAAGCCACTCCACCTGGGCCATCTCAGGAATAATTTTCTCGGCTTTTCAGTTTCTGAAATTTTAAAAGCCCACGGCCACGATGTGGTGCGGGTTCAAATTATCAACGACCGCGGGATCCACATCTGCAAATCGATGGTGGCCTGGCTCAATTACGGTGAAGGTGAAACACCAGAAAGTGCTGGTGTGAAAGGCGATAAACTCGTTGGAAAATACTATGTGCAGTTCGATAAGCAATTCAAAAAAGAAGTTGCCGAACTCATCGAAAATGGAATGAGCGAAGACGAAGCCAAGCAAGAAGCGCCTATTCAGGTTGAGGCTCGCGAAATGCTCTTGAAGTGGGAAAAGCGCGATCCGGAAGTAATGGATCTTTGGAACAAAATGAACGGCTGGGTTTACAAAGGTTTTGAGAAAACCTACACCGAAATGGGCGTTGAGTTCGACAAGCTTTACTACGAATCAGACACCTATTTGCTGGGGCGTGATGAAGTGATCAATGGATTGGAACAGGGGGTTTTCTACAAAAAAGAAGACGGCTCTGTGTGGTGTGACCTCACTTCCGATGGACTCGATGAAAAACTGGTTTTGCGAAAAGACGGCACTGCAGTTTACATGACTCAGGATATCGGTACAGCTATTTTGCGTTTCCGTGATTATCCAAACCTCGAAAAGCAGATTTATACGGTTGGAAATGAGCAGGAGTACCACTTCAAAGTGTTGTTTCACATTTTGGAAAAGCTCGGTTTTGAAAATGCTCTCAACAACTATCACCTGAGCTATGGGATGGTGGAGCTGCCTGAAGGTAAAATGAAATCGCGCGAGGGAACGGTAGTGGATGCTGATGACCTCCTGGCAGAAATGAAAGTGACGGCAAAGAACATTGCCGATGAGCAAGGTAAGCTCGAGGGAATTGCCGAAGAGGACAGAGACGAACTTTACAAAACCATCGGATATGGTGCGCTCAAGTATTTCCTGCTGCGTGTAGATCCTAAAAAGAGCATGCTATTCAACCCCACTGAATCAGTTGATTTTGCGGGGAACACAGGGCCATTCATTCAGTATGGCTACGTGAGAACAAGAGCTGTGCTTAGAAAATGGGATGCTCCTATTCCCCGGCAATTTGGCAGCCTGGAAGAGTTACCTCAAGCGGAGAAAAACATCATTAAAAAGATACACGCATTTCCTGCAGCCCTGGCGGAATCGGCAAATTCGATGAACCCGTCACTTCTGGCCAACTACACTTTTGACCTGGTGAAGGAATACAACGCTTTTTATCAAAGTAGCCCTATTCTTCACGAGCAAAACGAGGAATTGAAAAAAGCACGAATCGGAATTACTGAGAAAGTCGGACAAGTGATTAAAGCTGCCATGCGACTACTCGGAATGGACATGCCAGAACGCATGTAACCAGAGAACCGAAGATATTCATCTAAGTGAAACTTCAGGGATACAATCTCTTGTTTGTCCAGCTTTTGTCAGTTGTGAGGCGGTAGTCAATTCGATCGTGTAGACGACTCATTCGGCCTTGCCAAAACTCGAAGTAAACCGGAGTAATTTTGAACCCACCCCAAAAAGGTGGTCGTGGGATTTTCTTGCCTTTGAACTTTTTGGTAAATGACTCTACCCGCTTTTCAAGTTCTTCGCGCGATTCCAGTCTCGAGCTCTGTTCGCTCGCCCAGGCTCCGATCTGACTTTCACGTGGCCGTGTTGCAAAGTAATCGTCCGATTCTTGAGCGATCACCTGCTCTGCAGTGCCCTCTATCCTCACCTGTCGCTCGAGTTCTTTCCAGAAAAAGTTGAGCGCCACTTTTGGGTGGTTTTCAATGTCTTTTGACTTGGTCGACTCGTAATTTGTGAAAAATGAAAAGGCACCGTCTTTCGCGTCTTTAAGCAAGACGACTCTCGAATGCGGATAACCGTCTTCACCAATGGTAGAGAGATTCATGGCGTTGAAATAATTAGGATCGGCTATCTTCGCATCTGCGAGCCAAATATCAAAAAGCTCAAACGGATTTGCCGTAACCTCTTCCTCCGATAACCTATCTCGGTCGTACTCTTTTCGTGCTGTCTTCAGTTCTTCACTTTTCATTTCTTAATTGCTTTTATAAAAAGGTCGCCTTCGTCATTTCTCCACAGCTCCAATTCCGATCGAAAGACATGACCAAGGTGTTTAATGTAATCTTCTTCAAATTTATTTGTTCCTGCACTTCTCAGATTGTCGACTCTTCGCAATAGTGCAAAAATGTATTTTCAATTTTCGCCACGTGTTTTGTAAAGTCCGTCTCATCCAAATCTATCGAACAAACTAAACCTCCAAGCCATTCGAAATCAAAATTTTCTAGCGTTTCCTTGCTGCTTGTTTTTCCATCCGCACCTCTGAGTTGTAGGATTAGTAAAATTAGGCGCTTCAAAAAACAAGTAGACTTGTGTATCTAAATCGTTGCCAAACAAGTATATTCAGCCAGGCATACTTAGGAATTTCCCTTTCGGGGGATTAAACCTTAAGTAGGGGTCGGTCCTTCGGGGCCGGCCTTTTTTTTATTTTCCAATCACCTCAAATTCAGTCCTGCGATTCTTAGCCCTTCCTTCTTCATTATCGTTAGATGCAATCGGCTTCGACTCTCCAAAACCTTTGGCACTCAGGCGATCTTTCGAAATTCCATTTTCCAAAAGGTAATCAACAACTGACTGAGCTCTATTTTGAGAAAGCACTTTATTAGCTTCATCAGTGCCTACATTATCGGTGTGTCCACTAATTTCGATTCTCAATTCTGGATTCAACTTCAAAAACTCAATAAGCTTGTCGAGCTCCACCTTCGATTGAGGCTTCAGCTTGTATTGATCTACATCGAAGAAAACATTGTTGAGCACCACCGAACTTCCTTCTTCAATTCTCTTAAGCGGAACTTCGAGCTGTTTTGGAGCTGTAGCACTTTCTTGAGAAAGGGTAAAGTTATCTGAATAGAACAGGTATCCCTCGCGCGAAACATTCAATGCGTAATCTCTACCACTCGGCAGGCTCACGAGGAATTCTCCGTTTCCAGGATTCGAATAGGATTCCACAACCTGCTCACCGCTTTCGAGGTCGATCAGCTCAAAACGCGCTCCCAGTCTTTCTTTAGTCTTAGCATCGAAGACAACGCCCTGGGCGTAGGTCACCATTTGTGGGCGAGCTTCATTGTAGAGCTTAAACTTGTAGAGATCCAGGCCGCCTTGCCCGCCTTCACGGTCGGAGGCAAAGTA
>Ga0136604_1001306_pt1 | contig 11202 bp, 9 predicted proteins | sample AntRauFillE10628_FD_104928 | JGI IMG/M metagenome (GOLD analysis project Ga0136604, IMG submission 104928) | Saline lake microbial communities from Rauer Islands, Antarctica - Metagenome Filla E10 #628 | ecosystem: Environmental > Aquatic > Non-marine Saline and Alkaline > Saline | place... | reverse complement strand
TTGATGAATACAAGAGTCAAAGACCTCTGGAAGAAAATCATGAGCGGCCTCGGCAAGAAAGGTGAAATGATTGCCAACCTGCCGGATGATCCAAAGTTGAATTAGGGTCCTGTTGAGTTCTCAAACATTTAGAAATTAAGGTTTTTCATTAAGGCATTGAAGGCTTGTAGAGATTGAGTGTTTCAATTTGCAATAGAGTTTCCACTGTTGTAAAGGAAAGAGTAGCTGCATGCTGTCTCCCTCTGGAGGCGGTTGCTGAGCGAAGTCGAAGTAGAGTACTGCGCCTTCGCGTAGCCGCTTCGGCAGAGCAAGGCCCGCAGGGGGAGGGAGGATTCTTTCATCTAAATCCTCACAGTTACGGGAAGTTCCTCACTAAACCTTCGCTGAGCTTCGGTCTACAAAGCAAGCCGCGAAGCTCGCAGCTACGGAATTAAACATTCAGAAAATAAGTCAAAAAGAAAGGTAGGGAAGGTCTGTAGCTAAGTGCTTGAATTCTTCATGCCTTTTCCTTAATTCTCCTTAAGTACTTAATGTTTTTTTCTTCTGGCTTGCAATTCCCAGCTCAGAAACTGTCCAATTTTTTCAGCATCTTCCTTCCACGTGACTTGATTCCCGCTGAGCCGTATTTCATGTTTTCTTCGATGAGGAGTTTCAACTCGCTTGACAACTCCGGATAGACCCGGCAAAACTTGTAGAGCACCGTCATCGAAAAAGCCCGGATAGCAATCGGTCGTTTCGGACTCGCCAAAAAACCAAAGCACAAGTCGATCAGTCTGCCCTGCAGATCTTCATCGAGCACATCTATCGGTTCGCTCTCTAAAATCTTGAGAATATTTCTGTGAACTGCATCGTGAGCGTTGTCATCTGCAAGCCTTTCAATCAACTCCGGGAAAAAGCGCTGTGTTGCAATGGGGTTGTTTCTATAAATCACATCCAGACACCAGGCAGCTCGCTGCGGAAGCGGCTCTTCACCATGCAGAAAGATTTCCATAAACGTAGAAAAACGCTCCGTGTCGTGACCCACATAATCCGCGATTCTGTCCTTTTGAGCTTTGGAGTGCTCATCGATGAGTGCTTGTTTGATGTTCATTTTATTCTTAAAACGGTTTTGAATTCAAAAGTAAGGAATGGTTGATGAGTGATCCTGGCTACTGCGCGAATTGTATCGAAGTCGGTCACTGAGTGATTCAGGCTTTGCCTGGATTTTATCGAAGTGACGTGTTGGAAAGAGAATCTGTCTTCAATACCCGGCCTTTCGATACAATCCCGACTCTTCGAGATCGGGATCACTCAAGGACCTACCGGCTCATTTACCAATCAACTGAATTACCTCAATCCCTAATTACCTTAATCAACCTCCTCGCACTTCGAAGCTTTAGCGTAGAAGGGAATACCTGAATTAACTCAGTCTACTCAATTACCTACCCCCAAACCAACCATCAAAAAGCTTTTCCATTTTCAGTCGCATGGCTGTGGGTGAACAGTCGTAGTTGTTGACAACGATTGAGAAAGAGACCTGGCGGCCGTTGTGAGTAGCCACGCCAGCGTAGGACCTCACTCCTTCCATGTAGCCGCTTTTGGCTCTGGCAAACTTTCCGAACGGCTTTAGTTCTCCGAGAGTTTTTCCGGGGTGGTTTCCTGCAAACCACGACAGCACTTGAGCAAGGGCCACAGTGGTGATTCCATTAGCCCTTGAAAGTCCGCTTCCATCTGCCAGTCGAACGCCATTCATGTCAACTCCTCTTCCGTTCCAAAATCCTTTGACTGCTATTTGTCCTCCGGAAAAGCTCGCATCGCCAACCATCTCCTCTCCCAGCCTCTTGAAAAGAAAGTCGGTGTAGGGATTCAGGCTGTGGTCGTGGATTTCGGCAACGATGTCTGCCAGTTTCGGAGACTCGAGAACAAACAAGGGCTCGTCAAACGATCGATTGCCAAACGGGATCGACTTCACTGCTTTCACTGAAATGCCCGCCTTCTTAGCTGCTTCCATAAAAGCCTCTCCGAAAACAGCTACCGGATTGGGCATGTAGCCTTTGATCTCAAAATCACTCCGACCTGCTGGAATGGTTCCGCTGATCAAAGCCGTTTTGGAACCCGGGAAAGAATAGATGTAGGCATTGTCGCGGTTGTTGTTGGACGACTTCACCTGGCAGTCGAATTCCAAGAAAGGTAGCTCCGGCTCAGTTCTCAAAACAGTGACCTCTCCTCCTACCTGAGAGGATGACTGAAGGTGCAGTTTGTAGATGTTTTCCTGAAAAGAAAAAGAAGGAATGCCGCCACCGTAGTAGTTACCGACATCTTCCACCGGAACCGTTCCGGCAAACGGCATGTCACTAAAAACTTCGTTTCTCACAAAGAAAGTGTCGATGGCTGTGATTCCGCTCTCCTTGAGTTTTCGAATAATCTCTTCAATTTCCGACTTCGATTCCCAAAACCGATCTGAGCCAAAAGTCGGGTCGCCACCGGTGTCCAGGTAGACCGAGCCGTCAGCACTCCAAACCTGAGTTCTAAAGCGGTGCTCCTCGCCCCAGTGCTCAAGCGCAGCGAGGGTCGTAAACAGCTTCTGACTCGAAGCCGGCAAAACCGTCTTTTGTCCTTCGTGCTCAAAAACCACCTCTCCACTGGCCACATCCACCAAAGCACACGACACCGTGGCGTGGTGAAGGACAGGATCGGAAAGGAAGGTGTTGAAAGAGGGTTTGAAGGATTGGGCATATATCGGCTCGAAGAATGGCAACAAAGCAATTACCGAAATTATCTTAATACTTAAAAAAGCCAGTTTAGTCATGTCTAAATCAAATACATTTTATGTGTGTAGAGAAAAATTCACAACTTTTCAACAACACTCGCTTTTATTAGGAATACAACGTAAATTACCAATCGCACGGTAATTAAGTTTTACCAAAGTAACAGTAAAAAAGTATCATTATCTAAACTCATTAAGGCTAACACATACATGGACTACCCCAAATTTATTCCAAATCGGCCAGACGGTACAAATAAGCTAGAAGGAGGTTCTCAGGAAAGGGTCGCTCAAGTTATTTCAGAAACTATAAAATCAGACTCAATAGAAAAAAAAGTCATAGGGCTTTCTGGCAATTGGGGTTCTGGAAAATCTAATGTTATTAGGATGATCGATAACACATTGAAAGGAAGTCACCATGTCTTTATTTTTGATTCTTGGGGGAATCAAGAAGACTTAACTCGAAGGTCATTTCTTGAACAATTGATTGAGTTTCTATTTGATCTCAAGTTACTGAGTAATATCAAAAAATGGAAAGATATTGAGAGTGAACTTCTATCAAAAGTTTCAAAATCCAAAACTCAAAAGTACCCCAAGATTAAATATTACTGGTTATTTCTATCCCTTGGAATTCTACTCGTTAGTGTTCTGCCTTCATTTTATGAGAACGTTCTCAAAGATATACAACTGTTTGATTCGAACATACTGGAGAAGTGGCGCCCTTTTATTTTGATGTACACCTTACCTTTTTCATTTTTCTTCGCTGCTTTCGTTAGTTTCACTATCGAACTCATTGTTAAAATGGTCAAAAACTCTAAGGAGGATGAAAAAGAAAAACAGTCCTTTTCGGAAATCTTTGGTAAACTCCTATACTGGTTTCAAGGTAAAGATATTGAGTCCGAAGCGACCGAAAGAATTCTTGAAGAAGATCCTAGTGTGAGTCAGTTTAGAAGGTACTTCTCTAAAATAGAAGAAGAGGTCAAGGGCAAAGGAGGCCTCGTCATAGTCTTTGATAATATAGATAGACTCAACAAGGATAAAATTAAAGCGCTCTGGTCGTCTATCCATACATTTTTTGCAGAGGACACTAGGCCCATAAAATCTTGGGTTATAATTCCATTTGACCGAAGCAAAGTAATAGAACAATTTGATTCCGACTCTCACGGCTTTATTGAAAAAACCTTTTCCATTATTTATCATGTGAACCCTCCCATCGTAACCGATCTAGAAAAATTCTTAGAAAATTGTCTCAAAGACGCATTTGGAAATGAAAACGTAAGTCAGGATGAAACTGATGTAATATGTCGAGTATTCGATTTATTAACCATTACCCCAACCATTACACCTAGGCAAATAATAAATTTTGTCAATAATCTCGTAGCACTATCAAAACAATGGCAAAATGAGTTAACTGAAGGAGTTTTAAAACACAGACATTTATCGCTATTTGCTCTTTCCAAAGACAAAATTCTCGAGAGTCCTCATGAACAACTTCTGAACAGGCAGTATTTAGGGAATTCAAAGGTTCTTTTTGTCAATGATGAGAAACTGGATACGATCATGTCTGCTATCACATTTGGAGTCAGCGTTGATAAAGCTGACGAGGTCCTTCTAGGTAGACAAATCCAAACTGCTCTGAGAAAAGGCGATTCTGAGCGAATGAAAGATCTATCTTCTCATTCAGCTTTTAAAAAATATTTTCAAGAAATCTACTACTCTTCAGATTTACATGAGGTAATTGATGGCTTAAGTGCAAATCTGATAGCAATTGAAGAAACCTATCCTAATGAGCTAACTAAAAATTGCTGGACTCACTTCGCATCAGAACTGATAAAAAGTGATGACCTAAACCAGGAGTTTCAAGATTACCACAAGGAAATCTTGGTAAAAGTTAGAACAAGTAGAAAGAAAAAAATTGTGAAATCTCTAATCTCGACTTCTTTATCTCATTCCAGAGACAGTGATGAATTAGATGAATTCCATTACGGCCAGACGATTTTCGATCTAAATACGTTCATCAATTCAAATGAGCTGTCTATTTCGATCTCAGACCATCTTGAACCTGTAAAATTCTCACCTTCACCCCTTCTGAAGTTTATTGAGCTCACTAAAGAGTCATTTGGTGAATATAAAATCAGTTTCGAGGAAGATGACCTTCGTAGTTTCGTTGTCGAAGGAAATGACTTGGGGGTTGAGAAGATTAATGACGAAATCGAAAACCTTAAAATCTTACCTAAGAATGGTTTCAAACTAAATGGACTCGTGAATCACTTGGAAGATGTGATAAAAAAACTTCCAAACTCAAGATTGGATGATTTGATCACGGCCATTTCTCTTCTAAGGGAATTGACATCAGGTGCTCTAGACATCCAAATTCAAGAATCATTCTATGATAGTATCACACCTCGAGTTTTGCAAAAGAACGAAAAGGCTATTGTTGTCATTGCCGTGGGTGTCTTGAATTTCAGCAAAGCAAGAAACCACCAAACGTTTAATCAAACAATTAACAAGCTGGATGAGAGTGTATCGAAATCCTTATCGAGGGAAATGCTCGAGATTTCTTCATTAGGACTTTTCTTCGAACCTTTATTGAAGACTCCAGCAAACAGGTTTAGGGCTATTCTCAAAAGCGCTGAGTTTTTCATATACGACATTAATGAAATGAACCTTGATGATAATTTATTTCTTATAAAGAATTTTGGAGAAATTTTAGAAAAAATTCTCCAAGGTTCTGAAGAGCATGAAACTAGACTGCTGAAGTTACTAGATGATAGCAACCTTTTCCCATTACCCGATATAGAGGAAATCGATATGCGGTTGATTAAAGCTATGAATCGGAGAGAATTCAAGACCATAAATAAAATTCACGATCATGTTTCGAGGTATTTTTCAAGTTTTGAAAAGGATGAATTTCTCAAATTGTTTAATGAGTTGGATTCGAAGGAGTATGAGGTTTTCCAAATCTCTCTTGAAAAAAATGTAGAATTTAACTTTCCTAACAGTATTTACAGTGCAATTAACGACTTCGTCTGGCGAAAGGCTCAAAAAAGAGAAACCTTGAACTATGAACTCTGGGACTATTTGATAAATATTCTTGATGGTCGCAAACTAAAAAAGACGTTCACAAGTGTAAGAGATATTTACATTAAGCATGGAGAAATTTCTGACGATGAGTTATATGGCATTGAAAGAGGTCTGATTAAACATGGAATGCTAGCTCAAAAACCCAATCTAAGTACTTCTCTTTTCATTCTACCTATGATTAAATCAGAAGATGATACTCTTTTTGAAGCTTTCCTCATGTCTAGACGCACTCTTTGTAAAGTCATCAGCAAGGCATCCGAAGCTAAGGGTGAGACAGTTCAAGCAATTGAAGCGAAAAGGAAGAAAGTCCAAGGTGAAAATAGAAATCAGCTAGAAGAAGTAATCAATTCACTGACATAAAGTAAACATTACTCAAAACTTCTGTAATATTATGTAGTTGTATCCAAAGTGTCTTTGTATTCTACCATTTCCTACTCGCCAGCGCCAACTTCGTCATCACCGTAAAGAAGGTGATTAGCACTACGAAGTAAACCACATCTCGGGTGTCGATGAGGCCGCGGCTCATGCTTTTGTAGTGTTCAGCAATGCCGAGTGAAAGGAAGAACTGGTCAAACTCGCCCATCAGTTCGAAGGAGGTGATGGCTTCAAAACCCTGGTACATGAAAAAGCATAGCAGAGCCGAAACGAGAAAGGCCACAATTTGATTGGTGGAGATGCTGGATGCAAAAACGCCAATGCTCACGTAGCCGGCTCCGAGGAAAAACAGTCCGATGTAAGATCCCCAGGTCCCTCCGGTATCGAGATTTCCAACGGGGTTTCCGAGCATGTAGACCGTGAAAACAAAAACCAGCGTGGGAATCAGCGCGAAAAGCACGAGCACCAATCCGGCAAAGTATTTTGAAAGGATAATCTGAAAGTCAGTCAGTGGGCGGGTGAAAAGCAATTCGATAGTTCCCGTTCGTTTTTCTTCGGAAAACAGACGCATGGTCACAGCGGGAATGAGAAACATAAACACCCACGGTGCCAGCGTGAAGAGTGGCCCCAGGCTGGCAAACCCACTGTCGAGCACGTTGAAGTCGCCAGGAAAAACCCACATAAAAAGTCCGACCAGCATGAGGAAAACAGCAATCACCACGTAGCCGATCAACGAGCTCAAAAAACTTCTGATTTCTTTCTTCAACAGTGCGATCATGAATTGGGATCTTTAATTTTTTGCTAATGTAAAATCATTTGGCGAGAGCGCCCACCTACTCCAACAACTCCAGCCTTTCCATGCTCCACGCCTCCGGTCTGGCGGCAAAGAGCGCTTTTGTTTTGGGCCACACTTCTGCAAACACATCGGTCTTTTTGTAGTTGTTCAGGTGTTCTTCATCTGTCCAAAAGCTGTAGGTCATCATCACGTTGGGCTCGTCAATATTCCGGATCAACTCCAGGTGCTGACAGCCCTCGGTAGCGCGAATGGCCTCTTTTTTCTGGTCAAACATTTCCAAAAATTCGTCCACCTTCTCAGGTTGGAAAGTCATCTTTACGATTCTGATTAGCATTGAATTCTATTCTTATTGTGTCGTTTACCTTGAGTCCAAAAAGCATGTGAGCACCGCCTCCGCTCTCGGGCGTTCCTTTGTTGATGGCGATTTCCAAAAAGCCGCTACTTCCAAAAAGTGCGAGTTTCTCCCCTTCTTTCACCTCGTTGTAAACCGTTTTGATTTCGCGAATGTCGTGTTTCGACAATCCCATCTGAAGGGAGAAATCGCGGCCTTTGCCCACGTCTCTATAAAGTTGGTGGCTGATGTTGGTGATCACATTTCCGTAGCTGTCGATGTAAATCACCGTCCCTTTTATAAGGTGGTTGTCGATAACCGGCCGAAAGCGCTCGCTTTGGCGAATGCCTTCTATTCTTTTTCCAATCACTTCAGGAGTGCCGCCACGAGCAAGGTGACAAGCCGCTTTGGCAAAGAGGTTTTTGGTTACAAAAGTCAGGTCGTCACTGTCTTGCGAGAGGTTGAGCTCAAAGACATCGTCTACCCTTTTGTCGAAGAGCAGTGAAAAAACGCCATTGTCGGCACCGATAAAATACTGGTCGGTGTAACGCACGATAAGGTGGTTCAAATCGTGGGCGGCATCTGGATTCACCCCAATGATGTGTATCGTTCCGGGAGGGAAATCCACGTAGGCATTGCGCAGCACAAAAGCTGCCTGATAAGTGTCAAAAGGTTTTATGTGGTGAGAAATGTCTACAATTTCTACATCATCGACCTGCGAGTAAATGGCACCTTTGAGTGCGCCTACGTAGTAGTCGCGCAGTCCCATGTCGGTTGTAAGTGTGATGATTGCCATTTGTTGATTTCTCGTTGAAATGTCCGTGCCCGATTGCACGAATAATTCTTTAATTTGCGTCAAAAATAACGATTCGGCAACACTCCAAAATGCCGATAGAAGTTCATTTTCTGATTTTTTGATAATTAATTATTCACCCGTTCTCACAGCTAACGAATTAAGAATTTGCAAGAGAAAGAAATCCAAATGCCGGCCATCGATCCGCTCGAATTTTTCGGGCCGGCCAACAATAAGTTCAAGCTCATCAAGAAATACTTTCCGAGGCTCAAAGTGATGGCCCGCGGAAACGTAGTTCGCGCCATTGGCGATGAGGAAGAACTCGAGCGCTTTTCCACCAAAATTGATTTGCTCTTTTGGCACATTGAGAAATACAACAGTCTCACTGAGGGCAACATCGAGAAAATCATGGAAGAGGGCTCTGAGAAGCTGCGCGAAAACGAGCACGGTGAAGGCATTCTGGTGCACGGCCCCGGTGGCAACAAGGTGACCGCCAGGACTGCCAACCAGCGCAAACTCGTGAAGGCTTCCGAAGAGAACGATATGGTTTTTGCCGTTGGGCCAGCAGGTTCGGGTAAAACCTACACTGCCGTTGCCCTGGCTGTGCGAGCGCTAAAAAATCGCGAAGTGAAACGCATCATCCTCTGCCGCCCTGCTGTGGAGGCTGGTGAAAATCTCGGTTTCCTTCCGGGAGATTTAAAGGAAAAGCTCGACCCGTACTTGCAGCCGCTCTACGATGCGCTGATGGACATGATCCCTTACGAGAAACTCGCTGATCACCTCGACAAAGGTGTGATTGAAGTCGCTCCGCTTGCGTTTATGCGTGGGCGAACGCTCGACAAGGCTTTCGTGATTTTGGACGAAGCCCAAAACGCCACCGTTCCGCAAATAAAAATGTTCCTCACCCGAATGGGTAAAACCGCGAAGTTTATCATCACCGGTGATCCGTCACAGGTGGATTTGCCTCGCTCCCAGCCTTCGGGACTCGCCCGCTCGATGGAGTTGCTCGACAAAGTGGAGGGAATTCAATTTGTGAAACTGACCGGCTCCGATGTGATCCGTCACAAGCTGGTGAAGAAAATTATTAAGGTGTTTGAAAATGACAAGTAGAGCTTTTCAGTTTACCCTTTGTGCTTTGGCTTTGCTCCTTTTTTACTCGTGTAGCGAAGGAACGTTCAGAGAAAAAATCGAGGGCAACTGGAAGGTAGTCAACTTTAAAATTCAAAACCCCGACAAGCTGAAGCCGGAGCTGGTTTCGGAAACGACAAAAATTGCCGAGACCGTGCGCTATCGGTTCAACAAGGATTTTACTTACGACATTCGCTCAGCAGCCGATTCTAAAAGTAGCACCGGCAGCTGGAAATACGACCCGGAAACGGAATTGCTCATCTTAAAAATGTCTGATCAGGATCGATCGGAATCGAAGGTGGAATGGGCCGACAGCGACAAGTTATTGCTCAAAACCCAAATGGGAACGATCGGTGAAGTTGAACTTACTTTGGAGAGAGTGGAATAAATTTTAAGTTTTAAAAGGATAAGAATAGGTGTTCCCGGAAAAGAGTTTTGGATTTTTAATAAAGAGAATAGAATTCTGCCCTGGATGTTTCGACTCTCTTTCGACTTGGCTCAAGAACCGCGCTCAACAATCGGCCTGCACACCGAAGCCGATTCCCGAAAGAGGAATGGAGTAATTAGAACTAGGTAAAACGGTTTATTGCTTGAACTAGAATGTTCGAGTTCAAGGCTTGCGAAGTTTCGAAAAGTAAGGAGTTTACTATCGTAAATAACGGCTTTTCAAACGAGCGTAACGCAGAAGTCGGGCATTCTAGAAAAGCAACTTGAAATTGCGAAACGAAATTATTAATAGGATTAATGGAAACTTTAAAAGAATCAAACCTCCAACTACCAGGAATCAAAAGCCGCTATGTCGGCAAAGTGAGAGATGTTTACACCCTCGACAACTCGATGTTGGTGATGGTTGCCACCGACAGGCTTTCTGCTTTTGACGTGGTGATGCCCAGAGGAATCCCTTTCAAAGGACAGGTGCTCAACCAGCTGGCTGCGAGTTTTCTCGACAAGACAAGTGACATCGTTCCCAACTGGAAGATTGACTCTCCCGACCCCAACGTAACGGTTGGCCTGGCATGTGAGCCTTTCAAAGTGGAGATGGTGATCAGAGGTTACCTCACCGGTCACGCCTGGCGTACTTACAAAGAGGGAAAAAGAATGCTCTGCGGAGTGAGACTTCCCGATGGACTCAACGAACACGACAAGCTTCCCGAGCCCATCATCACTCCTACTACCAAAGTCGATGAGGGTCACGATGAAGACATTTCACGTGAAGAAATCCTCTATCGCGGAATTGTGACCGAGCACCACTACAAGATGCTCGAAGACTACACGCGAAAACTCTTTCAGCGCGGTTCTGAAATCGCTGCTGAGCGCGGTTTGATTTTGGTCGACACCAAGTACGAATTTGGACAGCGCAATGACGAAATCTATCTCATTGATGAGATTCACACGCCCGATTCTTCGCGCTACTTTTATGCAGATGGATACCTGGACAGACAGCAAAAAGGCGAACAGCAAAAACAACTTTCCAAGGAGTTTGTACGCCAGTGGCTGATCGAGCACGACTTTATGGGCAAGGACGGACAGTCGATTCCCGAGATGCCGGATGAATTTGTGAAACACGTCAGCGAGCGCTACATCGAGCTTTACGAAAGTCTTACCGGTGAGTCTTTTGTTCCCGCTGAGAACACCAACATTGAAAAGAGAATCGAAGCCAACGTGCTCGACTTTTTGAAAAAGCACGGCTAAAAAAGTAGCGGATTACTGAACTAGTTCCCGAACCAATTATAGACAAGTCTTGAGCTTGAGAAGAAATATTTTAAAATCAAATTGCACCCGCCCTTGTGTCTCGACTCCGCTCGACAACCGGCAATCGCGCGTTGGGCGGTTCTCGAGCATTCTAAGATAAAAACAAATTATTATGCCGCTAATTTCACAAATGGTTCATCTCGTTTGACAACAGCAAAAATCCTTAGAACGATCTTATTAGCGACTGCATTGAGTGAACT
>Ga0136604_1001303_pt1 | contig 11224 bp, 9 predicted proteins | sample AntRauFillE10628_FD_104928 | JGI IMG/M metagenome (GOLD analysis project Ga0136604, IMG submission 104928) | Saline lake microbial communities from Rauer Islands, Antarctica - Metagenome Filla E10 #628 | ecosystem: Environmental > Aquatic > Non-marine Saline and Alkaline > Saline | place... | reverse complement strand
CTCTTTCTGTGCGAGTGCAATATTGCGGGCATTGGTGTCCAAGAGAATAACATCCTGCTCCTCTTCGCGGGCAAGTTTACGGGCGAGTTCCCGACCGAAGTAGTGGGCCCCAATAATGACGAGGTCGTTTGGTGCCGGGCGCTGAAGCCGGAGAAACTTGGCAAACATACCGGCAGACAAGCCCTGAATCAGGACGGTGGCACAGATCACCGAATAGACGAAGGATTCCAACATAGCTGGATCGCCAACTGGGTCTTCCTTCGAGCTAAGGGAAAGCGCAAAGAGCGAGGCCATCGACGCGGCAACCACACCGCGAGGTGCAACCCAACTGAGCAGTGCTTTTTCACGGATATTCAAAGGAGTGCCCCAAGAGGATGCGATCACGCTGACTGGGCGTATGAGTAGAATGACTGCGAACAAAATCCAGCCGCCACCCATGACGAAGAAATCCTTGAACTGTTGAAACTCCAGTCGCGCAACAAGCAGGATGAAGAGCATGCCGATCAGGAGGTCCACAATTTCAGCTTTAAACGCTTTAACCTCCCGCAGCTGGCGAGGCTTCTTCAGGCCGACGATCAGACCGGCGATAGTGACCGAGAGCAGCCCGGCTTCCGGCATGATCAGTTCGGTCGCCCCGAAAATCAGCATAGCGCTGGCCACGCTGAAGGCATTGACAATATTATCGGGCACCCAGCCGCGCTTCATCATCAGGTAGATGGCGTAGCCGCCGACGACGCCGATGCCGGCACCGCTTATCACACGTATGAGGAAATTTGGGAGGGCAATCGCGCCGCCTCCTTCAACCACCCACTCGAAGCAAAGAATGGCAATAAAGACGCCAATCGAATCGATCAAAACACCTTCCCAATGAAGGATACTGCTGAGTTTTTGGTGCACGCGCACGCGCCTAAGAAGAGGCACGATCACGGTGGGCCCTGTCACAATCACGCAACTGCCCATCAGCAGGGCAAAAGAGGGTGAGGTATCGAAAACGAGCCAGACTGCGAGTGCCGCGCCAAACCAGGTAATGAGGACGCCGACTGTGAGCAGCCGCTTAATGACGGCAGAAGTATGAGAAAAGCCTTTTAGATCGAGGGTGAGACCACCCTCAAAAAGGATCAACCCGACGGCGATCGAAACAATCATCGGAAGGAATTCACCTAGCGTATCAGGATCAATTAAGCCAAGTCCCTCAGGCCCCAAGGCAAATCCTCCGAGCAAGAGCAGGACGATGGTAGGGAGATGCAATTTTCGGGAAAGCACCGTGAGTAAACATCCCGCACCGACCGCAAAGCAGAGGCTCCAGAGCGCGTCCTGATTTTGGCTGACTGCTAAGAAAAAATTCATGGTTGGATCGAATTAACTCATCCTAGTGGCACATGTCGTGCGCGGGGTTGGGCACTTTCAACTTGCCGACGATCCTCGCAGGCACACCCGCGACGCTGACGTGGGGGGGGACATTCTTGAGCACGACACTCCCTGCGCCAACCTTTGAGCCTTCACCAATCTCGACATTACCTAGGATTTTGGCACCCGCACCCAGCAACACGCCAGAGCGGACTTTAGGGTGGCGGTCGCCGCGCTCCTTACCTGTTCCTCCCAAAGTTACTTCGTGCAAAATGGAGACGTCATGCTCGATCACTGCAGTTTCGCCAGCCACGAACCCGGTCGCATGGTCGAGCAGGATGCCACAGGAAATTTCTGCGGCAGGATGAATGTCCACACTAAAGGTTTCCGCAATCAGGCTTTGCAGATAGAGCGCAAAATCCCTTCGTGCGACTTTCCATAGGTAGTGCGAAATCCGGTAGCAGACCAGAGCCTGAAAACCTTTAAAATAGAGGAGGGGCGTCAGAATATCCGGGCAGGCCGGGTCGCGTTCATTCGCGGCGATCATATCGCAGGCGATTTGCTGAAGTATATTGGGGTCCTGATTAAAGGCCTCCATAAACACATTGTGCAGGACTTCAACAGAGGCGCCGTGGTTGACTAGCTTTCGTGTGATTCGATAGGTCAGGCACTCTGCAAAACTACTGCGATCAAGCACTGTCTCGTTGAGTAAAATGCGTAGCACGGGCTCCTGCCCGACGATTTGTTCAGCACGTTCGCGGAGCTCCATCCAGTGGGCTTCTAGGTCGATCTGTTTCATTTAAATATTTCTAGTTAGTTCAGGTAAGAGCAATAGTGTGCTGATGTGTTGCGCGTGGTAAAGCATCCTTTATGCCTGTCGCCTCCATATTGCGCTTGTCTTACAGCTTATTTCGTTGTGAAGCTCTAAAAATAACAGTTTTTCCTTTAATTTTACATCATGGCAATAGGACTACTTTTTTCCGGACAAGGGGCGCAGCACATCGGCATGGGCCGTTCGCTGTGCGAAAATTCAAAAACCGCAGAAGCGATTTATGATCAGGCCAACGAGGTGCTCGGCTGGGACCTAAAAACGATCTGTTTCGAGGGGCCGGATCAAGCACTGACAGAGACGAAAGTCTGCCAACCGGCGCTCTACGTGCAAGGTTATGCCATCTATGCGAGCCTGAAAGAACAGGGCAAGCTGAAGGGCTTGAAGGCAGCTTGCGGCTTGAGCCTGGGCGAGTTGACGGCGCTGGCGACTGCTGGTGTCTATGACTTCGGCACGGGTCTGAAGCTTGTGGCCGAACGCGGTCGCCTCATGCAGTTGGCCTGCGACGCGACCAAGGGCACGATGGCGGCAGTGATCGGTGGGACGGCCGAAGAGGTGCAGGCTTTTTGCGACGAATTTGATATCGAGATCGCGAATCTGAACTGCCCCGGCCAGATTGTCATCTCGGGTGAGAATGACAAAGTGCTGGAGGCGGTCGCCGCCTCCAAGGGGCGCTTCAAGCTATGCAAACCGCTCAACGTGGCCGGTGCCTACCACAGTCGCCTGATGGAGTCGGCCCGTGATGCCTTTGCCGAATTTATTCAGGATTTCGATTTCAACGCCCCGGAAATTGCGGTTTATACCAACGTGACCGGCGAGCGCGTCGGCGATCTGGCGGCCATCAAGGATTGTTTGGTGAAGCAAATCGTCTCTGCCGTCCGGTTTGAGGACTGCCTGCGAAACATGGCCTCCGAGAACGGACTGTCCGACTTCTGCGAGTGCGGGCCAGGCAAGGTGCTGGCAGGATTTGCCAAACGAATCGATAAAGCTTTGAACGTGTCGCAAATGGCGGAATACGAGGAAATTTTCGGGTAGATCGATGCGCCTTTACTTCATGGGCATTTGCGGGACGGCCATGGGCAATGCCGCATTGTTGCTGAAAGCGCAGGGCCACGAGGTCATGGGGGCGGACAGTGGAGCGTATCCGCCGATGTCGGATGTTTTGGCGGATGCCGGGATACAGGTCCTCGAAGGGTTCGATGCCGGACGCTTGGGGGCGCTCAAGCCCGACCGGATTGTGATCGGCAATGCGATGAGCCGCGGCAATGTCGAAGTCGAGTGGGTTTTGAACCAGTCGGAGCTGTCTTACGTCTCGCTGCCGCAGTTATTCCACGATACGATACTGGTAGGGCGGACGCCAATCGTCATTGCCGGGACGCACGGGAAGACGACGACCTCAACCATGGCCGCCTACTTGCTGGAACGGACCGGAGCGCAGCCGGGTTGGCTGATCGGTGGCCTGCCACATGATCTGCCCGGCGGGGCCTTTCTGGGGCAGGGGAGTCCATTTGTTATTGAGGGCGACGAGTATGATTCGGCTTTCTTCGACAAGCGCAGCAAGTTTATTCACTACCGTCCGCAGGTGGCTGTTTTGAACAACCTGGAATTCGATCATGCCGATATTTTCCGGGACCTCGAAGATGTAAAACGCACTTTCCGACATTTTCTGAAAATAGTTCCTGGTTCCGGTCAGGTACTGCTGAATGGAGATGACGACAATCTGCTGAGTCTCCTGCCAGTGCCCTGGACCCAGGTTTACCGTGTGGGCCTTGGGGAGAATAATGACCTGCGCATCGTCGATTTTAAAGACGGTCCCGAGGGAGCTGCATTTAAGCTGGTTTGGAAGGAATGCTTGTGGGCCCATGTGAGCTGGTCCCTGCACGGCCGCTTTAATGCGCGCAATGCCGCCATGGCTGCTCTAGCAGCAGCACTCGGCAGTGGGTTAACAGATCCGACGCAGCTCGATCTCTCCAGTCTGGATCAATTCCGGGGCGTTAAAAGGAGACAGGATGTGCTCGCACAGACGGAGAACTGGACGGTCATCGAGGACTTTGCCCATCATCCGACAGCTGTGGCAGAGGCGATCGAAGCGCTTCGTGCCGCTCATCCCGGCAAGCGATTGACGGTCTGCTTTGAGCCGCGAAGCAACAGCGCGGTGACTAAAAGGTTTGAATCCGAGTTCACCACAGCCCTCGCCTGCGCCGACCGGATCTACCTCGGGCCGGTCTATCGAGCAGAACGCATGAAACCCGAAGACCGGCTCGATACGGAACAAATCGCCCGCGAATTAATTCACCGCAAGCGCAGTGCCTGCGCATTCGTGGATAACGCCGCACTGTTCCAGCAAATATGCATTGATACCGGCAAGGAAGACAACGGGTTGATCGTTTACTTCACGAACGGCTCTTTTGATGGAGTGCCCAAAAAAACCGCCGAACTGTTCGTCGGCGGTTTGTAGCAGAGCAAAATAATGCGATCTAGGCGATCTTGGCTTTGAGGTCTTCCTTGGAGGAGAGGCCAACAACCGTATCGGCAACCTTGCCGTCCTTGAAAATCAGGATGGTCGGAATGGCACGAATTTCATACTTTCCGGCGATATCGCTGCTGTTGTCCACATTGACCTTGCAGATTTTCACTGAGTCGCCGAGTTCTTCGGCAAGTTCCTCAAGGATCGGAGCAATCGCTTTGCAAGGGCCACACCATGGTGCCCAAAAATCGACCACCACGGGGGCTGATCCGGCTGATATAACAGCCTCAAAATTTGAGCTATCGAGTTCGGTGATTTTATCAGACATATATCGTGTTGTGTTGGGTGTTTACTATAAGAAAGGCAGGACGTCCTGCAGGATGAGAACGGTGAAGGCGATGGCGACCGCTGCGGCAAGACCATCAACGACAAGCATAGGCTTACTGACCTCATTGGCCTTGGAGTCGTCGTCAAAGGTGATGGACGATCCCCCGGCAAATGGATTTGGCTTGGAGGTCGATTCGGGCTTGGAGGTCGATGCCGTCGGCGCGGGTTTGGGAGCCTTCGGGGCGGGCTTGGGAGCAGTTGCGGCAGGCTTGGGAGCCGTTGCGGGGGGATTGGGAGCTGTTGCTGCGGGACGGCTCTTTTCGGGGCGGTCCGCATCTGCTTCTTTGCCCTCTTCAGGTTTTTCAGACTGTTCAGACTGTTCAGGCTGAAGTTTGGTTTTGTCCTGCTTGTCATCCTGTTTGTCACCCATAGGGGTAACAAACCATGGAGATTTCTTCTCTGTTGAGTCTGCGGACTCCGAAGCAGGCGTGTCTTTTTTATCTGGGGTATCGCTCATAAAGTATGTGAATATGTGGGGCGCGGGCGCGACTGTCAAGCAGTCCGCTTAGTCGGGCGTGCTCTTTTGGATGATGTCGGACAACTCCTGTTTCTCAACCTGTTCAAGTGTCTTTCCCTTGCGGTGAAGCGTCTCGAATGTCTTGACGACCGTTTCTGTCATGCGGCCATGGGTTTCCTCGGACCCGCCGACGATGGCGAATCTTTCTGACTGAGTGATGCGCTTGTGGCCATCGGAGTGATCGAGGCCGACCCCGAGCAAATGACCCTTGGGCGATTGCTTCATTTTGTCTGGCGATTGCGGTGTACGTTTCATGAATCTTTGAGAGTGTGTGAGTGGCAAATTATTCCACACGTCCACAGCGAATGTCGGCAAAAGCACTGTCCTGATGCAAGTGAATTTTACCCAAGCGCGTAAGCTCGAGCACTGCCAGGAAAGAAGCGACGATAGTCGTTAAGGTGGTGGTGGATTCAAAGAGCTCAGAAAAGAGGAAGCTCGATTGATCTTGGATCCGTTTGAGGATCAGTTCCATGCGGTCGGCAACCGTAACTTGCTCGGCATGAATCTCACCTTCGGTAATGCGTTCCGCCAGTCGGCGCAGCACCTGGTTGAAGGTGTTCCAAAGGTCCACGCGGTCCACCGGTTTGAGTGGGCGCTCCACGGCCTCAATCGAGTCTTTGGGGCCGATCCGGGCGATGAGGTCGTTGCTGTTAAGGATGAGCTTTTGAATATCCTCCGCTGCTTCCTTGAACTTGCGGTATTCGAGCAGTTGTTGCACGAGCTCCCAGCGCGGATCGAGCTCCTCATCCTCCACATCTGCGTTGCTGCCCTGATCCTTCTTGGGCAGCAGCATCCGGCTCTTAATATACATCAAAGTCGAAGCCATGACAAAAAACTCACCCGCAATCTCTAGGTCGAGTATATCCATCGAACTTAGAATATCGATGTATTGCTCCGTGACCTGTTTGATGGGAATATCGTAAATATCGACTTCGTTTCGACGTATCAGATAAAGAAGCAGGTCCAGCGGGCCTTCAAATGCGGGCAACCGGATCGCAAAATCATTACTTGGAATAAGTACTTCTTCCATATTCTAGAATTTTGGATTTGGGTCTGCCAGAGTGAGATTGATGCCGAACTCAACATCGCTTTCGCGCCGCGCGCCCTCTCTGAAGGTGAGCACATAGATGAGTTGCCAGGTGCTGCCGAGGCGGGTGCGCCAACCGAGTTGGAAACGTGTCAACTCACCGCTATCGGCGTCAAGGCGAAGATCGGACAGAAATGCGTGGCGTTCATTGATGCGGTAGATGAAGTCGAGTCGGTATTGGTCGATTCGTTGGTTGAGCAAATCCGTCGAAAGGCCAAGCTCCCAAATCTCGCCGCTGTGCAGAGTGGTACGGGTGCGCAACTCTTCAAGAGTCATGCTTTCCGTGCGAAACCGGGAGGCGAATTCGAACTTTAACCAGGGGGCCGGTTCAAGGATAAGCTCCAGCCAGGTTGCGTTGAGCGTAGCTTCCTCACTTCCGTCGTATCGCGTGCCCTTATCAAAGAGCACATCCTGATAGAAGTTGAGCGCCGCCAGCGTCCGTGAGCCATAGCCTTCGGCACGGGTTTGAAAGAGATTTTCCAGTCCGAATCGGGTAAGGTGCTGCTCGGTTATTTGGTCGATGTTGCGCAGGTCGCTCAGGTCGAGCAGGGGGCGCTCCAAATCAAACACATCACGGTCGATGGCAGCAATTTCGTTAAGGTCATTCGGGTCCGAATAGTAGCGATAGCGAACTACCGGGCGAAGAATATGACGTAGCCCGTCCACGCCCCAGGTCTCATTGATCGTGTCGAAACTACTGAAGGCCCTCATCTCCAAATCGAAGCCGAGTTCGTAGATATCCCGGGTAAAATGATCGTCAATCAGGGCGCCTCCGATCAGCAGCGGATCAATCTGCTGGTTCTCATAGCCCGTAAATCGGGCACCGGCGAGTGGCGTGAAGGTGAGCCAGGGCGTTGGGTTGATCGGGCGTTCGATCCGGTAGTTAAGGTCGTAGCGGTCGGACTCGCCCTCAATGGTGATCGCTGGCGCATTCAAGTCGAAATTCTCACGCAACTGGGCATAACTGGCCGATGCCTTATGGTAGGCTCCGGTTTTGAAAATGGGCACGGGTAGCAAGTCGAAGCGCACTTCAGGGAGGCGCTCCTGCGTGAGGATGAAGTCGTTCGGCCGGAAACGCCCGAAGGCGGAGACGATGAAATTATCCCCGGCGTAGGCCGCCTCGGCAAAGGTGTCGGGTGCTTGATTGGCGTCGTAATAATCATCGCGAAAGTCACGCGTGACCTCCGAGTCCGACCAGTATGAGGCCATTGCGGTCACGCTGAATCGGTCGCCGATGTGGTGTTTGTGACGCCATTCGGCAAAACTGCGGGAGGAATCGATTTGTTGGCTGACGATGTCGGTCCCCAGATCATTGTCATCCCCCTGGTCATTGATCCATCCAGTGCTCAGGGCACCGACAACTTGCTGATTATCAGAATCATAAAGGTATTGTGCTGCAGGACCGGCTAGCACGCCCCGTTTACTGTAAAGATCCAGATTGGCTCCCAGGCGCATGAAGGAACTAACCGGAAACATGGCAGTGGACTGGACATGGGCCCCAAGTTCACCGTCATACCCAGCGCCCAAATCGAGATAATAGGGGGAGCCATTCAGATAGTAGGTATAGCCGGGCAGGTAAAAAACAGGGATGTTGCCGACCCGGAAGGTAGCACTGTCCATTTTAACATATTCAGATTCCGCCTGAACGTATTCCACCTGATCTGAGCTGACATTCAATGCGTAGGGCCCGGGCTCCCCATAAAAGAGCGTCGCACCTTCGATGGCGATGCTTTCAGTCGTGCCCCCGGCGGAGACTCCACTGAGCAAATAGGGCCACTGCCCGGTGCGAAGCAGGTTCACGGAAAAAACATTTTCCCCGGTCTCGTAGCTGAGCCGGTCGGCAATCAGGCGATTGCCTGATTGGGTCACGGCCACGTTGCCCTCGGCATCGGCGATTCCGTATTCCTGATAGTAGGTGATCTGATCGGCACGAACCCGTGTCCCTTCGAAATCCAGCATTGCATCACCACGCGCAACAAGTCTCTGAGACACCTCATCAAATTCCATCGGCTCCAGAGCGCTCAACTCGGGCAGGGCCGCATCCAGCCTGAAAAAGGCAGTAATGAGAGATAGCGTAATGATCCAGGCAACTTTTCGCACAGGGGCGGAATATGAGCAGGTGATTTTCTATCGACAAGCCTTTTATCAAAAGGAACGAGTCTTGCCACTGAGCGAATGACTTGTTTTATAAGAGTCGTGATTACAACTAAAGCTGAACTCGATGCCATCACTCAGGTAAAATGTGCCCAGCCGCACGACATTCTGGGGATGCACCCTTATACCAAGAAGAACGGGACGAAGTGCCTTCTCGTCAGAGCCTACCTGAATGATGCCATGAGTTGTGAGCTTGTGGACGTGTCCGATACGGATGGGCCCCGCTATCCCTTAAAGCGGGTGAGCAAGGATGGCTTTTTTGAAGGACTGATCGATGATCGTAAGGAGGTCTTCCCTTACCGCCTGAGAACGGAGCGTTATAACGGAGAGATCCGCCAGTTCTACGACCCCTATCGTTTCCTGCCCGCGATCAGCGACGACGACCTCTATTTGATCTGCGAGGGGACGGACACTGCCGTGCACCACAAGATGGGGGCGCACCTGCGTGAGATTGAGGGAGTTCAGGGGGCTTCGTTTGCGGTTTGGGCACCCAATGCACGACGGATCTCTGTCGTCGGAGATTTCAACCACTGGAACGGACGCTATCACCCCATGCGTCAAATCGGAAGTTCGGGAGTCTGGGAATTGTTTATCCCCGGCTTGGAGTCCGGGATGAAATATAAATACGAAATCGCCACAGCCGACGGTTGCCCGCAATTGAAGACCGATCCTTATGCCACCTTTTTTGAAGCACCGCCGCACAACGCTTCGATTATTTACGAAGTGGATGATTATAAATGGGGCGATGCGAAGTGGATAAAGCAGCGAGCGAAGACGAACTGGCTGGAACAGCCAATCTCCGTCTATGAGCTTCACGCCGGTTCCTGGAAGGCGGTGGTCGAAGACGCCAACCGCCCCCTCAGTTACCGCGAACTGGCCACTGAACTCGTCGAATATGTCAACGAAATGGGCTACACCCACGTCGAATTTATGCCCCTTTCCGAGCACCCGTTTGATGGCTCCTGGGGCTATCAGGTGACGGGATTCTTCGCGCCAACATACCGCTTTGGCCCGCCGGAGGACTTCATGTATCTGGTCGACGTCCTTCATCAAAATGGGATCGGCGTCATCATGGACTGGGTTCCCGCTCATTTCCCTACCGATCGTTTTGCCCTAGCTCAATTTGATGGCACCGCGCTTTACGAGCACGCCGACCCGAGGCAGGGCTTCCACCGCGAATGGGGCACCCTCATCTTCAACTACGGTCGGGACGAAGTCCGGGGCTTTCTCATCGCCTCGGCGCTGGCATGGATGGAACGCTATCATATCGACGGCTTGCGAGTCGATGCCGTGGCCTCAATGCTCTACCTCGACTACTCCCGGGAGGAAGGGCAGTGGATCCCCAACAAATACGGCGGGCGTGAAAACCTGGAGGCCATCGATTTCCTCCGCAAGACCAACGACCTCGTCCACAAACTTTTTCCCGGCACCCTGATGATTGCGGAAGAGTCGACCGCATTTCCCGGGGTGACCAAGCCGACTGCGGAGGGTGGTCTCGGCTTCGACATCAAGTGGAACATGGGCTGGATGCACGACACGCTGCAATACTTCAGTAAAGATCCAATCTACCGGAAGTATGAGCATGACCAGCTCTCCTTCGGCATGCTTTATCAATACTCCGAGAATTTTAGTCAGGTGTTCTCGCATGACGAGGTCGTCCATGGCAAAGGCTCCATGATGATGAAAATGCCCGGAGAGCCGATGTCGAACAAAGCGCACCAGCTACGTCTTCTCTATGCCCTGATGTGGTTCTGGCCCGGCAAAAAGACGCTCTTCATGGGCAGCGATTTTGGGCAATCTTCCGAGTGGAAATACAATGCAAGCCTCGATTGGCACCTGCTGGAGTATATGGATCATCGGGGCGTCCAATCGCTGATTCGCGACTTAAACTTCATCTATCGTGGGATGCCTGGAATCGCGGCGCTGGACAATGCCCCATCCGGCTTCGAATGGATCAATAGCACCGATGGCGACAACAGCGTGCTCAGCTTCTTGAGAAAATCCCATGAAAGCGCCGACTCCATCGTTGCCGTAGGCAACTTCACGCCAGTGCAGAGGGAGGGTTATCGCGTCGGCGTGCCTCACCCGGGATACTGGAAGGAAATCCTCAACACAGATGCCAAGGAGTATGGTGGCCAGGGCTACGGCAATTGGGGCGGAGTCGAAGCGGAGGAGATCGAGTGGGACGGACGCCCATTTTCCATCAAGCTCGATCTGCCTGCCTATGGTATGAATGTCTTCCGCCGCGAGGCCGAATAAGTCCCCATCTTTATTCCTGAGCTTTGATGACTAGAAGGAATTTAAAATTTAAAGGACACCCACAAAAAATCCTCAAAATGCTTGACTGACGGCTGAACGGTGAACAAAAAGGCACTCAGGGATGCCAATTGCTAGAAAAACAGTCGTAGATGTGGATCAGGTGGGCGTGTATCACTG
>Ga0136604_1001298_pt1 | contig 11247 bp, 9 predicted proteins | sample AntRauFillE10628_FD_104928 | JGI IMG/M metagenome (GOLD analysis project Ga0136604, IMG submission 104928) | Saline lake microbial communities from Rauer Islands, Antarctica - Metagenome Filla E10 #628 | ecosystem: Environmental > Aquatic > Non-marine Saline and Alkaline > Saline | place... | reverse complement strand
GGCGCGTGGGTCGCCTGCGGCAGGAAGTGGAAGATCCCGCCCCCGTCGTTGTCCAGCACGACCACGACCAGGTCGACGTCGGCGGCGTCGGGCGACAGCAGGAACCCGTTGGCGTCGTGCAGCAGTGCGAGGTCGCCGGTCAGCAGCACCGTCGGCCCGGGGTGCGCCAGCGCGACGCCGAGTGCGGTCGAGACCGTCCCGTCGATGCCGCTGGCACCGCGGTTGGCGTGCACCACGAGCCGGTCGCGCGGCGCGGCGAGCGCGTCGAGGTCGCGCACGGGCATCGACGAGGCCACGACCAGCGCCGCCCCGTCGGGAGCGGTGTCCCACACCCCGCGGGCCACGGCCGGCTCGCTGGCGACGTCGTCGTCGAGCACCTCGTCCACGGCCGCGGCGGCAGCCGCGTCGGCGCGGCGCCAACCGTCCAGCCACGCCGAGCCTGCGGGACCGGGCAGCACCAGCGCGAGGTCGGCCAGCAGCCGGTCCGGGTCGGCGACGACCAGCTCGGACAGGCTGCGGCCGGGGTCCGCCCAGCCGCCGTGCGCGTCGACGAGCACCTGCGGCACGCGCGGCCCGAGCAGCTGGCCGAGCTCGCGACCGACGGTCGTGCGTCCCACGCGGAGCACCAGGTCCGGCACGTGCGCCCGGCAGAACCCGTCGTGGCGCAGCAGCAGCGGGGCGTGCGCCAGCGCCGTCGGCCCACGACGACCGCCGGAGTGCGGTTCGGCGACGACCGGCCAGCCGGCCGCCTCGGCGACCGCCAGCGCCGCGTCGTGCGTCGCCCCGGTGCCGCCCCCGAGCACCACCAGGCCACGCTCGGTCCCGGCGACCCGCGCCGCGACCCGCTGCAGGTCGAGGTCGGTCGCCGTGCGCGGGGCTGCGCTGGCGGCGACCCACGGCGCGCCGCCGGGACGCCCGTCGGTCGGGTGGTCGAAGGGGTCCGCCGGCGCACGCCCGTCGTCGGCGACCGGCACGGTCGGCTCGCGGAACGCGACGTCCAGCTGCACCGGGCCCGGTGCCCCGGCCCCGCCGGCGGTGCCGCACGCCGCCGCCCAGGCACGGTCGGCGCTGCTGCGCCACAGGGCGACCTGGTCGGCGCGGTCCTCGGCGGGCCCGAGCTCGGCGACGTCCCGCAGGGCCCCACCGAAGATCCCGACCTGCTCGATCGTCTGGTTCGCACCGGTGCGGCGCAGCTCGGGCGGGCGGTCGGCGGTGAGCAGCAGCAGCGGCACCCGGTCGGTGTCGGCCTCGACCACCGCGGGGTGGAGGTTGGCCACGGCGGAGCCCGAGGTCGTCACCACCGCCGCCGGCACGCCACTCGCGCGGGCGATGCCGAGTGCGACGAACGCGGCCGAGCGCTCGTCGGGGTGCACGTGGCACGCCACCCGCGGGTCCTCGTGCACCGCGACGGCCAGCGCGGTCGAGCGCGAGCCCGGCGCGACCACGACGTGGCGCAGCCCGCAACGGACCAGCTCGTCGACCAGCGTCCGGGCGAGCGCCGTGGAGGCGTTGGGGCTGCTCATCGGTACTCCCCCGCCGCCGCCCGGGCCTGCGCGAGCCGCTCGATCAGCGCAGCGGTCTCGTCGGGATCGGGTGCGGCGGCGTCCAGCAGCGCACCGTCGGGCTCGGGCCGGCGCACCGCCAGCGCACCGTCGACGGGCAGCAGCGGGTCGTTGACGACGTCCGCCGCCAGCAGCGTGCCGGTGCCGAGACCGCAGGCGTACGGCAGCTCCGGCAGCGCGGCAGCGAACGCGAGTCCCGCGGCGAGGCCGACGGACGTCTCCAGCGCCGAGGACACCACCACGGGCAGCCCGGCCGCGACGGCGACGTCGAGGGCCCGCGCCACGCCCCCGAGCGGCTGGGCCTTGAGCACCAGCAGGTCGGCGGCGCCGGCCGCGGCGACGCGCTCGGGGTCACGGGCGGTGCGCACCGACTCGTCGGCCGCCAGCGGCACGTCCACGCGGCGGCGCAGGTCGCGCAGCTCCTCGATGGTCGCGCAGGGCTGCTCGACGTACTGCAGGTCATGAGCGTCGAGGCGCCCGATCGCCAGCGCCGCGGTCGCCACGTCCCACGCCCCGTTGGCGTCCACGCGCACGTGCCCGTCGGGGCCGATCGCCTCGCGCACCGCGGCGACGCGGGCGAGGTCGGCGGCGAGGTCCTGGCCGGGCTCGGCGACCTTGACCTTCGCCGTGCGGCAGCCCGAGGCCCGCACCAGCGCGGCGGCGCGCTCGGGGTCGACAGCCGGCACGGTGGTGTTGACCGGCACGAGGTCACGCACCGGCGCCGGCCACGGCTCGCAGGCGTCGCGCTCGGCGGCCGCCAGCCAGCGCGCCGAGTACGACGCGCCGTACTCGGGGAACGGCGAGAACTCCCCCCAGCCCGCGGGCCCGTGCAGCAGCACACCGCTGCGCTCCTCGACGCGCCGGAAGCGCAGGCGCATCGGCACCCGGAACGCCACCAGCCGGTCGACACCGCTCACTGGACCGCTCATCACTGGACCGCTCACTGGTCGCCCTCCCCCGGAAGCTCACCGAGGCCGCTCACGACAGCGCCCGGTCGAGCGCGAGGCCGGCGGACAGCAGCACGGCCCAGGCCAGCTGCCCACGACCGGTCGCCTCCAGGGCAGCCACCAAGCGCGGCCCGAGCGGGGCGCTGCGCACCAGCTGCAGCCCGGGAGCCAGCACCGGCAGCGCCAGCAGCGCCAGCAGCGCCCAGCCGGCCCCGGTGACCACGGCGAGCACCGGCAGCAGCAGCAGGGCGCCGAGCACGAGCCCGACGTACACGTTGCGGGTGGCGTGCTCGCCGATGCGCACGGCCAGCGTGCGCTTGCCGGTGGCCTCGTCGGTCGGGATGTCGCGCAGGTTGTTGACGACCAGCAGCGCGGTGGCCAGCGCCCCGACGCCGGCGCCCGCCAGCAGCGACGCCGCGGTGAGCTCGAGGTCCTGCACGTACGTCGTGCCGGCGGTCGCGACGAGGCCGAAGAACACGAACACGAACACCTCGCCGAGCCCCAGCGAGGCGTACGGACGCGAGCCACCGGAGTAGCCGAGCGTCGCGAGCACGGCCGCCACGCCCACCAGCAGCAGCTCCGGACCGACCAGCACCACGAGCACCCCGCCGGGCACCAGCGCCGCGAGCAGCGCGATCGCGATCCCGCGACGCATCGCTGCCGGCTCGACCAGCCCGGCGGCCACGACGCGGCGCGGCCCGGTGCGCTCCTCGGTGTCGATGCCGGCGACGCCGTCGAAGTAGTCGTTGGCGAAGTTGACCGCGACCTGCAGCGCCAGCGCGACCAGCAGCGCCAGCACGGCGCGCAGCGGGTCGACCTCGACGGCGAGCGCCGTGCCGACCAGCACGGGCGCGACCGCGGCCGGCAGGGTGCGCGGCCGTGCCGCCTCGACCCACACGCCCACGCCGCCTCCGGTGTCCTCGTCGCCACGCACCGTACGCGTGCCCGCACGCCCGGCGTACGGTGCCGACACCGTCCCCGGAGGTCGTGTGGCACGCCTCGTCGCCGTCGCCTGCTCCACGCCCGCGCGGACCCTCGCGGCGCTCGACGCGGTGTGGGCGGACGGGGACGCGGCGCTGCCGCTGGCGGCGGACCTGCCCGCGGTGACGCGTGCCGGGCTGCTGCGCCGCCTGCGCCCGCACGCGCTGGTCGACGACACCGACCGGCACACGCTGCCCGACGCCGTGGGGCTGCCCGACGGCAGTGCCCTGGTGGCCACGACCTCCGGCTCCACCGGTACGCCCTCGGGCGTGGTGCTGGGTCACGACGCGCTGGCCGCGATGGTCGCAGCGAGCAGGGACCGGCTGGCAGCCGCCGACGGGATGCCGTGGGTCCTGGCGCTGCCGCTGCACCACGTCGCCGGGATCTCGGTGGTGCTGCGCTCGCGCGCCGCCGGACGCGAGCCGCTGCTGCACGGCCGGGACGACCCGGACCTGCTGGCTGGCGCCGAGCCGTCGTGGGTCTCGCTGGTGCCGACCCAGCTGCAACGGCTGCTGGACGCCGGTGCCGACCTCGCCCGCCACGCAGGGGTCCTGCTCGGCGGTGCGGCAGCGCCCGACGCCCTGCTGGCACGCGCCCGTGACGCCGGCACCACCGTGGTCACCAGCTACGGCAGCAGCGAGACGTGTGGCGGGTGCGTGTACGACGGGGAGCCGCTCGACGGCGTCGGGCTGCGGGTCGACGCCCATGGCCGCATCCGCCTGCGCGGGCCGGTGCTGGCCAGCGGCCGGCGGCTGCCCGACGGCGAGGTCGCACCGCTGGTCGACGCCGAGGGCTGGTACGCCACCGGCGACCGCGGCACGTGGGACGACGACGGGCGGCTGGTCGTGCTCGGCCGCCTGGACCGCGTGGTGGTCTCGGGTGGCGAGAACGTTCCGGCGGGCGCGGTGGAGGAGGCGTTGGCGTCGCTGCCCGAGGTCGCGCGCGGCGCGGTCGTCGGACTGCCGGACGCGCGCTGGGGCAGCGCGGTGACCGCGGTCGTCGTCCCGGCGCCCGGCGCCACGCCGACGCTGGAGGGCCTGCGGGCCGGGCTGCGTACGCTGCTGCCGGGTCCATGGCTGCCGACGAGGGTTGTCGTGGTCGACGCCCTGCCCCGTGACGAGCTCGGCAAGGTCACCCCGGCAGCCGTGGCGGCTGCAGGTGTGACCGAACCCACCGGCACGTCGCACCGAACCTGATGGTGTCGGGTGCGGACCCGATCCCCCGACCAGAGGACCGACCGGTGGCAGCAGAACCGCGCCTTCGCGCTGTGCCGTCGTCCGGCGACCCCGCGTCGCCGGACGCGCTGCTGATCGCCGTGGCCCGAGGTGACCGCGAGGCCTTCGCGGCACTGTTCGACCACGTCGCACCGAAGGTCGTCGGGGTCGCACGCCGTGTCGTGCGCGACCCTGCGCGCTCCGAGGAGGTCGGCCAGGAGGTCATGGCCGAGGTCTGGCGCAACGCGCCGCGCTTCGACCCCGACCGCGGCAGCGCGATGACCTGGATCATGACGATCGCGCACCGCCGCGCGGTCGACTGCGTCCGCTCGGTACAGGCCTCGCGGAACCGCGACGACCGGATCGGCACGCGTGACGGCGTGGTCCGTCCGTTCGACGAGGTCGCCGAGGCGGTGGAGGTCGACGACGAGCACCGCAGGGTGCGCGAGTCGCTGTCGATCCTCACCGAGCTCCAGCGCGAGGTCATCGAGCTGGCGTACTTCGGGGGCCACACGTACCGCGAGGTCGCCGAGCTGCTGGACACGCCGCTCGGAACCGTCAAGACCCGGATGCGCGACGGCCTCATCCGCCTTCGCGACGCCATGGGGGTGAACCGATGAGCACCAACGACCTGCACCAGCTCTCCGGTGCCTACGCGCTCAACGCGCTGGACGAGCTCGAACGTGCCCGCTACGAGCACCACCTCGCCTCGTGCGAGCCGTGCCGCACCGAGGTCGATTCGTTCCTGGCGACGACCGCCCGTCTGGGCGAGCTCGACCAGGTCGCACCGAGCAGCGGCATGCGCGACGCCGTCCTCGACGAGGTCGACCGCACGCGCCAGGTCTCGCCGGTCGAGCGCCGCGTCGCGCGCAACCTGCCACGCCTCGCCTCGGTCGCCGCTGGCGTGCTGGTCGCGGCCGTGGTGGGCCTGTCGGTGCTCAGCGCCAACCTCGCCCAGCGGGTCGACGAGCTCCAGCAGCTGGCCGCCCCCGTCAACGAGGTGCTGCGCGCCGAGGACCAGGTGCTCGCGTCCGTCGACGTCGAGACCGGCAGGCTGCGCGTGCTCGCCGCACCGTCCACCGGCCAGGGTCTGGTCGTCGCCGACGGCCTGCCCGGCGTGGGCGACAACAGCGTCTACCAGCTGTGGCTGATCGACGAGGACGGCGTGCCGACCTCCGCGGGCCTGCTCGAGCTCGACGGCACCGGCGACGCCGACCAGGTCATGCAGGGCGACATGGAGCGGGTGGTCGCGCTCGGCGTCACCGTCGAGCCCGCCGGAGGGTCCGACCAGCCCACCACCGACCCGGTCGCGGTCGTCGAGCTCTGAAACCGGGCGACCCGACCCGACGACCACCCCGCACCACCCCGCACCAACTTCGCAGGGCCACGCCACGGCGTGGCCCTGCGACGCTTCAGGTCGGGATCCGCACGGCGGTGCCGCTGACGCGCACCCCGCCGCTGCCGGTGGCGTCGACGAGCAGGCGCGAGGGACGGCCCATGTCGTCGCCCTGGTGCACGATCACGCGGCCGTCGTCGGGCAGCAGCCCGTGGCGCCGCAGCAGCCCGCCGAGCGCCGCCGCGGCCGCACCGGTCGCCGGGTCCTCCACGACACCGCCGACCGGGAACGCGTTGCGTGCGTGCCACGTCGCCGCACCGGCGCGGTGGACCAGCGCCACCGTCGTCCATCCGCGGGCGGCACACAGGTCGCGCAGGTCGTCGAACCGGTAGTCCATCGCGGCCAGCGTGGCGCGGGCCGCGAGCGGCAGCACCGGGTGGTCCGCACCGGCGTGCGCGACCTCCAGCGGGAGGGTGTCGTCGAGGTCGCCACGGCCGAGCCCGAACAGCCCCAGCAGGGCGCGCAGGTCGTCGTCGGCCAGCGGCGTGCCGTGGGCGGGCGGCGAGGTCAGCGTCGCCAGCGGCGCCCCGTCGACCTCGCCGAGGTCGAGCGCGACCTCGCCGACGCGCCGGGTGCGCAGCAGCGCGCGGGCGAGACCCGGGTCGGCCTCGCGCAGCGCGACACCGGACGCGATCGTCGCGTGGCCGCAGAACGGCACCTCGCCCCCGGGCGAGACGTAGCGCACGTCCCACGTGCCATCCGCGCCGTCCACCGGCGCGAGGAACGCGGTCTCCGAGTACCCGACCTCGGCCGCGACCCGCAGCATCGTGGCGTCGTCGGGCAGGGCGTCACCGACGACGACGCCAGCGGGGTTGCCGGCGTCCGGGTGGTCGGCGAACGCGGTCCAGCGCTGTACGTGCACGGCGCCCGTCACTGCAGCCCGGCGTAGGAGTGCAGGCCGGAGATCAGCAGGTTCACCACGTAGTAGGTGAACAGCAGCACCCCGAACGAGCCGAGGCCGACCCACGCGGCGCGGCGGCCCTTGAAGCCCTTGGTCGCCCGCGCGTGCAGGTACCCGGCGTAGGCGATCCAGGTCAGGAAGGCGCTGGTCTCCTTGGGGTCCCAGCCCCAGTAGCGGCCCCAGGACTGCTCGGCCCAGATCGCGCCGGTGATCACGGCGAAGGTCCAGATCGGGAACCCGAACGCGATCGTGCGGTAGGCCAGGGAGTCGAGCGCAGAGGCGCTCGGCAGGAACGGCACGGCCCACCAGGCGATCCCGACCATCGCCAGCATCGCCAGCGGGAAGGTCACGCTCGCCACGACGTCCTGGAACACCAGCGAGAACGCGAGCGCCAGCGCTGCGGCCACGAGGCCGACCTTCCACGGGAAGCGCAGGCCGAACACCCGCTGGGCGAGCACGTCGCGCAGGGCGTCGCGGTACGCGAGGTCGGCGTCGACCACGCGCAGCCCGTCGTCCTTGCCGATGCGCTCGCCGACCGAGTCGAGCACGTCGTCGGCGTCACCGTCGACGTCGCCGTGCGCCGGTGCGTCGACGTCGCTGCTGCCGACGGGCGCCTGGGCGGCGCCGACGGTGTTGGGGCCGAAGTCGCCCGACGCGCGCAGCGCGACGCGCCGCTCGGCGGTGTCGCGCAACAGCTGCAGGCCGTTGAACACCGCACCCATCGTGAAGATGCCGGCCGCCAGCGCGATCGTGGAGACGTGGATGTTCAGCCACCACGAGTCGAGGATCGGGGCCAGCGGCCCCGGCTCGGCGTACAGCAGCGCCGCCATGCCGAGCGTCACCAGCGCGCCCAGCAGCACGAAGCCCATCAGCTCGGGCCTGCCCATGCGGCGCTGGACCACCAGCAGGCCGCCCACGACCACGACCAGCGCGATGACGTTGGAGAACTCGAACATGTTGCCCAGCGGCACCAGGCGCTCGGCGGCGACCATGCGCACGGCGAGGTGGGCGACGTGGGACGCGACCCCGACGATCGCCAGGCCGGTGCCGAGCACGCGGGCGCGGCGGCCCTTGGCCACCGCGGCGACGTCGTCGCGGTCGACGGTCCCGAACGCCATGGCGTACAGGTAGGCCAGCATCGCGCTGGTGTAGAGCACCAGCACGACCGGGGAGAACAGGAAGCGGCTCAGCTCGGCGGTGGTCACGAGACGGACTCCTGGTCGGGCACGGGCTGGTCGGGCACGGGCTGGTCGGGCACTGGCTGGTCGGGCAGGGACTCGGTGCTCGACCCGTCGGACGGGCTCGGCGCGGCCGGGTCGGGCAGGTCGGGGGTGGTGCCGTCGACGGCGCTGCGCACGTCGTCGGCGAGTTCCTCGAACTCCTCGGCGAACGCCTCCGCGCGCTGGAACGCCCGTCCGGCGACGACCAGCAGGGTACGTCCGTCGGGCAGGTCCGTGGTGCCGATCCAGACCCTGCGCCGGTACGCGTACAGGGCGGGTATCAGACCGCCGAGCGCCAGCAGCGCGCCGACCAGCAGCAACGGCACGGTGGGGCGGTCGGAGAACTGGAAGCCGACCCAGCGGCGCAGCTCGGCGAACTCGATGGTGACGTCGTTGGGCAGCTCGACGGTCTCCCCGAGGCGCAGCGCGCCCTCGGGGCCGAGCGCCATGCGGGAGGTGTCCAGCTCGCGCACGTCCTGCGGGACGTCCAGCTGCAGGTCCCCGGCCCAGCCGCGGTAGAACAGCAGCGGCTCGTCGGCCCACGGTGCGCCGGTGGGGATCGGCTCACCCTCGGGACCCTCGGGGGCCCACGGCACCAGCACGACCTCGAGGCCGACGTCCGGGTCCGCAGCCGGGGCCTTGACCGCGGTCGGGAACCAGCCGAACTCGTCGCTGTTGGCGTCGACGAAGCCGTCGTGGACGACCTCGTCGCCCTGACGCACGACCACGCGCGGGGCGTAGCCCCAGTCGAGCTGGTGGATCTTCATCCCGTCGACCACCAGCGGGTCGTTGCCGCCGACGGTGTCGCTGTAGGTCTCCCCGTCGGGGGTGGTGACCGTGACGTCGGACTGGAACAGGCGCGGCTGGCCGGCCAGCTCGACGTCGCGGTACCAGTCGACGTTGAACTGGTCGAGCTGCAGCCGGAAGCCGCGGTGGTCGTCGCTGCCGAACCAACGCCCCGGCTGGTAGCTCCAGTAGGAGACCTGTGCGTCGGTGAACGCCTGTCCCTCGACGATCCCGACCTGGCCCGTGAAGCCGAGCAGCTGCCCGAACACGATGCCGACCAGCAGGACGTAGAACGAGACGTGGAACAGCAGGCTGCCGCCCTCGCGCGCGACCTGGCCCTTCTCGCCGGCGACCTGCGGCTCGGCGTCGGGGCCGTCGGCCGCGGTGTCGCGCAGCCGGTAGCGCCGGTCGGACAGCACGCCCCGGGCCGCGGCCAGCGCCTCGTCGCCCGACAGGTCGGTGTGGACGTGAGCGACGTGCTCCTGGGCGCCGAGGTGGCGCGTGCGCGGCGGCTGCGAGCGGCGCGTGATGCGCCACCAGCCCCGTACGCGCGGGATCATGCACGCGGTCAGCGAGGTGAACAGCAGCAGCAGCAGCGCGAGGAACAGCGGCGAGCCGTACACGTCGTACCCGCCGACGACCTCGATCCCTGCCGAGACCACGGTGCCCGGCCCCTCGGTGCCGGCGCGCCACGCGGCGACCGTGTCGGGGACGTTGGGCTCCTGGGGCACGATCGTTGCGAGGATCGACTCCAGCGCCAGCCCTCCGAGCAGCCACAGGGCGGTGCGCATCGTCCGCAGCGTGCGCCAGACCTGCTTCGCGGAGGCGCGCAGCAGGCCGAGCGGCGTGACCGGCCGGGGGCCACGCCGGCGCACGTCCGGGTTGGCCTCGGGCGGGTCGAAGGAGTCGATGCGGGACACGGGGGGAGGGTACCTCCGGGGGGAGTCGGGCCGGACGGCGCGCAGGGCACCATCCGGGTCCGCAGCAGGGGTTCGGAGCCGGCCCGCCCCCTGCCCGGGACGACCCTCGGCGCGTGCGTCAGATGATGACCTCGAAGCCGCCGATCATCGGGCGCAGCAGCACGATGAAGCGCTCCCACAGGCCCGTGGCGATCGCCACTCCGACCAGCGCGAGCATGGTCCCGCCGGCGACCTGGATGCGACGTGCGTTGCGCTTGAGGAACTCCATCGTGCCCGCGAGGCGCCTGAAGCCGAGCGCGAGCAGGACGAACGGCAGCCCGATGCCGAGCGCGAAGACCATCCCCAGGAACCCGCCGCGCAGCGCGGTCCCGCCCCCGGTGGAGGCCGACAGGGTCAGGATGGCTGCCAGGGCCGGGCCGACGCACGGCGTCCAGCCGACGCCGAAGACGAACCCGAGCAGCGGGGCGGTCGCCACGCCACCGCTCGGGGCCCGGTCGGCGACGCGCAGCTCGCGCATCAGGGTCCCGCGCGCCATCAGCACGCCGAGCACCACCACGAGCAGGCCCATCACCACCTGGGCCGCGGTGTTCTGCTGGAGGAAGAAGAACGCCCGCGACGCGAAGGCGCCGAGCAGCGCGAAGGGGATCCCGAAGCCGACCACGAACAGCAGCGAGCCGGCCAGCAGGCGTCCCCTGCCCTCGCCCTCGGCGATGTCCTGCCCCGACAGGCCCGTCATGAACGACAGGTAGCCCGGGACCAGGGGGATGACGCACGGACTCGCGAACGAGACCACGCCCGCGACGAACGCGATGAGCGCCGCCAGCAGGACGTTGGCGTCGGTGATCATCTGAGGGATCTGCTCGAGCATGGCGCCTCCTGCCCCGGTCAACACGTGTCTTCCGCCCGCTGTTCCCCGGTGGCGTCCCTGGGTCAGCGTCCCTGGGTCAGCCGGCCTCCTCGGCGAGCCGACGCGCGAACGCGACGACCTCCTCGGTGGTGGTCACGCCGAGCAGGCGGCCCGCGATCCGCCCGCGTGCGTCGAGCACGACGGTCGCGGGGATCGTGGTCACGTCCAGCGCGGCGGCGATGGTGTTCTCTGGGTCGTACAGGCTGTCGTACGGCATGTCGAACTCCCGAACGTGGGCCCGTGCGTTGGGCACGGGATCGTTGCGGAAGTTCACGCCGAGGAACGTCACCGGCTCGCCCTCCAACTCCTCGACGGCGGCGTTGAGGTCTGGCTGCTCCGCCCGGCACGGGCCGCACCACGACGCCCAGAAGTTGACGATCGCGACCTCGCCCTGGAGGTCGGCCAGCGACGCG
>Ga0136604_1001296_pt1 | contig 11253 bp, 6 predicted proteins | sample AntRauFillE10628_FD_104928 | JGI IMG/M metagenome (GOLD analysis project Ga0136604, IMG submission 104928) | Saline lake microbial communities from Rauer Islands, Antarctica - Metagenome Filla E10 #628 | ecosystem: Environmental > Aquatic > Non-marine Saline and Alkaline > Saline | place... | reverse complement strand
GCGAATGTTCGGGAGAGATGTCCTTTTAATTCTGAATTTAAAAAGAATTAAAAGGACCCCCATATTTTTTAGCAACCATAACAAACCAGTCTGAATTACGCCTGAATTACGAATCTTACGCTCCCTTTTTCCGCATTTTTGGGGCACGGAAGCAATTTCATGAGGAATGGCTCTGAAACCCCCATGATCAATAGGGTTGAGCGATTTTTTGCATCAAAAATGAGATTTTCTTTGGATATACAATAATGAATTGAGTCGATTTTCAGGGTATTGGAAGACAGACGATTTGGAAGCTCTGGGTGAGGACGAAATCAAGTTGTATTTGGATCACCTAGCTGTTGCCATTGACTACAAAGGCGGCGACATCTAAGAAGGAAGACCGCAAACATTACGGAATGTCCCGAATGTCCCGAATGTCCCGAATGTCCCGAACTTAAGCGACTTTTAGGTCGTTTTCTTAGATCGCCCTTTCAGGGCTCGATATCTTTAACCCATTGATACCTAGGGCTTTGCCCCAGGCTGACATAGTTTGCCCCGTTGGGGCGAGGGGCTTAAGTTCGTGCCATTACGGAATGGTCCCCTTTTTTAGTCCCCTATGGAATCAGCTTGATTTCGTGGAGGCTCAGGCCATAGCGTCCACCAGGAGGATTGATTTTGAGGTCCACTCCATTCCAGCCGCTGCTGAAATTCGCCGAGTAGCTCAGCCATAGGGTGTTGCCATCGCGGCTGATGAACTTGCTGGGGAAGTTGAGGAAGTAGGCCTGCTCGCCGAAGTCCTTTAAATAGGCGACCATCCGCCATGGCCCGGTAATTTCGTCGGCCTCCAGGATGTAAGAGTCCATTTTCGCCACTGTGGGCCAGCCGTTGGTTACGCACATGAGGTATTTGTTCAAGCCGGGCACCCAAGTGGCGGTGACACAGCCCATGTTGTTATTCCATTCAAGCAGGGGCTCGATTTTGGCGAAATCACTGGTCCAGATTGGTTCGCCATCACAGTCGCGCCCGGCATAAAATTCGTAGGCTTCGAGGTCGTTGATCGTTTCCGACGATGGGGTGACGCGTGCGAGATAGACCTGATCGGCGCTCACCCAGCTCAGGTTGCCGTGGTCGAAGGGCTTGTCATCGACCTCTTCGAAGGCGGCTTTGTAGATCTTCGAAAGTTCCGGGTGGGCTGCCTCGCCTGAGCGCATGCCCAGATGCACGGTTTCGTTGCAGTGCTCGTTGATTTCGTAAACGATTCCCTCCGGTCCCGGTATAATGCAGGGGCGAGGCATGAGATCATCAACGACCGCCCCTCTGGCGACGAGATAAGCTTTGCCGTCTGGTGAATGCTCCATGTTTTTCCCGAAATCGACAAACTGCGGTGCCCCCATTTTGACCGGGCCGAGGAACTTGGCGGGCTCAGGGAACAGCGGTTCGGTGGCTGAGGTGGGTGGTGCTTCCCAGGTCTTACCGAAGTCCCGCGAAATATGGAATCCGGGCATCGGTCCGAGGTTCGGCCAATTCCACTTAAAGCCGTGGTGCATGTAATTGGCAGAGGGCCCGAGTAGGTAGGTGCCGTAATACCAAATCCCATCGTGGACCAGTGAGCCGCAGGGGTATCTTCCGCGGTAGGGCGCGGCCATGGCTTGCTTGGGGTCCGAGGTGTTGGTGATGGACAGGCGCATGGGATCGTCACCCTTCATCACGGCATGCCCAGTCCTATAGCCGGTGGCGAGCCCGCCGCCTGAAGAGACTTTAATGCCATCGGTGGTGCCATCGGTCCACGGCGAATAGAGGTTTCCATCGCTGGCCCAAGAGGGGTAGAACGTGTCGCCGACCTGGTAGTCGCTGTGCTGTCCGGTGAAATAGACTCCCTGGAATGTTTTGGATGGCTCGAAGGGACAATCTTCTGGCACTTCCGATTCCCAGACAAAGCCCTCCGCTTGATCGACCGCATGCGCGGAAAGGCTAGCCCATAACAGGCTTAAAATTGTCGCGGTGGAGAGGCTAATTCTATAATTCATTTATCTGCTGCGTCCTCGTCGTTTACTGAACCGCAGACGATGAGTAATCCAAAAATGGGAGTAGCCTCTGTGTCGTGCGTTTATTTCTTAAGTCGGATCATGGCCTTGCCCATGCCTTCACCGACTAGCATATAGGTCTCGGCATTTCCGTTGTAGTGGAAGCCTTGATTGCGTGGGGAAGCCTCGGGTGGGCGGAAGAATGGGCGAATATCGACGGATTTGACCGTGCCTGCGAACTCGGGGTGCTTGGCGGGATCGCCCACATTCATCTGAGCGTTGAAGATGGTGTCGGCGCTGCTGCCCGGCTCCCAAGTCGCTCCACCGCCAAAGCCGACAGTGGCCACCACGAAGGGTGCCTTGGGCGCATCAAACTCATTACGGAGCGTATTGATGAGAGTGACCAGATTTTGCTCATAGCGCTGAGCGGCAAGGCCGGCGCTGCCTGTGGCCTGTTCGCCGCCGTCCTTATGACCCTGCCACCAAACAAAGCCAGCGATCTCATAGCCGCGGCCTGCCCAATGCGGGAATTCCTTGTCAAAATTCGCCAACACTTCTTTAGCCGCATTAAAGCATTCATCATACTGTTTGCCAGCATACCAGTCGTGATCCGGCTTTACGGGCTCGGTTCCCTTCTTCCAGCGATTGGGAGTATCTTTGTATCCTGCATAAATCCAAGTGGTGCCCTCCTCGTCGGTGTGTTCAACTCTTTCCGAACCCGGAGGTAGGAAGTCCCACGCAAGTGAGCGATTCCCCTGACTGGCCTTAAGCACAAGCACGGGCTCATCGTGATAGTTACCCACCATGTGCCCGAAGCCCAGCTCGGGTCCGATGCTGTTGCCTGCACCGCAGCCGATATCCAGCCATTTGTTGGCGGTAGCGGTAACGACACCCTTATACCAGACATCGTCGCGGGGGACAAAATTGCCCTCATCATCGACGAGGTATTGGAATTTGCCCTCATGCCGCACCACCGTCTTGAGGGTGCCGGGAATGTCCAAACGCGCATACCAGCCCAGTCCGTTCGCCTTCTCGTTTAAATAAGTAATTTTGAATGGGACCTTCTTGCCACCCTCCAATTTGATTGGAGTGTGCTTTGCCACGCCGCCGGGCTCTTTGCGGTAAACTTCGTGGCCATCAATAACCATGATGTTTTCCTCAGAGCTACCATATCCGGGGCGCATTTCGTAAACTCCAGTCTCTCCCATCTGGACCTCACCTCGAACAACCTGAACGCCCTTATTTGGGTAGGGTGTCGGTTTGGTGCCACCGAAACTTTCCAGCTTTAGGGTCTGGCTCGCCTCCATTTTATCATAGTCTGCCGAGGCGTCGTAGGTGCCCGGGTAAACCGAGAGCACCGGATCGACCATTTCTTGGCCCCAACGACTTCCGCCTCCATCAACCTGACCGATGCCAACCATGTTGGACTGCCCGGAGAGAATGTAAACTTTAACGGGTGCTTTCTCAGCCAGAGCGACTGAGCCAAGGCTCAAGGCGGCAAAAAGCGATAATGATAGCAAGAGGCGCTGTCCGATGGAGTTAGGTCGTTTCTTCATAATAGGTGGTTCAGCGTTTATTGTTAGGGCTCTTGTATTTCTTTAATTTGCGGTAGAAGTTTTCATGGCTTCCACAGGTGAGTAGGCTGATTTTATTTTCGTCCTAAGTATATGACAGGAGAGTTAATTATTTGTTCAGGCCAAATGCGAAGGCATTCGGCTACACCAAATGCGAAGGCATTCGGCTACACCAAATGCGAAGGCATTCGGCTACACCAAACGCGAAGGCGTTCGGCTACACCAAATGCGAAGGCATTGGCCATGACGGGTTCACCATTTATCGAAGGGCTTTTTCGGGTTGGGATTCTCGATGGGCAACAGTGCATCGGTCTCCTCCAGCATCGCTTCGAGTTTGGCCATCAGTGTCTTCACTTTCTTAGGCCTCTTGTTGGCCAGATTGTTGCGCTCGCCGGGATCGTTGGCGAGGTTGTAGAGTTCGGGCGACTTTTTGTAGTAGAACTTGATCAACTTCCAGTCGCCATCGCGGATTGCGCTGAAAGGGATGCCGCCTTGATTGCCCCAGTGCGGGTAGTGCCAGAACAGGGGCTCGCGGTCAAAATCGGCTGATGGATCTTTCAGCAGCTTGGCAAAGCTGGTGCCGTCCACATGCTGCCAGGGGATCAAGTCGAAGCCACAGAGTTCAAGCAGGGTCGGATAGAAGTCGGTGGAAATAATCGGCTGGTCCGAGCTGCCGGGTTGTATCTTCCCCGGCCAGCTGACTAGAGTCGGTTCGCGCACGCCGCCCTCGTAGGCCCAGCCTTTGCCAGCGCGATAGGGCAGGTTACTGGTGGGCGAGCCCTCTGAGGTGGAGAGGCCGCCGTTATCTGAGAAAAAGACGATGATCGTGTCTTCTTTCAGGCCGTTGTCTTCGACGGCTTGCAGCACTTTGCCGACAGCGGAGTCCATAGCTTCGACCATGCCAGCGTAGATGGCGTGCTCCTGCACGGTGCGGTTTTTGCGCGGATGCTCCGGTTCGAAGGCGGGTTCGAGTCCCAGCCGCTTGCGCTTGGCCTCGTATTTTTCGACCAAAGCTTCGGGCGCCATCAGCGGGGTGTGGACGGAGTAGAAAGGCAGATAGACAAAGAAAGGTTCGTCTTTGTTCGCAGTTATAAATTTGGCCACCTCGCTGGCCAGGCGGTCGGGTAGGTGCTCGCCTTTCGGGCCGTTGGGCAGGTTAGGGTTGTCATACGGTGAGAAGTATTTGTCGCCGGAGTAAGGTCCGCCGCCGCGCACGCCTCCCATGTTGATATCAAATCCGTGATCTTTGGGCCATGAGCCTTCATCGCCCAGGTGCCACTTGCCTGCGTGCATGGTAGCGTAGCCACGTGCCTTGAAATACTCGGCCAGGGTGATGTGCTCGTGTGCAAGGGTTTCCAAGTAAGGCGCGGGCAGAACCGGGCGTTTACCTATCCACTTGAAATTCATCTGACTTAGGTCGGTCAGATCATCTGGCAAGTCATCAAAACCATTCGGGCCGCCGAAGTAGTCGGTGTTGCGGGTGCGGGCGGGATACTGGCCTGTCAGGATTGAAGAACGCGTGGGCGAGCAGACGGGGCTGGCCGCGTAGCCGTCGGTAAACACCATGGATCCCTCAGCCAGACTGTTGAGAGAGGGAGTATCATAGAAGGTATCCGGATTATTAAAGCCCACATCCATGTAGCCCAAGTCATCTGCCATGATGAAGATGACGTTGGTGGCGGATGCAGATGCGGTGAGCGCCAGAAAGGTCAGTAATGCTGATAATTTCATAGTTCGTTTCGTCTGATGTTTGGATGAATTTGTCATCTTCACAAGTTTTGAGAGTATCAAACTTTCTCGCCTTACTCCCAGCCTTTGCGGATCGGTTCCTTGATCCAAGAGTCGAGTTCAGGCTGACCCTTCACTTTCATATTCTCGTCGTCCCATTCGATCGTTTTACCGCTGCGCTGAGCAATTGCACCGAGCAGCACCACTTCAGTCAGGGGTGCCGCGTAGCTGAATTCGGAGCCTGGGGCAGGACCACCTTTAATCGCGGCAAACCATTCTTCAACCGGACCGGGGCCGCCGCTGGGCAGGCGCTCAATTCCAGTGAGCTCGTCACGGAGTTCTCTACGGCGTTCCTCGGGGATGATACGTGGGCTGGCAGGACGCATGCCCCCGTGGAGCAGTGTGTCTTTTGAGCCGACCATATACATGCCGCCTTCTTCGGGCAGAGGTTTGTCCGCAGGCCAGCCCTCTGGCTTGGGCACATCATAGCCACGCTCAAACCACTTCAGCACTACCGGTGGCTTTTTACCCCGAGCCGGAAAGTGATAGGTGACGACCGAACTCATTGTAATATAGTCCGGATGTGGCGGTTTTTCGCGCTCCACTTCGACCTTGGTTGGCATCCCGAGTTCAAGCGCCCAGAATGGGGCGTCGAAAGTATGGCAGCCGATATCGCCGAGGGAGCCACAACCGTAGTCCCACCAGCCGCGCCAGCGGACTGGAACGTAGGCTCTGCTGAAATCGCGCTCGGTGGTAACTGGACCTTGCCATAGGTCCCAGTCCAAGGTCTCAGGGACTTTGCTGGTTGGAGGCGGAAAGGAAGCCGGTGGCACAAACCACGGGCCAATCGGACGGTTCGTCCACGTGACCACCTCTTTGACCTCACCGAGGATGTCAGCGTTATACCACTCCTTGATACGTCGCATGCCATCCATGCAGTGGCCTTGATTGCCCATCTGAGTGACGATCCCGGCCTCGGCAGCCGCCTTTTGCAGGGTGCGGCATTGCCAGATGTTGTGGGCCAGCGGTTTTTGAACGAAGACGTGCTTGCCCCGTTCGATGGCGGCCATGGCGATGGGGAAGTGGGTGTGGTCAGGGGTCGAAATCGCGACGGCGTCGATTTGGTCACCCATCTTGTCAAACATCACCCGAAAGTCCTTAAAGCGGGGGAGGTTGGGATGGTTGCCAAGTGCCCGCCCGGCCCGGGCAAAGTCCACGTCGCAGAGCGCAACCAAATTTTCCATATCGCGGGCACGGCGATAGGCGTAGCCGCCCATGCCCCCGGCACCGACAACGGCCACGTTGATTTTATTGTTGGCCGACTCGCCGGCACGGGCGATGGAGAAGAGCGGCAGGGTGGACGCTCCAACTGCGGCGGAGGTTTTGAGAAAGGCGCGGCGGGATAATGGATTCATTTTTTAAAATAAGACAGTAATGGTGAATTCTCAGCGTTGCTGATAACTATCAGAATTCGTGATTGATCGGCAAGTTACAAAACTCACAAATTCAGAGGTCCCGGCTCCAAGCTCTCAGCTTGAGCTGGACCGGGCTCTGGCTGCGCAGGATCACAAGGTCAAGCACCTCGTCTTCGGTCGCTTTCACGATCCGTCGGAGATCGGCGATGGTGGACACCTTCTGGCCATTGACCACCTGGATCAGATCGCCCTTTTGCAAGCCACCCTCGCCCGCCAGGGGGGAATCAGCCTTGAGCGTATCGACGGCAATACCGCCGACTTCGAAGCTCGCGCCGTAGGCGGAGAGTGCGTCGCCTTTCGGCTCGCTCAGGGTGGCTCCAGACCATTGGGCGGTTTCTCCTGCGGACTCTGCGCTGGTTTTGCCGGTGTCGGGGTCGATCTTCACCTCCGGCATGATCGGGGTCCGGGCAATCTCGCGCAAGGAGGCCTTTTTTACCCCAAACTGGTCCATGGGGAAATTCTCGAATCCGATCTTTGAGGCGAGCTCGGTATTCTGCACCGTGAAGTCGCCGGTAGCGGGATCAACAAACTGAGGGTCGCCCACGACCGAGTTGGCATCGGCACCGTATTGGGCAAATTTCAAGCGGTCGGCATCACTGGTGGTGAACCAGTTGTTGTCGATCTCACCGTCCCAGTTGTCCTCCATCCAAACGGGGCGGTAGGCCTGCATCACGATGTTGCGTTTAAAAACGTCCTGGCTGTTCGGATACCAGACGTGAAGATGGAGGGTATTGTTGACCATGATGTTGTTGACCACTACCCGGCGGTAGCCCTCGCGTAGCTTGAGCCCGCGGTTGAGCATCAGGTTGTTCTCGATCAGGTAGTTGCTCGATCCGTCGTCGAGGTCGACATCCCAGCCGTGGTCGCAGCGCCAGCGGCTGTCGCGAATCACGTTAGTCTCCATGGCATCGAGAAAGGGCAATTTCGGATTTTTCCGCACTTCCTCGATGACTTGGGGTGCTCCGCTCTTCGGTAGCCAGAAGCGGTCGCGGCCCCAGGAGTTGAAAGAGCCGTGGTCGCTGGTTTCCAGCACGGTGTTGAAGACATCGCAGCGCTCGATCAAATGTCCGCCCCAGGTGCCGTCCCCTATATTGATGCCCGCACGGGAGGTGTCGTAGATGGAGCAGTCGCGCACCGTGATCCGGCGTGCCATGGCGATCTGCACACCCGCGCCCTGCTTCTCAACCAGCCCCACTTCGTGGATGAGCGAGTCCTCGACCACACAATCCATCGGGTAGTTGTCGGTCTTCGGTCCGGGCTCCGTGTCGACAGCACTCACATCATGCGGATCCCCGTATTGAAAGACCGGATTACGGACCGCCTCGGGATCTCCGACAAAGGCCACGCCACTCGCGCCAGCGCCGAACACGTGCAGACCGGCCAGCCTCGCCCGCCGGTTGTAGTTGTTGACGAAGACGGCGTTGGCGCCCGGTTGGTCGAGTGTGCAGTTCAGCAGCTGGCAATCTTCGGTGCCTTCAAAAAAGACGGCTCCGCTGCGGTGGATCGTCCAGTCGGACCGCAATAGTGGCTCGCGATTCTGCATGAAAGTGCGGCGGGTATGACGTAGTGTAAATCCATCGACGGTCACGTGACGGACCGGCTGTGCCTGCGAGCCCTTCAACTCGATCAGGGTCGCCAGTCGCACACCCTCAACACGCGTCTGTGATAGGTCCATTCCCTCCCGAGGGTAAAAGTAGAGCGTATCGTTTTTCCGGTCATGGAACCATTCGCCTGGCGCGTCCAATTCCTCGAAGATATTTTCCACCATTCTCGCTTTGCGGTGCATGGGCGACGGGCGGTTGTTTTGCCAGCCGCCTTCATACTCCAGCTCACCGTTCGCGCTTTTGCCGGTTATGCGATAGTGGTAGCCGCCCCAGCGGTCCTGATGCATGGCGTGAATGTAGCCGCCGGCCGGGTCGCTCCAGGTTTTGGCCCGCTCCGGGGTAAAGGCATCGGCGGCCGATCCGCGGTAGGGCACGTCCTTCTTCGCCGGATCGTAGTTCGGGTAGCGGGCCATGTGTTGACGCTCTCCGTTGACAAATAACTGGTCGAGATCGAGCCCTTCCGGGGTGCGTGCCATTTGGATGCCGTCCCGATAAGGCTCCCACTGCAATTTCAGCAGTAGCCCCCCGCTTAAAACTGCCTGGCCCTCGTTTTGCGCCCGGTAAACGACTGGCGCTTCGGCAGTGCCGCTGTCTTCCTTTGAGAGCTCCAGGGTTTCCTCCAGATAGTAAATACCATCACCGCAAAGCACGGTGACCGGCAGCTTGCCAGCAAACTCGCGGGCCCGCGACTGGGCCTCCTCCAGCGTCCGCAACGGCGAGGCCGAGCTTCCAGCCGCTGAATCGCTGCCCTCCGGCGAAACGTGAATCACCACCGGTGCTTGCTGCGATGAGCAGCCGCAGACCACGACGAAGAACAATGAAATCAGTGCACGGTAAAACATAGTTTAATCATCGATCTGAAACAACTCGCCACAAGAACAAAGTGTCCGTCGGTTCCGAAAGGGGTGCGATTGCGAAAGTTGTCAAGTATGCTTCGGCACTCGTTTGCTAAAGCGGCACGCTACGTTGGCAAATTTCGCAATCACATCCTGCCAGCAGTGAGTTCACTCGAAGTTTAGCGTCACTTTGTCGATCAGCGGTTTTGATTCGTTCTCGGTGGTGTCGGTCGCCTTGAACTCGAAGGCAAAGCCATATCCGGCGGGTAAGGTGCTGAGGTCGAGTGCCGCAGGGGTGCGGCTAATCTGTTTGGCGAAGCCGGGTATGTGGTCGTAGCTTTCTTTAACTTCCTTCCAGTCGGTCCATTGGTTGATCCGCCCGTTTCCTGTCGTATCGACACCGACGCGCGCCTCGACGCTTTCGACCCATGGCCCCGAGCTGACGTAATCATGCCGGGTCTGGGTGAGCAGGTAAAACTGCCCTTCCGCAAAACCGATATCCGGGTCGGGGTGTCCCGAGCCGATGTTGCCGCAGAAGGTAAAGGTTTGGTTTATACCCGAAGCGGTGAACCAGGCGACGCTCATTTCCTTTCCCTTGGTGGAGCCAGCGGGATGGTAATCACCGAAGAGGTAGTATTGCCCGCCAATACTGATGGCTGCCCAGTCGCCGTAGGCATTCTGCTCCGGCTCGTGCACTTCGTAGCGAGCATAGGCTCGCACATCACCGGCTTTGATCGCGTGCATGGGAACGTCGACCCGGCTCGGTTTTCCTGCATAATTTTCAGGATCTTCCTGGTGCCAGTGCGGATGGGGGAACTCTTTGAAAGTCCCCGTCGGCTCGGTCCGTTCATCCACAACGGGAGCTAAAATCTTGAAGTCGGACAAACCATCGTCACTCACCGCATGCCCGGCCAGTGGCGAGTCCCAGGCGTGCTTGCTGGCATCGATCGGGCTCCAGTCCTCGTAGATCAGATGAAACTTGCCGTCGAGCCCGCGAATGACCGCGCAATCCGAACCATGGGAGGGGTCTTTGAAGGCCATGCCCATATCGCGGCCGGGCTTGCCGTCAAAAAGATCCTCGTCCACATAGACATGCGGGTCCTGGTCATTGGGGAAATCGTAATAGATGTAGACTTTCCCGTCGCGGTATTCTGCCGTTGTCGTCCATTTCGCACGCTTTGGCGTGACGGCCCCATGGTGCACCCAATGCTTCATGTCTTTGCTTTGCCAGGCATGGTAGCCATCGCTGTTTCCCGAGAAGGCACCCGGGGCGTCGAAGACGTTTTCGAGCGCTGTGGTTTTAAGCGGTAAATCGAAGCCTTCCAGTTTTGCTTCTTCCCCATTCGGGGGCTCGGCTGTATTCAAGCCGAAGGCCCAGTAGTTGTTCGGACCCAAGCTAAGGAAGACCGGCGCATCGCCCAGGCTGGGCGGCAGCACTTTATCCACCGGTTGCCAGTTCAACCAGCTGGGAGATTGGCCGAAGGTAATCGACTGGGCGGAAACTTTTTGAGGGAAGCGTTTGACGCTACTGCGGTAGCGGCCCGTTACCCCGCTCGGGGTGGCAAAGCCATCCACAATTTCAATGCCCTCGCTCCCGGCTTGGGCGGCTTGCCATTCGGCGGTGTGGTCGATTTGCCAGACCTCGGCCGACTGCAGCAGCACTGGCGTGGCGCACAAGATGAAGAGGGATGAAATTAGTGGAAGCGGACGCATTTTTCCGGGAATGATTATAGCAGATTTGGATTGCCACCAGTTCGGAGGTTGGGGGCTAAGGAATGTTCCCGGGATGCTCAAGATTTATTCTGGCTTGTATTTTTTCTACCTGCGCGTGTGACCACTCCAGCCGGATACGCCTGGGACCACCCCTGCCGGATACGCCTGAACGGCGATCCGGCTGTCCCCTCCTCGTTTGAGGAGGGGAGTTTTTTAGAAAAGCTCTCCTCCTTTTCAAGGAGGAGACAGCTTGCGCTCCGTTGAGGAGTGCAAGCAGAGGTGGTTCCGGCGGCTGTTGAGCTGGCACCTGTGGTGGTGGT
>Ga0136604_1001295_pt1 | contig 11263 bp, 10 predicted proteins | sample AntRauFillE10628_FD_104928 | JGI IMG/M metagenome (GOLD analysis project Ga0136604, IMG submission 104928) | Saline lake microbial communities from Rauer Islands, Antarctica - Metagenome Filla E10 #628 | ecosystem: Environmental > Aquatic > Non-marine Saline and Alkaline > Saline | place... | reverse complement strand
GCTACCTTCGCCTTGAAACTTGCCGGATGGTTCTTTCTCGTTCTACTCATATCAATGACCCTCCTTTGGTCATAAAAAGTAGCTTAACATACTGTCCGAATTTCTGGGACCACCTCTTTGTTTGATAAGATAGCCAGATACATGCAAAAAAGCCGCGAATGATGATGCATCAAACGCGGCTTTCTTTTGTATCTATTGCCGGATTTTAGGAAAATCTGCTTTTTGCAGCGTTTATACCCGCGCTTAGATCATCGGCAGACTTTTCCAAACGATCTTTGAAATCTTCCCAAGTCTCTTCTCCGCTTTTCTTCATTTCAGAAAGCTTTGACTTGGTCGCTTCCTTTTGTGCTTGTAGCTCATCCATCTTTTTGCTGTATTCAATTTCTGCATCAGCACTTTGTTCTTTGGATTGTGCTTTCAATTTATCAATTTCCGCTTGCCATTGTTCAAGCTGTGCATCCATCTTCTTTTCGTATGCGTCTTTACTGGACATTATTTTTGTTCCCTTCTCTCTAATTTGGAATAAAGAAAAGCCAAGCCGGGTATACACCTCGAGCTTGGCTTTCAATGTGTGGTTATTGTTCAGATAGTTCTACAAGGCCACCTGCCATAATTTCCTTACTATCAAAGAAATCATTATTGATGTCGCCATAGACATAGACCCTGTCTCCATTTTCGATTTTTTGAAGACCGACTTCGTCAAACGGATCATATCCAAGCAGACTGACATCAACACGTATGGATCCAACCTCATTGGTTACGGTGAATTCATCTCCTACATGGTCACTGACAGTCCCCCTTGTTGTTACGAATGTGCCTTCATCAAGTACATTATTAGCATCATAGGTTACATAAACGGGATCAACATCGGCGAGATAATAATAAACATAGCTATCATTCAAGTTGATGCTATAGGCTTCAATCTCACGGCCTTCCAGAAAATCATCATCTATAAAGCCACGCACTGTTACGGACTCTCCGGATGCCAGATAGTTTGTTTCATTCCCTGTCCAACCAAAACGGTCAAGCTCTACAGTGATGGAGTCTGACCCGTATTTCAAATCAAATTCATCGCTACGGATATCACCAATCGTACCGCTTAACACAATATAAGCGTCATCTTTCATACTGATTAACGGCGTCGTTATCTTTTCCGCAAGGGTTTCTTGCGCATTTGCCTGGCCTGAAAAGCCGATAATAGTACTGATGGCAAGTAAAGATAAAAATTTTGACGTTTTCATGGTTCTCCTTTTTCCATTGTTGTCTCTGCCCAGACAAACATTGAGAACCTGAAAAAAGTTCCTTAAGCCACGCTTGATACTTACAAATTTTTTATTATAAAGCTATATTGATAAGGTCTCGCCTAGGCTTTTTTTTCACACACTATCATTTCCATTGGCTCACATAGCAGTTGTCTGCCATCCTCGGCCTCGCTTGATATATCTAAATAGGCTTGACGAATACGCTCGCGGTCTTGTTCTGCCAACTGCATAACATCGTTGCCCAAACAAAATGACATCAGCAAAGCGGCCTCCAGAGACCATTCCTGCAAAATAGATACATCAAGATAGGCATCAATATTCGTGGATGTGTAATTGATCCTTTTTGTTTCCAAAGCTTCTTTTACACTGTCGCTCGCCTGATAACGATGGTTTGGCAGAACATCCAGAAACTGCTTTTTGACCTGATAAACGCCCTGTCGGCTGTTGTGTACAATCAGCAGCTTTCCATCCTCTGACAGGTGTTTTTGTGCCGTCTCTAGCAATCCACCTATATCTTCCACCGCATACAGAAAATGCACCATTGTGATCAAATCATAAGCTGTCGGTAGAACCGTCGTTTCATCAAACATTTCATGTCTCAGCGTTATATTCCGCGTGATGTCAGGCTTTTCTTCCTTAAGCCGCGATTGAAAACGATCAAGATCCTTGTGGTTGAAATCAATTCCGGTATAAGAAAACGATTTATCCTCTGCCTGAAGTGTTTTTAACAAGGCCAAGTCAAAAGCACCGTTACCACATCCAAGGCTCAATATCTGGCTGTTTTCCTGCTGAACCAAATTGACACCTTGTTGTGAAAACCAGTTCAGTGCCGTTGCCTGCAATGTGCCGTATTTCTGACGCACTTGATATCCGAAGGAATACACCGTTTCCGACAAGGCATATATAGTTTCCATGGATGTCATATCTGTTTTGTGTTGTTTATCTTGCATCATTCCCCCGTGCCGCGCGCAAAAGCATCTGGGAAAAGAATAAACGCTTTGATCAGCAGCTCAAGCATAAAAACATATGCTCGACGGATCGGCTCCTTCGCGGCAACAGCACTCATAGGCTTTCGCAAAAGACCCCCTAACGAATAATATGCAGGAAATGCAGGTGACGTTCATATTGCGACAATATGTCACTTATAATCTGGTCCTGGGTATAGGCATGAACATCATAACGTTGGCCGCCTTCACGTAAATGTACTTCGGCATGGCAGTATTTTTCCTGCTCATCCCGTTTTTTGTTAACGCCGCCAAAGGCAAAAGCCGGTTTTTGATATTCACGGATATGAATGCCATAGACAAATTCCTGTTCATCGCCATGCATGACCGCGAGCTTTATATGATCGTCATCCCGGCTGATTTCAGCGTCAAGACTGCTTTTACTCCGAAGCTCTTCCGCGACTTTTTCAAAGGCTGGCAATGCGGTTGCCTTTAAAAAGGCCTGCACCTTTTTCCGGTCCGGATGGGCAACAATCGTCCGCAGGCGATCCTGCCACGCCATGGCCGTACCTTCGATCGGTAAAGAAGCCGGTACATCCATACTCGCCACCATGGTCTTTTCCAGCATTAAGCCACGGAACAAGCCATAACAAACCACCAGCATAATAAAAGTAAACGGCAAGGCAGCTACAATCGACGCCGTTTGCAGCCCCGCCAGACCGCCGGCCAGCAATAGTGTCGCCGCCACCACGCCTTCGCTAACGGCCCAGAATATCCGCTGCCAGACAGGAGGATTATCCTTCCCGCCCGAGGCTATAATATCAATCACCAGCGACCCTGAATCCGAGGATGTCACGAAAAAGGTTATCACCAGAATAACAGCCAATAGCGATACAAATGATGAAAATGGAAAATACTCCAGAAACTTGAACAATGCCGTATCCATCGAGGCCGATACAGCCTCACTAATAGCGCCATCGGCAATACCCATATCCAGAAAAATAGCGGCATTACCAAAACAGGTCATCCAGATGGTCGTAAAACCAACAGGTACCAGTAGCACGCCAAAAACAAATTCACGGATCGTCCGGCCCCGCGAAATACGGGCAATGAACATACCGACAAAAGGTGACCAGGCAATCCACCAGGCCCAGTAGAATAACGTCCAGTCACCCAGCCAGTCCTGCGCAGCCTCCCCCGAATATGCGCGCATATTAAAGGTCATCTTTACAAGCGAGCTGACATAGTCGCCCAGATTTTCCATCCATGCGTTAAACAGGTAAACCGTCGGTCCGGCAATGATGACGAATAAAAGCAAAACAACCGCCAGAATAAGATTAAAATTAGCAATCTTTTTAATACCGCCTTCCAATCCCAATATTACCGAAATGGTCGCCAATATGGTGATGATAGCGATCAGAACAACTTGCGTTCCGACCCCGACCGGAATATCAAACAGGTAATTCAAGCCCGCATTGACCTGCATCACCCCAAGCCCCAGTGACGTTGCAACCCCGAACATCGTACCCAGAATGGCAAACACATCAACAACGTGGCCGATCGGTCCATTCGCCCGTTCACCAATCAAAGGATACAAGGCGGATCTGATGGTCAGTGGCAGATCATAGCGATACCCGAAATAAGCCAGCGCCATACCAACCACAGCATAAATCGCCCAGGCATGAATGCCCCAGTGGAAAAACGAGATCCGCATTGCGTCTTGCGCTGCTTTAAGGCTTCCGCCCTCACCCACCGGCGGCGTATTGAAATGCATAATTGGCTCGGCAACACTGAAAAACATAAGACCAATGCCCATACCGGCGCTAAACAACATCGCAAACCATGAAAAGTAACTGAAATCAGGTCGGGAATCATCAGGCCCCAATCTGACTTTACCAATCGAGCTTGTGGCAAAAAATAAAGAAGTCAGCAAAAATATGGCCACAGACAATAAATAGAACCAGCCAAAACTATGTAATATCCATTCCTGAGCCTGATCAAACACCGATTCCATCTGTTCGGGGATCAGAACACCACATAAAACGAACAGAATAATCAGCGTTGCTGCCCCGTAAAAGACAGGCACACAAAGAGACTCGTTTATCTTCTGTATAGCCAGTTTTAATCCGGATGGTGTAGGGCCATTTTTCATTATATCTAACCTTTAATAGAATACGATGGCTTACGATGCCACAAAAGCTATAGAAAATAAACGTCTGGAGCCTATACCAGAAATTAACTATAGCCCGATAAAAAAAAGCACCATCCCGAATTAACCAGAAATGGTGCTTTTTTACGATTTGCAATATGACTGATTACATTTCTTTTGCTGATTTAGCCAGCCGGACAAGATTGATAAACTCGGTGCGATAACCGAACCTGTCTTCGCCGCGGCTTTCCATGGCTATGTTAATAACATCATCAAAACTAAAGTCACCGGTATAGTGCCCGCCGCGGAGTATCTGTCCAAAACCGGCAACTGCAGCGGCAAAGCGAATATCATCGGAAAACTCTGAAATATCGCTTTCATCCTGCGTTGTGATCGTGCGGGTCAACAATTTACTGGTATCCGAAAATGTCCCCAATCCTTCTTCCGGTAATTTATAACGGATTTTCAACTGGGCATATTCGTTGCTAAACTCTTGCTCTGCTTTCTCAGGTTGCTGTTGTACTTCCTTCTGATAACGCAGGTTTTCTACCGACCTGTTTTCGCTCCCCACTGGTGTGATCTCGTAAATGGCAGTTACAGCATGACCTGCACCAATTTCACCGGCATCAACCTTATCATTATTAAAATCCTCCCGTTTCAACTGCCGGGTTTCATAACCGATCAAACGGTATTCTGCGACCAGCTCCGGATTGAATTCCACTTGAATCTTTACATCCTGCGCAATCGTAAACAGGGTTGATCCGGCCTCTTCTACTAGGACTTTTCGTGCTTCGCTAAGGCTGTCGATATAAGCGGCATTACCATTACCGTTCTGCGCCAGCGCCTGCATCAAGCTATCATTATAATTTCCGTGACCAAAGCCAAGGATTGACAGTGAAACACCGCTTTCCCGCTTATGCTCGACAAAACCCTGCAATTCATCCTGATTGGTAATGCCGACATTGAAATCGCCATCGGTGGCCAGAATAACGCGGTTGACACCACCCTTGATAAAATTACTTTCTGCCAGCGAATAGGCTTGCTTGATACCCGCCCCTCCGGCGGTGCTTCCTCCGGCTCGGAGGTTGTTCAACGCATTCTGGATCGTATGGCGATTATCAGCCTTAATTGAATTCATAACCGTGCCTGCAGATCCGGCATAAGTTACAATTGAAATTGTATCCTTCTCATCCAGCGTATCTAGCAACAGTTTAAAAGAATTGATCAGCAAGGGCAGTTTATCCTGGCTATTCATTGATCCTGATGTATCAATTAAAAAGGTCAGATTGCTTGCCGGTTTTTGATCTTGGGTAAGCTCATACCCCTTGATACCGATATGAAGCAGTTTTTTATCCTTAGCCCAGGGACTGTCATAAACTGCAATATTCGGCTTGAATGGGGTTTCGGTGCTCTCGGGCAGTTTATAATCATAGTCAAAATAATTGATCAACTCTTCAACCCGTACAGCATCTTTTTGCGGCAGCCTGCCGTTATTAATCATCCGCCGCACAAAGCTATAGGAACTGGTGTCCACATCAATCGAAAAGGTCGAAACCGGCTTCTCTGAAACCCGTTTAGTGGCATTATCCTGAAAAGCAGCAAAATCATCACGGCCTTTGGCACTATACTGATTCTGGACGATATCGGGACGTGGAGAAGCCACTGACCGCCCCACATTCACCGCATCAGAACGGCGACGCCAGGCCTCCAAGGGATTAGTTCCCTCCAAATTATTGAGTTTAGGCGCTTGAATTCTTGCATCCGATGAGCCGATCGGTGTCGGCAATGATGAAGTGCCCGAACGTCTGGCTTCATCAGCCCGCTGCCGATTGGCACTCTCAAGCGCCTCGCGATATTCGGGATCAACATCCCCTGTCTCTTTATTCTGGCGTCTCCATTTATCCAGCAGGCTCTGACGTGCAGGTTGGCTTATATTCGCCGTCGCATTAGCAAAGCCTGTATCCGCGCGTTGCATATTTTTGCCCTCCATACCCGCTTCATACGAGAAAAGCGGAAAGCTAATCAAAACCAACACCGCACAGGCCGCAACCGCGCCCGTTACACCGGTTATTACAAATCGTTTTTTCATTAAAAGTCTCCATAGGTTGTTAAACATACCTATAGGACGATCCTGTTTTGTATTTCCTTGGAAAGTTTTTTGATCTTTTTTATCAAATTCGGCCATTGCCGCATTCAGGGCGGATTTACGTGCCTCTTCATTCGGGGCAGGCGCATCGGTGTTTTGTAAAATTTCTTTTAGTTTCTTTTCATCCATGGCCGACCTCCTTTCCATATGTATCATTCATAAGTTTACGTATTTCATGAAGCCGCCAGGATACTGTATTTTCAGCAATCTCCAGTATATCCGCGGCTTCCTTATGGCTCAGCCCTTCCCAACACACCAGAATAACAACATCCCGCATTTTTTCGGGTAGATCCCCTACACTTTTTAATATCTGCTGCTGGGCATAGGCGCGTTCCTGATTATCGGTGGCAGCTATCGTCAGACTGTCATCATACAGGGCATTTTCGCTGTTATTAACCCGGCTCTTTTTTTTAATATGATCCTTGGCCGTATTAATAACCAGCCTGTAAAGCCAGGTGGTAAAGGCCGCATCAAAACGGTAACTATCTATATTACGCGCCAGCTTGATTGCTGAATCCTGCGCGATATCTTCTGCATCTTCCTGATTACCAGCATATTTATAAGCCATCTTGTACATTATCGTATAATACCGCTCGACCAGACATGCGAAAGCCGACCCATCCCCTGCACCGGCCTGTTTTATCAACGTCTCATCTGTCATATCACTGTTCATACAATCCTAACTTTAAGTAAGACGAACAAAAGTGCAATAAGCTTTGTTTTTTTATACAGACAACCCAGATATTATTCTTTATGTCCTGGATGATTTTCTTTCAATAAATCACGAATTTCGGTCAATAGTTGAATATCGGCGGGAGGCGCGCTGGGCTCTTCTTTTTTAACATGGGCAGCTTCTTTTTCCTCACGGTCAATCACATCTTTCATGCGGTTAACGGCCTTAACAATTAAAAAAACGATGAAAGCGACGATCAAAAAATTTAAAGTCGCATTCAGGAAAAGCCCGTAATTAACTGTAGGCGCGCCCGCCTGCTGGGCAGCTTTCAACGTGTCAAACTGGCCACTACCCAGATTTATGAATTTATTCGAGAAATCAATTTCACCGGTAAAAACACCGGCAATTGGCATAAATACATCATCGACCATTGATTTGACGATTGTGGTAAATGCCGCGCCCAATATAATCCCGACGGCCATATCCATGACATTACCTCGGGCAATAAACTTTTTAAATTCCTCAAACATGGTTTTGTCCTTAAATTGAATGTCCCTACACTTCTATTATCGACAGGCTAAAAGAAGAAATCTTGACGAAAGACGGTTTCATAGTTAGCGTAAACCTACATAATTCAAAGAATAAGTAAGATATATGAGGGTAAAATGCAAGAAGCCGAGCGCCGGACGCTAGATATTATTTCATATGATTGCGGCTGGGGCTGTGGTGATTACGGTACAGAAGACGGACCGGAAGCAGCCCGCCTCGATAAGATTGCCAACCGTCTAGGCGCACAAGGCCGGAATGTTATTTTAAGCGACCTTAAACTCCGCAAGCTTAGTGATCGCAGCCAGTTTGAGACCAAGCATGAAACCTATGAGCATACCGTAACCTCGGTTCAAAAATTGGCCGAACGCAGCTATAAAGATGCCAAAAACGGCGTTTTACCTGTTGTCATTGGCGGCGATCACAGTTCAGCCATCGGCACCTGGTCTGGCATTACAAGCGCGCTTGAAATGGAAGGCGATTTCGGCTTGCTATGGATTGATGCCCATATGGATGCCCATACGCCCCAAACTGCCGATCAGGGCAAATGGGGCGGCTGGTGGCATGGTATGCCGGTGGCCTGCCTGACGGGCAATGGAACGGATGAATTTACCGGCCTAAGCTCCTCAAAAATAAAGATTAAACCGCCGCATATTGTTCTAATAGGCATCCGCAGCTTTGAACCCGGCGAAGAAGAATACGTCAAAAAACATAATATCAAATATTATATGGCAGATGATCTTAAGCAGCGCGGTTTTAGCGCCATATATCAAGAAGCTCTTGAATACCTGACAGAAAACTGCCGCGGTTTTGGCCTGTCAATTGACCTTGATGGCTTTGACCCTGAAAACGCGCCGGGGGTTGGCACGCCTGAAAAAAACGGGGTTTCTGCGCCGGAAGCTCTGAAAATGATCCGTGGCCTTGGCGAAAACCCTGCTTTTCATGGCCTCGAAATTGTCGAGTATAATCCGCATAATGATGTAGGTGGCAAGACGGCAACGCTGATCAGCGACATTATTGAAACGGTATTCGAAGCGGCATAACCAAATAAATTTATATATTCACGAGATAATCCATTGATGATTAACCCTTTTTAAGGGATAATATGCTGTAATAGGTTGCACGGTACAGAATGTGCCTGTTTCCATCTTCTGGGGCTTCGAATAGTAAATCATGATTAAAGTAATTGGAAATATTGGTGTTGTTGCAGCCACATTAGGTGGTTACACGGCTATGGGTGGTAAACTTGCTGTCCTTAATCAGCCTTTTGAGCTAGTCATCATCTTTGGCTCTGCCTGTATGGCATATATTGTTGCCAACTCCAGCCATACGGTAAAACAAAGTTTTGTTGATATAAAAAACATTTATAAAAAGAACAAATACGGCAAAGATGAGTATCTTGAATTGCTTAGTATGATGTATACGGTTTTCAAAATGGCGCGCACCAAAGGCTGGCTTGCGCTTGAGAACCATATTGAAAACCCTGAAGACAGCGAAATATTCAAACAATTTCCGACATTTTACGCAGATCATCATGCCATGGTCTTTCTATGCGATTACTTGCGTATTATCTCCCTTGGCTCAGAAAACCCGCACGAGCTTGAAGCCCTGATGGATGCTGAACTTGAAACCATGGAAACTGAGAAAATGCATACCTCGCATGCTGTTCAGACCATGGCAGACGGTCTGCCTGCTCTTGGTATTGTCGCCGCTGTGCTTGGGGTCATTAAAACCATGGGCTCTATTAATGAGCCACCTGAAATTCTGGGTAAAATGATTGGTGGCGCGCTGGTCGGGACCTTCCTTGGTGTCTGGTTGTCTTATGGTTTTGTCGCCCCTATTTCCAGTGCCATGGCTGAACGTAACAGCGGCGAACTTAAATACTATCATTGCATGAAAGTCTGCATTCTGGCCTTCCTGCAAGGCGCAGCGCCGCAGGTTGCCGTCGAATTCGGACGTAAAATCCTGCTTCATGATGCTCAGCCGACATTCCTTGAAGTGGAAGACGCGACCCAGAATGTAACCATCCCGACAGCATAAGGCGGTTACCGTGGCAGATGATGAAAAACAGCCCATCATAATAGTTAAAAAGGTCAAAAAAGTTGCCGGCGGCCACCATGGTGGCGCCTGGAAAGTCGCCTATGCCGATTTTGTGACCGCCATGATGGCCTTCTTCCTGTTGCTCTGGCTGTTGAATGTGACAACGGATGAACAAAAAGCAATGATTTCCTCGTATTTCTCCCCCACTGATCCCCGTATTTCAGAATCTTTCAGTGGCTCTGGCGGGGTTATGGGCGGGACAACGATGGCAGAAGAAGGTGCGTTGACCTCCGAATTTGATCCGGTGGTGGCCACTCCTGCCGTACCATCAGGTGATGTCGAAGGCAAAACCAACCCCGATGCCGTCAATCTTGAAAATGCCGAAGATGAGCAACTCGCCGAAGAAGTTGCCGCACGGGAAGAAAAACGTTTTAAAGCGGCCGAAGAAACCTTGCGACAGGCCATCGAAAGCGTCCCTGAATTACAGAATCTGGCCGCGAATTTGCTCATTGACATGACACCGGAAGGCTTGCGTATCCAGATTGTTGATCAGGAAGGCAAGGAAATGTTCCCGCTTTCTAGCTCTGAACCGCTGCCGCCTGCTGAAAAACTATTGAAGCTTGTTGCCGGCGTTGTTCAGGACATGCCCAATATGATTTCGATACGCGGTCATACCGATGCCCGTCCCTTTGGCCCGAATGCAAGTTTTTCAAACTGGGAACTGTCAGCCGATCGCGCCAATGCAAGCCGCAGGGTCATGCTTGACGGGGGGCTTGAACCTATTCGTATTGAAAATGTCGTTGGTAAGGCCGCCCGTGATCCGTTAATTATCGAAGATCCCCTATCGGCCCGTAACCGGCGCATTTCGATCATTTTGTTAAAAGAATCTCTCGTCCCCGGCGTCCGTAAGGAAGACCGTAAAAAGGCTGCACCATCGCCGAATGTAAAACCAAAGCCCGATATCCGCAAACGCGAAGAAGGCATTATTTACTTCCCTTAATATCCGGGTTCAAAGCGTGAAAAAGCATAAACGCAGTTTAAGTGCGTAATGCTTTTATCGCTAATCGCTGTTAAATGGTTGAAAAACTATTCGCGCATGGGAAACCATTTGGCGGTAGTTTACCGCTTTGGGCGCGTTTACCAAGCCAAGGGGTAAAGTTCTGTTCAACGCGGGTGCCGGCACCCGTGGTCCAGCTTAGCCCCTCTTCACCCTTGAATGTTTTGACATCAGATAAGCTACCATCTTTAAAGCGCTGTAATATAACACCTTTTCCGCGTGTCATTTCCGGCACTTCATCAAGCGGGAAGACCAGAAGCTTACGGTTTTCACCAATAACAGCGACGTGATCATCGCCCTCTTTAACCGGTACACAGACTGATGCCTCGGATGGTGGTTTAACGTTCAAAATCTGTTTACCATTTCGGGTCTGGGCTTCGATATCGGCCTGTTTGACAACAAAGCCATGACCACTATCAGCCGCGACCAGCAATTTGGTTTCAGGT
>Ga0136604_1001292_pt1 | contig 11279 bp, 10 predicted proteins | sample AntRauFillE10628_FD_104928 | JGI IMG/M metagenome (GOLD analysis project Ga0136604, IMG submission 104928) | Saline lake microbial communities from Rauer Islands, Antarctica - Metagenome Filla E10 #628 | ecosystem: Environmental > Aquatic > Non-marine Saline and Alkaline > Saline | place... | reverse complement strand
GTTCAGTCAGATTTCTTCAAACAGCGCGTTTTTTAGAGACCTGCATAAGAGTAACACCATGGATGAGTTCTGGATTGCCGCAGTCATGAAACTAGATACGGGGATGAAACTCCTTAACACACATGTCACGTTCGAGCCCAGCGGGGTGTATCTTTGGGGGAATGGCACGAGACTGTATATGTATACTTATGGCGATTCCGAGAATTTTCTGACTGGAAGCTATAACGAATTTTCACCTGAACTCGGCACTACAGACTACCGAGCAATAGTATTCTCCGTTAAGAAGTCTACTGGACAGAAAAGATTATGGGCAGGGCATTCCGCATTAGACGAGAAGACATATACCCATCCTACGGCTACGGGTGATACGCCTATGCTTGGGGAACTGTTTCCCGACACTAATTCTGATGTAGGTAACGTAGTAGCCATGTCAGCAGGAACTGAATTTTTAGATGAAACAAAAGCACAGTCTATTCTGTCAGCATATAGAACACGTCACGGAAGAACTTATTAAGGGAGACTATAAATGTCAAAAGTATCAGATTACCTAGAGAACGCGTTCGTAGACCACGCCATGGGGACTACGGCGATGACTGCGGTATCCACTGTTTATCTAGCATTATTCACTTCTGACCCTACAGATGCCGGTACAGGAACAGAAGTATCGGGTGGGGGTTATGCTCGTAAAGTGGTCACTATGGCTAAGAATGGAACGAGAGCAGCCCACAATACTTCTGAAGAGACGTGGACAGCTAGTGGGGCCAACTACGGTACTATTACGCATTGGGCTATCTTTGATGCTTCTACTTCAGGTAACATGCTCTATCACGGTGCTTTCGCAGCGTCTAAGGTGTTGGATGACGGGGATACGTTGACTGTTAAAGTAAATGATATTGATGTTACTGTAGCAGCCGGAGCCATGTCTAATTACTTGGCAGATAAAATGTTGGAGCACACTCTCGGTATAGCCGCATATACGGCACCAGAGTCGGTATATACCGCTCTGTACACATCTAACCCATCTGAGGATAACAGCGGTACAGAAGTCACAGGAGGTAACTACGCACGTATCCTTACAGCTTTTGATGCTTCTGTAGCAGGAGCAGCCGGAAATACCAGTGAGATCGTGTTTACAGCATCGGGTGGTAGTTTTGGTACAGTTAGTTATCGTGGAACCATGGATGCCTCTACATCGGGCAATCTACTGTTTTATGCAGCCCTAAATGCTAGTGCCCCGGCAGATGACGGGGATACGGTTAGATTTGACGCTGGTGATGTCAGTAATTCTCTTGATTAATTCCTTGTCTTAGGGACGATCTTATATTATAACCTAGGTATGAATATTCCAAGGAGGGATCATGCTTAAAACGGTATTAGACGCTAACCTTCCATTGATAGCCGCAACCACGCATGATGTGTTGTCGGTATCTTCGGTCATAGCGTACTACGCGGGTAAGAAACCCATTAAGTGCCTAAAGCTGGACGATATTAAAGAGGGTAGAGTTTACTACCATGTAGGAGGCAAGCCACCGGGGCATCTTGATCAGCTTTATAGAAAGTTGGTTAAATGCAATTCCACGTTAGTTTGCGTGAATATGAAGGAAGTCTACCCTGAATTTACGAATATTGGATTGTTACCAGTCCCGACAGAACTACTCCATGCCAATATTGCTAAGCTTTACGGGGACGACATTCTAGACGAGATTAAGTCTAGTTTGGGAGGCCTCACCATAAAAGAAGCTGTAGATATCTTAGCTATTACGGAGAGTAGAGAAGGTAAGCTTACTAGTACGGAAGTCACCCGAACTCGTAAAATGCTGATGAAGAACAGTCAGGGCATTAATCTTATAGATACTGAAATGCAGGTCTACGACCCGCCAAAATATCTACAGGAGTACACTCATAAAAACATAGGATTTTTTCTCAATTCGACTGATCTTAGATTGGTACCGCGAGGAGCCTTGTTTTACGGCCCACCGGGTACGGGTAAAACCCAAGCCGCTAAATATATGGCGAATGAGTGGGGAGTCCCCCTATATCGGTTAGATTCTACTGTGCAATCTAAATATGTCGGGGAGAGTGAAAGCAATTTACAGCAAGCACTTAATCAGATTGATAATGAGGAACCCTCAATTCTATTAATTGATGAAATTGATAAGATGTTCAGTGCTGATACGGACAGTGGCGTAACCCAGAGATTACTCGGATCATTATTATGGTGGTTACAAGAGCACAGATCCAGGATCTTCGTCATTATGACCTGTAATGATAAGGATAAGATCCCCCCTGAACTTATCAGACCCGGTAGGGTTGATACGGAACTACCCTTCCTAGGTCTAAATTACGAAGAAGCTACCCAGTTTGCTAGAGAGGTTATAGCTTCGTTTGATATACAGTTTGCGGAAAACACTTTAAAATCACTGGATATGGAGTTAAAGGGCCGAGTTTATAAAGTATCTAATACTGGTAACAAAGCTCCGCATTCTACTATTACGCAAATGGCCTACGAGTTTATCAAAAATAACTGTGACCCTCATTGACATTGCAGCTATTTTATCTAGACTAAAGAAACTTAAACATCAGGGAGGATGATAAATGAATACTGATATGAAGTTCATGAAAGGTTCTGAGGGTACACCCGACTACCTTAAAATCATGCACAAACAGGGCTGTGCCCTAGGCATAAAGCCCTATGTTCAGGGTATTGTCACGGACTACGGCGTAGCAGGCCTTATTACGGGTGTGCGAGTTAGAGCTGCTATAGATAATACCAAGCAAATTGACGGTAAAGGTGTCTTTAAAAAGTCCACCAGATTCGAGAAAGTCTTTCCGCTACCTTTTACAAAGAATAACGAGGGAGACAGAGCCTCTGTGATGCTCTCCACGTTTACACCCTATAAACTACCCACCAAAAACAAATTAAAGCGGTCCTTGAAGCACAGTGCTGATTCTAAGGCTATTTTAGATTTCATCATGGACTACCTAAAAGAAGAAGAGGATCTGCACACATTTGTAAACCATGATGAAATACATAAATGGATTAATTCGGAATGGGTTAAGCATACCGCCGAATTACCAGAAGATTTCTCATCTATATTTGATATAAACAGTTACCCCACAATGGAGCACCATGAATTACAGGGTATGCTTATCCAAGATTTAGCTAAAAAAGTTGAAAATGCTGAATATGAACCTAAGAAGGTCGTTAATAAAGAAATAAGTGAAGAACCAACCGAAGAGATCGAGGCAGAAATCCCTTCCAACGTGATCCCCTTCACGCCTAAGACCTGAGAATAAGTAGAGTGTGTGCGGCCAGAAATGGTCCGATGAACTAATATGTGGAGGCCCGTCTAATGACTAATCCTATTGCTGAGTATTCCCACCAAACAAGTGGGGATGACTCCTGTACCCTATTCCTTATCCGGCTAAACTACTGGATGAGTAAAACTAAATATATCCGTGATAATGAAAAATGGGTTGTTATGACCCGAGAAGAATGGATGGAAGAACTTGGTTGGGATTCCAGACACAAATATGATCGAGTGATCAAAAGACTGGAAGAACTAGGTCTAGTTGTGAAGGAAAAACACCCTCACCCTACTCGGTCAAGTCAGCAACATTGTACTTGGGTAAAACCAACAAAACCGGACATTCAAACTTCCGCTAAACCGGACATTCAAAAGGCTGGTAAACCGGACATTCAAACTTCCGCTAAACCGGACACTTTACTATATATAGTGAAGTTAGATAGTGAAGATAGTTATTCCCTGCGGGAGAATGACGATATAAAACAGGAGGTAGAAGTGAAAGGTGAAGGTAAGGACAGTAAGGGGTATAAGAACCTACAGAGTAAAGGGGGACCTATTTCAGATATTATTGCTCAAGGAGGTAGGTCTAAGGTTTCCAACCTGAATAAATATTCCAGTAGTTATTTTGAACAAGCCTGGAAAGAGTTACATCAGGAACATTGGCCAGATAAGATGGTTATGTCTTGGAGTAAGGCACAGAAAGCTTTTTGTAAAACCTTGATTGGTAAGATTGGTGAAAAGAGATTAGATGAACAACTGCCTTTGGTTATAGAGCACTGGGATATATACAGGGAATATGTAGCATCTAATACAGCATATACACTGAATAAAACAGCCAATGAGCCAGATATTTTATTCTTATTGCAGACTGTAGAATCCTTGGCTAATTTCAAAGGAGAATCGCAGAGTGCAATTAAGTGCACTGATGAAGAGGAAGATGGCGAGGGATTCACTAAATTCGTGCCGGGGCAGTTCAGATGAAATATTCACAAATTCCAAAAGACAGCATTTTGCATGAACCAAAATACGAAGCGTTAGTCAGTGATCTTGAGAATATCTGTAAAGTGGCGGGTATGTATAATTCTATGCAATATGTTTGGAATACCGCTAACGGGGCTTTAAACGACTATGAGATCGGTTGGATTTTGGAGTACCATAAGCAGCATGAAATTGGTTATTTCCTAGCTTTGTTTTCAGGCAAACACGCGATAGCACAGGATAAGATGATGAGAATGGTAGGGGCTTTTCTGCGGAATTTCATTGATGCTCGAATCTACCCGTTAGACGAGGTACTTGAATCAGAGGTTATCGCGGATTGTCGAGTATTGTTTATACCCGATTTTCATTTTTCAGATCTAAGTAGCAACACCCCTAAATGGCGGGTGAAGAAAATATACGATATGCTTCAAAACCGAAGTAGGGCGGGAAAGCAGACAGTACTATACTGCCAAGCGGCCAATCTGCAATCTAATTACGGCAAATTAATGGAAAGTTATATCAGGGAACAGGGGGTACATCTATGAGTTTAATGTTAGACCGCTTTTTAAAATCAGTTTTAGAAACCAAGGATGCGGGGAAGTACCTAGCACTTGGTAAAATGAATCACTTATTTGAACACGCCAAGGATGATGCAGAGAGATTCGCAAAATTTGATGACCATGTTAGAAAGTACGGGAAGATTCCAGAGGAGGAGACCCTCACCAAGTTAATCGGAACCTTGACAGAAGATGGCATTGAAACCATCCACTACCATTACGAGGAACTTTCTAAAAGGCATATTCATAGAGCGATTGTAAAGGCTGCCGAGGTGGCAAATGGTTATTTGCAGGATAAAGATCCTGAAAGTGCTTTGATGATTATGGATCAGATTGTAAATAAGCTTAAGGTAGACGGTTGTTCGCAAAGTCTGTTCGATTTTAGGCATGTGTATGATTACGTGATACCCGAAATGCAGAACAAATTAAAAGATGAGCACAGGGCATGTACAACTGGTTGGGAAAGTATTGATGGGGAGCATGGTGGCCTGCGAGGTGGTGATTTACTGTCTATAATTGGCAGACCTGCCGAGGGTAAGTCACAACCTCTTACTTCTAAAGTACTTTTAAAAAATGGCGAGTTTGTCAATATGGGAGACTTATCTCTGGGAGATGACTTGGCCTCCGTTGACGGTAAAGAGTCTAAAGTTTATGGGATTTACCCCCAAGGCAAGAGGGTTGTTTATGAGATAACCTTTGCTGATGGAAGAAAAACCAAAGCAGATGGGGAGCACTTGTGGAAAGTAGGGTGTAAGTACTGGGATGATTATCGTATCATGACCACCCTGCAATTAATTGCATTTAGAAAGAAGGCCAAAAGATACGGAAATACCCTGTATATCAGAACTTTTGATGGTAAATTCGGAATAAATGGGGGAGGTAGACTTAGTTATCTTTTGGGAGCACTTTTGGGAGCTAGGGGGTTTACCGCCCCCACCCCTACTTTTTCATCTATGGATGAAGATGTAATAGAAAGAGTGCGGAACTGCTTACCCAAAAACCATACTCTGATTAAAGTTAAGGATTCCAATAGTGGAAAGGCTGATTGCTTTAGCATATCAGGGTTCTATAAGAACCTTGTTACTCAATATTTACGTGTCTTGGGGTTATGGGGCTTAAAAAGTGAGAATAAGTTTATCCCCCCAGTGCTATTGCAAGGATGTAGAAATAGCCGTATAGCCCTTTTACAAGGATTAATGGATACTGATGGGGCAGTGTCCTCAAATCGAGTAACGTTTAGCTCTTCTAGCTTACAGTTAGTTAAGGATGTGCAGACTCTAGTAAGATCATTAGGGGGTAAATCCAAACTACAGCAAGTAAGAAAAACTACATATAAAGATCATTACAGTATTTCTGTAATACTGGATAGAAACGAGATATTTTATTGCGAAAGAAAGAGGAATAAAGTCAAATCTTATACGGCTCATGACTCCTGTAATCTAAGAATATTGGATATACAAGAATCAGGAAAAGAGGAATGCCAATGTATTGCCGTTACCCATGATTCAAGATTGTATATAACTGATGATTACATTGTTACCCATAACACCTTTCAGATGCTATATAGTGCTATGAATGTGTGGAAACGGGATAGGAAAACTGTTCTGGTTGCTTCAATGGAGATGAAACCTATCCTACTCATGGAGCGTTTGGCTGCCATGCACACGCACACGGCCTATGATTATATCTTGCAGGGTCAGATACCTACATTGTTCTCAGGAGATAAGAATGCTAAGTTTAAAGAGAGTCTCATGGAATTACAGGGGGATGATGTGCCCTTCTATATTGTTGATGGTGATTTAACAGCTACGGTAGGAGATATTAGAACCCTTGCTCAGCAGTTAAAAGTGGATTGTGTGTTTATTGATGGTGGTTATCTTGTTAACGTGCCCGGTAAGTTTGGTAAGTACGAAAAAGTGGCAGAGGCTTGTAGGGGTATGAAACAACAGATCGCTCAATCTTTAGATATACCCTGTGTCGTGTCTTGGCAGTTCTCCAGAGAGGCTACAAAGCTCAAGGGGGATGCTAAAGTAGGTCTGGAGCATATCGGGTACTCGGACGAGATCGGGCAGCTCTCTTCTATCGTTTTGGGCCTATTTCAGGATGATACAGTAGAGACCAAAGAGAGGCGTAAGATTGATATCCTCAAGGGTAGATTTGGGGAAACAGGAGAATTCTACACAAACTGGGACTTCAAAAATATGGATTTCTCAGAATGTGAGAATACAGAGCATGTTATAACGGATGTGCAGACTATTTAACAACGCCAACAAGGAGGTATATAATGGCTGTTAAAATTAAAGCTAAAGACGAAAATATAGAAGAACAGATTGAAGCTCTGACCGGAGACTACATTGAAACTTTCAAGGAAGCAGATAAAATCAGAGATAAAATCAAAAAGCTTGAAAAAGATAAGATCCTTAAGCACGAGAAAGACTTGAAAGCTAAACTTGAAAAGCTCTTGGACGAGCTATTAGGTACGGATGATGACGCTACGATTGAAGTTGATACCGGTATTCTTGAAGTTTCTGAGAAAGCAATCAAACGTCAGATTTCAGATCTAGATAAGATCAAAAAGTATTTGGGAAATGAAACCTTTATGGAGCTGGCTAAGGTCAGTCTAGGTGACTTGGATAAACATTTAACGCAAGAACAGTTAGATGAAACAGTGTCCAGTACACGAGAGGGGAAAAGAACCTTGAAAGTGGTAGTATCGTAAGATGAATAAGCAGAAAATACATAAATTTCTGGGGGAATTGGGGGTTGAGGCGGTTAACCAGTCGTCTAATGGTTGGGTAACTTTGCCTTGCCCCCTAGCACCTTGGAGGCATGAAAAGGGTACAGATTCTAATCCGTCTTTTGGTATCACTATTCAGCCCCATAAGAAGTCCCATACGAATTGTTTTTCATGTAGCTTTTCGGGAGATTTACACGATTTATTGCTTGAGATCAGTTACCGATGTAAACAAGACGGAGACCCTACGCCGTTTAACTTTGAAGCCATGTTGCAATTAATTGCCTCCGAAGAGGATGGAGGGGAAATGGCTATGGCCTATGCTGATGATTATGAGGGAAAGCCAGAACCAGAGATATTCATCTTTCCAGAACATTGGTTAGAAAGCTTTAAGCCTGTAGATTCCAGTAAAGCAGGGTATGAATATTTAAAATCAAGGGGCATGTCTGATCAGCTTATGGAAGAACTTGATATACGGTTTGATGCCAAGGAGGACAGAGTTTGTTTTCCGATTAGAGATTTTGCCGGAGATCTTGTAGGCTTTCATGGTAGAGCAATATACCCAGAGACCGTACCGACTTATAAGATGTTTCAATGTTTTGGTGAGAATAATCCAATGGTTTGGTACGGGGAATCATGGGTAGATTTTGAGAAGCCTGTAGTTATCGTAGAGAGTGTCTTTGATCTCGTACAGGTTTATAAGGTTTACCGCAATGTAATGTGCCCCCTCACAGCCTCTGTAAAGCTTAAGAAATTAAAAAGAATTGGTAATGCGTACAACCTTATTCTAATGTTTGATGGGGATAAGGCCGGACGCAGAGCCGCAAGTACCGTTGGAGAGTATTTCAAAGACGGGATAGTAAGGGTGGTGGATTTACCGGACGAATCAGATCCCGGTAGTTTATCACTTAATTTTTTATCTAAATTGCTTGCAAAGCACGTAGAGTTAGATAAAATGATATAACGCTAGGGAACTCCTAGTACTTAACCAGATCAGTGATATGAATCACAGATAAAAACAGGAGAAGATACCATGGGTATTAAGATACAGAACGCGAATAAAGAAGAGAAGAAAAAGACGACAGGAACCTCCTTTCTTAAAAAAGGTGCAGCAGCTAAAGCTATCTATGATGAAGCGGAAGCTAAAGCAGAAGCAGCAGCAGCACAGTCTGGTAAGCTATTCCGATTTCGGATATCACCAAAAAGTCTCGGTGAAGATTACAAAATCACGTTTCTGGATGGCGACTTAGACGAAGATGGTATGTTAGATATCCCGATGTACATGGAACATACGCTCTTTTTTAATGGCAGATGGGATAACTTTGTCTGTTTAGAAGATTCAGATGGGCCTTGCCCCATTTGTGCCAGTGATGATAAGCCGTCACTTGTGGGTGTTCTGACTATTATTGACCATACCCCCTTCACTAAGAAGGATGGTACTGAGATTAAGTTTTCTAAGAAGCTCTTTATTATGAAGAGAACCACCATGAAGCTGCTCCAAAAGAAGGCAGTAAAACAAGGTGGCCTTACTGGATGTACTTTTGAGGTTTCTCGTTTAGGAGAAAAAGATCCGGCTGTCGGGTCAAGTTTTGACTTTGTAGAGAAAACACCTCTGAAACAGTTACAGTCTGAATACGAGGATAAAGCTGAACCTGCGAATTATGAAGAAGAACTACCATACTATACCAAAAAAGAACTCTTGAAACTTGGTCTAGGTGGTGGTACAGGTAACGTCTCAAGCATCCAAGATGAGGAAGCTGAGGACGATTTAGCTAGTCAACTGTAGCCCCCAGTGTCTAGCAATCGTATTCCCTACCCCACTTAGGGAATGAATACTGCCCAAAACCTAGCCCCCCGCCTATCAAGCACACAGGGCGGGGGGTTTTTCTTTTATAAGGGGGAAAGATGGTATCAGCACATAAATTAAAGATGATTAAGCAACCCTTGGAAACAGGGGCAATGGCCAAGTATAAATATGACCCCAAACTTGCTAAGAAGTATTCCTTTGTGTCCCCCTTTGGAGATAAGGTCAAATTATATGAGTCCCATGACGACTCCATTTATTTGCCTAGAAATATATGCCCACTCGGTGCAACTAATTGCATGGTAGAAGGGGAGCCTTGTGAATTCCCTAATAGCATAGTTCCTAGAAACTCGGAGCAGACTAGAGTTATCAGTGAAGCTACTCAGTTACTAGAATGTGGGGAGAACTTTCTACTCCGTGCCGGTACCGGTTTTGGTAAGACTATATGTTGTCTTAAGGTCATAGCTAATATAGGAGTTAAGACTCTTGTTATAGTGCCTAAAACAGATTTAATGGATACTTGGAAGAAGGCTATTATGACTTTTTACAATATCCCAGAAAGTGAGATCGGGATACTGCAAGCGGATAAGTGCCAAGTACAAGGAAAGAAGATAGTTATAGCTATGCTAAAGTCTATTTCTACACCTGATCGATACCCTGATTGGGTATACGATGAATTCGGCCTAGTCGTTTTTGATGAAGTGCATAGGTTAGGGGCAGAAAAGTTTTCTTACGCTTGCGGATTATTTCCGGCCAAGCTAAGACTTGGTCTATCAGCTACCACCAAACGAAAAGACGGTAAGTCAGTCGTTTTTGAAGCCCATATAGGTCCGGTACGGGTGGAAACAGATTTAATCACCCTAAGCCCTAAAGTACTGTTATACAGATCAAATTGGATGTGCCCCCGTGTCAAAAATAAGCATGGTGAGATAGTTAAACTACAACACCAACCAGGCAAGACGATGCACCTTACAAAGATGTTGGGGAAACACAAGGAGAGAAATATATTATTGGCTAATATCGTTAAAGAAGCCTACAAAGCCAAAAGAACATTAGTTTTCTTCTCAGATACTCTGGATCATTTAAATCTGATGCGTAAGATGTGTATCAATATGGGAGTGGCCCCCTCAGATACTGGTATGTATGTTGGGGGCATGAAAAAGCATGTTTTAGAGATAGCTAAGCATAAACCTATAATATTCACTACCTTTAAAATGATGAGTGAGGGTACAGACATTCCATGGCTAGACATGCTTATCTTAGCAATGCCGAAGGCCGATGTAGAACAAGTTGTAGGTAGAGTGCTTAGAGAATTTCCCGATAAGAAAGAGCCTGTAGTCGTGGATATAATTGATGATGATAGCCCTGTATTTAAAGGCTATGCAGAGAAGCGCCTTATATTTTATCGTAAGAAACAGGCTAAAATTAAGACGATGAACCCTAACGTATTTTAACTGGACAAACAGCGTTCTCTTACATACTATGAGGAATAACCCAAACCAAGGAGGGCTAAATGGGGATTACAATTAATAGTAATAATAATAATAAAGATGATTTTACACCACCCAAAAAAGCTAAAGAAGTCAAAGAAGCTAAAGAGGTAAAATCAAAAACTAAGACAAGTCCGAAAACAGAGAAGCCTAATATAAAGAAATCTAAGACAGCCGGGGGCGTTACCGTAGAACACCCTAATGGCGCTAAGGAGGTTGACGAGGTACCTATGCTCCCTAGTTATACAGGTAATTGTCAGGTAGGCCTTGAAGCAGGTATGACGATTAATGTTGGTAACTATGAGTCCGTAAAAATCGGTATAAGCTTATCGGTACCTTCAGATAAGGAAAATATTGATGAGTCCTACGATGAAGTCAAAGAGTGGGTAGATAGTAAGATGGGTGAGT
>Ga0136604_1001288_pt1 | contig 11294 bp, 9 predicted proteins | sample AntRauFillE10628_FD_104928 | JGI IMG/M metagenome (GOLD analysis project Ga0136604, IMG submission 104928) | Saline lake microbial communities from Rauer Islands, Antarctica - Metagenome Filla E10 #628 | ecosystem: Environmental > Aquatic > Non-marine Saline and Alkaline > Saline | place... | reverse complement strand
ATATCTAATGTGGAACCCGTACCGGCTATTATTCTTGCCCAAGCGTTGAATGGAATCATTCTACCTGTGGTAGCTATTTTCCTGCTGCTGATGGCGAATAATGCCCGCCTGCTCGACAATAATCATATCAACAGTACAGGGTATAATTTGTTGATGAGCGCTGTAGTTTTTGTGACTATACTTCTGGGCGTTCGAAACGTGATTAAGGCAGTGGTGCGCGTTTCGGATGTAAAAGGCATTGGTGAGGAATGGATGATTGGACTGGCAGTGATGATAAGCTTGGGCTGCTTGTGGCCAATGTATCGCGCAATAAAGCGCTTGCGAAAAAGCTTTTAAATCAGGAAATAACTTGACTGAACCGAGATTGCAATTTTAGCAATCAGCACCCCGCCATTTTCACCCCTTTATTCAAAAACTGATTGGACATCAACCGTTAGGTTTTTCAAAATGTGGCTCTTAAGAAGAGGCTCTTTGGCATCGGCTTGATTGGTGGCTTGCAAACGGTCATCCTTATGCACAAACTGTTTGATAGAGTGTTGTTCGGGATTGGCCAGCCAGTATTCCTTAACGCCGTGGCGAGCATATAACGCTTTTTTCTGATTTCGGTCGATATGCTGTGTGGCTTCTGACAAAACTTCTACAATTAATTCGGGCGCGGCCACCACATTTTTCTTAGTAATAATATTCAGTCGATCTTTTGAGACAAAGAGGATATCCGGTTGTACTACATCAGTCATACCAAAAACAACATCGATAGGAGCAAATAGCACTTCACCCAAATCATTTTGTAATACATGCCGGTCGATAATTCTAAATAAATTGCGAACGATACGTTGATGCGTGCTGTACGGTGCCGGTGTCATAAATAATTCGCCCCCGATAATTTGATATTGATTCCCGTCATCCGGCAATTCCCGGTAATCGTCGTATGTAACCAATTGCGTTAGCGTATCAGACATAAGATACCTATGTTATTTTGTTTCATATTAGCTATTGAAGGGCTGAATGTCAATTTAAGGACAACCCGGCCTATCAAAACGTTCGATTAACTGGAGATATTTGAATCGCAAGAAGCGGTTTTTTAAAAAAAATATCTTGGATAAGAATTGAGTTCGCTATTTTCCAGCAACCAGCCTGCCTATGCTAAAACTTCGGCAGGTTTCGCCAGTTCACTCACCGTCCCGAATTCTCGGGATAACGTAGGTGAACATCCAGCATCCAAATCACCATCCTCCGCTGGCACCGCCGCCTCCGCCACCGAATCCGCCGCCTCCGCTGAAGCCGCCGAAACCTCCGCCTCCACCGCCAAAGCTTCCACCACCGGAGCCGCCTCCGAATCCGCCTCCGAATCCGCCTCCGCCCAGCCAGATAAAGCCGCCGGGGCCTAAGGTTCGCCGACGCCTGCCGCCGTTTTTCCCTCCGCCTTTACGTGAGGTAGCATAGATCATGAAAGCCACAAAAAGAAAGAAAACGATAATGGAACCCCAGTCATCTTTGCCGGAACTGCTGCTTTGCTGCTCCAGATTACCCTCAAATTCTCCCCGGGCCAGTTCAATGAGTATGGTTGTAGCCCTATCGAGCCCGCTGTAAAAATCTCCTTTCTTAAATGCCGGGGTCAGTACATTTCGGATAATACGTCCGGCCATGATGTCGGGGATGGCCCCTTCAAGCCCATAGCCTACGTCAATACGCATACGGCGTTCCTGCTTGGAAATGAGTATAAGCACGCCATTATTTTTATCGCCCTCCCAGATATTCCAGCGATTGAATAGTTCAGTACCAACTTGTTGCACATCCCGTCCTTCAAGAGAGTTTATGGTAGCAATAGCGATAACAGTTGTAGTGGTATCGCGATAGTTGCGCAATTTGGTTTCCAGCTGTTGTTGCTCGCTGCTGCTCAATAAATTGGCGTAATCGTTAACGTGGCCTGTGGGTTGATCGGGAATATTTTGGGCGGAGGAAAAATGAGGCAACAGAAAGAGGAGCACAAGAAGTGCAACAGATATTATTTGAAGTGATGAATGTCCATCCCCTGCACCCCCTTCAAAGGGGGACGAAGAAATCCCCTCCCGGGAGGGGTGTCCCGATTTATCGGGACGGGGTGGGTTAGATAAGCCGCAATAATTGAAATTACTCCTGGCTTCTTGCCCGGTCACCAAGGCCTTGGCGTCGGTGACCTTTTCACTTCTCACTTCTCCCATCTTACTTTTCATCATTTTCATTATAACTGATCTCATCCGAAAGTTCATTCACGTCACCGCGCTGGTATGGAAACATTGCTGTAAGTTTTTCACCTACTGCTTGCACCGCTTTTTCAATGCCTGATTCATATTCTCCTTTTTTAAAATGGGTGAGCAGAATATCCAGCACCTTTTTCCAGAAGTGTTCCTCTACTTGTCTATGAATGCCTTTGCCGGCGTAAACGGCCGCTTTATGATCTTCCGAGGCAATGTAAATAAGCACCCCGTTCTGCTGCTCAGTGGCATCCATGCCCAGATCATGGAATACGGTAGAGGCCCGTTCCAGCGGTTCGTTTTTGCAATGATGCTCGATATGCACGCGTATCTCACCTGACGTCTGCTTCTCCGCCTGTGCAATAGCATCAATTACTTTCTGCTCTTCAGCTTCAGTCAAAAATTCTTCAGTTGGCATCAGTTATATTTTTGGGTGTAAACAAAGAATCAAATTAATCTGCTAAATTCATTGAATCAGCGGTCAAAATTCAACTTCGGGCACTTCCTGTGCTCCTTCTTCCGCTTCAAAATAGGCCTTCTCATCAAAACCAAAGAGACCGGCAAAGATATTAGTTGGAAAGCGCCGGGTGGTGGTATTGTATGATTGGGCTGCTTCATTAAAGCGTCCACGTTCGGTTGAAATGCGGTTTTCAGTTCCTTCCAATTGCTGTTGGAGTTCGCCAAATCTCGCTGTGGCTCGCAGTTCTGGGTAATCCTCTGCGACAGCTAATAGCCGAGTCAAAGCTCCAGAAAGCTGGCTCTGCGCCTGCTGAAACTGCTGCAGCTTTTGCGGATTATCCAAGTCGCTGGGATTAATTTTAATATTATTAACTTGTTGTCGAGCTTGGGTGACTTCTGTTAAGGTCTCTTGTTCAAAGTCAGCAGCCCCTTTAACTACACTAACCAAGTTAGGAATGAGATCAGCTCTCCGTTGGTATTTATTTTCTACCTGCGCCCACGCCTGATTTACATTTTCCTGTTTTTCCACAAGTCCGTTATACGAGCTGATACCCCAAACAACAAGTAATGCAACTACAATAATCCCGATTATGACTTTAATATTCATAGTAATGATGTTAGTTTTATTTTCTAAGTAACTGAATATACGAATTGAAGATAAGAATGATACAGCACGATTTTCATTTTTCATAATGAGTACACACGTGTTTACCGTTTCATTGAACCTGCGAGCGTGCGAAGCTCCTCGAAGTGTTCGCTGTGGGGCAACATTGGCAACGCTCGTAGGACCTTCGGACGCTACGAGGTTGCTCGGCCTTTGTTTTAATTGGTAAATAGGTTGTAGATATTTAAATCCATATTCACGCCACAAAGCATTTTCCCATACGATAGAAGTTCGCTATATTTTGCCCTTAATTTTAACGGTACAGAATGAGTTTCACACCAAAATTTATTTACTTCGATCTGGATGATACGCTGCTGGATCATAAGCAGGCCGAGCAAAATGCCCTGCACGATATTTATCATCACTTTGATCTGTTTAAACCCGTAGATGTCAGTCAGCTCGTTGCTACCTATCATCAAATAAACAGCAACCAATGGTTCTTATATAGTAAAGCAAAGGTGAGTCGTGAGCAGCTGCAGCGCAACCGTTTTGAATTGACCCTGCGCGAACTGAACCTGGACCACAGCCGCTTTAATGAGATAGGAACACGGTACATGCAGTTCTACCAAAATCACTGGCAGTGGATTGCCGGTGCGCAGCAAGCATTTCAATCCATAAAAAAAGATTACCCGGTCGGCGTTTTGACCAACGGTTTTGCCGAAACCCAGAAGAAGAAATTTCAGCAGTTTGATTTATATAATCAGGCCAATCATTTGGTGATATCCGAAGACGTAGGGGTGATGAAGCCGCATCCCCATGTTTTTGAGCATGCAACAAAATTGACCGGATATCAGCCCGAAGAAATTTTATACATCGGTGATTCTTTTACTTCGGATGTATCCGGTGGCACGGATTTTGGCTGGAAGGTAGCTTGGTTTACGGATAATGGAGAGGCTGAGAAACATCGGAAGGCCGACCTCATTTTCAATGATTTTAAAAACCTGACGAAGGTGTTGAAGGTCTAAAGTTGCAGGTCTTAAGGTCAGCTCTTGACTTTCGACTTTTAACATTCGACTTTCGACCTTTCACTTTTTACCCTTTAATATTTTGAACTATAATAAGCAATGTCTCAAAAAACCACCATCACCGAACCCGAAGTTGATCTGGAATTAGCCATCGACCACGGCCTAAACGAAGAGGAATTTGAAAAGATAAAAGACTATTTGGGTCGCACGCCTACCTTTACCGAGCTGGGCGTTTACTCGGTGATGTGGAGCGAGCACTGCTCGTATAAGAACTCTATTCTCGAAATCAAGAAACTACCGAATGAAGGCCCGCAGCTGCTTGTGGGCGCCGGGGAAGAAAACGCCGGGCTGGTTGATATCGGTGACGGACTTGGCTGTGCGTTTAAGGTGGAGAGCCACAATCACCCTTCCGCTATTGAACCGTATGAGGGCGCAGCTACCGGCGTCGGCGGCATTCACCGCGATATCTTTACGATGGGCGCACGTCCGATTGCGAGCTTAAATTCGCTCCGATTTGGCAAGCTTGATGAACCGCGGGTTCGGTTTTTGCTTGATGGCGTGGTGCGTGGCATCGCCGATTACGGTAACTCATTCGGTGTGCCGGTGGTGGGCGGTGAAATCTATTTTGATGAAAAATATGAAGGCAATCCGCTGGTGAATGCCATGAGCGTTGGAATAGTAAAAGAAGGGCAAACTGTATCGGCCATTGCTGAAGGGGTAGGCAATCCGGTGTTGATTGTAGGGTCGAGTACCGGCCGCGACGGCATTCACGGCGCGACCTTTGCATCGGAAGAAATCAGTGAGGAAAGCGAAGAAAAACGACCGAGTGTGCAGGTGGGCGATCCATTTACCGAGAAGCTGCTGCTGGAAGCTTCACTCGAAGCCATTAAAAACGGCGGCATCGTGGGCATGCAGGATATGGGTGCGGCCGGCATTTCTTGTTCTTCATCCGAGATGAGTGCCAAAGGAAAGTGCGGCATGCGGCTTGATCTGGATAAAGTGCCGGCCCGTGAAGACGGGATGACCGCCTACGAAATGCTGCTCTCCGAAAGTCAGGAGCGCATGCTCATTGTGGCCGAAAAAGGTCGCGAACAAGAGCTTATAGATATTTATGAAAAGTGGGACCTCAATGCCGTAGTGATCGGTGAGGTGGTGGAAGGCACCAACGTGACCTACATTCAGCAAGGTGAAGTGAAAGCCGATATCCCGGCTGATAGCCTGGTGCTCGGTGGCGGAGCGCCGGTGTATGAACGCGAAACCAGGCGCCCGGCCTACCTAAATGAAACACAGAATTTTGATATTGATTCGCTGGACCATCCGGACAATCACAACGAAATTTTGCTGCAGCTTATTAGCTCACCCAACATCGCTTCCAAACGATGGGCGCACGAGCAGTACGATACCATGGTGCGGACCAATACGGTAAATGCCCCAGGGGCGACGGACTCGGGCGTGGTGCGCATTAAGGGGACCAATAAAGGATTAGCCGTAAAGACGGATTGCAACGGGCGGTATGTGTACTTAAATCCACGGCGCGGGGGACAAATTGCGGTGGCCGAGGCGGCGCGGAACGTGGTATGCAGCGGGGCCAAACCGATGGCCATCACCAACTGTCTTAATTTTGGCAACCCTTACAAACCGGAAGTTTATTGGACGTTCAAAGAAGCACTGGCAGGCATCAGCGAAGCGTGCCGCATATTTAACACGCCGGTGACGGGCGGGAACGTAAGTTTTTATAATGAGAATCCCGATAATGCCGTATTCCCAACCCCGGTCATCGGCATGTTGGGGCTCATTGAAGATATGGAAAACCATGTGATGACGCCCGGCTTTAAGACGGAAGGTGACGTTGTGTTTTACGTGGGTGCCGACCGTAAAGGATTGGGCGCAAGCGAATATCTGAGTGCTATCCACAATAAAACAACCGGTGATACGCCTTCGCTCGATTTGGAATTTGAGGCGAAGCTTCAGGGAACGCTGCTTGAAAGCATTCATCAACAAAAAGTAAATGCCGTACACGATATCTCCGATGGCGGGCTGGTTATTACGTTAGCTGAAATGGCGATTTTTTCCGGACTCGGTGCACATGTTCAAGTTGGTAATTTAGGCGGTGACTTGCATGAAGTGCTGTACAGTGAAGCTCAATCCGGCGTAGTGGTAACGTGTCCTGCCGGGAATGAAGAAGCTCTGCAAAGCCATTTCTCTGATGCCAAAATTCCTTGTGTTAAGCTGGGAGTTCTTAAGAGTAAAGAGTTTATCATTGATGAAGCTATTTCGCTGGATGTAGCTGATCTTGTCCAACGTTATGAGTCCGTCATTCCCAATGCGATGAAGGGGTAACAGTTTTATGAGGGAACGATAAATCAGCCTTTCTTTTTCTATAACCTTTGCAATTATAAATTTTAACAGGCCGCTGATTCATAAAGATTTAGAATAATTAAATCCGTAATAATCCGTGTAAATCTGCGGCAAAATAAAATGTTATGGAAGATAAAGTTGTACTCATTGTAGGAGGCTCCGGCGGTATTGGCAGTGCCTGCGGAATGAAGTTTGGAGAAGAAGGAGCGAAGGTGGTTTTAGCTGCACGCAACCGCGAAAAAGCGGAAGAAGTGGCGAAGCAAATTAACGAAGAGGGCGGGGAAGCATTTGTGATTGGGGTAGATGTAACCGAATTAGCTTCGGTGTCCAAAATGGCGCGGGAGGTAACCGAAGATCTCGGCGCGATTGATGTTTTGGTGAATGCCTTCGGTACGGCCGTCATTCAGCCATTGCTGGATATCAAGCCCCAAGAAGCTAAAGAAATGCTCGAGGTAAATGTGTTTGGCACATTCTTGGTGACTCAAACTATCGTGCGCTACATGGCCACCGAAAAGAAAGGACGGGTCATCATGTTTCCGGGCAGCCTCGGGAAATACGTAATGAAAAATACCTCGGTGTATGCGGCTTCCAAGTTTGCCGTATCCGGTTTTACGAAAGCACTGGTTGAAGAAAATAAACGCAGCGGCGTTAAATTTTCACTGATGCACCTTGGCGGTGTAGATACCGGACTGTGGGAGCTCGATACGGTAGATATGCGCGTGCAGAAGGATAAGATGCTGACACCCCAAGAAGTAGCCGAATCGGTGTTTTATGCCGCTAATCAGCCCGGTGATTCCGTGCTTAATGAAATTACTATTCAACCCGAATCGCACCAAATGGTGTGAATTCAGTAAGCAGGTGACAGCAGCAGGCAATTTTAGCATGAATTACTGCCATCTGCTTCCTGAACCTGCCAACTGGATCAATGTTCTCCATTGCTACTTACCGAAGCATCACCCATCAGCGCCGGGCACTTACCTGCAGCGGTTTTATACGATTTTGTGAGGATCTCAATGCCCTCATCGATATGCTTATTCTGCGTGATAAGCGGCGGACGGAATCGGATGGTACGCTCTCCGCACCCAAGAATCATCATTTTATTGTTAAGGCACTCCTTAATAACCGCATCGCGGGCATGGGCATTGGGCAGGTCGATGGCGCAGAAAAGTCCCTCACCGCGTGCGTTCGTGAAGTGCTCATATTCTTCGCTCACCGCAACCAGTTTCTTTTGCAGATAGTCGCCTACTGTAGCGGCATTTTCGACCAGATTTTCCTCATCAATGACCGAAAGAATACGACCGAAGCGAACCATGTCCACCAGATTGCCGCCCCAGGTAGAGTTGATGCGGGAGGAAACTTCAAACACATTATCTTCAATTTCATCAATGCGTTCGCTTGCAAGAATACCGCACACCTGCGCCTTTTTACCAAAGGCCAGAATGTCGGGCTTTACGTAGTGCTCGTGCGCCCAGAATTTGCCGGTGAGGCCGACGCCGGTTTGCACCTCATCGTAAATAAGCAAGGCTTCGTGCCGGTCGGCCATATCGCGCAGTGCTTGGTGAAACTCAGGCCGGAAGTGATTGTCGCCGCCTTCGCCCTGTATGGGTTCAAGAATGATGCAGGCAATTTCATCTTTATGTTGTTCAAAATGGTTCTCAGCTTGCGCAAGCGCCAGCTCTTCTTTCTCAATAGTATGCTTAATATTTTCCTCGGTAGCCGGGTAAGTCATGGACGGACTTATTACTCGCGGCCAATCAAATTTGGGGAAATACTTGGTTTTATTCGGTTTGGTATTGGTGAGGGAAAGGGTATATCCGGACCGCCCGTGAAAGGCTTTATCTAAGTGAAGAACTTTATGTCCTTTTTCCTGACGGTAGCCTTTCTTAAAATTCTTCTGCACTTTCCAGTCAAACGCCACTTTAAGCGCATTTTCTACGGCTAAAGCGCCTCCAGAAATAAAGAATGCATGCGGCAGGTAGTCGGGTATGCCGACACGGTCAAACTGTTCCACAAATTCAGCTAACTCTTCGGTGTAAACATCCGAGTTGGAAGGCTTGTTGGTTGCCACCATTCCCAGTTTATTTCGGAATTTGTCATTAGCCAGTTTGGGATGATTCATGCCCAGGGCGTTGGAAGCAAAAAAAGTGAAAAAATCTAAATAGCGGGTATCATTTTTGGAATCATATAAATAGAGTCCCTCACTTTTTTCCAGGTCCAGAACAATATTAAATCCATCGGCGATAAGGTGTTTTTTTAGTACTTCACGAACATTTTTGGGAGCTACCTGTGGTTCTGTGGACATAAATATTACAATATCTAAAGGTTAAATCTTCAACTTTTTTCAATCATATAAATATAAATTTTTTATTGACAAATACCCAAAGAAAGCCGTATTTTTAGCAATTCACATTGCAGGGTGAAGTTCCGAGTAATCGGGAGTAGCTTTTGGGCTCCTATCCGCCGGCTGGCGGACGCAGGTTCGGCAGGCCGGAATTATTGACATATTGAAAGTGTGATTAAAGATTTTATATCGCGGGGTGGAGCAGCTGGTAGCTCGTCGGGCTCATAACCCGAAGGTCGCAGGTTCGAATCCTGCCCCCGCCACTACCAAAAGGTCTTAGAGTTGTTCTAAGGCCTTTTTTATTTAGTTTTGTTCTATAGGCGGCTACTTCATCTGCCCGATTTCCAATGGCCATGTCTGGAACCGTCCTTAAAACACCCACCTGGCTTTCAATGGTAGCATTAATATTGTCTATCAGTAGCGTCCAAAACGTTTTCTAAATAGATATATAATGTCGGTTGGATATTCTAAGGGGCCATTATTTCGGAATATGCACTTTAACCCCCAGTTGGTTCCTCCGATAGTCTTGTTCATTTTCTTTGCAGGCCCAAAGAAAACGAACCAAAAGAAAAGGCCCTTTTTCGAAGGTGTTTGGTGAAGGGTTTTACCAAAACCTTCACCAACCGCCATAAAAAGCGAACCTATATCCGACCTTTTTATCTCTCAGGGGCTTTTCATGGCTACACTGACGAAAAAGATGGATACATATCCTCGACTCCGCGTGATTAATCATCATGCATTTTTAACGTTTAGGACGCTATTGATTGTCTATAAACAGTCCTTGGATCCTGGCAAATCTCATGTGAACTGTGGAGTTCCAGCTATACTTCTTGGGTGTATAGAATATCTCCCTTCTCTTTGTTTTTTTCTGGAATATGCTTACTTTTAATCTTCTTAATCAGATGGGTCAGTCCTAATTTCTTAGCTTTAGCCCGATAAATGCAATACCCCTCTGTAACCACTTCTCAGGGTTTTCCGTGTACTTTGGCTAAACGCGGCTGATTCGTGAAGTTGCAAGTAGTTTTTTTCTGTAACTAACCAACTATTTAAATCTGAAAGTAAAACTTAAAAAACACTAGTATGACAAATATATTTAGGGGAGTACTTTGGGGGCTTACATTCACCATCTTTCTTTCATGTTCCGAAAAACAAGATAGTGAGACCACAACATCCAATGAGCCGAGAGTGGTTGAAATAGGCGCCATTTATGACGCCGAAAATGACCGTCACCTGTTTCAAACTGAAACGGACACTATTCGGGCGGGATGGACCACCTTCAGGTTTGCAAACAGGAGTCCGATGGTGCATTTCGTGTTTTTTGATTACCTGCCGGAAGGTAAAACAAGCGATGATTTTTTGGAAGAGATAAGTCCGGTATTTCAGGAGTCGTCGTACTTGTTGATGGACGGGAAGAATGACGAAGCCATGGCTGTATTTGCTAATTTGCCCGAATGGTTTAACGAGGTGGTATTTCGTGGAGGTCCGGGATTTGTTTCACCCGGAAAATCAGCGGAGACCACTCTCTTCATGAAGCCTGGAAACTATGTAATGGAATGCTACATAAAAACAGCCGATGGTACGTTTCACTGGAAGATGGGAATGACCGAAGAGCTTATCGTAACGGCTGACACCACCAATGCCAAAGCACCGGAATCACCTACCATTGAGATAACTACTTCCGATGAAGGAATTGATATCAAAGGGGAGCCAACACCGGGCAAGCATTTGGTTAAAGTTACCTTCAATGAAGACAATCCCGGGCTTATTGCCAGAGATGTACATGTGGCCAAGCTGGGTGAGAATGATAATTTCAAAGATATTGCTACGTGGCTTGATTTTAATAATGCCGGCGGTCTTGTTTCTACAGCAGAGGATCCGGGGCCAACGACCTTTATCGGGGGAACACACGAGATGCCAAAAGGGAATACGGCTTATTTTAGTGTGGAGCTTGAACCCGGCAGGTATGCCTGGGTAACGGAACAACCCGTGAGTAAGTCCATGGTTCGGGAATTTAACGTTCCTGCTGAAAACGAATAAGAGGTTATCGGCTATTGAGGCGGTTACGATCAATTCAGCTGCTTTTAAAATGAATCATAGTCGGCACCTTGCTACTGCAAAGGCTTCAGCATTGTGCTGAGGCCTTTTTTATTGTTAAGCCGGCTGCGACTCAAATTCCAGCATGGTCTTTGAGATAATTTCAATACACTCGTGCAACTGCTCTTCGGTCATTACCAGGGGAGGTGCAAAGCGGATGATATTGCCGTGTGTGGGCT
>Ga0136604_1001284_pt1 | contig 11302 bp, 9 predicted proteins | sample AntRauFillE10628_FD_104928 | JGI IMG/M metagenome (GOLD analysis project Ga0136604, IMG submission 104928) | Saline lake microbial communities from Rauer Islands, Antarctica - Metagenome Filla E10 #628 | ecosystem: Environmental > Aquatic > Non-marine Saline and Alkaline > Saline | place... | reverse complement strand
GTAGCGTTTGGGAAGAGATCGAAAATTCTTTTCATAAGGCGCACGCATACAAACCTGAGAATCTTTATTTTATGAAAAGATATTCAGCAGCAGCCCTAAACGCACAAAAAACTAAAATAGCACAGATCTATTTGGATCGTATGATTGCAATTGATCCGACCTACGATATTTACACTATTATCAGAGCTGGTTATTTAGAGCAAAAAAAGAAAAACTTTAATGAAGCTATTGCCTATTACCAAATGGCTGTAAAATTATTTCCGGAGCATAGACACGCCCTCGGCGCCCTCGGGTTCGTTTATACACAGAATAATCAATGGCCGGAATCGGCCCAAATATATCAAAAACTAACAAAGATTTATCCGAAGCGCATGTATTGGGCTAATTTATGTGCATCACTCGCACGTGTGAAACAATACGATAACGCCCATAAAGCGTGCGATAAAGCCATTGAAATTGATCCAGCAGAGCCATGGTCATATCACCTCAAAGGGTGGGTCTATAAGTGGCAAGGGCAAAATGAAAAGGGCGAAGAGTATATAAAACACGCTAAAGCTATAGGATGGAAGGGCTATCCAAAATACTAAAGCATAGTCAATAGCAATGAAATTTATCCTCTCAACGAGGTTTTTTAAGCCGCACGCAAAGATATGGCGATGCCGATTGATTACAGGCAATATCGCGATTCCCGCAAAGGACAATATCTGGTTTTCGAGCGTTAATAATCTTTAAAAATTCTACCCGTAATGTTGCCTTTTTATCAAAACTTTACATCCGTGCCTTTGACGTAGGCGGGGCCGACTTGGCCGTCTTTGAACATATTAATGGCATACCATTCTTCGCCATTGATGGTTAATTTAGAGCTACTGTTATGGCCTGTATCTTCCTTCAGGATGTCCAAGACAATAGCTTGTTCACCCGGAGCACTAAGGATTAGAGTATCTTTTTTTGCATAAAGTGTCTTTGTGCGGAACTTTTCGGGCGTGACCTTTGCATCAATGATTCTGGAGACTAATGGCTTAAAGTCTTGCGCTGTTGTCACCGGCTCAATAAATTGTACCAGTGCCTCAAATGAGGAATAGGAGCGAGCATAAATTTTGCCGTTCGTTGATGCAATGATTACGCTGGGATAGCCAAAACGCCAGCCGCGTTTTTTGTATTCCTGCGCGAGCGCATTTCCTGCAATTGTTTGAAGATCAAGCGCGATTTCGGCTTTGTCTTTATCTTGGTTCGGCTCGTCCATAGGGCGTCTTTCTTTGTACACATTATCCAGAACATTTTTGGAGCGCTTTATAGCAGCCAGCTGAACCATGTTTTTATCAAAGGATGATTTTGGCCCGACAAGAATCCATCGTACTTCGATGTCTTCTACTGTATCTAACTTGTTGTAGAGCGTATGGCAATAACCGCACCACGGCGTTGCAAGAACATAAGCAACGCGCTTGCTATGGGGCGTCACGCGCACCCAGCTGAGATTTTCAAGGGCTTCCATCAAATTCCGGTCTTCTTTCTTTGGCAGAAAGTCATATTTGTCTTTGCCGAGCTGCGGAGGTGCTGGCATTGAGTGCACGCCTTGATTTGCATCCACGGAAAACCCCGTAAACAAAAGGGCGACACAGCCCATCGTTTGTAGGAACACACGCATATGATTCATCATGAAAAAACCCTTTCGATTTTTCGCTTTCGATTTTGGCTATGGCAGTATTTCAATTTACTGTGTTCATGCTAGCCATCGAATATGATGGTAATTTAAAGATCTTACAAAACTATTAAGGACATTTATGTGGTAAATTTAGCCGCGAAATTTTAAAACGGCGGCGCGGGAGAGGCCTCTTAATTTTCAGCGATGCTATGTGTTTATGAACTATGCAATGCATAAAACCGATATTGTTTGCTTGTCTATGTTCCTGCAATTACTCAACAAATCCGTCTGTTAAGGCTATCAATATAAGCAAGGCAATCATAAAGGCCATAGCAATCAAAAACAGCTTCAAACCTTTTTTAAAAAAGACTTTCCACGGAAATCTGAAAGCGCTACCTGAAAATATCCATTCTAAAGTTATAGCCAAGGCTATCATAAAACCAATCAGCGCACCTAAACCCGTATCAAAAAATGCGTATCTTCTGTGAGCGTAATAAGATTCTGTAGAGTTAATTCCGCCCCATATATCTGAAAATATTATAAGAATAACAAGAGCGCAGTATAAAAACCCCCGAAGCCTCACGTCTTTCAATGATTCCAGCAAAGAAGAAAAACCGCCTTTTATTTCAGAGGGCTTATCGGCGCCTCGAGCTTCCAATTTATGTATGAAATCTTTCAGGCGCATAGCATCAAAATCATATAGCCACTCTTCGCGCTGTTCCAAGGTTACGCTGTCCAAGTAGATTTCGAGTAATTTTTTGTTCTTTTTGTAGGCAAAATGCAAAGACCATATATTGGTTTCGGTATTAGAAATGTGCAGCGTAGCATCATCATTAAAACTATTAATTCCAATTCCAGGACAGACAGTTGCAGAAGTTTTTTTAGATGCGCTTTTCTTTCTGATAGCCAATCAAAATTTTGGATGCAACTGATCAGCGCCTGCATATCATCATAATAAGCTAGAGAAGAGTCCGCTTTTTGTATCCAGAGAGAATGTATCTTCATGTCGCTTTCCCGTTCTGAAATCGATATTATTCAAGCGTTTTTTGAGTTTTTCAATAAGACTTAAACTTAGAGCCTATCCAAAAGACCTACGAAAGATAATTCTGCCTAATAATATGGCTCAGCGTTTCATGTAAAGAACCACCTGAATTTACATCTATATATTCTGATATCTCTCGCAGAATCCAATTCTCACCTTCTCGCATCAGAGAAGAAAATATAAATGTCTTTTTATCATTTCCATCTTCGCCTAAATCGTCGGCAAGATCGTGACGGAAGTAATCTTGTTCAAGGCTCGTATCTATTACACGGACACTATCCCCTTTTACGTCGGCAAAATTGTGATCACCTGAATCAACGACCCAAAATATACTCTGCACATCCGCAGGCACTTGCTGCAAATTGACCGTTATATCCTCGTCATCAAAAACACCCACCCCGTCTTCATCATCAGATGAGGCCCAAATGGACGTATTTATATTAATCTCGTTACCATGGATTGGTGCAATGAAGTCTATAACTTCATTATTCTTATCATAACAAAAACACAATAAATCAAGATTATGGGACGGCATATCCCTACGATAAACTTGCTTTTGTTGTTTTAGCCTCGCAAGAAGTTCTTCTACTCTTTGTGCTTTGTCTTTGATCTTTGCTATAGCCAAATCAAGAGAAATACCCATTGTAATGAAAGGTGATTTTACAGAGCTAAATTCACCAACAAAAGCTTTCTGGTAATCTTTTTCCGTCGCATCCCAACTTAGCCCGACGCGCACATATTTTTTATCTGATGGATCTATCGTAATTGTCTGTGATTTAGGCATAATAATTTCCAAACTTTAAGATTTTGTAGCAAAATATTATACTGGTTATAAAAATAAAAACCAATTCAAAATTAGGCTAAATGGCAAGGGCGCAAAGCCTTGAATTGTGATCCTACGGCTTGGGGGAGGGTTTGCACGCGGACAGGCCCGGTTTGCATATTTGCTTGTCAATGTCTGTGATAATCCAGCGTAGCATCGCCCAGTTTTTGCGATCACTCGCCGTGTCGGGATTAACGGATATGGATGGCGCGGCCATCACGTAAACACCGTCAAATTGCGCGTTATCATTTGCCGCCGCCAACTGGTTCCAGAGGGCGGTATAGGACGCGGTGTCCTGAATGTTTTTATCGGCGAAAACAAGCTTGCTGAATAAAATGGAATCATCACTATGCGCCGGGCGGAGGTGGTTGCCTTTGATGCCGCGCATGCCTGCCTCGTTCAAAGTGGATTGCGAAGGCGTAAAATGGAACAAACGCGGAAAGCCTAGAATACGTGTCTGGCCGATTTTGCAGCCTTCTGTGCCGGCGGCAAGATTGTTATAGAGCGTTTTTAATTTCGAAAGATCGCGTCCCAGATAAAAATCCTTATACGGCATGACGCCGCCTTGATAGAGCGCCAGAACATCTCCGTTTTTAAGGGAATCGGGGCTGTATTTATGGATATGGCGTAGCGCACGGATGGTGTCCTCAAGGGAGGTGACGGATACGCTGAGATAGTTATTGTAGTTTTGCGTGATCCATTGCTCCAGCGGCTTTTCTTTGTCTTGCGCTTGCAAATTTTGTGTCTTGCGGAAGTTTAAATCTTTGAAGGATAGATCTGTGTTAAGGCTGAGAAGTATTTTTTTGCCGCTATCAATGGCGCGCGAGATGGTGTCGGCGGTTTTCTTGCGGTCAAAAATATGCGCGCTGAGGCCATGTCCCGCGGCGCAGGCAAAATGGGCGCGGATTTTAATTTCGTTGCCTCGGGCTGTGCGCGGAAAATGCGGGATAACAGGAACGCCGCGCACGGGCGAGAAAAAGCGCTTTTGCTTCAGATAATCTTTGTCTGTTTGCACGCGCGCATGCAGTGTGCCCGCATCCAGCGTGGAGGCTTTGTTTGTTTGCTCGTCATACATGATTGCGTGCTGCATAGTTTTTGACCTTGTCCTTAGCGCGTTTCATTGCTTTTTTATCAGCGCAGAGCATAGGTGTTTTCAAGATCAAAGTCAATTTTTATGGACATAATACGCAGCATAATACGCACGTGCGATTATTTGTCCGCATAACGCGCGTGGTCTAAATTTTAAGGTTCGTTTTTGGGCTGCGTAGGAACCAGCGTTTCATCGGGTGTAAAAAGAGGCGGGGTTTGATCGGGGGTGGTTGCATGGCGAAACACAACATGCAGGAATTGATCCGGATTCTGTTGTTCAAAGCGTGTGCTTTCGGCAATTTTGCGCATCATTTCTACGGCCTTGGGCGGATTACTGCCCACGGCCGTTTCGCCCGACAGCATGACGGCATCGGCGCCTTGTTTAATGGCTGTGGACACGTCATTGGCTTCGGCGCGTGTGGGGCGCGCATGAGTGACCATTGAGTCCAGCATATGCGTTGCGACAATCACAAATTTGCCCGCTGCTTTGGATTGTTTGACAATTTCGCGCTGAACCCCGGGCACATGTTCGGCCGGAATTTCAACGCCCAGATCACCGCGCGCGACCATAATGCCATCGGATAAATCAACAATCTCGGGGAAGTTTTCAAGCGCGAGCGGCTTTTCAATTTTGGAAATCAGCTTGGCTTTACCATCAATCAGATCAAGAGCCTCTTGAACATCTTCGGGTTTCTGCACAAAGCTCAGCGCAATGTAATCAACGCCAATGTCCAGAGCCGTTTGTAAATCGGCGCGGTCTTTGGGGGTGAGGGCGGACATGGGCAGATGAACATCGGGAATATTCATGCCTTTGCGGTTTGAGAGTTTTTCGCCGTTCAGCACCTTTGCATCAACAAAGCCTGTGCCCTTATCAACAATTTCCATGTAAACATTTCCGTCATCCAGCAAGACATGGGAGCCGATTTTAAGCACGTCCAGAACATCGGAATGCGGAAGACAGACACGGGTTTCATTGCCGGGCGCAGGGTCAGAGTCAAAACGGATGACCATGTCTTTTTGTAAATCAATGGAATCATTTTCAAAAGTGCCAATACGGATTTTCGGGCCTTGCAGATCAGCAAGAACAAAGGAGTGTGTTCCAAGTTCCGCGTCAACAGCGCGAATTGTATCGGCAACGCGCTGGTGCGTTTGGGCTGTGCCGTGTGAAAAATTCAGGCGGAAAATATTGGCGCCTTCTTTGCGCAGCGCTTTGATTGTCTCGGCATTATCCGATGCGGGGCCAAGGGTTGCCACAATATTGATTTGTTCGGAATTGATCTGATCTTGCGTTGACATTTTTCCCTCTTTTTGTAGCCGAAAAGTTTTTTTGTTATTTCCAAATATTATGCGCTTTTATATTAAAAATGCAAATAGTGCTTTTTAAAGACAGAAAATTACATTTTATAAGTAATGTTATTTGACCTGAAGGCCAGGGATTGTAGTTACAAGCGGGGGCAGGGTTACTTTGGGTGTGTCACCTTCAAGCTCTATGCTGCCTTCGATTATAAGGTTTCCGGCGTTATCGTCAAACAGCGGCCGCAGCGAATATATAATGCGCCCGCCGCCACTATCGCGTGAGAATATATGGCCGCCGGACGTTGCTTGTTCGTGGCGAACACCGATAATTTCCATGTTATGTGATTGCCAGACCGCATCATCAAGATCGTGGATTTTATCGATATTTGTTTTGCGCGGGTTTGACAGGAACATTAATACAGCCATTCCAGCCGCGCCTATGGCAACGCAGGCGCCGAATGTGAGGTATCTGAAGGCGTTTACAAAATCATCCATAAAATCAGGTCTATGCTCTTATGACAAAAAAGTCTAGCTATTTTTTAGGCGATGAAACGGGGCAGCGAAACGGTGAAGGTGAAAAAATTCGCATCTGCAGATGATTTGCGATATAGTCATTCAAAATAGGGACATAAGATTATGACGGACATACAGGATCAGAAAACGATCAAGGCAAAATTCAACGCGGCTGTTTACGCAGGCTCGTTTGCGCCGATTACCAAAGGGCATCATGATATCATTTTGCAAGCGGCCAAAATGTTTGAAAGGCTCTATATTGTGGTGGGTGTGAATGCGTCTAAAAAGCCTCTGTTTGACCAGGGCGAGCGCATCAAAATGATTGAAAAAGATGTGAAGACCCATATTCAGCCAAAGCTAAAAAAGGCAGGTATTGATTGCGAAATTATCGTGACGGCACATAAAGGCGCAACGGCGCGTTTTATGGCAGAGCATGACGCGCCCTATTATGTGCGCGGTTTGCGCCTGGCCACAGAGTTTGACGGCGAGTCGACATTGGTCAGAAACAGCCAGCGTATTTACAAGGATTTCACGCCCGTATTATTCATGAGCAGTGACGCGCATCTTGAAACGGTCTCCTCTAGCGCTGCGCGTGAGCTGGCGCGGCTGGGTGAAGATAAAGCGCTGGGCGAGATTTTATCGGTCAATGTGAAAAAGAAGCTGATCAAACGCATGGATGATCTTGGTCTGCGTATTAAACCCTAAATTACGTCCTGTATTATGATCTGCATTATTCGTTTCGGTCAAATTCTGCGTGGGAAAAGCCCTGCGCATAGAGCGCTGCCGTTAAATCACCGTGAACAATATGGTTCGGGATTTCCGCGCGGAGCATGTCTTTGGCGTGATACCCGATGCCGAGCCCTGCCGCCGATAACATCGCCAGATCATTCGCGCCGTCGCCTATTGTCAGGGTTTGTTCAAGGCTGAGATTTTGTTTTTCGGCATAGTCTTTTAGCAATGTGAGTTTTGTATCACGATCAAGTATCGGATCATGAACAAGGCCGGTCATTTTATCATTTTCGATGCCGAGAATGTTGCCATGATGATGATGAAATCCTGCGCGCGGAGCAATAGAGCCTGTGAACACGGTAAAACCGCCGGACACCAGAACGCATGTTGCGCCGTGATTGCGCATTGTCTGCACGAAATTCTCCGCGCCGTCATTGAGACGCAGATCTTTTTGCAGATCATCAATCAGGCTGGCGGGTAAATCCGCAAGCATGGCGACGCGTTCGCGGATGGCCTCGATAAAATCAAGCTCTCCGTTCATGGCGCGCGCTGTAATGGCGGCGATTTTCTCGCCGATGCCTGCGCTTTCTGCCAGATCATCCAGCGTTTCGCCGGTCACAATGGTGCTGTCCATATCCGCGAGCAATAATTTTTTGCGCCGGTTTTCATTGGGCTGGCAAAATATATCGATTTTGCGCTCTGCGAGCATATCGCGCAAATGGGTGATGCGGGACATAGATAACATCGCGCCGATTTCAAACTCGGCGGCAATATCATCGCGTAGCCATTTTGCGTAGGGAGCAGATGAAATGCGCTCGCCGGAGAGATACTGGCAGATTTCTTCTATCAATGAGGCACTGAGCATATTGCTGCGCGGATCGGCGGCAACGAGCGTGATGATATAGGGCATGTGATCAGGCGTGTGATTTGGCATTTTAACTCTTGTCTGTTTTTGTCTATTGGCGGCGGGACAGACCCGCCTTGCCAGCGTTTTTATGATTAGAAATAACTCTTCGCTTTGTTATGAGACAAAAAAGAGTTGGTTTCAATATTGATTTTAGCACAATAGCTTGTGTCGCTGCTGTAATGTTTTTATGATAGGCAAAAATAAGAAGAACAATAACAAAAATGTAATAGAGGATATGTGATGTCAGTAACCAAACCGAATATTAAACCAAACAGCCCGAATTTTTCATCAGGCCCGTGTGCCAAGCGTCCGGGGTGGAGCATTGAGGCCTTATCAGATGCCTTAACAGGCAGATCACACAGATCGGGCCCGGGCAAAGCCAAGTTAAAAGAGGTGATTGATCGTCACCGTGATTTATTGGGCGTGCCGGATGATTATCATATCGGCATTGTGCCCGCGTCCGATACAGGCGCGTTTGAAATGGCCATGTGGTCAATGCTGGGCGCGCGCGGGGTTGATGTGTTTGCGTGGGAAGCTTTTAGCGGTGACTGGCTCAAGGATATAACGGGGCAGCTCGGGATTGAAGACGTGCGCACGTTCGAGGCGGAATACGGCGCACTGCCGGATTTACTGGCGGCAGACAAAGAGCGCGATAGCGTGTTTGTATGGAACGGTACAACATCGGGTGTATGCGCGCCGAATGCGGACTGGATTGCGGATGACCGCGAGGGGCTTACATTTTGTGACGCGACATCGGCGGTATTTGCTTATGACATGGATTGGAACAAACTGGATGTTACGACATGGTCGTGGCAGAAAGTTCTGGGCGGCGAGGCGGCGCACGGCATGATTGTGTTATCACCGCGCGCGGTTGAGAGGCTCGAGAGCTTTACGCCGTCATACGGATTGCCGAAAATTTTCCGCATGTCAAAAGGCGGCAAACTGAATAAAGGGATTTTCGAGGGCGCGACAATTAACACGCCGTCCATGATTGCGGTTGAAGATTGCCTTGATGCCTTGAAATGGGTCGAGAGCGTCGGCGGCTTAAAAGGAACGATTGCGCGGTCAAAAGAAAATTTCAAAGCGATAGAAAGCTGGGCTGCGAAAACCGATTGGGTCGATTTTCTGGCGCAAGACGAAGACACGCGTTCCACGACATCCATCTGTCTGAAAATTGTTGATCCGTGGTTTACGAGCCAAGACGATGAAACGCAAGGCGCGGTGATTGGCGCGCTTGCAAAAATGCTGGATAGTGAAGGCGTGGCCTATGATATCAAAGGATATCGCGACGCGCCGCATGGCCTTCGTATTTGGGGCGGCGCAACGATTGAAGCGGCCGATCTAAAGGCGCTTTGTCCGTGGCTTGACTGGGCCTACGCGCAGGCCAAAGCGCAGCGCGAGGAATCAGTGGCGGCGTAGTTACAGCCTGACTGTATGGCGATCTGTTTTTATGCCTGTTATTTATGTTGCGGATGCGACAAAAGACTTGATTGCGCGGGCGCTCTTGCCTAAGTATCTTAGGGTGCATAACAAGATATAAAAAATAATCATTACCATGAATGGAGCGTGTGTCATGCCTAAGGTTTTAATTTCCGATAAAATGAACCCCCTCGCGGCGGAAATATTTCAAAAAAACGGCGTTGAGGTTGATGTGAAACCGGGTATGTCGCCCGAAGAGCTGATGGCTGTTATCGGCGAATATGATGGGCTGGCGATGCGCTCTAGTACAAATGTTACGCCGGAGATTTTAAGCGCTGCGAAGAATTTGAAAGTGATTGGCCGCGCCGGTATCGGTGTTGACAACATTGATGTCAAAGCCGCGACACAGGCGGGCGTTGTCGTTATGAATACGCCTTTCGGGAATTCGATTACAACCGCAGAGCACGCCATTGCGATGTTATTTGCCGTTGCCCGTCAAATACCGCAAGCAAGCGAATCAACCCATGCAGGCAAATGGGAAAAATCAAAATTTATGGGCACGGAGCTGTTTGGTAAAACGCTCGGGATTATCGGCTGCGGAAATATCGGCGCGATTGTTGCCGGACGCGCCATCGGGCTAAAGATGAATGTGGTTGCCTTTGACCCGTTTTTATCCCCCGCTCGTGCCGAGGAGCTGGGCGTGAAAAAAGCGGAGCTGGACGAGCTGTTTGAAGTGGCGGATTTCATTACAATGCATACGCCGCTGAATGATAAAACGCGCGGTATTGTGAACAAAGAGGCCTTTGCCAAAATGAAAGACGGCGTGCGGATTGTGAATTGTGCGCGCGGCGGGCTTATTGTCGAAGCGGATTTAAAAGAGGCGCTGGATAGCGGTAAAGTCGCGGGCGCCGGGCTGGATGTGTTCGAAGTCGAGCCGGCCAAAGACAATGCTTTGTTTGGCCATCCGAATTTGGTTTGCACGCCGCATTTGGGCGCGTCCACCACAGAAGCGCAGGTGAATGTCGCCATTCAGGTCGCCGAACAAATGAGTGATTTTCTGGTGAGCGGCGCGGTGACGAACGCGCTGAATATGCCATCGGTGAGCGCGGAAGAAGCGCCGAAATTGCGCCCTTATCTTATACTGGCAGAGCAGCTAGGCAGCTTGTCCGGCCAGATCACCGAAAGCTCCATCAAGAAAATCGAGATCGAGTTTCGCGGCAGTGTAAGTGCGTTGAACACAAAGCCGCTGGCGTCTGTTGCGCTGGCTGCGTTTTTAAAGCCGCTGCTTGATAGTGTTAATATGGTCAATGCCGCCGAGCTGGCAGAGGCACGCGGCATTACAATTTCGGAAACGAAAACGGAAAAATGCCCTGATTTCAACACAGCGATCAAGCTGACGATCACATCGGATAACCGCACGCGGTCGGTGACAGGTACATTATTTGCCGGAAAAGAGCCGCGCATTGTAAATATCGAAGGTGTGCCGATCGAGGCCGCTATCACGCCCAATATGCTGTTTATCCGTAACGAGGATAAGCCCGGTCTTGTTGGCGGTGTCGGTACGGTTTTGGGCGAGGCAGGCGTGAATATCGCCGATTTCCGTCTTGGCCGCAAAGAAGAAGATGGCAGCGCGGTTGCGCTGGTTTGTATTGACGGCGCGTTGTCTCAGGAGACACTTGATAAGCTAAAAGCGTTGCCGCAGATCAAACAGGTACGGGCTTTGTCGTTTTAGGCGAGGCGCACTATAGACGCTCATTAAATACGGAGGCCGCTGTCTTTTTGACAAGCGGCCTTTTTAATGGCGCGGTTTTCTGTTATAAAAGTGAAGTTTTAAAAATCGGC
>Ga0136604_1001281_pt1 | contig 11310 bp, 4 predicted proteins | sample AntRauFillE10628_FD_104928 | JGI IMG/M metagenome (GOLD analysis project Ga0136604, IMG submission 104928) | Saline lake microbial communities from Rauer Islands, Antarctica - Metagenome Filla E10 #628 | ecosystem: Environmental > Aquatic > Non-marine Saline and Alkaline > Saline | place... | reverse complement strand
GCTCGGCAGCCCGATCGGCAGCGCCACGCCGAGACCGTCACGCAGCCGCGCGGCGTCCTCGGCCGCCGCGACGCGGTCCTGGTCGGCCACGCGCACCCGCACGGCGCGGTGCTCGGCCTCCAGCGCCACGACCCACGCCTCGACCTCGTCCGGGTCGTCGGTCGTGGCCCGCGCGAGCAGCTCGTCGGGCGTGAGGTCGCCGACCGCGCGCAGCACGTCGTGCAGCTCGTCGGCGTCGCGGGCACGGCGCTCGGGGGCGAGGCGCTGCAGCTCGGCCTCGACCTGCTCGAGGACCTCGGGGTCGAGCAGGTCGCGCAGCTCGTCGCCGCCGAGCAGGTCGCGCAGCAGGTCGGGGTCGAGGCTCAGGGCCGCGGCGCGCCGCTCGGCCAGCGGCGCGTCGTACTCGTACATGTACTGCCCGACCCACGCGAACAGCAGTGAGGAGGCGAACGGCGACGAGGTCTCGGACTCGACCCGCACGACCTTCACGCGGCGGCTGCGCAGGTCGCCCAGCAGCTGGCGCAGCGCCGGCAGGTCGAACACGTCGCGCAGGCACTCGCGGGTGGCCTCGAGCAGGATCGGGAACGACGGGTGGCGCGAGGCGACCTGCAGCAGGTCGGCGGCGCGCTGGCGCTGCTGCCACAGCGCGGTGCGCTGGTCGGGGCGGCGCTTGGGCAGCAGCAGCGCGCGGCCGGCGGCCTCGCGGAACGCGGTGGTGAACAGCGCCGTGCCGGCCAGCTGCTCGGTGACCAGCCGCTCGACCTCGTCCGGGTCGACGTCGAGCAGGTCGTCGGGCAGGTCGTCGTGGACGTCCAGCAGGCGCAGCACGATGCCGTCGTCGGCGTACAGCACCTCGGGGTCGTAGCCCTGCTCGGTCAGGCGCCGCTCGATCGCCATCGCCCACGGGGCGTGCACCTGGGTGCCGAACGGCGACAGCACGCACACGCGCCAGTCGCCGATCTCGTCGCGGAAGCGCTCCACCACGATCGTGCGGTCGTCCGGCAGCACGCCGCCCGACGCGGCGCGCTGCTCCTCGAGGTAGCCGAGCACGTTCTCGGCCGCACGGGCCTCCAGCGCGTGCTCGTCGGCCAGCCGGTCGCGCAGCGCGCTGCGCGCGTCTGCGTCGCCCTCGGCGTCGGCCAGTGCCGCGCCGGTGGTGCGCAGGAACGCCCCGATCGCCGCGCCGAGCTCGAACGGCCGCCCCGGGCCCTCGCCGTGCCAGAACGGCATCTTGCCGGGCTGCCCGGGGGCGGGGGTGACCACGACGCGGTCGTAGGTGATGTCCTCGATGCGCCACGTCGACGCGCCGAGCAGGAACGTCTCCCCCGGCCGGGTCTCGTGGACCATCTCCTCGTCGAGCTCGCCGACGCGGGTGCCCTCGGGGGTGAACACGCCGAACAGGCCGCGGTCCGGGATCGTGCCGGGGTTGGTCACCGCCAGGCGCTGCGCGCCCCGCCGGCCGCGCAGCGTCCCCGCGACGCGGTCCCAGACCAGCCGTGGCCGAAGCTCGGCGAACTCCTCGCTGGGGTAGCGCCCCGCCAGCAGGTCGAGCACGGCGTGCAGCACCTCGTCGGACAGCTCGGCGTACGGCGCTGCGCGGCGCACCAGCGCGCCCATGCCCTGCACGCTCCACTCGTCCATCGCCACGGCGGCCACGACCTGCTGGGCGAGCACGTCCAGCGGGCTGCGCGGGTAGCGCGTCGACTCGATCAGGCCCGCGCGCATGCGCTGGACCACCACGGCGGTCTCCAGCAGGTCGCCGCGGAACTTCGGGAACAGCTTGCCGCGGCTGGGTGCGCCGACCTGGTGGCCGGCGCGGCCGATGCGCTGCAGCCCGCGCGAGACCGAACCGGGCGACGAGACCTGCACGACCAGGTCGACCGCGCCCATGTCGATCCCGAGCTCGAGGCTCGAGGTCGCGACGATCCCGCGCACCCGTCCCTGCTTGAGGTCGTCCTCGATGGTCGCCCGGGTGTCCTTGGCGATCGAGCCGTGGTGGGCCCGCACCAGCTCGGGCACCGGCTCGGTCACGACCTCGACCACGCGCGGGTCGTCGACGCCGAGCTCGGCCGGGTCGAGCCCGGCCTCGGCCAGTCGCTCTGCGTGGACGCGTTCGGCGTTGAGCTCGTTGAGCCGGGAGGCGAGGCGCTCGGCCAGCCGCCGGGCGTTGACGAACACGATCGTGGAGCGGTGGGACAGCACCAGCTCGAGCAGCTCGGGGTGCATCGCCGGCCAGATCGAGCGCCGCACCGGTGCCGTGCCGGTCACCGACGCCGGCCCGCCGTAGGGGTCGGGGTCCTCCAGCTCGCCGAGCCGGCCGAGGTCGTCGACCGGCACCACGACCTCGAGGTCGAGCTGCTTGCGCACCCCGGCGTCGACGACCGTGACCGACCGCGGGACCAGTCGCACGCGCCCGGTGTCAGGGTCGACCTCACCGTCAGGGTCCGGTCGTTGACCACCGAGGAACCGGGCGATCTCCTCCAGCGGCCGCTGGGTCGCCGACAGGGCGACGCGCTGCGGCGGCCGTGCCGGCGTGCCGTCGTGGCGGCTGCGGGTCACCTCGGCCGTCGCGGTGCCGAACGCGACGGTCCCGCCACGCAGGACCTCCTCCTCCAGCCGCTCCAGCGACAGGGCCAGGTGCGTGCCCCGCTTGGTGGCTGCCATCGCGTGGATCTCGTCGACGATCACCGTCTCGACGTCGCGCAGGGTCTCACGAGCCCTCGACGTGAGGTAGAGGTAGAGACTCTCGGGGGTCGTGATCAGCACGTCGGGAGGATTCCGGCGCATCCGGTCCCGCTCGCGCGCCGGGGTGTCGCCGGTGCGGATCCCCACCGTCGGCACGCGCACCTGCTCGCCGAGCCGTTCGGCCGCGAGCTCGATGCCCCGCAGCGGCGCGCGCAGGTTGCGGTCGACGTCGGTCGCAAGGGCCTTCAGCGGCGAGATGTACAGCACGCGGGTGGCCGGGGGCACGTCCTCGTCGACGGGTTCGGTCATCATCCGGTCGATGGCGTGCAGGAACGCTGTGAGCGTCTTGCCGGACCCGGTGGGCGCGAGGATCAGCGTGTGCTCCCGCCCGGCGATCGCCGGCCAGCCGGCGGCCTGCGCCGTCGTCGGTCGCTGGAACGTCGTGCGGAACCACTCGGCCACCGGTGGCGAGAAGCGCGCGAGGACCTCCCGCGCGGTCGCCTCGTCGGTGAGCGCGTCGGGTGCGGCAGCGGTCCGGGTGGCCAGCACAGCTCCTGCGTGGTCGGATGGGTTTCGACGGAGGCACGAGCATGCCGCACGCCTGCGACGTGCCGCCGGCCCGGACGCCCGGCCGTCCGGCGCCGAACCCCCACCGGCCGGCGGTGCGTAGGCGCGCGAGCCACAGCCGGCCCCGCCGGGAGGCGCTCGCGCGGGCCCCGACCGGACCCGACCAGCCGCGGAGGCCCCCATCGATGACCTGCAGGTGGCCGAGGACGCGGCAGCGCTGCTGCCCGACGATGCGCTGGCGGCGCTGCGCGACCCGCGGACCCCGCCGCGCTGCGCGGTGTGCGGAGTGCTCCTGGATGGCGTCGGGGCAGCGGTCGCGGTGACCGACGGTGAGCGCGTCATGGCGGTCGTGACCCACCCGGGCTGTCGGGCGTCGGGCGTGGCGCTGGTCGACGCCGACGTGCTCGACGCCCCGATGGCCGAGGCGTCGACCAGCCGCACGTACCTCGCGGTCGGGCCGGCCGGGCACCCGGTCGTGCTGGTCACCACGGTGCACGCCGGGCGCGCCGGCGGTGCCGACGCGGCGGTGCCGGTGCTGCTGGCCGCCGGGATGCAGCGCCAGCGCGGGTTCCCGTCCGGTCCGCTCGAGGTGCTGCGTGGCTGGGACGCGAGCGTGCGCCCCGACGGGCTGCTGGAGGTCACCGGGCCCGACGGGCAGGTGTTCGTCGCCGGCAGCCCCGGGCCGCCGCCGGGCGGCGAGCGCTGGTGGACGCGCGCCGCAGCCGACGGCCATGTCGCGCTGCTGTACGTCGGCGGGGTCCACGGCGACGCCGGGCTGTCGGTCGAGGACGTCGGGGCGGCCGCCGGCCGGGACGAGCTGGTCGGTGGCGGCGTGCGCTGGCGTGACCGCTCCGGTGGGCACCGATGAGCGACGGCGCCCCCCAGGTCGTGCTGTTCACCCGCGACCTGCGCGTGGACGACCACCCGGCGCTGGTGGCCGCCGCGGCCGCCGGGCCCGTGGTGCCGCTGTTCGTGCTCGACGGGCGCATCCTCGGGGGGCCGTTCGCCGCACCGAACCGGCTGGCGCTGCTCGCCGAGTCGCTCGTCGACCTGCACGCCGCGCTCGCCGACGCCGGCGCGGGCCTGGCGGTGCGCCACGGCGACGTCGCCGCGCAGGTCGCCGCCGTGGTCGCGCACTGCGGTGCCGGTGCGGTGCACCTCTCCCTGGACGTCTCCCCGTACGCGCACGCCCGACTGGCACGGCTGCGGGCCGCCCTGCCCGACCACGTCACCGGCCATGCGCACCCGGGGACCACCGTGCACCCGCCCGGTCGACCGTCGCCGGCGTCCGGCGACGCCTACCGCGTGTTCACCCCCTACTGGCGGGCGTGGCGAGGCCTGCCGACGCGCGAGCCGGTCGGGGTACCCGACCTGGCCCTGCCGGGCGACCTCGACGCGACCGGGCCGGACGCCGGTCAGCTGGCACTGCTGGACCGGTCGGGCACGGCGCCGCGGCGCATCCATGGTGGGCTGCGGGCCGCCGCGCGGCGCCTCGATGCCTGGCTCGACGGCCCGGTCGACGAGTACGTCGAGGGCCATGACGACCTCGCCAGCGACCGCACCAGCCGGCTCTCCGCCGACCTGCACCTCGGCACGCTGTCGCCACTTCGGGTCGCGCTCGCCGCGGGGCAGGACACCCCCGGACGCGAGGCGTTCGTGCGCCAGCTGTGCTGGCGGGACCACTGGCACCAGCTGCTGGCCGATCAGCCGTCGTTGGCGACCGAGGACCTGCGCCCGCAGGGTGACGTCTGGCACGACGCCCCCGAGGAGCTCGCGGCGTGGCAGCAGGGCCGCACCGGCGTGCCGGTGGTCGACGCCGGGATGCGCCAGCTGCTGGCCGAGGGCTGGATGCACAACCGGGCCCGGCTGGTCACGGCGTCGTTCCTGACCAAGCACCTGCGCATCGACTGGCGCGTCGGGGCGGCCTGGTTCGAGCAGCACCTGGTCGACGGCGACGTCGCCAACAACCGCGCCAACTGGCAGTGGGTCACCGGGACCGGCACCGGGGGACATCCCAACCGCATGCTCAACCCGTACCGGCAGTCGCGCCGCTTCGGCGCCGCGGCCTACGTGCGTCGCTTCGTGCCCGAGCTCGCGGGCCTCGACGACGACACGATCCACGAGCCCGGAACCGGAGGGCTGCTGTCCGACCTCGACTACCCTCCGCCCCTGGTCGACCACGCAACGGCGCGCGGCCGCTTCCTGGCCGAGCGCGGCCAGGACGTCGGTCGCTGACCCTCCCACGCGCGCCGGACACGACCGTGGGTGCGGACCCGCGGGGCTCGAGGGACAGCATGCTGCAGCACGTTAGGCTCGTCGTCGTCGACGATGACCACGACTTCCGCATGCTGCTGGTGACGCTGCTGTCCGCGGCCGACGGGGTCGAGGTCGTCGGCGACGCGGCGGACGGCCACGAGGCGCTCGAGGTCGTCGAGCGCACCGGCCCGGACGGGGTGGTCGTGGACCTGTTGATGCCCGGCATGGACGGTTTCGAGCTGATCGACCGGCTGCGTGAGCGTTGGCCCGCCATGCGCCTGGTCGCCAACAGTGCGATCGCCACGACGACGCGGGCCGGCGACGTCAGCCGCCTCGGGGTGCCGGTGCTGCCGAAGTCCAGCGACCCGGACGTGCTCCTGGCCGCCCTGCGGGACGGGACCGAGGGTTAACGTCACCCCGACGGCGATGGCCTCGGAGGTGCTCGGTGGCGCAGGAACCCCCAGCAGCATCCGACGGGGCCGACGACGCCCCCGAGCAGGGCGGCGGGTCGTCGCGTCGGGGGACCACCCGCGAGCAGCGTCGCCGGCTCGCCGAGCTCGGGAGCCAGCTGCCCCACCTGCCCGCGGTGGGTGTGCCGGACGACGCCGCGCTGGCCGAGCCGGTCGACGACGCCGAGCTGGACGCGCGGGCCGAGGCGGGACGCCGGGAGGACGCGCAGCGCCTCGTCGACGCGCTGGTCGCCGCGGGGCTCGAGGAGGACGACGCGCAGTCAGCAGTCGAGCAGGACCGTGTCCCGCTCGCCCTGGCGGCGCGTGTGCTCGGCGAGGAGGCCCGGTACACCCGCGGCGACCTCGCCGCCGCGTCGGGCCTGGACGTCGACACCATCGCCGAGCTCGACCGCGCCACCGGGCGCGCGCCCTCGGAGCGCTACACCCAGTCCGAGCTCGACGCCATGCACCTGATCGCCCAGCTGGCGGAGGTCGTCCCGCTGGAGTCGGTGATCCGCTCGGCGCGGGCGCGCAGCCAGTCGCTCGCCGCGATCGCCCGCGCGGACCTCGCGCTGATCCGCGACGAGCTCGTGCGTCCGATGCGCCAGGCCGGCGCGGACGACCTGACCCTGGCCGTCGCGCTGGCCGAGCATGCCGCGGAGTTCGAGCGCATCAGCCGTCGGCTGCTGGTGTCCAGCTACCAGCGCCAGCTGCGCGACGCGCTCGGCACCGAGCTGTCCACGCTCGCGGCCCGCACGCCCGAGGCCCCCGTGCGTGCGTGCGTCGGCTTCGTCGACCTCGTGGGCTACACCGCGCTGGCAGCCCGTGTCGACCCGGTCGGCCTCGACGAGCTGCTCGACGAGTTCGAGTCGCGCGTCGTCGACGCGGTTGCGCACAGCTCAGAGGTGTCGCTGGTCAAGTACCTCGGTGACGCGGCGATGCTCGTCGCTGCCGAGCTCGGCCCGCTGGTCGACGTGCTGCTCGCGATCACCGAGCCGCTCGGGGTGGACGACGAGGTGCCGATCCGCGGCGGGGTGTCCCGCGGCGAGGTGCTGATGCGCGAGGGCGACTTCTTCGGCACGCCCGTCAACCTCGCGGCACGGCTCACCGACCTGGCGCGGCCGTGGACCGTGCTCGCCGACGACGACCTGCGCGACGAGCTGCGGGAGGGCTGGTCGACCCGTCGGATCCGGCCGGTCCACCTGCGTGGCGTGGGCATGCGCCGCCCGATCTCGGTGCGGCGCTCGAGAGGCGTCGACGGCGACGAGGACGCGACGGTCGAGTGACGCCGAGCGGCGAGCGGCGAGCGCCGGTCGCGGGTCAGGAGTCGCGGGTCAGGGATCGACGGCGGCGGCGAGGCGCTCGCCGGCCGTCCGCTCGAGCGCCTCGACCTGGTCGACGACCAGCGCCGCCCGGGCCTCGACCGTCGCGACGGCGTCGAGCGCCGGCGAGTCCAGCGCGGCGAGCGTCGCGTCGGCCAGCGCAGCGCTGAACCCGAACGGGTCGTCGACGCCGAGGGTCTCCTCGAGCTCGGTGTTGTAGGTCTCGAGCTCGCCGTCCTCGAGCAGCGTCGCAGCACGCTCGACCCACGCCAGTGAGTCCTCGGCGAACGCCGCGTGGGCCTCGGCCCAGGCCTGCAGTCCGGGCAGTGTCGCAACGTCGGCCGCGACGTCCGCGAGGGCCTGGAGCGGCGCGACCTCGGCCCGCCACGACTCCGCGAGCTCGGTTGGGTCGGTGGTCTCGGGCTGCTCGGACGCGATGCGTGCGTGGGTGGCCAGTGCCGCGGTGACCGACCGCACCGCAGCACCCCACGTGTCGGCCCGGTCGGCGGCCGCGTCCGCCTCGGCAGCCAGCGCCGTCGACTCGGCACGCAGGCGTGCGTGGGAGAGCAGCACCGGGTCGGCCGCGTCGGAGGGCACGAGCGTGCCCGGGACCGGTGCGGGGCCGCCGAGCGCGTCCCGGAGCTGGTCAGCGGCCGCGCGCAGCTCCGTGACGGCCTGTGTGCGCTCCTCGTCGAGCTCGGCGTCACTGCGCTCGGAGGCCAGCAGGTGCTCCTCGAGGGTGACCAGCAGCGACCCGGCCAGCGGCTCGGTGCTCGCCGCCGTCGGACCGACCACGTCGGCCAGGTCGAGCACGTCGGCCGCGAGCGTGGTGACCTGCTGCTGCAGGGCGGCCTGCTCGCGGGCCGCGTCGGCGGCCCGGTCCTGTGCGATGCGGACGCCACCGAACACCACGGCGACGACCAGCAGCGACAGGGCTGCGCCGGCGAGCAGTCGGCGTGCCCGCCGGTCGGTGTCGTCGAGGTCGCGTGCCGCCTCGTCGACGTCGCGCAGCCACGGCCCGAACTCGGTCTCGTCGGGTTCGGCCTCGGCCGCCCCTGGCTCGGCCACTGGCTCGGCGGCGGGTTCGGCGACCCCAATCTGCGAGGCCGACGCCTCCACCGTCGGCGCCGATTCCGCGGAAGCGCTCGGCGCGCCGGCGTCGTTCTCCACGGCCTCATCGGGCTCCGACACAGCGTCGAGCTCGTCGGCCGGGTCGTCCAGGAACGCGGCCACGGCCAGTGGCAGGTCCTCGTCCGGGTGTTCGCCGGATGACGCAGTGCTGTCAGGTAGGTCTGCGGCAGGCGTTTCCGCGGAAGCGGCCGGTGCAGCCTCGCCCGGCTCGTCGTCAGCGTCGGGCTCGACGATGTCCACGTCCGCGAGCGCTTCCGCGGAAGCGCTCGCGTCGAAGAGGTCCGCCTCGACCTGCGGGGGCGGGTCGGTCCCCGGCCACGGCCGCGGGGTCGCCGCGTCGTCCGGTTCGTCCTCCGGGACTGTGTCCAACAGCTCCCCGGAGCCTCCATCGATGGCCGCTTCCGCGGGGGCAGTCGAGGCAGGGGCGTCGGTCGCTCGTGGCTGCTCGTCCGGCTCGTCGTCAGCCTCTGGCTCGGGATCAGGGCTGGATGCCTCCTCGAAGGGCGCCCCAATGGGTCCGGGGACGGCTTCCTCAGGGAAGTCAGGCTCGTCAGCGGGCGCTTCCGCGGAAGCGCTCGGGCCGCTGGCGTCGGTTGCCACCGGCTGATCGGGCTGTCCGTCGACCTCGTCGACGGCCCCGACCGCCTCCCCTCGCTCCTCGGCTGGTTCGTCCGAGTCCCTGAACTCGGCGTCGCCGGTCGGCGCGTGGCCCGGCTGGTCGAGGTCCTCGTGGCGTGGCACGTCGACCAGCTCGGCGTGGTCCACGTCCTCCGGCGCCCCTGGAGGAGCGGTCGGTGCCACGTCGCCCGGCTCGCGCCCGGCGTCTGTGTCCACCTCCTCGGGCAGGATGGTGTCGGCGAGCGCTTCCGCGGAAGCGCTCGCGACAGGACCGGTCGCCCCGACAGCGGCGTCGGTGGGCTCCGGCTCGGGGGCCTCCTCGTCCGGGTCGTCCAGGAACGCCGCCACGGCCAGTGGCTGGTCCTCGTCCGGGTCCTCGTCGGATGACGGAGTGCCGTCATCCAGGTCTGCTGCAGGCGCTTCCGCGGAGGCGGTCGGTGCCGCATCGCCGGGCTCGTCGAGCTCCACCGCCAGCTCGTCGGCGACGCCCAGCGCCTCGTTCCGTTCCCCGGCCGCTTCCTCGGCCGCTTCCTCGTCCGGCTCGTCGTCAGCGTCGTGCTCGACGATGTCCACGTGCGCGAGCGCTTCCGCGGAAACGCTCGGGTCGAGGCGGTCCGTCTCGACGGGCGGGGACGGGTCGGTCCCCGGCTCCGTCCGGGGGATCGCTCCGTCGTCCGGTTCGCCCTCAGGGGCTGCGTCCGACGGCTCCGAGGAGTTCGCGTCCGCGAGCGCTTCCGCGGGAGCAGTCGGGGCAGAGGCCTCGGCCACTCGTGGCTGGTCGGCCTGTTCGTCGAGTTGCTCGTCGAACTCCGCCTCCTCGCGCGGCGCGACCTCGCGCTCCGCGAGCTGCAGGCGCCTCAGCGCTTCCGCGGAAGCGCTCGACGGATGGGCGACCTCCTCGACCTCCTGGTCCAGGCCCGGTGCGGTGGTGTCCTCGGGAGTCGCGACCTCGGCGGTCGTGACCACCTCGGGATCCGGTGGTGGTGGCTCCTCGAACGGTGTCGCAGCTCGCTCGGGGGCTGCTTCCGTGGGGGTGTCCGGCTCGTCGAGCCCCGGTTCCGCGAGTGCCTCCGCTGAAGCGCCTCGGGGCCGGTCGGAGTCGTCGAGTTCCTGGCCGGGGGCCGGTGGGGGGGCGGTTGGATCGTCGAGCGCCTCGTCGCCAGGCGTTTCGGTCTGCTCGGGGTCCCGGGCGGGGGCTGCGTCGTAGAGCGTCGCATCGGGCTCGGTATCCGCCTCCCACGGGACGTCGGGCTCGCCGAGGTCCACCTCCGCCGGCGCTTCCGCGGGAGCAGCCGCGTCGGCCTGCGCCACCTCGTCGAGTTCGTCGTCCGGGTCGTCCAGGAACGCGGCCACGGCCAGTGGCTGGTCCTCGTCCGGGTCCTCCTCGACCGACGCGGTGTCGTCCTCGAGGCCCGCGGTGAGCGCTTCCGCGGAAGCGCCGGTGTCGTCGGGCTGTTCGTCCAGGAGGTCGCTGGCGACGGGCTCGTCGACGAGTTCCTGGTCGGCGTCCGGGACGTCCCCGCGGCGGAGGTCGTCCGGGGCTTGGGTGGTCGCCTGCTCCTCGGCGGGTTCGGCCCGGGCATCCGCAGGTTCCCCTGCCGCCTCGGAGGCGGCCTCCGTCGCGGGCTCGTCGGCCTCGGGCTCGTCATCGAGCTCCGGCGGAGCCGGAGGCGCCTCCGCGGAAGCGCTCGGACCGTCGGGGGTCGGCTCCTCGACCGCGTCGTCCTCGACCGCGTCGCTGACATCGCCCTCGGCCGCGTCGTCGTCGGCGGGTTCGTCGTCGCGGTCGGGACCCTGTGGCGGAGCCGGGGCCACATCGAGGTCGTCGAACCACCGGTCGAGGTCGTCCGGGACGGTCGCCCCGGTCGCCGGCTGCTGGTCGAGGTCGGCCGGCTCGGTCCGGGTGTCGGTGTCGCTGTTCGGTGGGGGCTCGGGCGGAGCCTCACGAGCGCTCGGTGCCTCGACCTCCGCTGGTGCCCCACCGCGGCCGGGCAGCACGTCAGCCAGTCGCGACAGTGGCGAACGACGCTTGCGACGGGGGGAGACGAACGTCGTCGTGGACGCCGGGTGCTCGCCCTCGCGCTCCCACGGGCGGAGCCACGACGGATCGGGCGGCGGGGTCGCCTGCTCGTCGTGGCGGTCGGTCACGGGGTGCCAGGTCGGGTCGGGGAGTCGTAGTGTGCCGCCGCCCCCACCCACGACACGAGCAGGACGCGCATGCCGGACGATCAGGCCGACCCGGGAACCCTCCAGTTGCGGGTCAGACGCCTCGACGCGGACGT
>Ga0136604_1001280_pt1 | contig 11327 bp, 9 predicted proteins | sample AntRauFillE10628_FD_104928 | JGI IMG/M metagenome (GOLD analysis project Ga0136604, IMG submission 104928) | Saline lake microbial communities from Rauer Islands, Antarctica - Metagenome Filla E10 #628 | ecosystem: Environmental > Aquatic > Non-marine Saline and Alkaline > Saline | place... | reverse complement strand
TCCAAGTCGCAACAACATCGTCACCAACTTGCTCAAATGTGACAAGTACAGCGGCTTGGCTGTGGGATGTCATTGCTAAAGCTGCGCAGCTTAGAACTGGCAGAAACCATCGATTTTTTATTGTGTGTATTTTCATTTTTTCTATTTTGTTGTTGGTTCAGGAATGTCTTCATTAACATTTTGCTGAAAGTAGGAATCATCACATCGGTGGATTCGGAGCATAGGCTTTGGAGTGTTTTTCTTAAGGTGTAAAGGGCAGCCGATGAAGCTACGCCAATGCCCTTCTGGTAGCGTAGCCAATGTGTGAGATACAGCTCAAGACGTGCCAAAGAATGGAGACGCCCCTGCTCATAAAGCTGAGCTGCTTTTGAAAGATGTTTGTCTAGCCGTTCGTGCAGGCGGCTCTGAGCCACGGCGCTGGGCTGGATGGTAGGTGTAGCGAGAGGTGAGGAGGAGTCATCACTGCTAAACTGCACTCCTAGGAAGTCAAAGCCTCTGCTCACTCTGCCGATGAATGTTTTGTCTGGATGGACGCGTAAACCCAGAGTATCCAAGGTTTGGTGCATGAGCTTGACGGCACGTCTCATTTTCCATCTCGATGGGCATAGAATGATCCAGTCATCCATGTAGCGCAGGTATTTGACTCCTGGGATCTTAGAGATCGCATTATCCAGCGGGCTGAGGTAGATGGCCGCTAGTGCGGGAGATGCAGCGCAGCCTAGTGGGATGCCTTGCTTACTTTCTGAGTAAATCCCACCACGCACCGTCATGCGCTGGCAAAGCTGGGTGGTAACGTGACAGACCTCACGGCTAAAGCCATTATCATTCAAGAGAGCGACTAGCTTATGATGGCGGATGTGGGCATAGTATCCTTTCGCATCTGAGCGTATGACGTATGGATACTGAGAGCTGGAAAGGAGTTTTTTAACATCCTGAGTGGCTTTGTTGATTCCGCCGCACCCTTTAAGATGATAGCACTCTGAGCCAACGTGTCTTTCCTCTTTGGAGTGGAGTCTCTGAAGTAGTTGTTTATTCAACCACTGAATGACGGAAAGGTCTGCATCTTCAAAACTCTCATAGCCATGATCCGACACACTCACCAGCCCGCAGCTCCATACGGAGTGGCTGTGGGGTTGTGCGGCTGTGGTATCAGTCATCATATGAGAAATTATTTAATTTATGGGTAATTGTCAATTTTTTTTATACTACTGATAGGAATTTGCTTTTTGGCGGCGCTAGCCGCCGGGGTGAGGGTTGAAGGGAGAGGGGCGATTTAAGGCTGAAGGTGGAGGGTTGTAGGATAAATTATGTCCGAATCGAGAGCTTTTACTGACTGGATCAAATAAACCTCTCCTTTAAAGATCAGCAAGAGCAAATTTCCGCCGAAATTGTGTCTTTCAGGGCATGGGCAAGCGTTCCGCGCGTGTGCGTGCGGATTTTCATTGTTTTGAGCCTTTGCTCAGTCCGTCCAGAAGATCGGTTCGTTATCCTGCGCCCAGGGGTCGGGGTCTTCGATCTCCAGGAACAACCCGTCTTCGAGTGGTTGTGTTTCCCCTGCTGCTGGATTTCCTGTGGCAGGGGTTCCTACCGGCTCGGCCCGCTCATGCTTATAGCGCGGGGCTGTGGGCATCCAGGCGGCGGCGTTTTCGGGCTCGAGGTCGATGACGGTGCCGTCGTGAGCATCGAGGATCCAGCGGACAGTGGAAGGCGGCGCACGGGGCGTGCAGGCTTTGGTCAGGGTGATGGGTTCCCAGAGGCCGAGGCGTTCGAGTTGACGGCGGATTTGGTCGGGCTCCTGGACGGGCTTTTGGGGACGCATTTCGCTACCGCAGCAGGGGCATTTCAGGGGGTCGCAGCCCCAAATGGCGAAGATGCGCTCACGCCAGCGGCGCTTGTGGCGGGCGGGCGATGTTGAAAGTTTGAAGGATGAAGTTTGAGGGATGAGTTGCGGTGAGGCGGTGGCTTGTTTGCGGAGGCCCCGTGCTTTGTTGCTATAGATGCCGTAGTAGCGGAGGGTTTGGAAGCCTTTGGGCGGAACGTGTTCGTAGAGTGCGGCGACAAAGTCTGAGCCGGAGAAGAGCTCAAAGTTTCGCTTTGTGCGCCAGCTGCGGGCGGAGCGGTAAAGGACGGTCTTGGACTGCGCGTTCCAGTGCATCTTCTGGAGGGAGATGGGGGCGCGGAGGAAGTATTGGGCGAGACGTTCGAGGGCTTTGCCATCGTCGACCCCGATGGCGGCTTCGCCCTGATCGATATTGAAACCGTGGTGGTGCCAGCCGAGGAGCTTGTGGGTCTGTCGCGCGGAGATCCATTTCAGCTCGAGCAGGCGGTGGAGCACGCGGTGGCGGAAGAGCTGGGCGAGCTCTTCACAATCGGTGCTGCGGATGAGGTGGAAGTGGTGCGCGTTATCAAAGACCCCGGCAGTGGCCAGGCAGTGGATGTGCGGGTGATAGGCGAGGTAGTCGCCAAAGGTATGGATGGCGAGGACAATACCGGCTCGGCCCTCCGGGAGACTGGACTGCTCGCGCAGCCAGTCCTGCAGGGTGTGGGCGACGAGGTGGCAGAGCTCGGTGAGGCGTTGGGGTTCTTTGCGGAAGACATTGCGCAGAATTCGCGGGATGGTGAAGACCCAGTGACGATGCGGGACGGGCAGGCAGACTTCGTCGCGAATGTAGGTGGCGGTATCGAGCGCGCGGCGCTGGTGGCAGCTCGGGCAGCAGCCGCGTCGCTTGCAGGTGAAGGGCAGCAAGTAATGATGATCGCAATCGGGGCACTGGACGCGGAGAAAGCCGCTGGCGAGGTCCCCACAACGCAGGCTGCCGCGGAGGGCGGTTTCGCGGGAGGGGTCGAGCGGGCCGAGGTATTTGGAGCGGTTTGGGTAGTATCCGGCGGTGAACGATACAAGCGAGTCGTTGAGGCATTGCCAGAGGGGCGAGCTGCGGGCACGGCGCGGCCTGTAGTGATGTGTCATGCGCCCCAATATATGAAACTTTGTTCACTTATTGAAGCTTGGGTTGTTCACATTCGATTCACAATATTGGGCCGGAAAAGTCGAGTTTGAAGGGTGGATTGGAGACGATGTAATCGAACTTTTTGAGGGCGCCGTTTTCCTTGTGCTCAGGGTGTTGGATGGTGTTACCCTGAATGATGTTGGGGATCGAGTGGACGAGATTATTCAGGATGAGGTTGAGCCGGAGCAGGCCGGAGGACTTTTGGGAAATGTCCTGCGAGTAGAGGCTGCACTTTTCTTCGCCGATTCGGTGGGCGAGATTCATCAGTAGGGTGCCGGAACCAGCGGAGGGATCGTAGCAGGAGACGTTGTGGCGCTCATCAGTGACGAGGCAGGCGGCCATGATCTTGGCCACGGCATGTGGGGTGTAATACTCGGCGTATTTGCCGCCGCCGTCTTTGTTGTAGTCCTTCCTGAATTAGTGAGATAAAATAAAAGAAAAAGATGGAACCTGTTGGGGTTCAGTTGTAGGCCGTGAGCTTACTGTAGCTCGAAGACCAGCGCGGTGGTGTTATCTTTGCCATCGGTGCGCACCGCCTCGGCGACCAGGCGCTCGGCGGGATTTCCCTTATCATTTGGCCCTGGTTTACGAATGAGCCGTTCCATCCCACTATTGAAGAGGCCCTCCACCAATCCGTCTGAGCAGATGAGAAAGGCATCGCCTGGCTCGTAACCGATCGCCCCGAAGTGGGGACTCAAGTGCTGGTTCTTCCCACCGAGCACCTGCTGCAGCCCGTTGCGGCCGGGGTGGTTGCGTGCCTGCATTTCCCTTAATTTACCCTGACGCTGGAGCCAACCGACATGGGTATGGTCCTCGCTGACCTGCCGGATTCCCCCGGCAGCTGGGAGGTGATAGATACGGCTATCGCCGATATGGGCAAAGTAGAGCCACTCGGGCCGCACCCAGCAAAGGCTGAGTGTCGCCCCCATTCCGCTAAGCTCTTCGTAGGAATAGCCAAGCTGAACCAGTTCGGCGTGGATCGAATCGTAAATTTCGCCCAAGAGGTCCTGAAAGCCCACCCCCATGCCTCCAGCCGAGCTGCGGAAGGCGGCAGGAAGCAAGCGGGTAATCTGATCTACTGCAATACGGCTGGCAAAGTCACCGGCATTGGCACCACCCATACCATCGCTGACCGCAAAGATATAGTCGGACGCGGCCAGGGTGCCCTCCCCGTATTTCCCGAGGCGGCGAACTCCCTCCCTATCCAGAATCAGAGCGAGAAAGGCATCCTGATTCTCCTTACGAAAACGGCCCACATCGGTCAGGCCATACCAGGCGATGGATTCGGCGGACTGGGAAGCCGGCTCACTCATTGCCGCCCCCCTGACCCAGCCACTGCGAGCGGTCCGCGACCGACTTCATCTCCGGGCCGGGCGGGTAGCCCGCCACCAGAATGGTCGCAAATTCAAAATCGATCACGCAAAAGCGGCCCAGTTGCTGGCTATAAGTAATGTTACGGACCTCTGCATCATCGTGGCACACACCGTATTGCTCGAGTTCGGCAAAAATCTGCAGTCTTTTCGACTCACTGATATGTTCGACCCGCGAGCCACAGTTCGACGTCACCAGATAGAGCGTCGCATCATCTTTCTCGATGATCTTGGGAACGAACTTACAACCGTGCTGCTCAAGGAAGTTCAGCACGCGGACCTCATTTTCGTAGCGCTCCTGGGCCTGCGGCCCCTTGAAATACTTATGCACCCGCCCATCGTAGCCGATGTGAACGGTGGCCCGGCCTGTGTTTTTCGCTTCATGCATGCAAAAGAGTCCATCCGCCCGATCAGCACTTGGCAAGAACGCAAGCCGGACGCACGACGATACGACGACATAGCGTTTGCGCCCTTAAAGCGAGGCACCGATTAGTAGCGAATACTCGCCGCGATCCCGAGATTACGCCCGACTCCGTCGGCACCGCTACCGGGTTCACGGTAGGTGGTGTCACCAATGTTCTCAAGGAATAAGCTCACACTTCGATTCCCGTCGTCGCTTTGCCAACCAACTATCAGGTCAACGACGCCGTAGCCGGGCATGCTACCGTCCGGATTCCCCGCAACTATCAGCCTCACATCGTCCGCATCGGAATCGCTCGGGTGAGTGGCGACATCGTCGTAGTTGTCGTGCCAACGGATCTGTAACAATCCCCACCAATTTTCATCCTTCTCCGCCTTAAGGCCGACGTGGCCATAGAATCGGTTGGCCCGGGAAAGATTGTCCTCCACGGTGCCGCCCATAACGGGTATGTCTCGGGTGGCATCCACCAGCGACATCGACCCGACCAGTGCCAGACGTTGCCATGCACCGACTTCGGCCCCATAATCCCAGGCAGCTTCAAATCCCTGAAGCTGTGCGCTCTCGGCATTGGTAGTGATTGCTGGTGCCACAGAGAAATCCCGTTGGATCAAGTCCTTGACATCCGTCCGGAAGAGGCTGATCGATAGCATATTCCGGCTTTTTTGCCATTTCCAGCCGGCTTCGTAGGTATCGCTGAGTTCCGGCTCGAGACCGGGGTCGCCAGTCGCAGACACCCCACTTGATCCGCGATCTACATTACCGGCGAGATTGACCAAATTCGGGGCACGAAAGCCGCGTGAAATGCCGGCGAAAAGACGATGGTCCGCAGCGACTTTCCAGATGCCGCGAAGGCTCCCGGCGATATCGTCAACGGAGCCGTCCACATCATCGAACGACCACTCATAGTAACTGTAGCGCAAACCGGATACCAAATCGAAGCGGTCGTTGATTCGCCAGTTGTCCTGAAGAAAAGCGCCGTAGGATTCGTAAACACTGCCGTCCGGGACGGACGTTTTATTGAGCCAGTCAGCCGAATTGGAGGGCGCGAGTAGAGCCAAGTCGCTTGATCCGCCCGGTGTCTGAAATTCGCGATAGCTGTTGTCCGTTTCTTCGTAGATGTAGGTGCCGCCCCAGGTCAACTCGTGCGCTTCATCGGCTCCCAGCAGGGTCGTTGCTTGGAGATCGATACCGAAGATGTCGATAACATCATCAAACTCGCGTTGCCGAATACGTTCAGTTGCCGCACCCGAATTCCGCACCGACGAGCGAAACTGCTCCTCGGCGAATTGATGCCACCACAATTTGCTCTCGAGACGGTCCACAAAACTGCTTTCGACCTCCCAGGAGTGCTTCAGGTGCAGGTAGCTAAATGCTTGCGGATCGAAAAACCGGTAAATCCGGTCAGGATCCTTGGAATTTGCAGCGTAACCGCCCGGTCGAGGTGCATCGACTTGACGCTTATGGCCAGTGCTAAGTTGCACTTGATGATGGTCAAAGCCGAGGTAGGCGACCCGCAGACCACCGCTGTATTGATCGTAGGCGGTATTCGGAATACGACCGTCATAATCGCCAGGCAAAAGATGGTCTTCAAAATCTTTACCTCCCTCGCGATCCTGAAACGAGCTGCCGCTCAGCTCAAAGGAGTAGGCCCAGTCCCCCGACACCCCATCGATGCCGCCTTCGAAGGTTGGGCCATTTCCGGTGTCCACTCGCGTCCGTGCCCAGGGAGAAAGCGCTTTCGTCACACCACGCCCTGCCGGTGCCAGGCGAAAGTCCATGGCCCCAGTCAATCCATCCGAGCCGTTAACGGTCGAGGAAGAGCCCAGAATCACGTCGATCGAACTCAGGCCGATGTCCGGCACCGAAGCGGCATACTGATTCGGCCCCGGCCGCATGAAGGCATGGCTCAGCCGAATGCCGTCAAACATGAGGAGTGCCTGCTCCCCGGTAAGCCCGCGAATAAAAGGACTTGCCTGATTCGGCGCGGTCCGCTGCAAAAAGACACCCGGCGCATAATTCAGACGGTCCAACGCCGTCCGCCCGACCCGCTGATCGAGATCGTCCATCTCAAGCCGATAAAAGGCGTAAGGTTGGTCAATGGGTGCTGTATTCAGACGGGTGCCTTTAAATACCTCCGCCGGTAATTCATAGATAGCTGTCGGGGCTTCCTCAGCCGTAGCTAACAAAGCGTAATTAAATAAGCAAAAGCCGAAAATGGCATAACAATTAATGGAATTTCCAGTCATTTTTTTGTTTGTTTGTTTCTGGGTGGATTCGGCGAAGAGGTTTTTCACGAATGGGCGTGTAGGAGAATGGGATGCCCGCACACCAATCAGACAACAAGCAGTATTTCCCCCATTATTCCAGGTGAACAAGGATCGTCCAGCGGCTGCGCAAAAATCGAGCGAAGCATGGATCCATCACCCCACCCGCTCACGCAGCTTCCGGCGCAGCGTGCTGCGGTTGGCCTGAAGAGCGGCCGCCATGGGGGCGAGCTTACCGTCGTAGCGCCCCAGCAGTTGCTCGATGAGAGCGGCTTCGAGGCGCTGGCTCAGGTCGCGGTAACGGGGCTGCCCGTTCGTCTCGAAGTATTGCTCGAGCCAGGCATTCAATTCGCTGAGAAGCGGGGCGGGCAGGTGGTCGGCATGATGGGACTTGGGCTGCGTATTGAGGTAGCTCGGGAGGTGAGCGGGGTCGATGACCGTCGCTTCGGCGCTCACGGTCAGGGCAAAAGCCATGGCGTTGTGCAGTTCGCGCAGGTTACCGGGCCAGTCGTGGGCGTAGAGGCGGTCAATTGCGGGCTCACTGACGCTGACATTGCGACCGGGTTTGAGTTGCCCGAGGAAAAAGGCAAGCAGCGCGGGCAGGTCATCCATGCGTTGGCGCAGCGGCGGGAGGCGGACTTCGAGGATTTGCAGGCGGTAGAAAAGTTCGCTGCGAAAACGACCGGCGGTGACGGCTTGATGGAGGTCGTCGCTGGTGGTGGCAATCAACCGGGGAAAGCTTGGCGAGGGCCGGAGCTCGATCTTGCGCACAAGCTCGGCCTGCACGGTATCATCGAACTGGCTGACATCTTCGAGGATGAGTGCGCCACCTGCGGCGCGCGCGAGCGAGTCGTCGAGCTCGGCAATGCTGGTGGAAGGACCCGCGACGAGAGTGACGGCCTGCTCATGCGTGCGCAGCCCGTGAGTCTGGATGAGGCGGGCGGTGTGGGATTTGCCGCTCCCGGTCTCCCCACGCACCAGCACAGGCTCGTCGGAAGCACAGCAGTGGGCAATCTGCTGAAAGACCGGCCGCATGGATCTGGCGGCCCCGATGTAAGCAGCGGTTTCGGAAGGCGACGGGTTAGCCTTATCGACGGAGGCTCGGGTAAACTTGATGACTCGTTGGAGGGTGTGATTGAACGCGTCGAAATCGATGGGTTTTTGAAAAAATTCAGTCACCCCGAGCTTGCGGGCAGCGATGGTGTTTTGGATTTCGCCATGAGCGGTGATGACAATGGTCGGCAGGTCAAAGTCCACCCCGAGCGAGTCGAGGAAGGCGAGGCCGTTCTGGTCCGGCAAGCCGATATCGAGAATCATGGCGACATAGGCCTGCTTGTTTGCTGCGAGGAGCTTGCGCGCTTGAGCGGCGGAGGCGGCGATATCGCTCATTGCGCCGGCGTGTTCGACGGTGGCGGCCAATGCGCGGGCCAGAGCGTGTTCGTCTTCGACGATGAGCAGTCGGGTGGATTTCATGAGTGGTTCGGGTTGGCTAAGGGAGCGAGTGGGAGCTGCACGCGAATCATCGCACCGCCGGTGGGTGCATTCGTGGCTTCAATGTTCCCGTCATGGGCCTCAATGACCTCGCGGGCAAGAGTGAGGCCGATCCCCATGCCTCCTTCACGCTCGGAAAAGAACGGCTCGCCGAAACGTTGCAGTGCGTCCTCGCTGAAGCCCGCACCCGAGTCGTGGATGATGCACACGGCATAATCGTCGCTAGCCTCGAAGTGGATCCGAATATCGCCTCCCTCGGGCATGGCCTGCATCGCATTGACCAGCAGGTTACGCACGACCTGCTCGATGCGGGAGTGGTCGCAGTTCACCGGCAAGGACTCAGCTGACTCGGGCAAACGGATTGCCGCACCGGCATGCTCCATCGCGGCCCGGAGGCTCTCGGCAATGCGGCTCACCAGCCCGACAAGGTCGTGCCTGCCGGATTGGGGCGGAGCGGGACGAACGACAAAGAGCCACTGATTAACCAGATCGGTGATGCGATCGACTTCGCTGCGAATTAGAGCGATGGATTCGGAATGCGGGATGTCCGGATCGCGGTAGAGCAGGTCGGCATGCAGCCTGATCGACGAAGCCGGATTGCGGATTTCGTGGGCAAGACTGGTGGCAATACGCCCAAGGGCAGCCATGTGCTCGGATTGGCGGCGGCGGCGCTGTTCGTCGCGAAGGCGCTGGTGCGTGACTTCCAACGAGCGCGCCAGCTCACCGATTTCGTCACCACGCTGCGAAACTGCAGAAGGAATCGGCGGCACTGCTCCGCCGTCATGCTGCAAATGCGGCAGCCAGTCCGTCAGGGCTGCGAGGGGCCGCACGATCCGGTGCGCGAGATAATAAGCCAAACACCCACAGACTAATGTCAGGATGATGGTGGGCATGAGCACCGCGTCGCCGAGCCCAATAGCCATCACTGATCGGGTCTCACGCAGCAACACCAAGTGCCCTGCTTCGCGCTCGAAGGGGGCTACGGCCACTTCGTAACCATTATAATGAAAAGCAGCCGACCCGCTCGCGACCGCATCCTCAAGAGCCAGCTTGAAGCCTCCTGGCCAGGGAGCATCCCCAAAGTCCTGATTCTCTCCCCCGGCACCGTAAAATCCAACCTGAGCCCCGAGGACGGTTGAGAGCTGTTGAGCGAGTGCGGGTGACCGGGGCAATTGGAGTTCATCGACAAATTTCGCATTCGTCACCGCCATTTGTAGGAATTGCCGGAGCGCGTCCCGTTGAATCCAATACGAAATCCACCCCGCCAGCAGCAGCGAGGCGACCAATACAAAAACCGAAAAGGGCACGGCCAGGCCACGGTATAAACTCACACTAGAATTAGCCAGTAAACCACGCATCTGAACAAAATTTGATCCTTTTTCTGGAATTGACCAGATTATTAGCATTCAAATGACCCCCACTCTTCTTACATTCCGATCAAAAAACCTTGCCCTCCAATCTCTGGCATACAATTTGCTAAACTCTCAATTACTTAGGGAGGATTCACGCAAAAAAGCACCTCTCAAAGTTTCACCAACACAATACAACTCCCTGAAAAAGCACAGTTATTATGGCTAAGATCAAACTAGAATACATCTGGCTCGACGGATATGAGCCAGTCGCAAACATCCGCGGAAAGACAAAAATTGAAAACGGTGATCCGGAAAAGTTCACTCTCGAAGATTGCCCAATGTGGGGCTTCGACGGTAGCTCGACTCAGCAGGCCGAAGGAGGCAGCTCCGACTGCATGCTCAAGCCGGTCGCGATCTACCCGGACATCACCCGTAAGAACGCATTCATCGTCATGTCTGAAGTCATGATGCCCGACGGCACACCACACCCGTCAAACGCACGAGCGACGATTATCGATGATGATAATTTCTGGGTCGGCCTCGAGCAGGAATATTTCATGATGCAGGATGGTGCTCCACTCGGCTGGCCCTCCTACGACGGCTACCCGGCGCCACAAGGACCTTACTACTGCGGTGCCGGCTACCGGAACGTAGGCGACGTTGCTCGCCAAATCGTCGAAGAGCATCTCGATATCTGCCTTGCTGCCGGCATTAACCATGAAGGCATCAATGGTGAGGTGGCCAAGGGCCAGTGGGAATTCCAGGTATTCGGCAAGGGCTCCAAAAGCGCCGCCGATCAAGTGCACGTAGCCCGCTACATCCTGCAGCGCCTCTGCGAAAAGTATGGCGTCGATATCGAGTATCACTGCAAGCCTTACCAAGGCGACTGGAACGGCTCCGGCATGCACTGCAACTTCTCTTCCGAATTAATGCGTGAGACCGGAGGCAAGGACTACTTCATGAAGCTCATGGACGCTTTTGAAAAGTATAAGGACGAGCACATCGCCGCCTACGGCCCGGACAATCACCTGCGCCTCACCGGCCTCCACGAGACTCAGTCGATCGACAAGTTCTCTTGGGGTATTGCTGACCGTGGTGCTTCGATCCGTGTCCCTCACAGCTTCGTCAAGGACGATGCCTACACGGGCTACCTCGAAGACCGCCGTCCGAACTCACAAGGCGACCCCTACAAGATCGTCTCCCGCGTCCTTCAAACCGTCGCCGAAGTCGAAGCCGAAATCAAATAAGCCGAGACTTTACACCCCTCTCCAAATCAAACGCCGCTCGAAAGAGCGGCGTTTTTTTGGGGCTCAAGGGGTTTCAAAGAGCGTAATTGCGGCGCTAAGCAGCTGCACGTAATGGGCTTGAAGTGCAATTTGCCCCTCAAAATATTCGTAGGCGGGCTTCGCGCGCATCGCTGG
>Ga0136604_1001276_pt1 | contig 11348 bp, 8 predicted proteins | sample AntRauFillE10628_FD_104928 | JGI IMG/M metagenome (GOLD analysis project Ga0136604, IMG submission 104928) | Saline lake microbial communities from Rauer Islands, Antarctica - Metagenome Filla E10 #628 | ecosystem: Environmental > Aquatic > Non-marine Saline and Alkaline > Saline | place... | reverse complement strand
GGTCAGCATGTCCGCGGCGGAGGTCCGGATGAGCCGGAACTCCGGATTGTGGTCGTAGCTCGGTTGGTCCTGCAGCTCCGGTGGGATGCGCGACGGTTCGAACACCGCGAAGTCGATGCAGCCGGGGACCACGACCTGCGGGATCCCGAGCTCCCCGATGACCCGCAGCCGGTCGGGGCCACCGTCGTGGATGCCGCCGACGAGCGGATCGGTCACCTCGTTGGTGGTGAGGTCGATGATGCCGTCGAAGTGGCCCTCGCGGGCGAGCTCCTCCATGGCGGGTCCGCCCACCCCGTTGGAGTGGAAGACCATCGCCTCGAACCCGGCCGCCTCCAGCTGCTCCTTGGCCGCCATCGCCGACGTCGTGGTGTTGCCGAGCATGGTCATCGCGATCGTCCGGCCCGCCCGGTCGGTGGCGGAGCGCTCGGCCCCGCGACGTTGCTCGACCATCCCCGCCGCCGCCGCGGCCACGTTGTCGAAGACCGTGCGGGCGATCTGGTTCAGGCCGAGGATGTCCACGACCGAGTGCACGACCATCATGTCCCGGGTGCCGACGAGCGGTCCGAACTCGTGTCGACCGGACGCGATGGGGGAGACGACGATCTTCGGCACACCGACCGGCAGGCGCATCATCGCGCTGGCCGTCATCACCGCGCCCTCCGCCCCGCCGATCCCGATCGCGGCATCGATCTCGCCGGTCGCGTGCAGGTGCTCGACGTAGTCGGCGAGCATCCTGCGCATCGAGTTGACGGCTCGGCCGCGCGTGCCGGCGTCACGCAGCTCGGCCAGGCTGCCACCGGAGTGCCGCGCCACCTGGTCGCTGGAGACGTCCGGCGTGATCTCCAGCGGCTCGCCGAGGATGCCGCAGTCGATGACCAGGGGGGACAGCCCGTGTGCGAGCAGCCGGTCACGCAGGTAGCCGGCCTCCGGACCCTTGGTGTCGAGCGTGGCCAGAACGGCGATGTGCGGTTGCATCGTGGACCTCCCCCCGGGCACCGGAACGAGAACGGACAGGGCGGGTGGGTCAGATCAGCGGCAGCAGGTGCTCCGCGTTCTTCTCCACGAGCCAGTTGTAGAACTCCTCGCTCAGCGTCGTGGAGCCGTGGTCCTCGATGAACCGGCGCTGCTCCTCGCTGATGTCGACCGGCTGGGTCTCCAGCGCGTTCGGGTACGGGTTGGCCGGCGTGCGGTCGACCGGCGCCACGAACTCCGCCGTCAACGCACCGTCGTAGCCCACCTGCTTGAGCGTCGAGACGACCTTCGCCCAGTCGTAGTGGCCCATGCCCGCAGGCATGCGGTTGTTGTCCGCGACGTGGAAGTCGGTCAGTCGCGGGCCGCAGTCGATGATCGCCTGGTAGAGGTCCGCCTCCTCGATGTTGAGGTGGAACGCGTCCAGGCAGACACCGCAGTCGTCACCGACCTCCTCCGCCAGGGCCATGGCCTGCGCCCCACGGTTGAGGAAGTAGGTCTCGAAGCGGTTGAGCGGTTCGAGAGCCAGCGTCACGCCGAGGGGCTGGGCGTGCTCGTAGATCTCCTTGAGGCACGCCACGACCCACTCCCACTCCTGCTCCGGGGTGCCGTCCGGCGTGATCTTGCCGACGGTGGCGGGCACGATCGTCATCTCCTCGCCGTCGAGCGCGGCGACGAGGTCGATGCAGTCCTTGGTGTACTGGACCGACATCGCGCGCTGGTCGGGGTCGGCGGCTGCGAGGTTGCGCTCGCCGAGCATCAGGGTGACGGACCCCCAGCAGCGCATCCCGTACTTCTCGAGCAGCGGTCGGACCTCGTCAGCCTTGTACTGCTCGGGCTCGCCGCTGATCTCGATGCTCTCGTAGCCGTACTTCGCGAGTCGCGCGATCGTCGTCTCGATCGGTTCTGCGCGCATCCAGTTGTGCATTGACAGGTGCATGTGAGTCTCCCTCTCCCGGTTGTTCTCCGGGGCGTCGTGTGGCGACGTCCCCGCTTGTTGCGTCGGTTCGAGCGTGGGTCACCAGCCCGATCGTGGGGCCCCGAACCCGAGCTTGCCCGGATTCATGATGCCATCGGGGTCCCATGCATCCTTGATGGCCTGCATCAGCGTGAAGGCCTCGCCGTACTGCGGTCGCATGAACCGCCCCAGCTTCAGGCCGACGCCGTGGTGGTCGTTGATGATCCCCCCGTTGGCCAGCGACGTGGCCACGGCAGCATCCCAGAGCCGGTCGTGCAGCGCGAGCGCCTCGTCGGGGTCCGCGGGCGCCTCGTCGACGTAGAAGCGGTCGTAGATCATCGCTCCCCACGGGTACCAGTGCGAGAAGTGCGCCGTGTAGCGGGCTCCGTACTCCGCGAAGTCCTCCTCGACCGTGCGCTTCTTCGCGGCGTACAGGCCCGCCAGGTCGGCGAACCGGGCGCAGGTGTCGGTGGTGCCGAAGACCTGCGGGGGGGCCGGGGCGTTGCCCTCCTTGAAGGGCTCGTACTTGCCCTCCCACCAGCTCTCGGCCGGCCCGCTGCCGAGGTCGGTCGCGTCGTTGCCGGCGCAGAGCGCCATGATCGCCTGCTGCTCGAGGTCCATCGAGGCCTCGGCCCCGTCGAGGACGATGACCATGAGCACGCCGCTGGTGTCGAGGTCGAGCATCGACGTGAGCTTGGCGCTGTCGGCCTCGTCGTACAGGCGCATGGCGGCCGGCACGACGCGGTTGACCATGATCTGACGCCCGGCGTCGATCCCCGCCTCGATCGTGGGGAACCCGAGGGAGATGAAGCGCCGCGCCTCGGGCAGTGGCTCGAGGCGCATGGCGGCCTCGGTGATCACGCCGAGGGTCCCCTCGGAGCCGATGAAGGTCTGCAGCAGGTCCGGCCCGGCTGCGTGGTTGGGGATGGGCAGCGTGCGGACCGTGCGGCCCGGCGGCACCACGGCCTCGATCTGGAGCGCGAGGTCCTCCGCCTTGCCGTACTTGGTGGAGACCACGCCCGAGCCGCGGGCGGCCAGCGAGCCGCCGATCGTCGCACCGAAGAAGTGGGAGCCCGGGTAGTGGGGCATGGTCAGCCCCGACTTGTTGAGCTCCTGCTCGAGGACGGAGCCGTCGATCCCGGCCTGCACCGTGACGACCAGGCTCTGCTCGTCGATCTCGATGATCCGGTTCATCCGCGTCATGTCGAGGGCGATGCCGCCGTACAGGGCGAAGGTCCCACCCTGGGTCCCCGAGCCGCCACCGCGGGGAACGACCGGGACGCGGTACTCCGAGGCGATGCGCACGATGGCCTCGACCTCGGCGGTCGAGTCGGGCCGGACCACCAGGTCGGCGGTCGGGAACGGCAGGTCCCGGTACTGCAGGTACTGCGACATCCACGACCAGTCGGTCGACTGCTCCGTCAGGGCCTGTGGGTCCGCCGAGACGTGCTCGCCACCGACGACCGCTCCGAGATCGCGTGCCAACTGACCCAGCACGTAGGGCCGTTGCCCCGTCGGACGACGGTTCGTGGGGGCGGTTGTCCGACCTTCTTCGGTCACGACGGAACTCTCTTCTCCCGCAGCGCGGGGCAGGGGTGCGATGTGCGGGTCAGGGTGTGGTCCGGTGAGCACTCAGGGCTCCGGCGGCACGTGACGGTCCCTCCTCGCTCCCGGACCGTCATCGCCGCCGGCGACCTCGTACATCAACCTGTATCCCGGTTGGTATACGAGGGGACGCTAACCACGCTCGCGTTCGTAAGTCAACGGTTCCCCGGAGCTTCTGCGCCAGAGCCGACGTGGTGTGCGGACTGGTGCACCAGCCTGTATCCACCCTTGAATCCTGCGGGGTCGACGTCTAGTGTCCCGGCCACTACTAGTGTCCGGCCATCCCCGGGGTGAGACCCGGCGGTGGCCTGCGAGGGAGACGCATGGACGCCCAGAGCACTCAGAGTGCGCTCTTGCACCGCGATGGCGGTGTGTCGCCGTCGCGTGGGGCGCTCGAGCTGACACTGACCTGGGGTGGCCGCGTACTCGGTGCGCTGGTGCTGGCCTGGGTGCTCGTGCTGGCCAGGGGCACGTCGGCCGGCCCCGCGATCGAGGACCCGGGCAGGTTCCTGGTCACCCTGCTCGACGGCGTGACCTTCGCCGGGCTGCTCTTCGTCGTGGCATCCGGCTTCACGCTGATCTTCGGGCTGATGCGCACGGTGAACATGGCGCACGGGTCGTTGTTCCTGCTGTCCGCGTTCATCGCGATCCGGGTCCAGCAGGCCATGGTCGGCAAGACGCGCAACATCGAGTCGGCCGACGTCGGGATCCTCGACTGGATCGTGCCGCTGCTGGTCGGCGCGAGCATCGCTGCGGTCGTCGGGATCGTCATGCAGCAGCTGTTCCTCCGCTGGAACCAGGGGCAGGAGCTGCGTCAGGCGCTGATCACCCTGGCGATCTCGGTGGTGCTCGCCGACCAGATGCTGCGCGAGTTCGGTGGGCTGGCCGTGCGCATGGTCTGGCCCCGCGAGGTGACCCACTTCATCGAGATCTTCGGCAGCCGGTACGCGACCAGTCGACTGTTCATGCTGGCGGTCGCCATCGTGGTCGGCATCGCCCTGTGGGTGTGGCTGACCAGGACGCGGATGGGCATGGTCATCCGGGCCGGGGTCGACGACGAGCAGATGGTCCGCGCGCTCGGGATCAACATCACGCTGGTGTTCGCCATCACCTTCTTCGTCGGGGCGTTCCTGGCGGGGATGGGTGGCGTGATGGGTGCATCGTTCGCCGGTGCGGCGACCGGGGCCGACGGTGACTGGCTGCTGAACTCACTGGTCGTGGTCATCATCGGCGGGCTGGGCTCGATCAAGGGGGCCGTGGCGGGATCGTTGCTCTACGGCCTGGTGATCGCCTTCTCGCCCGCGTACCTGCCGAGCAGCTACACGTTCTACTCCATCATCCTGACCTTCGTGCTCCTGGCCGTCGTGCTCGCCGTGCGACCCAACGGGCTGTTCGGGAGGGCCGGATGACCCGGCTGACCCCGTTGCGGCTCCGTTCGCCCGGCACCGTCGTCCTCGTCGTGGTGCTCGTGCTGCTGTTCCTGCTGCCCACCGTGTCCTCGACGTTCTTCGTCGACTTCGTGATGGCCCGCACCATGATGCTCGGGCTGGCGGCGGCGACGATCGTCTTCCTGTCCGCCTACGGGGGCATGATCTCCCTCGCCCAGCTGCTGTTCTTCGGGATCGCCGGTTTCATGTACGGCAACGCCGTGCTCGAGTCGGGAGCGCGAGGCCTCACCCTGGGATGGCCGGGGTGGGTGTCCATCGTCTTCGCGTTGGTCGTCACGACGGTGGTCGCGCTGCTGCTCGGCGCGCTGGCCAGCCGAACGACCGGCATCTACTACCTGATGCTGACCCTGGTCTACGGGGTGATCGGGTTCTACGTCTTCGCGCAGGTGGTGCCGATCTCCGGTCCGGGCGGGGTGACCAGCATCCCGCGTCCGGAGGTCCTGGCGGATCCCGTCCGGCTCTACTACGCCGGCCTGGTCCTGTCGGTGATCGCCTACGTCGGGTTCCGTGCGCTCTCGGTCACACCCTTCGGTCGGTCGCTGCAGGGGGTCCGGGACGACCCCGTCCGGATGGCCTCGCTCGGCTTCAACGTCCCCCTCCACCGCATGCTCGCGTTCACGCTGGCGGGCTTCGTCGCCGGCCTGGCGGGTCTGCTGAACGTGTGGTGGAACGGGCAGATCGACCCGGCATCGATCGGGATCGGTCCGACCCTGACCCTGTTGATCATCGCGGTCATCGGGGGCATGTCCCGCTTCGAGGGAGCGTGGGTCGGCGCGTTCGTCTACCTCGTCGCCAACAACTACATGCGTGACCTCCCGCTCGTCGACCAGCTGGGGATCACCGAGGCACGGTTCAACACCATCATCGGCCTGCTCGTCCTGCTGATCATGGTGTTGTCACCCGAAGGACTCGTGGGGATCTTCGAGAAGGCGCGTGCCTGGTGGCAGCGCGCCACGCTCACCCCCACGACCGAGGCAGCATCGACCGCCACCACATCGACCGGCGTCGGGCGCAGCGGCCCACCGGCGACTGCCGACGACCCCGCTGCTGACACGGCCGCAAGGAGCGACACCGTCGCTCACGACAGTCCCAGGGAGGGAACTGATAGATGATGCACACGACCAGGAAGCCCAGATGGCTCACCATGGTGAGCTCCGTAGCAGCCCTCGCGCTGCTGGTCTCCGCCTGCGCGGGCGATGACACCACCGACAGCGCGGACACGACCCCCGAAGCCACCGAGGAGGACGGCGAGGAGACCGAGGACCCGGACACCGAGGGCGACGAGACCGCGGAGGGCGGCGACGTCGTCCGCCTCGGCATCCTCGGCCAGTGCGAGGGCCCGTTCGGCGGGTTCCACGAGGACACCGTCGCCGGTGTGACCCTGGCCATGATCAACGAGGCCGGGGCGACGTCCAACTCGCCCGACACGGCCCTCGACGGCTGGTCCGGTGCCGAGGTCGCGGGCACGTCGATCGAGCTGACCGGCATCGCCTGCGGTGACGACACGCCCGACACGATCCTGGGCGAGGTCCGACGACTGGTCGAGCAGGAGGGTGCGAACGTCGTGATCGGCCCGCTCTCCGGCGACGAGGGCATCGCGGTGGCCGAGTACGCCGCCGAGAACCCCGAGCTGACCTTCCTCAGTGGCATCGCCGGTTCGCAGGAGCCGACGCTCGAGGTCCAGGCACCCAACTACTTCCGCTTCCACGGGGACGGCGCGCAGTGGAACGCCGGCCTCGGTGACATCCTGTTCAACGAGGAGGGCTGGGAGACCGCCGCGGTGATCGCGGACGACTACAGCTTCGGACACACCTCGACGGCCGGCTTCGTCGCAGACTTCTGCGGCGTCGGTGGACAGGTCACCAGCCGGGTCTTCCCGCCGCTGGGCACGACCGACTACTCCTCCTTCATCGCGCAGCTGCCGGACCCCGACGAGGTCGACGGCTACTTCTGGGCCGTCGGTGGTACCGGTACCCAGGCCGCTCTGGAGGCCTTCGTCAACGCCAAGGGCGACCTGAACGGTGAGCAGCACGCCGGCAACCTGTTCTTCAACCCCGGTCTGGCCTCCGCACTGGGTCCGGACATCGCCGGGTCCTACGTCGGTGGCTTCGCCTCGCTGCCGGGTGACGTGCAGACACCGGAGATCCAGGACTACCTCGCCAGCGCCGACGCGGCCTGGGACACCCTGGCCGGCGGCGTGACCGGCAACGAGCCGGCCGATCCTTCGGCAGCGGCGAGCTTCGGGTTCATGTACGGCTACTACTCGGCCGGCATCGCGCTGATCGAGGGGTTGCGTGCCGTCGACGGCCAGATCGCCGACCAGGCACCGTTGCAGGACGCTCTGGCGAACCTGACGTTGGACCTGCCGTACGGCGAGGTCAGCCTCGACGAGAACCGCAGCGGGATCATCGACACCTTCGTGCAGCAGCTCGTCCTCGACGGTGACGAGGTCGTCGCCGAGACGGTCGCCATCATCCCGGACGTCACCCAGGCGTTCGGTGGCACGTTCAGCGAGGACACGCCGCCGCCGAGCCGGGACTTCCCCACGTGCGAGGAGCGTGACCTCCCCTGGGAGGGCAACGCCATCCCGGTCGTGGACGGCGTCCCGCAGCAGTAACACCCACAGGAAGGCCAGCCGATGACCACCGAAGCCACCGCGACGCCGACGACCACCACGGTCGTCGAGGTCCGTTCCGTCGTGGTGGCCTTCGGTGGTCTGCTCGCCCTGAAGGGCATCGACCTCGATGTCGTCCGGGGCGAGCGGCTGGTCATCCTCGGGCCGAACGGGGCCGGCAAGACGACCCTGTTCAACGTGATCGCGGGTGACGTCGTGCCGACCCGTGGATCGGTGACGATCCAGGACACCGACTGCACGACCCTGCCGTCCCGACGTCGACCGTCCCTGGGGGTCGCCCGCACGTACCAGAAGGCGCGGTCGTTCCCGGGGTTGACCGTTGCAGAGAACCTCGAACTGGCGGTGTCGGGACGTCGGGGACGCCACCTGTCGATGGTGCGGACCGCCGCGGACGAGACAGCCCGGGAACGGGCGGCCGAGGCCGCAACCACGGTGTGGCTCGATGACGAGTTCGACACCATGGTGGCGGACCTGTCGCACGGGCAGAAGCGTCAGCTGGAGGTCGGCATGGCCGTCGCCACGGACCCGGACATCATGCTGCTCGACGAGCCGGCCTCGGGCCTGTCGCGTGGTGAACGCGAACGGCTCATCGAACTGCTGGGCGATCTGGCCGGGCACTCGACCCTGCTGCTGATCGAGCACGACATGGACGTGGCGTTCTCGGTCGCGGACCGCATCGTGGTCATGGCCGACGGCGAGGCGATCGCCGAGGGCACCCCGGACGAGATCGGCGACAACTCGCTCGTCAACGACATCTACCTCGGCCGGGGTGGTGGAGCATGAAGGAGCCGGTGCTGGAGGTCCGTGGCCTGTGTGCCGGCTACGGCGAGTCCCAGGTCCTCGACGACGTCACGTTCTCGATGGGCGTCGAACCCGTGGCCATCATCGGCCGCAACGGGATGGGCAAGACGACCCTGTGCCAGACGCTCATGGGACTCCTGGGCCCGACGGCCGGGGAGGTCCTGTTCCACGGCGAACCGATCCATGGGCGAGCTCCGGAGAAGGTCGCCGGCGCAGGCATCTCGTACGTGCCCCAGGGGCGGCGGCTGTTCCCGTCGCTGACCGTCGACGAGCACCTTCAGATGCTCGCCAAGGGCACCAGGGGCAAGCGTTGGACGCCCGACGCGGTCTACGACCTGTTCCCCCGGCTCGCCGAACGCCGGGCCAACGGGGGAGCGGAGCTGTCCGGTGGCGAGCAGCAAATGCTGGCGGTCGGGCGTGCCCTGCTGCTGAACGGGTCGCTGGTGCTGATGGACGAGCCGTCGGAGGGACTCGCCCCCACGATCGTGGACAACCTGATCGACGCCGTCCACCACCTGGTCGAGGAGGGCGTCGCCGTCCTGGTGGTCGAGCAGAACCTGCGCGCGGCGACCGAGATGGCACAGCGTCAGCTGGTGATGGTCGCCGGCCGCATCGAGGCCGAGTCCACCGCTGACGAGCTGAACGCCAGCTCCGAGCTGCAGCGGCGCTACCTCGGCGTGGGGGCCGCACCCGGCGCCCCGGCGCCCGACGAGAACGGCGACTCGCAGCAGCCGTGAACGACGAGAGGACCGAGACATGACGGACCAGCTGAACATCGCTCTGCTGGGGTCGAAGTTCATGGGTCGCACCCATTCGAACGCCTGGCTCAAGGTCGCGAAGTTCTTCCCGGTCGACCTGCACCCCGTGATGCACACGGTCGTCGCCCGGGACGCGGACGAGCTCAGCGCCTTCGCCGCCAGGTGGGGGTGGGAGCACTCCAGCATCGACTGGCAGCAGACCGTGCGCGCCGACGCGATCGACCTGGTCGACATCGCCACCCCGAACAACGTGCACGCCGAACAGGCGATCGCGGCCCTCGAGGCTGGCAAGCACGTCGCGTGCGAGAAGCCCCTGGCGGCGACCCTGCCGGAGGCCCGGGCCATGGCCGAGGCGGCCGCCGCCTCGGGGAGGCGCACCTTCGTGTGGTTCAACTACCGGCGCGTGCCCGCGATCGCACTGGCCCACCGGCTCGTGCGATCGGGTGCCATCGGTCGGGTCTACCACGCCCGTGCCGCGTACCTGCAGGGCTGGGGCGGACCGGACACCCCCCTGCTGTGGCGCTTCCAGGGCGACATCGCGGGGTCGGGGGCCCACGGCGACCTCAACGCCCACATCATCGATGCCGTGCGGTTCGTGACCGGCGAGGAGATCGAGTCGGTGGAGGGTGCGATCGAGCACACCTTCATCGAGGAGCGCGAGCTGCTCGGCGAGGACGCCGGTGGCGAGATCTCCGGCGCCGGCGCCGGCACCAGCGGCGCCGTCGGCAGGAGCACGGTCGACGACGCGGTGCTGTTCCTGGCACGGCTGAGCGGTGGAGGTCTCGCCAGCTTCGAGGCGACGCGGCTGGCCACGGGCTACCACAACGCCAACCGTTTCGAGATCCACGGGGACCGCGGGGCGCTCCGGTTCGACTTCGAGCGCATGAACGAGCTGGACTTCTACGACCTGACCGCGGACGCCGCGGTCCAGGGATGGACGACCATCGACGTGACCCGGGGGGGCGATGGCCACCCGTACGCGGACGCGTGGTGGCCGGACAGCCACGGGCTCGGCTACGAGCACAGCTTCGTCAACCAGGCCAGCGACATCCTGGCCGTGCTGGGCGGTGCCGAGCCGGTCGTGCCGCTGCCGGACTTCGCGGACGCCCTGATCACCCAGCGGGTCCTGCAGGCCGCGATCGAGTCGGCCCGCAACCGGGGGCCGGTCTCGCTCTCCGAGATCTGACGCCCCCACGCACTGCCGTGCACGGGACACCGTGCACATCCGAGTGCACATCCGAACGAACCGAAAGGACGACCACCATGAGTCGACCAATGACCCTCTTCACCGGCCAGTGGGCGGACATGCCCCTCGACGAGCTGGCCCCCAGGGCCGCCGAGTGGGGCTACGACGGCCTGGAACTCGCCTGCTGGGGTGACCACTTCGAGGTCGACAAGGCCATGGACGACGACGGCTACTGCGAGCGCAAGCTCGAGCAGCTGGCCGAGCACGGCCTGAAGGTCTTCGCGATCTCCAACCACCTCGTCGGGCAGGGCGTCTGCGACAACCCGATCGACGAGCGCCACCAGGGGATCCTGCCCCCCCGACTGTGGGGCGATGGTGAGCCCGAGGGGGTCCGCCAACGCTGCGCGGAGGAGATGAAGGACACCGCCCGGGCTGCCGCCCGGCTCGGCGTGGACACCGTCATCGGGTTCACCGGATCGAGCATCTGGCACACCGTGGCGATGTTCCCACCCGTTCCGCCTGCGATGATCGAGCGGGGCTACCAGGACTTCGCCGACCGCTGGAACCCGATCCTGGACGTCTTCGACGAGGTCGGTGTGCGCTTCGCACACGAGGTGCACCCGAGCGAGATCGCGTACGACTACTGGACCACGGTGCGCACGATGGAGGCCATCGAGCACCGCGAGGCGTTCGGGCTCAACTTCGACCCGAGCCACTTCATCTGGCAGGACCTCGACCCGGTCAGCTTCCTGTGGGACTTCCAGGACCGGATCTACCACGTCGACTGCAAGGAGTCGAAGAAGCAGCTCAACGGGCGCAACGGCCGCATGGGCAGCCACCTGCCCTGGGCCGACCCTCGTCGGGGCTGGGACTTCGTGTCCGTCGGCCACGGTGACGTGCCCTGGGAGGCGTGCTTCCGGATGCTGAACGCCATCGGGTACGACGGGCCGATCTCCGTGGAGTGGGAGGACGCCGGCATGGATCGACT
>Ga0136604_1001271_pt1 | contig 11399 bp, 11 predicted proteins | sample AntRauFillE10628_FD_104928 | JGI IMG/M metagenome (GOLD analysis project Ga0136604, IMG submission 104928) | Saline lake microbial communities from Rauer Islands, Antarctica - Metagenome Filla E10 #628 | ecosystem: Environmental > Aquatic > Non-marine Saline and Alkaline > Saline | place... | reverse complement strand
TTGCCCTTGGTGTTTTCTTTAAGCGTGCTGATACATACACCTGGGAATCGATTAAGATCACATTTATCATTCTCACTCTCGTGAAAGCTGCATACATCGTGATGTCTTTTATGCACCTTGGCGATGAGCGCAAAAACCTGCGTAACATCATTCTCGTGCCTTATGCAATTTTCGCAATCTACCTCATCTTTATCGGTCTAACTGAAGGTATTTTCACTGAAACAATCAGAGGACTTTTCCGATAGTCGCTTATGAATAAAAACGCAAGAAAGTATGTGATTCTCATTTGCATGCTTTTGCTGATACCACTCACGTTTTTGCTTGTTTTCAGCAAGATGGATCATAATTTCACTACTCTGCCATACTATGGGCCAGAAGGTGAGACTTCCGCTGAAGAGGCCGTTGAAATGAATTCCAACGAATTCTACCAAATCCCAAAGTTTGAACTTACTGATGAAAACGGAAATGATTTTCATTCCGATTCGCTGAAAGACGATGTCTGGATTGCCGCATTTTACTCAACTTCATCTCCCTACATTTCCAAGATCACCAAGCGATTGCTAGGCTTGAACTTTACTTACAACGATCAAGCTGACATCAAGCTAGTTGTGTTCTCTACAGAACCAAATTTCGATCAGCCAAAGATTTTGAGAAGCTATCTCGATGAGGTAAAATCATCTCCCGAGAAGTGGAAGTTTCTAACTGGCGAGGAGAGTAAAGTAGCGGATGTCATCCAAAATGGATTTTTAATTGACGACTACAAAAACACTTCTACGCTTTGGCTTGTAGATAATCACGGTCACCTGAGAGGCAAATTCAATGGAAACTCTGAGGAAGAAGTGAAAGACGCCACCGAAGCCATTGCACTTCTCAAAAAAGAAATTGACATAAAAGCTTATGAAGAAAGAAAAGCCAGAGAAAATTAGTCTGATCTTTTCACTCATCCTGCTGTTGGGGCTGGCTTCCTGCACGTCCACCGATAACAATTCTTCTGACCAATCTGCACCGCTGCCCTTCTTTGGAACCCACGGAGACCCGATGGCCCAGAGCCCTTTGCCCGGAGAAATTGCCGACAGCCTCATTTACACTGTACCCAAGTGGAGTTTAGTCAATCAGGATAGCCAACGAGTTTCACATCAAAATTACGAGGGTAAAATTTACGTAACTGATTTTTTCTTTACCACTTGCCCGAGCATCTGTCCAGTTATGAGCTCGCAAATGGCCAGGCTCCAGGACAAAGTGAAACAAGCAGGATGGCATGATGAAGTGATGTTCTTATCACACACTGTGAACCCGGAAAACGACAGACCTGACACGCTCAAAGCTTACGCTGAAGAAATTGGAGCGGACCTAAGCAACTGGAATTTTGTCACTGGGAATAGAGAAGATATTTACTACCTGGCTGAGGAAGGTTATTTTGTAAATGCCCTCCCAGCTGAGACAGCTCCTGGTGGTTTCATCCACACTGATCAGTTTATGCTCATCGATAAAGAAGGACACATACGCGGCTACTACGATGGCACTTCCACCAAAGAAGTGGACAAGCTTTTCGATGATCTTAAAAAATTGACAACCAACAACAACTAAGAAATGCAGGACGGTAAACCAGCTAAGAAAGAGAAGAACTTCACACCACTCATTGTTGTGGTCTCTATTCTTATTCCACTCGTGGTAGCAATTCTTTTCTTTTTGCCTCAGGCAGAAAACATCTCGCCTGAGCTGAGATCATTTTTAAATCACCTGCCGCTCACCAACGCCATAATCAACGGCACAGCAGCGATTATGCTCATAGCAGGCGTTATTTCGATAAAAAACAAAAACATGATTGCCCACAAGCGGTTTATGACGACAGCTATTCTGCTGTCTATTCTATTCCTGGTGAGCTATGTTTCCTTCCATCTTACTTCAGAAACCACCACATATGGCGGTGAAGGCATTTCCAAAGGCATTTACTACTTCATCCTGATCAGTCACATCTTGCTTTCCATCGCCATCGTTCCTCTAGTCCTCATCACCTATGTTCGGGCACTGGCAGAGCGATTCGACAAGCACAAGAAAATCGCCAGGGTGACATTTCCCCTGTGGCTCTACGTAACAATTACAGGGGTTTTGGTGTACATAATGATTAGTCCATACTACGCGTTTAATGCTTAAATTTGTGATATGAAGCGAATCTTAAGTTTACTCGCATTGGTAATTGGATTGTTGTTGATCAGTCAATCTGTCGAAGCCCAATGCGCTATGTGCAAAGCAGTTGCCGAGAATGCTTCACAAGACAACCAGAATGTTGCGGAAGGACTGAACAGAGGCATTATTTACCTCATGTTTGTGCCTTACATTCTGTTCGCCATTGTTGGTTTTGTTTTTTTTCGCAAAAAAATTGCATATTTTTATCGAGACTTGATCGGTCAACACTAGAACCTTACTGATTTAGCTAATTTGAACGAAGTATTTATGCAAAACAATTTCAACATGTCCAGGCTACTTCTATCAGCCCTTTTTCTAATTTCTGGACTTGCAGCGCAAGCTCAGTTCACTGAGGAAAAGAAAATCTCTGACAACGATCTGGCTTACGAAAACCAGATGATGCGTCTGCATGTGCTCGATGATGACATGGAAAATACGAGCAAAACGGGAGTTGATATAGAAATTCAGGGACTCAACCCACGTGAGCCTGTGGTATTCGAAAACGTTGTCGACACTACGATTCAAATCCCGGCCTACAGAAGATACACCGTGACTGCCGTCAAAGAAAATTTCATGTTTTACTCTGAGCGCTTTTGGCCGCAGGAAAAGAAAGTTCACGAGCAAGACATTGCTCTTCGCAAATTGAAGCCAGGCCTCAAATCAGATGTTCCAGGAATTATTTTCCTCGGAAGTGAAACCGAGATCTATCACAAATCTGCTGTAGCACTACAAAACCTTTATGACTTTTTAGTTAAAAACCCCAAGGTGAGCGTTGCTGTCAATGGGCATGTTAATGACCCTGACAATCTTTACAGTTCGAAATTCCTGGAGAAAGCTTCCAGAGAAAGAGCACAGGCTGTGATTGACTTTCTTGCTAAAAAAGGCATAGAAGAAGACCGTATGAAAGCGGTTGGTAAAGGTGCCACAGAAATGAAGTATCCCGACCCTCAAACCGACTGGGAAAACGAAGAAAACCGGAGAGTGGAGATAGAAATTTTATCTATCTGATTTAACAATCTTTATTCGTTTGATGCTCCCCCTCTTTTGCCTATAAACTTTATGTTTGTACTTCAACCCAACCCCTACCTCCTATGTTGAAGTACATTTGGATACTCTCCTTCACTTTAGTAATTGGCATTTGCCAGGCGCAAGATGCAGAGTGGTCTCTGCGACAGTGCATCGACTATGCGCTCGAAAACAACATTCAAATAAAACAGAGTGCGCTCAACAACGAGCTTGCTGTAGTTGACAAAAATCAGAATGTCGCTGGTGCATTTCCCAGTGTCAATGCCAGCGCTTCTCACGGTTACAACTGGGGTCAGACAATTGACCCATTCACCAACCAGTTTGCCACCGACCGAATCCGGAGTAACAACTTCAATGCGCGCACAAGTCTTACCATTTTTAATGGTTTTCAGCGAATCAATTCCATTAAGCAATCGAATGTAGACATTGCTGTAAGCGAGGCAGATCTTCAAAAAATGAAGAATGATATTTCGCTGAATGTGGCGAATGCCTATCTCAATGTCTTGTTCAACATGGAGTTTCTCACGATCGCTGAATCTAATTTGGAAAACACAGTCAGCCAGCTCGACCGCACTCAAAAACTCGTGAATGCTGGTAGCCTTCCTGAAGGTGACCTAATGCAACTCGAGGCTCAACAAGCCACTGACTCGGCAAGTCTTATCTCTTCAGAGAACAACTTGAAAATAGCCTACCTCAACCTCACTCAATTACTCCAGCTCGAGCCGGATGAAGGTCGCACTTTCGAAATCGAAAGGCCTAATGAAAATCTAGCCGAAGAAACAGAAGTCACGGCCGATCTGGAAACGGTTATCAATAAAGCTGTTAATACTCTGCCAGAGATGAAAAGTGCTCAGGCGAATGTGATGAGTGCAGAAACAGGGCTCAGTATTTCTAAAGGACAGATGTCTCCTAACCTAAGTGTTAGCTATTCTATCGGGTCCGGATACTCCGGGGCTAATAATATAGCCGTTGGCGACCCAGTAAATCTGGGACAGGTACCCATCGGAGTCGTAGAAAGCTCGGGAGCAACGGTACTTAGCATCCAGGATCAAACTACTTACGAAGAGTTCGACACGAAACCTTTCAACGATCAGGTCAGCGACAACTTCAACCAGTCACTCTTTTTTAGCCTAAACATTCCGATTTTCAATGGCCTCTCTACACACTCTAATATTCAGCGGAGCCAGATCAACGTACGAAATGCTCAACTGCAGCTGGACCTCACCAAAAACCAGTTGATGCAAAATGTGCAGGGTGATTACTTTGACATGCTGGCTGCTTATGAAAACTATCGCGCTGCTAAAAAATCAGTAGAGGCACAGCAAAGAGCTTTTGATTACGCCAGTGTTCGCTATGAAGCGGGTGTCATTAACACCGTTGACTACACGAATGCCAGAATTTTGTTGGACAATGCGAAAGCTGATCTTGTGAGGAATAAATTTGACTTTGTTTTTAAGGCCAAAGTGATTGACTTCTATACAGGCAAGCCTATCCTACTGGACTGATGAAAAAGAAGAAACTGATCATAATTCTTGTTATTGTAGTTGTGGTTTTGGCAGCTATTGCTGCATTCTTTGGCAAGGGTGAGGATCCAATTTCTGTCACGACCGAAAAAGTCAAGGTTAGAAACATCACTGAAACGGTTGCCGCCAGCGGAAAAATCCAACCCGAGGTCGAAGTAAAAATCATCTCTCAGGTATCGGGACAAGTAACTGAGCTACCGGTAAAGGAAGGTTCTGAAGTTGAAAAAGGAGACCTATTGGTTAAAGTCGACCCCGAGCTTTATGTGGCTGCGCTCAATCGCGCAGACGCTGCACTGAACACTGCACGATCAAGTTTATCAAGCGCCAAAGCCCGGTTGTCACAAGCTAAAGCACAGCTGGAAGTTGCCGAATTGAATTTCAACAGAAACAAAAAGCTATTTGAACAGGGAGCCATTTCTCAGGCTGAATTTGACAACACCACTTCGAATTACAAGGTGGCCCAGTCAGAAGTAGAAGCAGCAGAAGAGAGCGTTCGTTCGGCTCAGTTTTCTATTGCCAGCGCCCAGGCTACGCGAAACGAACAGGCTGAAAACCTCCGCAGAACAACCATCTACGCCCCAAGAAAAGGTACCGTTACGGCACTTTCAATTGAGGAAGGTGACATCATCCTGGGAACGGGAATGATGCAGGGAACGGAAATTATGCGCGTATCAGACCTCACCTCTATGGAGGTAAATGTAGAAGTGAACGAAACAGATATTGTTAGAGTAGGACTTGGTGATACAGCTAGAGTTGAAGTAGACGCTTACCTCGACCATGAATTTGTTGGTGTCGTTACAGAAATTGCAAATACTGCCATGAACGCGACAGGCACCATGACCCTCGATCAGGTGACGAATTTTTCCGTGAAAATCCGAATCCTTGAATTTTCTTACGAAGGACTACGAAAACCTGATTCAGGTGACGATTTCACTCCGCTAAGGCCTGGCATGTCTGCTACAGTAGAGATCGAAACAGCCACAGCCAAAGAGGTTCTATCTATTCCGATCAAAGCTGTAACCACAAGAACAGACACCACTTCGATGAGTTTTCGCGAGAAGATTTCAGAAAAAAGCGAAGAAAAGAATGATGAAGAACCATTGACCGTGGTGTTTGTGAAAGATGGAGAAAAGGCACAGATCAAAGAAATTGAAACGGGCATTCAAGACGATGAGTTTATCGAAATAAAAGAAGGTTTGGGTGAGGGCACTCAAGTGATCACCGGCCCTTACGATGCCGTTTCCCGCAAACTTGAAAACGGCTCAAAAATCGATTCAAAATCTGAAAAGAGAAACCCCTAGAATGATTTTAGCTTTGGAAACTGCCACTAAAAACTGTTCAGTGGCGCTTGTAAATACCGATGGTGGCAATCTAACGCTTCGCGAGCACAGCAGCGAAAAGTACTCGCATGCGGAGAAACTCAATGGATTTATTCAGGAAGTGTTGGATGCTGCCGGTAAAACCTTTTCAGATTTAGATGCAATTGCAGTGAGCAAGGGACCGGGTTCCTACACAGGGTTGAGAATCGGTGTTTCCACTGCCAAAGGTCTTTGCTATGCTCTCAACATCCCTTTAATCTCCATCGGAACGCTTCCGGCTATGGCCCACGGAGCGATGTTGAAAGAGGAGAGTTTCGAAGCTTATGTGCCCATGATCGATGCCAGGAGAATGGAGGTCTTTACTCAATCCTACAGCAAGGATAAGCGTGAGATCGATAAGCTAAGAGCTCAGATCGTGGAAAGCGAAAGCTTTGATCATCTGATTGGTAAGAAAACACTCTTTTTTGGCGATGGTGCTGCCAAGTGTGAAGAGACTTTAGATAAAGAAGAATTTGTGTTTTTGAAGGAGTTCGAGCCTTCGGCAGCAGATGTGGCACAACTCGCAATAGAAAAGTTTAAGGCAAAAGATTTTGAAGATGTGGCTTACTTCGAACCATTTTACCTCAAGGACTTCATTGCTGGTCCACCCCCTAAGAAAGCAAAGGCCTAGTAGGACAATTAATTGATACCTTTGCACGTATGTAAGCCGGTATGAGAAAACTTTTGATCATAGTTCCATTTTTGTTGATGGCCATTGCATGTGGCAGAGACAGTAATATTCCAGTTAGGAATGTCGATATCGACATCAATGTCAACCTACCTTCATACCAAAACTTAAACGTCATCTCTGGCTGGGTTTACGTTACTGGCGGATCCCGTGGAATCATCATTTACCGAAGGAGCGAAACGGAATTTGTGGCTTACGAAAGGCACAGTCCCTATCAGCCAGAAGACAACTGCAGAGTTTCTGTAGCCGATGACGAAATCACCATAGAAGATGAGTGTTCCGATTCCAAATGGTCCATTCTCGATGGATCAATCATCAACGGCCCAACTTCACGACCACTGCTCCAATACACCACTAGCTGGAACGAGCCTTTCCTCAGAGTCTACAACTGATCGAGTTATACCGCAGATTTATCGCATAAAAAACCCGGATCTGCTTTGCAAACCCGGGTTCCGTATAAATTATGATGATCTATTAGCTAGATCTTAGTAGCGATAATCGTCAGACTTATAAGGTCCTGCGACATCCACTCCGATGTATTCTGCTTGATCTTTGCTCAACTCTTCGAGTTCAACACCAATTTTCTCAAGGTGAAGTTTCGCAACTTTTTCATCGAGATGCTTAGGCAAAGTGTACACTTTGTTTTCGTAGCGATCTCTGTGGTTCCAAAGTTCGATCTGCGCCAGAGTTTGGTTTGCAAAAGAGTTAGACATCACGAAAGATGGATGACCTGTTGCACATCCAAGATTCACAAGACGACCTTCAGCAAGCAAGATGACGTCTTTTCCATTGATTGTGTACTTGTCCACCTGTGGTTTGATTTCCACTTTAGAGCCACCATGATTGTTATCCAACCAGGCAACATCAATTTCGTTGTCGAAGTGTCCGATGTTACAAACAATTGCTTTGTCTTTCATCATTTCGAAATACTTGCCTGTGATGATATCTTTGTTACCTGTAGCAGTAACAACAATGTCAGCACGTGGCACAGCATTCTCCATCTTTTTCACTTCGAATCCGTCCATTGCAGCCTGAAGCGCGCAAATAGGATCAATCTCAGTAACAATTACTCGAGCTCCAGCTCCGCGAAGTGAAGCTGCAGAACCTTTCCCTACGTCACCGTATCCAGCAACAACAGCAACTTTACCTGCCATCATTACATCAGTAGCTCTTCTGATTGCGTCTACTAGAGATTCCTTGCAACCGTACTTATTATCGAATTTGGATTTGGTAACCGAATCATTCACATTGATGGCTGGCATAGTCAAAGTACCTTTGCGCTGGCGTTCGATCAATCTGTGAACTCCGGTTGTAGTCTCTTCAGAAAGCCCGTTGATCCCGTCTACCAATTCTGGATAGTTGTCGAGTACCATGTTAGTAAGGTCACCTCCATCATCCAAAATCATATTGAGCGACTCACCACCTTTAAATGCAAAAAGAGTTTGCTCGATACACCAATCAAATTCTTCATCATTCATTCCTTTCCATGCATACACAGGCACTCCTGTTGCTGCTATTGCCGCAGCTGCGTGGTCTTGAGTAGAAAAAATGTTGCAAGAAGACCAGGTTACATCAGCACCCAGATCTACAAGTGTTTCGATCAACACTGCTGTTTGAATGGTCATGTGAAGGCATCCTGCAATTCGGGCACCTTTAAGAGGTTTTTGTTTTCCGTATTCCTCTCTTAGTGCCATTAGCCCTGGCATTTCTGCCTCGGCAAGTTCAATTTCTCTTCTTCCGTATTCTGCAAGGTTGATGTCTTTCACCTTGTAAGGAAGCACTTTCTTATCTGTTGATGTCTTCATGAAATGTTTAATTTTTTTGTTGTTCGGTTTGAACCGAAAAGCATTGCAAAGATACTACTTGCCAATTATATAGGCAAAAGTCAACTGATTTACAATTTACTCTTACTTTTGTTTGCGAGGATTTTTAGATATGCCACTAACTCAAGAATTTCATACTCCATCTGGCGGTGCGCTTTACCTGTGGAAGGTATCAGAAAGCACAGATCAGCTCTTAAAGTCATTGGAAATGACACCTAAGGCCCAGGAAGAATGGGATAAAATTACTCACCCTAAACGCCAGAGAGAATGGCTGGTAGCACGACATCTTTTTCACGAACTACAGATTCATGAGCTGCTGCGCTATCGCGAATCCGGCAAACCCTATCTTCTGGACGGTCGCAAAGTGTCCATTTCCCACAGTCACGATCTGGTAGGTGCATTCATTCACAGCGATCGAGAAGTGGGGATTGATATCCAGTCTCCCGATGAAAAGCTAGTCAAAATCTCCAGTCGATTCTGCAATCAGCCGGAATTTGACTTTGTTTCAAACAGCCTCAATCCCATCGAGATGTTCACGGTTATCTGGAGCGCCAAAGAAGCTGTATTCAAAGTTTTTGGCGAGAATATTCATTTTGCAGCACAAATGCAGGTTAGACCGTTTCAGTTGAGCGATCCTAAAATCTACCTTGATTTCACAAGTAAGGACAAAACCATTCAGCATTTCAAACTTGCAATGATCAAGCTACGTGATTACTTTATTCTCATTGCAGAAGATTAGGGATCGGAGTAACCAATTTCTATAAGTGACTTCTTCGAAAGTGGAAAATTATTCAATAGAATAGTTGAATCTGGCATCTCCATTATTATTTCACTATCGCTTTCTCTTACGAGTACATTGTCAAGAATTAATGGGAATTTAGTACCGAAATTCGGTAATACCAGGCTGACAACACTTTTTGAATCACTCACTTCAAAGTCTTTTTCCACTACTGACCAATCACCCCAGACGAAAGGAGTATCTGCCAAACCGCCTAAATCCCCCCAACCATTCAAATCACCTTCAGGGGTTTGCTCTTCCATTAAAAAGAAATCTTTCTTTTCCTGAAAAGCGTTGTAAACCCAGAAACTTACCGTATAACTAACGTTTTCTCTAAAGGTGCCGGGCTGGAAATCTACGATCTTAAGATATCTCTCCGTTTCCCCCTTAAATGCTCCACCAGGTTGCAAACAAAAAGTTGGACATTGCTTTGAAGAATAAGCTTCCCAGAAAATTATATCCTCTTCATTGTCATCAACAGTCTCAGCGCTTAAAACTTGGGAATCTTTAAGACCCAACTCTATGGTGTTGTTGGCTTCAAACAAACTTGCGGGTGAAATTGACCTGAATTCAAAGTCTGTGTTTTCAGCTATGGGTTCGCTGACCGAAAGAAGCCATTTACTGTAGTTTCTTGCCCCAGCATTCTTGGCCACGAGCAACAAAATATCTCTATCATCAAACAAGAAGCGCTGGTCCCTTTTCTTATAAATTGGATTAATCAAAAGCTGCATCCTATCCTTTACGAGGCTAATGGAAGTTCTACTCATTACAGATGACATAAGAGGCAAACCACTCCAATTTGACAGAGCTACCGATGGAGGAAGGGCATCTTCTTTTATATGAATATGCATATACTCCCCTCCTACAATGTAAAACGGCAAAGGAAGAATAGACTGGTATGCTGCAGGCTCAATTTCACGATATAAGCTGAGCAGGTTGGCCATCTCCTCGTTTTCCTCAGCCGAGGTTAAATCTGAATTGAGATAGTTTTTCACATTAGTCCGGTTTCCGGAGACAAAGTCCTGATAAGTCCCCCAATCCAATACAAAGACGAAGGTCACTGTTGCAGCGATAGCTATCCGCGTCTGATAACTACGGCACTTCTCTAACCAAAAATTCAAACAATAGAATACGAAGATTAAGCAAGGGAAGTAAAATGTCCAAGCGAATCTACCCAGTCCACGAATTTGCCTGAATGGACCCAGTAGAAAACTCATTTTTTCACCCAAGATGCTGTGAAACGCACCAAATGACAAAAGCAAAAGAATAAACCCGGAGAGTAGGGAGACACCAAGAAACAAGGGGATACGAGGCCTCCATCTCGACATGGACGAAACCCCTATCGCAGACAAAAAGAAGATGACGATATACAATAACAGAACTAGGACCGATATGAATCCGATATAGCTCAAACCTTCCCATGGGCGTCCGGATATATCAAATACTTCAGAGGCCAGACTTTTTAGCGGACCAAAGCTTGGCAATAGAACCGATCTAACACCGGACAGATAGTGCATAATACCACCTGGATTTTGGGGCCGATCGGTAATTACATCAAACACAAATAAGTAACCAGCGAAAATGATCATTGCCAGCAAAACGCTTATCAGTGAACTAACCAGACGCTGCTTCAGAGCCCCTTTTTTCCTGTGAAACAAGAAATAGAAGATGGTTGCCATCAGAAAGAAGCTCATGGAGAGCACACCTAAATAAACATGTGTGAAGATCAGAAACAAGAAGTACGCGACACTAAAAACTACCAGCCAGAGGGATTTACCCTTGTCCTCCAAAAACCTCATCATTAAATAAATAGTTAGCGGCAGAGCGAATAGAATAGCCAGTGAGAAGTGACCGCTGATTCGGAGCCATTGGGGGGCCAGAAAAGTAATCGATATCGCGCCTATCACGGCAAGCCACTCTACCACCTTCAATCGACCGAGAACTAACCAAATACAAATCACGCATGGGAACACCGACAGCAAGGTGAATAAATTGAGCCAGGCCACTTCGTTTCCT
>Ga0136604_1001269_pt1 | contig 11403 bp, 8 predicted proteins | sample AntRauFillE10628_FD_104928 | JGI IMG/M metagenome (GOLD analysis project Ga0136604, IMG submission 104928) | Saline lake microbial communities from Rauer Islands, Antarctica - Metagenome Filla E10 #628 | ecosystem: Environmental > Aquatic > Non-marine Saline and Alkaline > Saline | place... | reverse complement strand
GCAGTGCGCGTCGAGGTCGCAAGCGAGCGCGGGACGGTCCGTGAACGCAACGAGGACGCCGTCCTCGTCGATGCCGGCCTCGGCCTGTTCGTCGTCGCCGACGGGGTCGGAGGCGGCCCCGCGGGGGACGTCGCCAGCCAGACCGCCGTCGAGGCGGTCCACGCGTGCCTGTCCGGTGGTTGTGACGGCTTCGGCGACGTGGCGCAGGCACTGCTCGTCGCGCATCGCGCGCTGCGGCGTCGCGCCAGCGTGGAGCCTCGCCTCGCCGGCATGGCGACGACTGCGGTGGTCGCCTGGGTGGACGTGCGCGCCGGGACGCTGACGGTCGGGCACGTCGGCGACTCGCGCGCCTACCTGCGCACCGACGCCGGGCTGCGGCGGCTGACCGACGACCACGGGGTCGGCTCGATGCTCACCCAGGCGCTCGGCCAGGCACACCCGCCCCGCCCGGAGGTCGTCGAGGTGCCCCTGCGCGACGCCGAGCTGCTGCTGCTGTGCACCGACGGCATCACCGACGTCCTGGACGACGAGACGCTGGAACGTCACGTGGTCGGTGCCGACCTCGGACGGGTGCGCGACCGCCTCGTCGACGCGGCCTACACCCACGGCTCGCGGGACAACATCACGCTCGTGGCGGTCGACCTCGTCGCAGCGACGGCCGAAGCGGGCAAGCGCAGGAGCTGACCGGGTCGCGCCGAGGCTCTCCGCCCGAGCACCGCCGTCGTGGCTCAGTCGTGGCCGTGCGCGCCGGCGCGACCCGCCTCGTCCACGCCAGCACGCACCGCCACCCGGGCGGCGAGCAGGGTCGTGACCGGCACGGCCGCGATGATCCCGAGGCTGCCGACGAGCGTCTTGACCAGCTCCTCGGCGACGAGCTCGCTGGTCAGGACCTCCGAGACCGGCAGTCCCGACGTGGTGAACACCAGCAGCAGGGCCAGGGAGGCACCGGCGTACGCGAAGACCAGCGTGTTGACGGTCGAGGCGATGTGGTCGCGACCGACGACCATCGCGCGACCGAACAGCTCCCGCCAGTCGGCCTCCGGGACTGCACTGCGCAGCGCGAACACCGTGGAGGCCTGCGTGACGGTGACGTCGTCGAGCACACCGAGCGCGGCGATCACGAGCCCGGCGAGCACCAGCCCGCGCAGGTCCAGGCCCTCGACGGTGAACCGCGCGATCGTGGCCTCCTCGGAGGAGAACCCGGTCAGCGCCGCCGTGTCGACGAACAGGGCGCCCAGGGCGATCGTCAGGACCAGCGCGACGGCCGTGCCGAGCACCGCGCTGGTGGTCATCACGTCCACCCCGTGGGCCAGGTACAGCGAGATCACCAGCACCAGCGCGCTGCCGACCAGCGCGACCAGGAACGGTGGGCGTCCCGCCAGGATCGCGGGGACCACGAAGCGCAGCACGACCGCGAGCGACAGGGCGAGTCCGAGCAGGGCACGCAGCCCCTGCCAGCGACCGACGGCGAGCAGCGCGAGGACGAACACCCCGAGCAGCACCAGCAGGGCCGGTCCGCGCACGAGGTCGACGATGAACCAGACCGGCTCGTCCTCACCGACGTCGGACGCCGACAGACGCACGCGGTCGCCGGGGTCCAGCGGCGGGTAGCCGTCGAGCCCCGTGTCGACCTGCACGACCGACCCCTGCGCCGCGCCGTCGTCGAGGCGTACCTGGATCACCGCGGCCAGGCCGGTCCCGCCCTCGAACGGGTCGGGCTCGCCCTGGTAGGTCTCGACGTCCAGGATCGTCCCACTGACCAGCTCCTGCTGGCTGCCGGGGTCCGACTCCGGCAGCTCGTCGGCCGACGGCCACAGCGCGATGGCACCGACGACAGCCGCGGCGAGGATCGCCGCGACCACGGTCAGGAGTCGCCGGTGGAGCTGGTCCACGCCGTTCAGGCGGCGCGCTCGAGCACCCCGAGGAGCCCGGAGAGGTTGTGTGCGCGGCTGGGGTGGCGCAGCTTGGCCAGTGCCCGGTTCTGCATCTGGCGGATGCGCTCACGGGTCAGCCCGAAGTGCTCGCCGATCTGCTCCAGCGTCTGCGGCTCCTCACCACCGAGGCCGAAGCGCAGGATCAGGATCACGCGCTCACGCTCGTCCAGGGCGTCCAGCGCCGCCTCGATCTGGGAGACCGCGTCGGCGGACTGGGCCGAGTCGGCCGGGTCGGTCGAGTCGGCGTCGGCGATGAGGTCACCCATCGTGGCGTCGCCGTCCTCACCGATCGGGCGGTCGAGGCTGACCAGGTCCTGCATCGCCTCGCGCACCTCACGGATGCGCTCGGGGGTCAGGCCGACCTCCTCGGCGATCTCCTCGTCGGTGGGGTCCCCCGCCTTGCGCTGGCGCAGGCGCAGCTCCGACTGGCGGATCTTGCCGTACAGCTCCCAGACGTGGGCGGGCACGCGGATGGTGCGGGCCTTGGAGGCCACCCCACGCTGCAGCGCCTGACGGATCCACCAGACCGCGTACGTCGAGAACTTGTAGCCCTTGGTGTGGTCGAACTTCTCCACTGCACGCAGCAGCCCGAGGTTGCCCTCCTGGATCAGCTCGATGAAGTCCAGGTCGCGGCCCGAGAACTTGCGCGCCTGCGGCACCACCAGGCGCAGGTTGGCCTGGACCATGCGCTCCTTGGACCGTGCGCCGTCGACCGAGACCCGGCGCAGCGTCGCCTTCTGCTTCGGCTTGAGCTTGCGGTCGGAGTCGCCGAGCAGCTTGTCGGCCTCGAGCCCGGCCTGGTAGCGCTTGGCCAGGTCCGCCTCGTCCTCCTTGGTCAGCAGCTGGTGCTTGCCGGCGTCGTTGAGGTACTGGCGGACCAGGTCGGTGGTCAGCGCGGCGTTGGGGTCCGCGAGCGCGACGTCCTCGGGCGCGTCGTCCGAGACGTCGTCGATGACCTGCAGACCCTGCTTGCGGGCCTCCTCCACGGCGTCCTCGACCCACGTGTCCTCCTGGACCTTGGGGTCGTGGAGCACCTGGATCTCGGACACGAGCACGAAGCCGCGTTCCGAGGAGCGGTCGAACAGCTCCTCGACGGCGACCTCGGCACTCTGCAGGTCAGCGGTCTTCACGTGGTGGTCCTCCTGGTGGCGGGAGCCTGCCTCACCGACGACAACGAACGAGCGGACGCGAAGGTTGCACGCGCGCGGTCGAGGAGCGGGGACGGGGCGTCCGGGGTGACAGCATGCCACCCCGGCTGGGTGCATCGACGGCGAGCGACCGGCCCAGCAGCGCTGCGGGCGGGGACGTCCGGTCGGCGACGGTGGCGGTTCGGACGCGCGCGCGAGGCGCGCAGTGCTGGCCGCACACCTCACCGTGCCCCAGCGGCCCGGGGGTGTCAACCACCGCGACCCGGTGGGTCGGCCACCCTTCTGGCCTGCACGCCCCCCGCACACGCCGGCCGGAATCGCCGCCGGGTCGAGGCACGTCGGCACCTGCGGCCTGCAATAGCCTCCACGACCGTGCGGACCGAGCCCGTCGCGGTCCGGCCACCCCCGCCCACCGCACCGGAGCCGCCGTGCCGCTCGCGTCGATCCCCTCGCCCCCGACCAACGTGCTGCAGCTCGGGCCGCTGGAGCTGCACTACTACGGGCTGGTCATCGCGATCGGCGTCGCGCTGGCGTTCTCGATCACCCGGCGCCGCTGGGAGGACCGGGGTGGCGACGGCGAGTTCCTCGAGCGCGTGATGGTCTGGGCCGTCGGGCTCGGGTTCCTCGGCGCGCGCACGGGCTACGTCATCACCAACACCGACCGGTTCTTCGGCGCCGACGCGCCGCTCGACCCGTGGCAGGTCATCGCGATCTGGGAGGGCGGCCTGGCGCTGTACGGCGGGCTGATCGGCGGGACGCTGACCGCCTGGTGGTTCCTGCGCGGGCACCGACCCGGCCTGCTGTCCTTCCTCGACAGCGCCGCCGTGGCGGTCCCCGTCGCACAGATGCTCGGTCGCCTCGGCAACTGGTTCAACCAGGAGCTGTTCGGCACCCCGACCGACCTGCCGTGGGGCCTGGAGATCGACCCGGGCCGCCGCCCCGCCGAGTTCGCCGACAGCGCGACGTTCCACCCGACGTTCCTGTACGAGATCGTCTGGAACCTGCTGGTCGTCGGGGTCCTGCTCCGGCTCGACCGCCGTGGCACGTTCCGGCGCCGCGGATCGCTGGGCCTGTTGTACTTCGCGCTCTACGCCGTCGGGCGCTTCCTGACCGAGCTGCTGCGCACCGACACCGACTTCCGCATCATCGGGCTGTCGCGCAACGCGCTGATCTCGATCGCGATCATGGTCGTCGCCGGCGTCGTGCTCGCCCGCCGCGAGTCGGAGCCCGACGCGCAGGACCCGGCCTGGCTCGAGGCCCCCCGCTCCCCCGGATCCGACGACGAGGACGAGGACGAGGACGGCAACGCCGCACCGGACGCCGCGGGCGACAACGACCCCGTCGCAGCCGGGGTCGGCCCGGAGCCCGACGTCGGCGCGGAGCCCGACGAGGCGACGCCCTCGCCGGACGCCGACGACCCCGGCACCGAGGGGGCACCGGGGTCGAGGACGTGACCTGCGCGTGAGCTGTGGGCCTCAGCGGCCCAGCTTGTTGCGCTTCTGGCGGCGGGCCTCGCCCTGCACCGACTGCGAGCCGTGCATGAACTTGCGCAGGCGGCGGTCGAAGTCCTTGTCGATCTTGGACCGGACCGGGCGGTCGAGCTCGGCCATGTCCTCCCAGGCCGGGTCGGCCTGCTTGATCGAGAGACCGACCTTGCCGTCGTCGCCGATGGTGAGGACCTTGACGCGCACGTCGTCGCCCTCGCCGATCTCGGCGTAGATGTTGTCGACGAAGCCGGGAGCGACCTCGGAGACGTGCACCAGGCCGGTGACCACACCGGTGCCGGTGGGCACGTCGACGAACGCACCGAAGTCCACCAGCTTGGCGACCGTGCCGGCCACGATGATCCCGGGCCGCAGCGCCTCGGGGACCTCGAGCGCCTCGGGCTCCGCGCCGTCGTCGTCCTGCTCGTCGCTCGCGTCGAGCTCGTCCTGCTCGGTCTCGGTCTCGGTCTCGAGCTCGTCCTGCTCGGTCTCGACCTCGTCGAGAAGTTCCTCGTTCACGTCACTCAATGGGGGCCTGCTCCGTGGGCGGTGCCGTGGCGCCCTGTGGGCGCCGTGGACCGGCAACGGTACCCCCTCCCCCGTCCATCGTCGGCCCCGGCACAGCGCTGTGGTGGACGTCGCCGCCCACCGCACGGCACGGGCCGGGGCGTCGGGCGGGCCGGGGCCGGATCAGCCCTCGTCGCGCGTCGGATAGGCGATGCGCGGGTGGTAGATGCCCGTCAGGGCCTCGATGATCGACGCCCGCACGGTGCGCAGCTCCACGAAGGTCAGGTCGCAGTCGTCGAACTGGCCGTCCTCGAGACGCTCGCCCAGCAGGCGGTCGACGGTCTGCTCGATCAGGTCCGAGGGCAGCGTGCCGCGGTCCATCGCCATCGCACGGGTCGTGGCCTCGCAGCAGTCCGACAGCAGCAGCACGGCAGCCTCCTTGGACCGCGGCCGGTGGCCCTTGTAGCGGAAGTGATCCTCGTCGACGGCCGTCTCGTCGCCGTCCGCGGCCTTGACCGCCTGGTTGTAGAAGTACGACACGACCATGGTCCCGTGGTGCGAGCCGATGCAGTCCACCACCTCCGGCGGCAGGCGGTGCTCGGTGGCCATCTCCACGCCGTCCTTGACGTGGTTCTGGATGATCACCGCAGAGACACGCGGCTCGAGCTCGTCGTGCGGGTTGGCGATGCCGCGCTGGTTCTCGATGAAGAAGTGGGGCTGTCGGACCTTGCCGATGTCGTGGTAGAGCGCGGAGACCTGGCCGAGCAGCTCGTTCGCGCCGATCTCCCGGCACGCCCGCTCGGTGAGGCTCGCGACCATCACTGAGTGGTTGTACGAGCCGAGCGCCTTGGCCTCGAGCTCACGCAGCAGCGGGTGGTTGCGGTCGGCGAGCTCAAGCAGCGATGTGACCGTGGCGAGCCGGAACAGGTTCTCGTACGCCGGCAGCAGGCTCTGCACCAACCCGAACCCGGCGAGCCCACCAATGGCCGACGCCAGTGCCACCTGCAGCACGGCGTCGCGCGGACCGAACACCACGGCCGCGACGACCGCGAGCAGCGGGCTCAGGGCGGCCATGCGCATCGTGGCGCGACGCAGCGCGACCCGGGTCGCGATGCCCTCGGCCAGCGGCGCGGCCAGGACCGTCGCCGCGACCATGAAGACCGCCAGGCCCGGAAGCTGGGGGGTGACCAGCACCGCCATCACCGTCAGCGGCAGCGCCAGCGCGAGCCCCGCGACAGGGCCGGCAAGCACCGCAGCGAGCAGGGCGAGCCCGCCCACCGGCACGGAGAACCACCACCCGATACCGAAGCCCTCGCTCCCGCCGTACCCGTCGGCCAGGACCTTCGCGAGCACCACCAGCACCGCGCCGATGGCGACCAGGCTCGACAGGACCAGCAGCCTCGGAGCGTCCTCCCACGTCCCGGGGCGCATGCGGCGCAGGTAGGCGACCATCACCCCGACCGTCGCGAGCATCACCAGCAGCGCCCGCAGCAGCGCCACGCCCGGTCGCGAGCCGACCTGCCCGAGGTCGTCGATCGCCTCGAACTCGACGTCGCTCACGCGGTCCCCCGCGCTGACCACGATCGCACCCTCGGCGAAGGTCTGGGTGACCTCCTCCACGGCGTCCGCAGCCTGCTGGCGCTGCTCCTCCGTGGCCTGGTTGTCGACCACCCAGGTCGGCTGGGCGACGGCCCGCAGCAGGGGCTCGACGATGGTCTCGTCGACCTCGTCCGGCCACTGGCGCAGGCCGATCAGCAGCGGCAGCTCGCGGTTCAGGGTCTCCTCGAGCTCGTCCTGGAGGATCTGGCGCTGCGCGAGCGCCTGCATCACGTCGACCGCCTCGGCCTCGACGTCGTCGAGCTGCGCGTCGGACAGGCCGACGAGGTCCGCCACGCCGGCGTCGTCGAGCGCCGGGATGGTCCGCGAGAGCTGCTCGGCCTGCTGGGCGGGGGACGGCACGACCTCGACCTCGTCGGGCTCGCCCGGCTCGTCGGCGTCCGGGTTGTCCTGGAGGACCGGCTCCCGGGCGGCCCTGGCCGCGGCGAAGACCTCGCCGACGGCCGCGACCATCCCCGACGAGGCGTCGAGGTCCGGCACCTCGACCGCGGGAACGAGGTTGAATGCCCGCTGTCGCGCCTCCGCCGTTGCGGCGTCATCGGCGACCTCGACCTGCCGGTCGGCGACGATCGTGCGCGGCGACGGCTCGTCGACGACGACGGCCGTGTCCTCGCTGAGGGCACCGAGCGCGATCACCCCGGGCACCGCGAGCAGGAGCAGGGCCAGCGACAGGAGGCGGAGCGCGAGGTCTCGCGTCTCGTGCTTCACGCGGCTCCCGACGGGTGGGTGTGGTGCAGGTCGAACGACAGTCTTGCCGATCCGGCCCCGTCCCGCGACCCGGGGACCCCGGACCGGGGCGAGCCGGCCAGACTTCGGGGCCCCGGCAACGCGTCGGAGCCCCGACCGCGCGGCCGGTAGCGTCCCGCAGGTCCGACGCACAGGAGGCGGTGTGGGCGAGCAGGTCGCCGAGCCCACCCCGTGGACCGTGCTGGACCGTCACGCGTGGGCCCCGCTGCGCGCGTCGACCCCGCTGACGCTCGACGAACGCGAGCTCGCGGCCCTGCGCGGCACCGGCGACGAGGTGGACCTCGACGAGGTCGCCACGATCTACCTGCCACTGTCGCGCCTGCTCAACCTCTACGTCGCGGGCGTGCAGGACCTGCACCGCGCGACCGCGACGTTCCTCGGCGAACGCACAGCCAAGGTGCCGTTCGTCCTCGGCATCGCCGGATCGGTCGCGGTGGGCAAGTCGACGACCGCGCGGCTGCTGCGCGAGTTGCTGGCCCGCTGGCCCGACCACCCCGAGGTCGCGCTGGTCACCACCGACGGGTTCCTGCTGCCCAACGCCGAGCTCGAGCGGCGTGGGCTGCTGCAGCGCAAGGGCTTCCCGGAGTCCTACGACACCGCCTCGCTGGTGCGCTTCGTCGCCGACGTCAAGGCGGGGGCACCGCGGGTGACAGCCCCGCGCTACTCGCACCTGACCTACGACATCGTCGCCGACGACCGGGTCGTGGTCGAGCAGCCGGACGTGCTGATCGTCGAGGGCCTCAACGTGCTGCAGTCCGGTTCGCACCGCGGCCGCGGGGTGTTCGTCAGCGACTTCTTCGACTTCTCGATCTACGTCGACGCCGACCCTGCGCACATCCGCTCGTGGTACGTCGAGCGCTTCCTGCAGCTGCGCGACACCGCGTTCCGCGACGAGCGCAGCTACTTCCGCCGCTACCGCGACCTCGACGAGGCCGCTGCCCGCAAGGAGGCGCTGCGGATCTGGCGCCAGATCAACGAGCTGAACCTGGTCCACAACATCGCCCCGACGCGCTCGCGGGCCGATCTGGTGCTGCGCAAGGGCGCGAACCACCGGGTCGAGGAGGTCCACCTGCGCAAGCTGTGACCGTGACCGAGCGCCGAGGACAGTCCGCACGCCCCGGCCGGTCCGGGGGACGCGATCGACGCACCCGCTGGGCGAACGCCCGACCCCCGCCGGCCGGGTCAGGCCCAGGTGGCCAGCAGGGTCCGCACGGCGGTGACGAACGCCAGCGGCTGGTCGAGGATCAGGTGGTGGTGCGCGCCGGGGATCTCGATGAACGGCGCCGGCCGCCCGAGGCGCTGCGCCATCCAGTCGGTCACGTCGCGGTCGACGATCGAGGACAACGCCCCGTGCAGCACGGCGATCGGGCCGCGCGCCTGCTCCAGGTGGTCTCCGAACACCGGGTCGCGCGTGTCGAAGCGGCCGAACACCGCAGGGTCGAACTTCCAGGTCCAGCCATCGTCAGCCTCGCGCACCGAGTTGTGCGCGACGTGCTCGAGCAACCAGCGCTCCTCGCACGGCTGGGGCGGCACGAGCACGAAGTGGCCGACCGCCGCCTCCCGCGAGGGGTAGGTCTTCGGCGCCGCGAACATCCGACCACGCCGCGCCTCGACGCGCTCGGGGTCGGGGCGGCGCACCGGCGAGTCGACGACGACGGTGCCCGTGAGCCTGTCCCCGATCGTCGCGGCCACCAGGATCGAGACGAAGCCGCCCATGGAGTGGCCCACCACGGCCGGTCGCCGCAGCTCGTGTGCCTCGACGACCTCCGCGACCTCGCGGGCCCAGGTCGTCGGCGGGTAGGCCTCCCGGCGACCGCTGTCGCCGTGGCCGGACAGGTCCAGCGCCACCACGCGCCGGTCCGCGGCGAACAGTGGCGCGACGTGGTCCCACCAGCGCGCATGCGCGGCACCGCCGTGGACCAGCACCAGGCCGGGGTCACCGGGGTCACCCCAGGCGCGCGTGGCGATGGCGCAGCCCTCGACCTCGACCGTGCGCTGCTCGGCCTGTGCAGCGAGCGCACCCTCGGCCCACGGCGGGACGTCGGCGCGGGCCGTGGGGGCGCTCACGCGGGCGGTCCTGCTGCCCCCAGCCATGCTCACGCCTCCTGCGGGAGCACGATCGCCTTGACGCACTCGCGCCGGTCCATCGACTCGTACGCCGCGGGCAGGTCCTCGAGTGCGAAGCGGTCGCTCGCGATCGCGCTGACGTCGAGCTCGCCGGACGCGACGAGCGGGCCGACCTGCTCGACGTAGGCGGACGTCGGCGCGACGCCGGCACGCAGCGCGGCGTTCTTGGAGAACAGTCGTCCCAGCCAGCGCGCGTCCTCCACGCCGTGTGGCACGCCGACGGAGCCGACCGAGCCACCGGGGCTGACCACGGCAGTCGCGTCGACCAGCGCGGAGGTCGTCCCGACGCACTCCAGCACCGAGGCGGCGCCGCCGTCGGTGATGTCGAGCACGGCCTTGTGCAGGTCCTTGCCGCGCAGGTCGATGGTGTGGGTCGCGCCGAGCCCGGTGGCGTGCTCGAGCCGGTCGGCGTGGTGACCGACGGCGACGATCGTCGTCGCGCCGAGCAGCTTCGCCCCGACGACGCCGGACAGTCCGACCGCCCCGTCCCCGATCACGACGGCCGTGTCCGCGACGGCGCCGCCGAGACCCGGCTGACCGACGCCGGCGAGCTTCGCCGCGTGGTAGCCGGTCAGGAGCACGTCGGTCAGCAGGTGCACCTGGTCGTAGAGTTCCTCCGGTGTGCCGTCGGGCACCTTCCACAGCGACCCGTCGGCGAGCGGGACGGTGACGCGCTGCGCCTGGCCACCCTCGTTGTCCGCGCCGCCCGGGAACATCGAGCGCCGGCAGGAGGTCTGCAGGTCCGCCCGGCAGCGGTCGCAGTCGCCGCACGACCACGCGAACGCGGAGACCACCAGGTCGCCCGGTGCGACCGAGGTGACCTCGTCCCCGACGGACTCGACGATGCCGGTCATCTCGTGGCCGGTACGCCAGCCGGCCTTCCAGCCGCCCTTGCCGCGGTACGGCCACAGGTCGGAGCCACAGACCGAGGAGCGCACGATGCGCAGGACCGCGCCCTCGGGCGGCGGCGCGCCCGGGTCGGGGACCTCCTCCACACGCACGTCACCCTCGCCGTGGAACACCCCTGCCAGCATCGTCACTCCCGTGGTCGGTCACGACGACCGACCCTAGGCGCTCCCCCGTGCCGGCCGGACACCGACGGGCGACCCGCCGCCTGCGCGGACAGTGCGCGGGACGGGTGTCCAGGCGCTGCGCGGGACAGGTGTCGAGGCGCTGCGCGGGGCGGCTGTCGGGACGGCCCGCGTCAGGCGATCTCGATGACCCGGAACAGCTCGGCGTGGGCACCGTCGTCGAGCCCGACGGCGGTGGCGCTGCTGGCGGTCCACTCGCGCACGCGTTCGCGCATCGCAGCCGGATCGCTGATCTGCGACGCGTGCGCCTCGATGGCAGCGAACTTCACGTCGATCACGTCGGTGATCTCGACGTGGTGGTCGAAGTCCTCGGCGCCCTGGAGCCAGACCTCGCGCACGATGTGCGGCTCGAGCTCCTCGCGTTCGAGCAGGTCCGGGAACGCGAACGGGTTGCGGGCGAAGGGGTAGACCGCGTCGAGCGTGGCGGCGCCGACGGCGCGGTGGTCGGGGTGCGACACCCCGATGCGGCGGTAGTTGCGCTCGGGGCTGAACGTGATGACGAGGTCTGGCTTCTGCTGGCGGATGACGCGGCTGATGTCGCGCGCGAGCTCGAGGTCGTTGACGACCTCGCCGTCGACGCGCCCGAGGAAGGTCACGTCCTCGACGCCGGCCACCCTCGCGGCCGCGGTCTGCTCGGCCCGGCGGATCGACGGGATGTCCACGCGCCGCACCTCGCGGTCGAAGCCTCCGGCCTGGCCATCAGTGACGATGCAGTAGGCCACGTGCACCCCTCGCGCCGTCAGCGTCG
>Ga0136604_1001268_pt1 | contig 11405 bp, 10 predicted proteins | sample AntRauFillE10628_FD_104928 | JGI IMG/M metagenome (GOLD analysis project Ga0136604, IMG submission 104928) | Saline lake microbial communities from Rauer Islands, Antarctica - Metagenome Filla E10 #628 | ecosystem: Environmental > Aquatic > Non-marine Saline and Alkaline > Saline | place... | reverse complement strand
TTGAATGTTTGAAAGTTTAAATGTTTAAAAGATTGAATGTTTCAAAGATTGAATGTTTGAAAGTTTAAATGTTTGAAAGTTTAAATGTTTTGTAGACGTCCTTCCAGAAGGGCTCTAGGTGCCAAGCTTCTTTACTCGTACTCGATAGGGGAGGGGATGAAATATTTCCCTGATAGCTTTAGGTGTGAACGGATTTTGTCAGGCTTTTCAAAAAAAGAACAAGGCAGTACGGAAAGCAGGGGAGTAGTTGTGGTAGCTCAGACCTGCAAGCTAAAGAGGTCTTGTATTTTCAAACCTTTTAGCTCTAAAACTCTAAAGCTCTTGCGCGTGAGCTAGTTAGTGGGCTCGAAACAGCAGAAATACTTGGAGCATCAACTTCGACCCCAAGAACATGGGAAAGGGAAGGAAAGCTCATTACTGATGAAAGAACAAGGGGTAATCAAAGGAGATAGATCGAGGTTTACTTACTGGACCAGTCAATCAGTTGAGTCGATTATCATGTCTTTGGGATAGTTATGAAGTATGGCCAAAAAATCACTACTGATACCACCTCATAATATGATCTCCTGAACCTCTATTATTTTGTTTTATTTTTATCTCTTGGATGTTTCAAAATCATCAAAATAGTGCTATGATTACAGCAACTTATGTGCTCAAATGCCTTTTCTAAATTAGTCTGTGTTTTTTTAGGACGCAAAAACTATTAGGATAGCGGTGTTTCCTAATAGCGAAAGCTTGGCCTTAGAATCTAAATTGGTTATACTTTCGGTATGAATAAAGAAGAGCTGAAAGCACATACATTCTCGATATCAAAAAGACAGCTTGATATCATTAACTTCTACAACGAGAAAAACAAGTCCGTGGCACTCAGAGAAATGGTGGATGAATTTGAGGTGTACAGATCAATAGTGCATAGACAGACCAGAAGACTCAAGAAAATGGTGGCCGTTGCTTATGATGAAACAATCTCTTTTTACCAACTAAAAGAGAAAGATTCTAAAAGGGCCAGAGCTTGTCTTGATAAGATTAATGATTTTGATATCTATGTTTCCGTTCTTGGATTTGAGTACAATGACCTAAAGATAGTTTTTGGAGGGGAGAATGACTTGGTATTCAGGATCAACTTTATAACTAATGCAAGGGGAGACTTGCAATCCAGAGTCAAGAACCAAAGACACTAAAACTCTTAAACTTTCAAACTCTTAAACTTTGAAGCTTCGTATATTCCTGGCCACTGTGGTTTATCCGATAATCACAAGGACGCCACAACAAAAGAGGTTTGATATCCGCTTTGGTCACTCTTCGCTATTGAGGTACTTGATCTTAAGAGAAGGGGAGTTCTCTATAGAGAGTCTTCTTTTATTGTATATCTCGGTGGTCTGGACGGATGAGTGACCAACATCCTGTGATACGTGAAGCATATCGGCCCCGCCCTCAAGAGCAGCGCTTATATAGCTTGCCCTGGCAGAGTGAGCAGAAATACGCTTAGATATTCCGGCCCTCTTACATGCTTTAGAGATAATATACCTAACGCTCGTGGTGCTCATTTTCTTGTTATTATCTCCAATTGGGTTCTTGGATGGCTGGAATAGATACTGATCCCCAGTGATAACTCTATCTATCGATGCCATGTGGTCTAAGTAATCATCAATAACAACAACGCATTGTGGGGGAATAAGCTTTGTTAAAAACTTGCCACCTTTTGCCAAAATACTAAGGGATGCCCCTTCTTTTATCTTTTTATAATCAGACCTCTTTATGCCTATAAGCTCAGATCTTCTGATTCCTGTGGCAAAGAACATGACCAGTATTGCTCTGTGGAGATGGTAAGAACCTGAAGCCTTATCCAAGCCTTTGGTAAGGATGAGGCCAACTTCTTCATCCGATAAGCCCTCTGTCTCTCTTTTTACAGATTGCCTAGGCCTTCTTATATTTGTGCAAGGATTGGATTCCATGAGCCCTTTTTCGACTAGAAATGACAAGAAACTAGACACAGACGATAGCTTCCTATTAACCGTCTTGGGGGCGCAGTCCTTTAGTAGGTACTCTTTGTACTGAATGACATGGAATCTCTTGATATCGGTAGGGGAGTTGATCGAGAAGCTTCTGGCTGCAAAATCCAGGATTCCAGAGATATCTCTTCTATAGGCCTGCTTGGTGTGCTCGCTATTGAAGTTATCAAAAAACTCAGACAATAGCATTCTGGATGCTGAAATCTCTTCTATATCAAAATCATTTCTCAAAACCTCGGCCATAGTCAACATTTTACTACATTTTTGTGACAAGTCATAAGACAATATGCTTGATCAAAAAAATCAGGAATTCTTTATTGAACTGTTGTATAATAGTGGTTATGTGTGATCTGTGCAAATACAAAAAACGTGACAGTGGCTTCTCTTGTGGGGGGATTTCCCCAAAGAGCGATACTTTCAATGTAATATTGAGAAATATTTTCGTTAATCATTATATCGTAATAGGTCTTTGTTATATCCATGACATAGAATTATTCAGGATAGGCGAGAAAAGATTCTTGAAGAAATATGCCCACTTCGCAGTTCATACCGCAAGAGGTGAGTGCGGCTCCAAAGTAAAAAAAAGATAAGTTGACTCATGTCTAAATACTATACAATCAACTAGCTATGTCTATCTTTACATAATTGTATTCCCTGGGGCTTGATCCAGTAGAGATAAAAAAGCAGCCTTTGAATCGCTCACAATTCGCTCAGGTAATCCCTGTATCTATTTAGGCAGCTTATTTCGCCATGGATGGACTCTGGCATATAGGGTGGGTGATGGGCTAATAATATCGAGGGTTCTTTCTTTGTCGTTTTCTTGATACCTCTGAGTTGATTGAGAAAACGTAGCTTCAATTGTCTTTGGAAGTTTTGACCCCTTCCAGGTATCGGAAGAACTGATCTATAGGTATCACAATCTTCTCGCATATATGATTGGTACGTATCAAGGCCAAAAATCTCATGCCCATTTATCGAAATCGGCTCTTCGCTGACAACATGGATATCATGAGCCTCACATATATTATCTCGGTACCGCATAAGACCTCTTATAGTCATATCACAGTCTCTCTTGGAGGCGCTAGGACGGTAGTTGTAGTAGTCGTGATTCCCCATGACCATTCCCACTAATTGGGTCGGAAAAACGCTTCTGACAAGCTTAAAGTTAAATAATTATCCTCATTTGATTATTGATATCGACTCCAAACAAAAATTAACAATGATGAATAATATGTTTGGTATTCTTTCTGACACATTAAAGAGTGAACAAAAGGGGGTCACGAACAAAATTATTAATTTCACGTACTAATGTGAACACGTCCTCATTAATACGTGGTAAGATCTCTAAAACTACATTTAAGGGAGAATTGAGTGAGATTAGTACTAGTACCTATATTCGTTTTGGTAGCTTCTTGCTCTACTTTAGAGCCTCAAGAGATACATGTTCATCATAGATACAAAAAAGAAAAAAGTGGTCAAATTGCTTACGCATCCAAAATTATTGAAAGTATGTTTAAAACAACGCCTAAGGATAAAGCATATCAGATGATTGAAGGTCATTGTGGTAGTTCTACCTATAAAGTCATTAGCACTGGAACAGATACAAAACTGATTAGTGGGGATCTCACAATGATGTACAAGTTAATTGAGTATAAATGTTTAAATTAATAAGACGTGCTGAAACACTTAAGCTCCCCATAGAATAGCGGTAAAATACGGAAAATTGTTCGTGACCCCCTTTTGATGGCTACCTCTTTTATGGAGGTAAAATGGAAAGGAAAAGAAGAAGATTTAGTAATGAGCAAAAAGAAGAGATTCTACAGGAGCATAGTGTAAAAGGCGTTCCGATCTCTGTTTTAGCAAGGGCCCATGGTATAAATGCAGTAACTTTATACCAATGGAAAAGAGCTATGAGAGAAAAACCTGAATCTAATATCGATGTTGCTGACCTTTTAAAACAAATTGATCAGCTCAAGAAAGACAAAGACAAATTACTTAAGAAAGTTGGCGAATCATGCCTCAGAGAAGAGGTCGCACAAGACATCATTGATTTTTATAAAAAAAAGATCTTGGAACAAGAACTGATAGAGCAAAAGAGTTTATCAAATCCAAAACGAAAGGATCAAAGAAAATGATTTGTCAGATGTTTGGAGTTCATCCTAAATCAGTTTATAAAATTAATGCCCCAAAGAAGTTTTATCACAAAGCTGAAGATAAAGAGATCCTTGATCAAATTAGATCTATAGTATCTCTACGTCCAACCTACGGTTACAAAAGAGTTACAGCAATGGTAAATCGTCTCCGACTTACACTTGGCCACTTTAAAATCAATAAGAAACGTATCTATAGGATTATGAAGATGAACGGACTGCTTCTTCCAAAGTCAGAAGTAACGAGAACTCACACTCCAACTGGAAAAGTAATGACTCTACATTCAGATACTAGATGGTGCAGTGATTCTTTTGAAATAAAATGTTTTAACGGAGAAAAGGTTTTCGTCTCATTTGTTTTAGATACTTGTGATCGAGAAGTTGTCTCATTCGTTTCTTCAATCTCTCCTTTGTTAGCAACTGATATTGAAGAGCTAATGCTGAAAGCAGTTCGCTATAGATTTAATGATTACAAGACACCTCGAACGATAGAATTTTTATCAGACAGAGGAAGTATTTATCGAGCGCACTCAGTAAAAAACTTGGCAAAACACTTAGGATTAAAAAGCTGCTATACGGCTGCATATAGTCCGGAATCAAATGGAATGAGTGAGGCGTTTGTTAAGACGATCAAGCGAGATTACGTCTACAACAGCGACTGTTACAGTGCTGAGGTTGTACTCAAGATGATCAAGGGGTGGATTAAGGATTATAATGAAAATGCACCTCATTCAGGACTTGGCATGAAGAGCCCGAAAGAGTATTTATTAAATAATCAAAGGTAGCCTGAAACGGGGTCCAATCCAAAAGTAACTTCAATGTTAAACAATAAATCATCAAATTCTATGTCATAATATTTAAATGAGGATGAAACTTCTTTTATATATATCGAATCTTCTAGTATTGACTGAGCCTCTGATACTGTTATAATAACTACGTCATCGTCTTCACTTTCTTCTATATCATTATTTAAGATAAATCGCGGGAATTCTCGGTATTTCAATGCCGAGAGAATGTCACGCTGCTTTCTCCTCTTCCTTTGCTTTCTTCTTGTCTGCCATAAGATCGCCTACGATGAACAGGGATATATTTTCTCCCTCGTCGGCCTTTATACCCTTTAGGAACCTTTCTATATCTCTGGCCGTGTGCTTGCCTAGACCGTAATGAAGGTCGCTTGTTATGATTATTTTGTGGCCATCTGGTACTGCAATGTCTCTCATATCTTCCTCTTCAATCAAAACAAGTAGTTATATAATTATCTGATTTTTATATAAAGATAATTATACCATAAGTGTCTAATATTTTAGAGGGCCCAGCTATTAGAAAACATGGCAAACTCTAATAGTCGGGTATATCCATCTATCCCATAATTCCTATTATGAGATAGACAGGGTTAAGAGTTTTAATGTTTAAGAGCCTGGTGCGTCATTTGGCGCATCAGACCCATTTTTTGCGCCTAAGAGACGAATCTACTGTTCTGCAGCGATCCCATCCAGGAAGATCATCCCGTCTTCGAATATAACGTCTCTATCTTCTCCATCGTCAATATTTGGAAAGAAGGCAAATCCAAGAAAAGACGATTCTACGTCGCCAGTACCCAGGTCTACTTTAGACATAGTTGTGGAATCACCGTTATACTCAGTTCTAAAATACACAGATTCTCCGTTTATGTAGGGTCTGCCTACTTCTGTAGGTGAGCTAAAGTCCGTAAGCCTTGTTGTAGAGCCTGTTGTCTGATTGAAAATGTAAAGGTCTTCTTTAGATGTGCTCAGGTTGACTGTCGGAAATAATATTATACTATCACCCAGATAAGTGGATGAGTCAGCGAGACTAACATTTGGCAGCTCATCTGTTCCAATGAAAACCCCATTTCTTTCTATACTGGTACCGTCTATGTACAAATGAGTAACTTTGCCGTCATTTCTGTAAATGTACCCATCGTTAGAAGCCCCCCTTGTTAAGTCAGAAAAACTAAAGTTTGAGGCGGCACCATCTGTATAGAGCTTCATGTAGTTACTGCCGCTTATGTAAAAATTTATAAAGGTAAGGTTGCCGCCCTCTTTTGCCGCAAATGTGATTATGTTATCAACTACGCCCATGACTTGATTCAAACTCGAATCATAGTCAAAGTCATATATTTTATCCATTTGGTTGCTTGACCCATTGTATAGAAATATAGAATTTCCTCCGCCTCCTGTTCCGTTAGTCGAAGTAAATACTAGCCCTATATCGTTGAGGTTTCTGAAGCTTTCTGGGTTATAATCATCATTTCCAAAAGGATCGGTGTCGCCTACTCTTTCAATAGACCCGCTTCCTTGCTCTGCCACAAATATAGATTCTTCGGCGTCACCAGATTTTCTGGCCAAAATGGCCACCTTTGTTCCAAAATTTTTAGCCAACTTGAAGTCGCCGAAGCCACCCATGTCCATAATCTTTCTTATAGTATTGGCTGATGCATCGTACTCGAAAAGTTCTGAGGCAGAACTCATGTAGATATAGTCTCCTGCCTGATATGCCTTGCTGATGCCATTGAGATCAACTACCAACTCTCGTTCGTTTGTAGTGTGATTATATCTATATATATTTATGTCGAAGTCACCAGGGTGAGCATCAAAGTAATACCAATCATTAAGGTAAAAATTGATATCAGTATTATTGGGGAAAGTTAGTCCTGTGGAGAATTCACGAATCCTCCTTGGGCTAACTGGAACATCTATGACCTTACTGCCATTAGCTATCAAGCCTACGCCAGTAGGTCTGGTACCTGAAGACAAGTCCAGCATGTTTATTCCAAATGATACTTCTGGATCAGTACAGGTCAAATTCTCTAAGTTATAGACATAGTAAGCGCAAGTGTTTACCTCGCCTTGTGTAACGGTTCCGGTTACAGCGGCTATATTGTCCAGTGATGAGTTGGCCTCTGTTTGACCGCCTGATGGCTGAGAGGCGGTAGTGCCTTCCATTGTATTATCATCCGATAAAGGCGAATAGAAATTGGTACTAATGCTGGCGATATTATTACTTACCGCGTAATCCGATAAGGATGTCGCAAGATTTTCTGTAGACGTTACCGATGTATCATCAAAGTAAAAAAGATCTCTATCGACAACGGAAGACCCTATTAGTGGCTCCGTTCCTTGATAAACTGAAATCGTTAGAGTCTTCTCTTGACCTGATGAATTTACAATCTTGATCACAATGTCGTTCATTGCATTTGCGACTAGATCGATTATTATACCGTCAACCAGATCTTGCTCGTTGCCAGTAGAACTACCAGCGGAAACATTATGAGTTAAGACTTCGTAAGATAGCTGCCTAGGGAAGTCTTCAATAGAAAACTCAATCGTGCTATCCGTAGTTGATGTGTCATTGTAAGAAAGAGTCGTACTAGAGATTGCCACCTGTGGCGGGGTAAATTCTGGCGTAAAACTTGGATAGAACTTAATTGGGCTTAGCTCAGATACTTCTGTATCCTCCGCCAAATCCCCATAGCCTAGCGCATAGATTTCTTCCTGCTCAGAACCAAAGCAGTAAACTCCACCCGTACTGTTGCTTTTTAGGCATCTGCTCGTGAGAATTGAGCCTTCTATAGAAAATCCACCCTCCTCTTGCATATAGTTAGAAAAGGATAAATTAAAAATATTATTATTTGCATCTGGCAATACTGCTTCTGTAGAAAGTGGCGCATACGAATAAGGAACGATAGTACTGGATATGTAATTATTGCCCCAGCAGTAAACTTCGCCTAGATCTGTCTCGACACAGCCCCCGTCTTCTAATTTCATCTTTAATGGATTACCCCTTGGTATACTTAGCGCTTGTAGTGATCCTGGAGTTTCGTCGTCACCTAGTGTATCCGATGATGCGTGTTGACCGCTTATAAAAGAAGCTTTGCCCCAACACTTAATTTCGTTATTCTGTAATATCGCACAGGTTGAGTATTGTCCGGTAAATACCTTACTAACAAAAGCTCCATCCATATCTACCTTCGTGGGAGTACCTATAGTTGCACTTGTAGACGAAACACCTGCCTGGCCATAATCATTCCGCCCAAAGCAATACAAATCACCCAAGGCGTCTGAGTAACATGTTGTCCCTATATAACTCGTGCTAAAAGACTTCACGCCGGATGCTAGTACAGGTGCATCCCTTGGAGTTAATTCAGCATTAGGAATGGACGTACTCGTCCCCCAGCATCTAACAGTTTCGTCATCGAATTCTGCGCAGGTAAGATGTTGAGATAGGTGCATATCTACTACCTCTACCCCCGCAGGCAATAATAGGTTTGGGTGTGCAGTTGCTGACAGGCCAGTTCTATCGGTATTATCTCCGTAGCCTAGTTGGCCAAAGAAATTCCCTCCCCAACACTTAACGGAGCCTGATTCTAGTATCACGCACGCCTGATTATACCCGACGAATATTTTATCTGCTCTTTCGCCAAAATCTAGCGCAGGCATATTCTCTGGTAATTCATGACCAAAAGTAGTACTGGGCGAACCGTAACCTAAAACATTATTAACAGAGGCCATAAAACTATTGTTCCCCCAGCATTTAACGTGACCATTGAGTGTTCCTATGGCACAAGTCGAGAATTTTCCTATTGAGATTTCTTTTATCTCACCCCTCTCTGGGTACCCTTGAAATATTTCTATTGTTTGCGTGAAAGAATTCCCAACAGAGTCGGTAATCTCAATATCCACGTTGTTCATTTGGTTCTCATCTAGGGTTATAACGATACCACTTGTTAAGTCGTCCTCATCTCCATTTTGTGGAGATGCGGTGTGAGACTGGACACTGTAGGTAACTACCCTTGGATGACTTTCGAAAGATATAGTCGGACTAATAGGATCTGACCCATTGTCGATTACAACCTGAGAAAATGCTGTTGGGACTAGTGCAGCGGGAGGGTCAGTCTCAACCTCTACCTGGTAAGTAAATTCACTAGTCAGGCCGACATCATTCGTTAGGGTAAATGTTAAATCATTTATTCCTTCTTTCAATGTAACGGACTCACCGCTTACTATTTGTGCGTTAGTGAATGGTCCAAAGGAGCTAGTTGTCGTGTCTTCGTGACTTATACTTAGATCTAGTGACTCTGTTGAAGTATCCATTGCGGTCATTATGCTATAAGAGGCAGATCCAGAGAGATCTCCGTCAATCGCTAGGAGGCCTGCTTCTTCACTTGGGGGCTGATTCGTTTGCTCAATAACAACCAGGGTTTGAGTTGAAGTATTCCCATACTGATCAAACGATTCCAGCGTGATCGTGTTAGTTTCATTTAACACTAATGGTAAATCAATAGCTGAAATACTGTTAGTCGTAACGTCTGATAAGGTATATTGAGGCACAGAGTTGACCAGCACGGTTAAACTTTCGGTATTATTACTATCAACGTCAAAAGATATATCGGTCTCCGTACTAGTTGTCCTGGAAACTCCGCTGTGTTCTAGAGAGATGCTTACCGCCGCATCTGGGCCAAGGGTATCAACCGTATAGGTCCTACCTGTGTCTTGTGGGGTTGAGTTGTTACCGGCTTCATCCCTCGTTGCTACATATATAGATGTTGGCGTATCGCTTGGCGAGGAGGATGTGTTAATAGTGTAACTGCCACCACTTTGGATATCCCCTACAGGCACTTCTGCGAGTATGATGGAGCAAGCAGAGTCACCACAGATCAGGACATGTGACTCGCTACCATCAAGCACTAGATCATCCAATGGTAGCTGGATAGTGGTGCTTGTACCTCCTACTTCTACATCTTGTGAATTATTAGTAAAGTCAGTTGTTATCGAGGTATCAGAAGGTGCTAAATCATCATGTGTATAAGTAAAGGCAGGCTCACACTCTCTCAAAGTTTCGCCAGAAGAGAAAAGAGAGATGTATACCTCTACCGATTCATTACTCCCTGTTATACTTACAGGTATTCCGTCTTCGTAATTGGCCCTTGTTTCTCTTGAAGCAAGTAACTCTGATGGCGCTGAACAGTCGCTAGAGCTATAAAGCATAACCTCATCGACTGACTCGTCGATCGTAGCGCTAACTGTGACGGTATTAGAAGAGCTGAAAACTTCTCCTTCTGATACAGAAAGTAGCTTGGGAGGAGGCGTATTGGTCTTCGTGGGAGGCGCAGGGGGCGATCCACCCTTGTCCGAGCCACATGAAGCGACTATTATTAGTGTGATGATCGTAACAATACTTTTGATTTTACACATAATGATCTCCGTGATTATTTATACTATTATACCATAGATGGATAATTTTTTCGAAATCACGTTGTATTGTTGGAGATTATGCGCGGACTGGTCTATGTGAATAAACTTTGTTCTTTATGAAGTGATTTGGAATTGCGGCTCGCAATCCTCGGCAATTTATTACCGAGGGAATGTCACAAGCCTACTCAGCCTCAAGAAGAACAAAAAGTAATTAATTACTATCGATATTTCCGATATCTAAAAGGACGGGTGATGGGCTATCCGCCCCACTCCTTCCTAATTTTAATTTATCATTGTTCCCCCAGCAGTATATTTTGCCGTCATTATCCGAAGCACAAGCGTGGTCCGATCCCGCGGAAACATGAGCCACGTTACCGGAATCGAATCCATTTAATGTATCCACTGATACAGGGTCAATGTTCCCTAAATCTGATGCGGTGCCGCATTGCCCAGATGAGTTCTCGCCCCAACAGAACAAGTTGTCCTGGTCATCAATTACAAAAGTATTATTTTCGCCCAGTGACACCTTTTTTATATTGGCATTGGTAAAAGAGGAAAAGTCCGCAACTAACTCCGGTGAAGAGTAGGAGGCTGGAGATTGTTCTGATTGGACTTGCTTTTTATTATTATATCCCCAGCAAAAAACTCTATTAGAAACATCTATAGCACAGGTATGGCGGTAACCAACGGACACGTCAATAACGTCGGTGCCAACAAATCCGTTCGAGCTATTGACCAGGGTAGAACTCTCAGAGGTGGTCTGGGTCCCAATCCCCAACTGGCCGCTCCCATTGCCTCCCCAGCAATAAAGAGAGCCATTGTTCTCCACGGCACACGCGTGAGTACTGCCAACGCTAACCTTCGAAATGTCGTTGCTGTCCATTTCACCATTTAAACTAACCGGGGCGTTATCATAACTAGAATAGCTATAGATCCCATCTTTAAAAAGATTATTGGAAGACCAACAGGCCAACGAATCATCATTACTGATTATACAAGTGCTGTTACCTTCTGAGTCCACGAAACGAGCG
>Ga0136604_1001263_pt1 | contig 11434 bp, 10 predicted proteins | sample AntRauFillE10628_FD_104928 | JGI IMG/M metagenome (GOLD analysis project Ga0136604, IMG submission 104928) | Saline lake microbial communities from Rauer Islands, Antarctica - Metagenome Filla E10 #628 | ecosystem: Environmental > Aquatic > Non-marine Saline and Alkaline > Saline | place... | reverse complement strand
GCGGTAGCGGAAGACCTGCCTTCCATAAAAGAACCGGCGAACGATGGTGAGGTCCTGGCGCTGGAAGAAGCAATCGACCAAGCTCTGGCCTACAATCTCGGCTTGGCCACCGCCCGCTATCGACCGGCCAATGCCAGGGACAGCATCTTGATCGAAGAGTCGGCCTTTGACCCTTCGCTCTTCGGTTCGGCCTCCTTGCGGGAGCAACAATCAGCGGCCAAAACAAGTGAGCTCGATAATGTCCCGGTGCCAAAGAGCGAGAGCCGGCAAGCTCAGATCGGAGTGGACAAGCTTTTATCGACGGGTGCGACCGTGACGGTGGATTCGGACCTTGGGCGTCGCACCTCCAACAACAATGCGCCCCGCAATCCGGACTATAGTTCCAAGGTGGGGCTGAACCTGCGTCAACCACTGCTGCGCGACGCCTGGGCCAGGGTCAATCTGGCACCTCTGGCCCGAGCCCGACTGACGGTGGACCTATCCATCTTTGAACTGCGCTCCAATATACTCGACGTCATTACCGAGACCGAGATCGCCTATTGGAATTTGGCTTTCGCTCGGGCCGATGCCGCCTTGATCGGTTCCAGCATCGATCTGGCGGAAAATCTTCTAGAGGAAAACCGCGAGCGTGAACGCCTGGGTCTGGTCACCCCGCTGGAGGTCCTACAGGCGGAGACCGAATTAATCAATCAGCAGGAGGACCTGATCCGGGCCGAGCAAGCCATCGACGATGGCAAGGACGCCCTTCGACGCGTCATGGGGAATACTTCCTTTTTGGAGGACCTTGAGGCTGATGAGCTGGCCATCCAAGCCCTGCAAATAAAAATGACGGCCCTGCGCCCCATGCAAGCGGTGGTGCAGGATACCATTATCTCCGATGCCGATGCCCTCGCTCAGGAAAAGGCCATCGAGGTGCAGCGCATTAACAAAATCCTGACCGAGGATGCGACCCGCCCAAATCTCGATTTGGTCGGCGGGGTCGACTATCTTGGGCGCGACACCGACGGAGAAACCGCCTACAGTGGGGCCTACAGCGCAGATGGTTACAGCTGGAACGTGGGCGTGGAGCTCCGTTTCCCCTGGGGCTTTCGCGAAGCGCGGGCCCGCAACCGCCAAGCGGCGCGTGATCTGGAACGGGAAAAGATCGTGCTTTACGATCTCAAGCAACAAAAAGCTCTGGCCGCGCGAACTGCCTGGCGGGCCGCACGGACTGGTCTCAGGCGGATCGAAGTGACCCGCAAGGCGCTTGCCCTCAACGAGGAAACTTTCAAGCAGGAGCGCGCCCGCTACGGCTCCGGCCTCGTCGCTTATCGGCAGGTGCTTGAAGCACAGCGTGATTTCGATCAGGCGAGGAGCAATTATCTCGCGGCCATTATTGACACGACCCGCGCATCGGTTCGCCTAAGCCGTGTCGATGGCACGATTTTGGAGCGAAACGGTTTCACCTGGGAAATGTTGGACGGTTTGAGCGAAGAGGCCCCGGACCTAGAATCGCACCCCATTCTAAAAGAGATGCACACGAATTAATGAAACGTTTTTTTACAGTCCTACTCATGCTCTCCCTGTTGGGCGGGGGAATCTACGCCGTGGCAAAATTTCTTCAGCGGCCGGGCGATGCTGAGAATGAACAAATTCGCACTGACACGGTCCAGCGCCGAGATATCAAGAGCGTAGTCAACGCCAGCGGCGAGGTGCTGCCGCTGCTCAGTAGTATTGTGAAGTCGGAGATCAGTGGTCGTATCGAGCGGCTTCACGTCATGGAGGGCGATGCCGTGGAGCGCGGCGGGATCCTGGTCGAACTCGACCGCACGAGCTTGTTGACTCGTGAGCGCGAGGCCCAGCGTAATCTGGAGGCGGAAGAGCTCCGACTGGAAAGAGCCCGTCGCAATTTCGAGCGGCTTCAAGAACTCTACGATAAACAATTTGTGGGCGAACAGGAATTCCTCGACGCGGAAACCGATTACAAGCTGGCCCAACTCAATTTGGAAATCGCCCAGGCCCGCCTCGAAGACACACAGGAGGATATCTCCAAAACCTCAATCGTCGCCCCCCACGAAGGAATTATTACCCTAATGGATATCGTCGAAGGGCAGGTTATCTCGGGAGCGACATCAGTCAATAACGGCACCGAATTAATGACTCTTTCACAGCTCGAAGAGCTTTACCTCGAAGCCAGCATTAACGAAGTCGATGTGGAAAAGTTGACCATGGGGAAGGAGGCGTTGATTACCTTCGATGCTATTCCAAACTTTGAGATCACTGGGGGAATTAGCGTCATTGCTGCCTCCGCCCGACGCGACGAGAACATCCGTGTTTTTCCGATCGAGGTGATTTTTGAAGTAGCCGACGCCCGTGTCCGGCCTGGGATCAGCGCCTCCGTTGAGATTCCGGTGGCCTTTGCAGAGGATGTCCCCTCGGTCTTGCTGTCGGCTGTTTTCAATGACGATGATGGGAGCAGCTATGTCTTTTTGAAAAATTCGAGCGGTTGGGAGCAACGGACCGTCGAAGTGGGCATCAATAATTTACAGTATGTTGAAATCAAAACCGGATTGGAAGCTGACGACGTCCTCGCTCTGAGCCGGCCGGTGCAGTTCCGGCACGTGCAATGAGCCAACCCGAAGAAATTTTCGCACTTTCGAAAATCCGGCGCACTTACACAGTCGGCAGTGAACAGGTGCACGCTCTGGATGGAGTTGATCTGAAGATCTATGACCGGGAGTTTATTGCCATAGTCGGCACCTCGGGCTCGGGAAAGTCGACCCTCATGCACATGCTAGGCTTCATGGATAGCCCGACTGGCGGAGAGATGGTCTTCGAGAGGCGCGATGTTTCCTCCATCGGTCGGGGCGAGCGAGCCCGTTTGCGGGCCTCGCGTATCGGCTTCGTCTTTCAGGCTTTCAATCTACTCCCGCGTCTGACTGTGTTAGACAACGTCATGCTGCCACTGGTTTACAGCCGTAAACCGATCAAAGACAAGCCAGGCCGGGCCATGAATGCCCTCAAGCGCGTCGGCATGGAACACCGCTCCACCCACACGCCAAACCAACTTTCAGGCGGCGAGCGGCAGCGCGTCGCCATTGCCCGATCCTTGATCAACGAGCCACGCCTGATCCTCGCCGATGAGCCGACCGGGAACTTGGACAGCAAGAATCGCAGTAAAATCATGGATTTGTTTGCCTCGCTCCTGGAGGAGGGTATCACCCTCGCCGTCGTCACTCACGACGATGAAGTGGCAAATTACGCGAAGCGCCGGATTCGTATGCAGGACGGCAAAATTATCGAAGACAGCGCGAAGGGAGCGACCGCATGAACCCTGTCGGCGACATTATCAACGGTGCCACCAACGGATTGAGCGAGGTCTGGGCCAACAAAGTGCGCTCGTTGCTGTCGATGAGCGGTATCATCCTCGGCGTGGCGGCCCTGGTGGCCATGGTCGGCATTGTCCAGGGCATGCTGACGAATATGCGTGCCTCTTTCGAACTGGGCGGTGGCATTCTTAAGCTGGAAGTCGTCCCCCGCGATGCGCCGGAAGCGCAGCAACACATTGCCGGCATCTCACCGGGTATGACCTGGCGCGATATCGGCGCGATTGAGAAAGCCATTCCCCTGGCGGCTTTCGTGACTCCTATCGTGGATATGCGGTGGGAGCGCTTTATCGTCGGCGGGCGGCGTGAGTTTGCCTTTCTCCGCGGAGTCAGCCCCGATCTCACAGGCATTCATAATCGAGAACTCGAATACGGGCGCTTCATTGCAGATTCAGACATTGCGTCCAAGAGCCCAGTCATCGTCATCGGCACCCATATTCGCGACTCCCTCTTTCGCGACGAAGTGAATGCCGTCGGTCAGCAAGTCCGCATTCGTAACCAAATTTACACCGTGATTGGCCAATTTTCCCACATGGAGGCCCTGATCGGAGGGCGCAATAGTCTCCGGTGGCAAAATCGCATGAACTACATTCCCGCCACCACCGCGATGGCTCGATACCAAGGAGGCGATGAAGTCGACAGTATTGAAATACTGGCCGACCGGGTAGAGAGTCTGCCCGATCTGGTCGAGCAGGTCCACAATACCTTGACCCAGACCCACCGGGGCATTCAGGACTTTGAGATCCGGACCCAGGAGGAAGAGTTGCAGGAGATGAAAAAGCTGGAAAATTCCTTCACTTACTCGCTCGGGGGCATCGCCGCGATTTCCCTACTCGTCGGGGGCATCGGGATTATGAACGTGATGCTCGCTTCCGTCAGCGAGCGCATCCGCGAGATCGGCGTGCGTAAAGCGATTGGTGCCCGCAGTCATGATATTTTCATTCAATTCCTTGCTGAGGCGGTCGTCATCAGCGTGGTGGGTGGCCTGCTCGGACTGGCCGCCAGCGTCGGTCTTTTAACCCTTGCTCAGGACTTCATCCCACAAGGGGAAACCATCCAGACCGTTCCGGTGACCGCCATGTTTTACGGCTTCGTTTTCAGCAGCACGATTGGCTTGCTCTCCGGCATCTACCCGGCCATGCGAGCCGCCCGCCTCGACCCTATCGACGCCCTGCGTTACGAATGAGCGTGCTTACGCGCCCGGCAGTCCACTCTCGATCAAGTCCCGCAAGTCTTCCGGAAGGCTGCCGCGGCTTATTTCGCACTCACCACCACTAGTGAGGTCTTTGACCTTGACGACGCCCTTGCCCAACTCGTCGGCCCCGTAGATCAGGACAAAACGTGCTCCGGATTGACCGGCTGATTTAAATTGTTTCCCAAAGCCCTGCTCTTTAAATGAAAAATTCACCCGGTAACCTATCGACCGAAGCATGGCGGCATCGAGTAGCGCGGCCTTCCGTTCGTCGACACCGCCAATGACCATGACGAAGTCAGGCGCATCCACGAATTTCGGCATCAAGCCCTTCGAGTCCAAAAGATCGACTAGAGTCACGTCGCCCATGGCGAAACCCACAGCCGCCATATCCGGACCACCGAGCTTTTTGACCAGCGCATCGTAGCGACCGCCTCCGGCGAGTGCCCGACCCTCTCCGCTGGCTTCAAAGGCTTCAAAGACAAAGCCAGTGTAATAAGCCAAGCCCCGGACGATGCCTAAATCAATTTGCAGAAAAGCACTCAGCCCCGACGCCTCAAGATGATCGATCAAAACAGTCCAATCAGCCAGGCGCTTCTGAGCCGCTATCTTTGGCTCTCCTTCCAAAGGTAAGCCTTCCATAAAGGACCGCAATGCCCCGAAATCGTGAATTGCGATCAATTGTTCTATTTTATCGAGAAACCGCTCGGCATCCGCTTCAAAAATCGCGGACAACTTTTCCAGTGTCTTTGCCCGGTCCGTTCGCTCCAGCTTATCGACGATACCCAGCACTTTGGCACTCGCGGCGTCGTCCAGGCCTTCCGAAGCCAACATCAGCAGCCATAAGTCGCGATCACTCAGACGGACCTTGAAATCGGCCTCGCTCAGGCCGAATGATTGAAGTGATTGAACCAGCAGGCAAATCAGCTCGGCGTCGGCAGCCGGCCCCGATTCCCCGAAAATATCGACATTAAATTGATAAAAGGCGCGCAGGCGGCCTTTTTGAGGCCGCTCGTAGCGATAATGCTCACCGACATTGAACCACTTGACCGGGCGTTTCAGACTGTTGGCTTTTGCGCCGATCAGTCGAGCCAGGGAGGGCGTCATCTCGGGGCGCAGTGCGACCGCCCGGCCGCCACGGTCTTCGAAGTTGAAAAGCTGGCCGACGATTTCCTCGCCCGACTTTTCAATATAAAGTTCCAGAGGTTCCAGGACGGGTGCGTCATACTCGCTGAAGCAGTAGGCCCGGGCCACTCTCCGCCAGTGCGAGAAAATATAGTTCCTCCGGCTGCAAGCCTCCGGGTAAAACTCCCGGAAACCAGGTAGCGAATCAAATTGCATGGTGTGCCTTTCCGGCGGGTTTTCTTACCAATCGAGCTTAAGTCGAGCTTCGACCGAGCTTAAGTCGAGCTTCGGTCGAGCTTAGGTCGAGCTTAGGCTTCGTCCGCATCCAAATCCAAATGGCCCAGTTGTATTTTAAGCTCCTTGCCTACTTTGAACTTAATCACCGCCCGCTTTGGAATCACCACGTCGGTTTCCGGCTTATTCGGGTTGCGCCCAATCCGCGACTTGCGAATTTGCACCTCGAACACACCGAAGTTTCTCAGTTCAACATTGCGCCCCTCGCTCAGAGCATTGGCTATCGCGTCGAGCGTCAATTGCACCGCCGCACGAATTTCCTTTTGCGGAAAATCCGTTTGGTCATATATGTCGAGGACGATATCGCGTTTTGTAAGATTTTTAGACATGCTATAATTGTTCCTGCGGCTTGCTAATGAAAAGTCAAAAGTTACTATTGTCGTGATACTTCGGATAGACTATTACCTGTCAAACCAGAAACATGAAAGATAAAGAAACACCCAACCCTTTTGATGAAATCCAGCGGCAGCTGAAGGATTTATTCAAAGACTCCAATGTCAAGATCTCGACGCACGCCTTCGCGCCGTCTGATATGGAGGCTAGCGCTGAGCCAGAGGACGCAGAACCACCCGAAAAGGATGAAAACGAGGAGAGATTGGAGCTCATTCGTAATTTTCGCCTTAAACCCAAGGAAATCCGGGACCACCTCAATCGATTTGTTATCCGCCAGGATGACGCAAAAAAGGTGCTCTCCGTTGCCATCTGCGACCACTACAATCATGTGCGTCAGATACTCAGCGGCAAGTCCGGCGCCGCGACCGAATACTCAAAGCAGAATATCCTTCTGCTGGGGCCGACCGGCGTGGGTAAAACTTACCTGATCAAAAACATCGCCCGGCTCATCGGCGTGCCCTTCGTCAAGGCCGATGCGACCAAATTCTCTGAAACGGGCTATGTCGGCTCGGATGTCGAGGATCTCGTGCGCGACCTAGTCAAGGGGGCGAACGGTGACATCGAACTCGCTGAAAACGGCATCATCTTCGTCGATGAGATCGACAAAATCGCCAGCGAAGCGGGAGCGGGGGGGCGCGACGTCTCCGGACGGGGCGTGCAAATCAATCTGCTCAAGCTGATGGAAGAGACTGAAGTCAACCTCTTCAGCCCGACAGACATGATGGCGCAGATGCAGGCGGTCATGGAGATGCAACGCGGCGGGAAACCCAAAAAACGCACCATCAACACCCAGAATATTCTCTTCATCGTCAGCGGTGCATTTGATAGGTTGGCGGACTCGATAAAAAAGCGCGTCGCCAACAACGAACTGGGCTTTGGCGCGGCGCCAGTCTCAGCTGACGAGGATACCGCCATCTATTTGAACCAGGCAGAAACTCAGGATTTTATCAAATATGGCTTTGAGCCGGAGTTTATTGGCCGGGTCCCGGTGCGAGTCGCGTGCAGTGCGCTCTCTGCGGATGACCTGGCACACATTCTGACTACCTCGGAAGGCAGCGTGCTCAATCAATACCGAGACGATTTTAATGGTTACGGCATCGATTTCACCATCTCACCAGAGGCCATCGTGGCCGTCGCCGAAGCCGCGAGCACGGAAGGCACCGGCGCCCGCGGATTGCTGACGGTATTGGAGCGCATCTTCCGCGAATTCAAATTTGAGCTGCCCTCCACCGCGATCAAGCACTTTGAAGTGAGTCCTACCATGATCGACGACCCGGCGGCCTATTTGCGGCAGTTAAAAGAGGAAAATGCCCATCTTCAGCGCGACATCTTCTTTGAGGACGTGAAGCACTTCGCAGTTGAATTCGAGAAAGCCTATGGCTTTACGCTCGAATTCAAGCCCCTGGGGATCGATGCCCTGATTCAAGAATCGATGGAAAAAGACCAAACCATCCAGGCTCTCTGCAAAGAGAAATTCAGGGACTTCGAACACGGCTTGAATATCATTTATCGCAATTCCGGGCAGACTGTATTCAAAATCGGAAAATTGACCATTGAGGACCCCGATCAGGAGCTTTCAAAATGGGTGGTCCGAAGTATTGAAAATGTTAAACAGAGTAAAAAGGTCTAATCTTGCACCTAGCAGCACTCTCACTTTAACCCTCACCCTTACTTTAGAATGCCTGAAGGAAAAGCAGTCAGCAGAATGTTCGCGGGCATCGCAGGTCGATATGATCTAGCCAACCATCTGCTCAGCGGAGGCATCGATTTCTACTGGCGCCGAGTGCTCACCCGAAAGGTGCGGGCCTTTGGCCCGAAGGAGGTCGTCGACCTAGCCACCGGTAGCGGCGATGTGGCCTTTAAACTGCGTGACAAGCTCGGGCCAACGGTGCCGGTCACCGGACTCGACTTCTGCGAGCCCATGCTGGAGGAAGCCCGCGAGAAGCAAAAAAAGAAGGCCGACTACGAAGACCTCAGCTTTGAGTTTGGCGACTGCATGGCACTACCCTTGCCCGACAATTCGGTCGATGCCGTGACCGTCTCGTTTGGCGTGCGCAACTTCGAAGACCGCCAGAAAGGTTTGAAGGAAATTCTCCGCATACTGCGCCCCGCCGGGCGACTCTATGTGCTGGAATTTTCGCAGCCCGACCGCTGGTTTAGTCCCTTTTATTATTTCTACCTGAAATACATCCTGCCCTGGGTGGCTGCTATCGCCACCGGCGATAAGAGCGCCTACGACTACCTCGCCGGCACAATTGAAAACTTCCCCACCAAACAAGCTCTGGCCGAGCAGTTGAAGCTGGCAGGCTTTGGCACCGTGAATGCCACCGGATTGACCTTTTCCATCGTGGCGATCCACGAGGCCACAAAGTCTACCTAAGCGATCACCTCGTAGGGATTCCGCTCGCGGATATCCAGTGTGAACCTGCTGAAACTCCATTCATTACAGAGCCACGGCGTATTCATTATTGCCACAACGATGCGACCAGAATGGGATCACGCCATGAAGCTCAAACAAGGACAGATTTGGAAGACCAACCCCGATGTGCACAGCCATAGCGGCGAGCCACTCTACCTACGGATCGTTCAACTTGAACGCCTGTCCGTTGACTACAAAGAAATCAGTGACCTGGAGGCTGGCGACGGCAGTCATAAGCAAGCGACTAAGAAACAATTCTGCCGGATGATTCGCCGGGCGGAACTCTTGCAAGCGTGAACTGACGCCAGGCGAACCAAAAAGAAGTTAAGTAGTCCTTAAACTCAGCGAAACCACATTCTCGATATGCCGCGTATGCGGGAAGAGATCGAAGGGCTGGATGCGTGTGATTTGATACCCGCCGGTTGTAAATTCCTTCAAGTCGCGGGCCTGCGTGGCCGGGTCGCAAGAGACATAAACCAGGCGCTGTGGCCGGTAAGCGAGGAGTTGTTGCCGGAAGCTCTCGTCGCAACCCTTGCGGGGCGGGTCGATCACCATGGCGGTTTCCTCTGCCGGAAACTTCAGCCCATTAAAAATCGCCTCTGCCTTACCGATCACGAAGCGGACGTTATTGACATTACTGATCTTGGCGTTGGCCTGCGCCCAGCGCACTGCCGGCTCACTGATCTCGACGCCCGCCACCTGCTCGAAATTTCTAGCGGTCGAGAGTGCGAAGAGCCCCACTCCGCAATAGGCATCCACGAGGTAGCGCGCCCCTTCCGAAGAGGCCTCTGCCGCCACATGCGCGACCACCTCGGGCAATATAAAAGGATTGTTTTGAAAGAATTCACCGGCCTTGAACTGAAAGGTCACTTCCCCCACCCGTTCGGAAACAATTTCCTGCGGGTCGCTCACCACGCCTTCGAGCACGTCACGCATTAAAAGCGTGCCCCCCCGCTGCCTACGTTTTTTTCCTCCGGCACGGCGTGCTCCTTCTCTGGCCTCGGGCAGCGCCTCATTAATCGCGCCCGTCGCAATGGGGCATTGCTCGACGTCCACAATCTGATTCCGCCGACCATACTGGAGAAAGCCGATCGGCTGGTGCCCATCTTTGTCCGGACGATTGTAGTGCGGCGTTATCTTGGAACGGTAGTTGTAAACTTGCGGCGAGCCATGGGCCATCTCCACCGGATGATTGATCCCTCCGAGCTTCTGCATCAGTTCCTGCACGTGTTTCGTCTTCTCGGCGAGCTGACGCTTATATTCGAGATGTTGATACTGGCAACCCCCACAGGTCTGGAAGAGTGGACATTGAGGCGCCACTCGGTCGGGTGAAGCCTCAATCACGTCTAGCAGATCGGCATCCGAGTAGTTTTGGAAATTTCGAAAGATGCGCACTCGAACCCGTTCACCCGGTATCACGTAGGGCACCATGACGACCCAGCCATCGACCCGCGCCAAACCCAGACCGAGATTGGTGAGACTCTCGATGACGAGTTCAAGCTCCTGGTGATACTCAAATGGCTCAGCCACAAATTTTTTTGGCACTTGCATTCCAATGCCCTCCACTATGGATAAGCATCCTGCAATCAAAAAGTGTGCCAGACGTATGACCGAGCCCTACATCCACAGCCGTCAGAACGACCAAGTGAAGAATCTGGTCAAACTACGAGAGCGCAAGCACCGGGACCGCCAGGAGCGCTTCCTCGTCGAAGGCCTTCGTGAGATCGGGCATGCTCTCAAGGCCGACTACGAAGTGGAAGACCTCTACTACTGCCCGGAATTTTTCCCTTCAGACGCTCACGCCACTTTCATCAGTAACCTTCGAAAAAAGGACAACCTGCGCCTGACGCGATTGAGCGAAGAAGCCTATGGCAAAGCCAGCCTCAGGGAAGGGCCGGATGGCCTGCTTGCGGTGGCACGGCAGCGTGCCAATGCCCTCGCCCCACTAAAGCTGCCCGGCAACCCACTCTTACTCGTGCTGGAGGGCATAGAGAAGCCGGGAAACCTGGGGGCAATCCTCCGTAGTGCGGACGGTGCCGGAGTCGATGCTGTGATACTCGTCGATTGCGTGCTCGACCTCTATAACCCGAATGCCATCCGCTCCTCTCAGGGTTTGATTTTTGCGCTCCCTATCGCCTCTGCTTCGCGGGAGGCACTGACTGATTGGATCGATAAAAAGGCGATCCAGATTGTCGCCACGACCCCGCAGACAGAGGACCTGCATTGGAATGTCGACTATTGCTCCGCCACCGCACTTTTCCTCGGCAGCGAGAGCGACGGGCTCACCGACTACTGGCTGGAAAAAGCCACCAAAAGAATTCGCATCCCGATGGCTGGACGCGCCGATTCGCTCAACGTTGCCGCTGCCACCGCCGTCTGCCTCTACGAAGCCGCACGGCAGCGGTCACTAACCGAAATTTAAACAACCCTCAGGTAGGCTTTGCCGAAGCGGGGTTGCCCGTTACGGCGTTGACTGGAAAAGCGGCTAGAATCAATAGCCCTGGCACCTCACCCAAAGACCTTTTTTCTCAGACCTTGGATCGTCGCCAGGTCTTGCCAGTCCGCACCGCGCAATGGATTGACCTTTGGCGGGTATTTGCGCCCCTTCGCCATTTGCCAGGCTCCCACGAAGCCCCGCACGAACTC
>Ga0136604_1001259_pt1 | contig 11468 bp, 12 predicted proteins | sample AntRauFillE10628_FD_104928 | JGI IMG/M metagenome (GOLD analysis project Ga0136604, IMG submission 104928) | Saline lake microbial communities from Rauer Islands, Antarctica - Metagenome Filla E10 #628 | ecosystem: Environmental > Aquatic > Non-marine Saline and Alkaline > Saline | place... | reverse complement strand
CTGCAAAATCCATTTGCTGGGATGTTGCGTTGACCTCCATCGAGATCTCATCAAAGCGTCTTGTTACAAAGGTTTCAAATGTTTGAAACTTTTCTATGAATTCTTTTAGTGTTTTTTCCGTGTCCGTCATCTTATTCCCCATTTATTTCCGGCGCTCTTCATTGCAAAGAAAGCCCAATACTCCTATTAAGCTTATAATGACGTATAAATATTAACAATTTATGAGTTTAAAATTAATGCGCCTGTATTCTTGAAAAATGGTGTAAAATAACAAAGCCGCGATCAATATGAGCGCGGCTTTATATTTTTTTCTGTGTGGCAGATATTAGTGCCAGGACGGGTATCTTGAAGATCCGCCGCTCATAGAGGAAACAAGTGCTTCGGTCTGAATAGCAGCTTTAAGCTCTTCGCTTGCGTCTGTGGCACGTTGAAATGCTGGTTTAGCTTGATTTTCCGGCGCCACGGTCAAGTCGGCAGTATTTTTGTCGGCTTGGTTCATTTCTTAGATCCTTTAAATTAAAAATTTATTAAATAACAAAGTTTTAGCTACGATTATCTCGCGGACATGTTATCTCATAGATCACACAGCAAAGTCAAGAGAACATATACTTAAATACCGCATATGTATCATGCGTTTACTGCAACGCTCTTATGATCGCGCCCCAAAATACAACTGGATTTCAATGAAATTATTCATTACACCTAATTGTAAATAAGGTGACACAGAAAAATATGGCAATTTTCAAACGCAAACGCTCTAAATCATTTCCCCGCGCTGCCAAAGACCTGCTTTGGCCAGCAATGGGCTGGAAACGCACCTCTTATTATTATTTCCACCGTATCTTCAGAACAGGCGATTCCGTTTACAAAATTAACGCGGGTTTTGCATCGGGTGTGGCCGTTTCCTTTACACCCCTTCTCGGAACGCATTTACTGCAGGCCTTTTTATTATCAAAATTACTCAAAGCCAATATTACAGCAGGTTTGACAGGTACTCTTGTTGGAAATCCCTGGACCTTCCCGTTGTTTTTTTATGTAGCCTATTCCGCCGGCACATATTTTCTATCCCTCCTTGGTATAATGGATGATATTGGCGCCCAAGAACAAGCCACTTTCACTTTATTGTTAAGTGATCCCTCCGCTTTTTGGGATTTCCTGCTGGAAAAACCGCTGGGCTTTTTCCTGCCTTTATTAACCGGCGGCTATATATGCGCTGCGCTTGCATGGATTGGTTCTTATTTTATCCTGTATCATCCTTTTCGTATCCTGCATCGTATTTATAGGCGCAGGCGCATCGCAAAATATAAAAAGAAACGCAAGGCATCATGATTATTGGCATCGGCAACGATATTACAGACATACGGCGCATTGAAAAAATATTAGTGCGATTTGAAACGCGATTTATAGCGCGCTGCTTTACCGCCGCAGAGCAAGCCTACGCGGAAAAACGTCGCAATAGCGGCGGACACATAGCCACCTACGCCAAACGCTTTGCTGCCAAAGAAGCCGCTGCCAAAGCCCTCGGCACAGCCATTCGCGGCGGCGTCCAACTCACCGATTTCGAAGTGATTAACGCAGAAAACGGGCGCCCGGAGCTTCACATTCACGGCATCGCGAAAAATATTCTGGCGCGCAAAACACCCAAAGGAAAAACCGCATACATGCATCTTTCCCTCACCGATGAACAGCCTTATGCGGGGGCATTTGTGATATTTGAGGCTCGGTAAACGCGCCGCGCATGCATTTTCACAGAGGACAACTCGCCCTCTTTCCTGAATTGTCTCTGGTTTTTACCTGCAAAATTGTATACAAGCAAAACTATGAGTGATAAACACGATAAAAAGCCCAAAGATACGCAGGCAGCCACCGATGCGCCTGACCAGAAGACTATCAAGAATACTGTCGAGAATGCTGCCGAAAAAAAGACCGGAGCGACAAGCGAAAAAATCGTGCAGGACATGACAGGCAAAATCAGCGAAGATTCACAGCCTACTCCAAATATTGAAACCCGAAAATACAAAAAAGATCCTCCTATGAACGCACGTGAAGAGTGGATTGATGCGCTAAGAACAGCCCTTATTGCCGTCATTTTTGCTATCATGATCCGCAGCATGCTGCTGGAGCCGTTCAATATCCCCTCCGGATCGATGCGTCCCACGCTTTTAATCGGGGATTACTTATTCGTAAATAAATATACCTATGGGTATTCCCGCCATTCATTTCCTTTTGGCGTTGTTCCTATCGAAGATCGCGTATGGTCGGGTGGCCGCCTGCCGGAGCGCGGCGATGTAATCGTCTTTAAATTACCCACGAATACACGTATTGACTATATTAAACGCGTCGTTGCACTGCCTGGCGAGACTGTGCAAATGCTTAACGGGCGCCTCTACATCAATGATAAAATTGTGCCGCGCAACCAGCTTGGCCTGCGCGAGGTCACAGAAAACGGCCGCACAGTGACAATGATGGAATTTATGGAGACACTGCCCAACGGAGCGCGTCACAGTATTTTTGAAGAATCAGATCGTATGCCGCTGGATAATACACAGACATTTAACGTGCCCCAAGGTCATTATTTCGTCATGGGGGATAACCGCGATAATTCACGCGACAGCCGCGTTACAGAATTTGTTGGCCCCGTACCGCTTGAAAATATCGTTGGCCGAGCCTCGTTCTTATTCTTTTCAACCAATGGTAATGCGCGTATTTTCGAATTTTGGAAATGGCCATGGACTGTCCGCTATGATCGCCTGTTCAAAGGGCTTGTACCTGAAAATAGAGACAGTGAAAAACCCGTACAGCCCAATTCGTTTTGGGACAAATAAAAAGCATGAGGATACGCACGCAGCATGAATGAGACATCGCGCAAAGCCGTCGAAACCCTTCTTGACCATCGCTTCAATAACGCAAAACAGCTTGAAACAGCCCTAACCCACTCCAGTGTCGAGGGCGGGAACAATTATGAGCGACTGGAATTTCTCGGGGACCGCGTAGTCGGACTTGCTGTGGCAGACATTCTGATACAAAAATTCCCGCACGAAGCCGAAGGTAATCTGGCAAAGCGTCACGCCATGCTGGTGCAAGGCCATACACTTGCGGATATTGCAAAGGATATTAAGCTCGGCGACCATATCGTCTTTTCGGACGCAGAACGCGCAGCCGGGGGCGCCGATAATGAAAATATACTCGCCGATTGCATAGAGAGCGTAATCGGCGCACTTTATCTGGACAGTTCGTTTGAAAAATGCAGGAAAATTATCGCGGCGCTCTGGGGTAATCGATTTGACGCCATGCAAAGCGCGCCGCAAGAACCCAAAACAGCGCTTCAAGAATGGGCACAGGCCCGTGCATTGCCGCTGCCTGTCTATGATGTTCTCACAGCCGAAGGGCCTGATCATGCGCCCGTTTTTGAAATTCAGGTCACTGTTGATACACTACCCCCGAAAGCCGCCAAGGCAAAATCAAGACGCGCCGCCGAAAAAGCCGCCGCCTCTTTACTACTGGACTATATTCACGACCAAGTTAACGATCAAGCTAGCGACCAGACCCATGACAAGGAATTAAACATATGAGCGACACACAATCCCCTAAAACATGTTGCGGCTTTGTCTCTGTGATTGGCGCGCCCAATGCAGGCAAATCAACATTGATGAATGCCCTGGTCGGCAACAAAGTCACGATTGTCTCGCCCAAAGTACAAACGACACGCACCATTGTACGCGGCATTATGATTCATGAGCATTCGGGCACACAAAGCCAGATCATTTTTGTCGACACGCCCGGTATTTTCAAAGCCGAAAAACAACTTGAAAAAGCCATGATCAGAGCCGCATGGGAAGGCGAAGCAGAATCCGATCTTGCGATGATTGTTGTTGATGTGTCACGTAAATCTCTGCATGCGGGCACAGACCATATTCTGGAGACCCTTGCCGCTGCGGATAAAAAGAAAAATGTGATTTTGGTTCTGAATAAAATCGACGCGATTGATCCGGATATCTTACTGGCGCTGTCCAAAGATTTGAACGCGCGTTTTACCTTTGCCGCCACCTTTATGATTTCCGCGCTGAAAGAAAAGGGCCTGGACGATCTGCTGAATTACCTCACGCTTAATCTGCCACAAGGGCCTTTTCATTACCCCGAAGATCAAATGAGCGACATGCCGATACGCCTTCTGGCCGCAGAAATCACCCGCGAAAAGCTTTTCTACCGTTTCCACCAAGAACTTCCCTATAATTTAACTGTAGAAACCGAAAACTGGGAAGAATTTGAAAATGGCAGCGCAAAAATTGATCAAATCGTTTACGTGACCAAAGACGGACACCGTAAAATTATTCTCGGTAAAGGCGGCAGCGCCATTAAATCCGTTGGCATAGAGGCCCGCAAAGAACTATCGGAAATGCTGGATCGCGAAATCCATTTAAAAATCCATGTCAAAGTCGATCCGCGATGGATTAACGATCCCGAACGCTATCGCGTCTGGGGTCTTAGTCACAAAGCCTAAGGCTGCTATGATGTCATTACTTGAAACATCGAATATCAAGGGCGCTATTATCGGTATCCTTGGCTTTTCCAGCTTCGCCATCACTGATATGGCCGCTAAATATTTACTTGGTTTTTATGAAATCCATACCATCGTTTTTACCAGCGAGATCTTCACACTCACAATTTTAGCCATCACCGCATGCCTGAGCGGAGGCATAGCTAAAACCTTCAAAACCCGTACGCTGCGAATACATCTTGTCCGCGGCGTATTCTCGCTTTGCAATTATGCTTTGTTTTTATACGCCATACGCTCGCTGCCGCTTGATCAAGCCTATAGTATTGTTTTTACAACTCCCTTTGTTATCGCCCTACTCGGCGCTATATTTTTCAAAGAAAAAATAAAGCGCTACCATGTTCTCAGCATCCTATTGGGGTTTATCGGCGTGCTTATTGTCTTACAACCCCAAACACTCTCCACACTGTCGCTGCCTGTGCTCGCCTGCATCTTATGCTGCTTTATTTTTGCGGGCTACAATATCCTCAGTAAATTGCTGTCCGGCGACGATAGCTGGATCACATACGCCTTTTATCCGGCCTGCGTTATGGTCGCCGCATTTACACCCTTGGTCATTATGGATTTTGAACGCCCTGCGCTACCCCATCTGTTTATGCTCGGCGGGATCGGGGTTATGAATATCATCGGCACGGTCAGCCTGGTGATTGCATTTCGCATCTCCACCTCTGTGGTTGTGGCGAAATTTCAGTATGTACAGCTTCTATGGGGTATATTATTCGGCTACATCTTGTTTAACGATCCACTACTCTCCTCCACAGCGCTCGGCGCAGCCATTATTATCACCGCCGGTCTTTATTTACTGAAACAGGAACATAAAAACCGTCACGCCGGTCGTTATTTGGCGCAGCATCCAAAACAAAAATAAGACTTAAAAAGATCTTTTCTGAAATTTTGTGGATAAGGAATCAAAAAAAGAATTGAGCACTGTGCAGCGACTCATCATCCTGCTACAGTCTAATCATCAAACAGAAAGTAGAATTTTCACAATCTTATCAATAGCTTGCGAGCCGTTGTATAGTTATGTGAATATACGGGAGCAAGACCAAATGAGCTGGACAGAAGATCGTGTTACATTACTGACAAGGCTGTGGGGCGAAGGCCATACAGCAGCAGAAATAGCCAAAAAATTAGGCGGCGTTACGCGAAATGCAGTCATTGGAAAAGCGCACCGTTTGAAATTATCCAACCGCATGTCGCCAATACAGCAAAATTCCAAAAAAGCTGTTAAAACAAAACCCGCGGAACCTAAGAAAACTAAGTCCGCAGTGAAGAAACCCTCCTTGCCAAAAGAAACACTTATCGTCAAAGCTGCCTTTGATGGTAAAGGCGTTAAAATGATTGATCTTACCGAAAGAATGTGCCGCTGGCCTATCGGCGATCCCAAAGATGCAGACTTTAAATTCTGCGGCTGCAAAAAAATAGCTGGCGTTCCTTATTGCGACGATCATTCAAAAATAGCCTATCAGGTTTCCTCAAGAAGCCGCACTTTAAAGGCCGAAGATTTTGAAAAATCAAGCGATGAAAATGTCGCCAAAGACCAAGAAATCGCAGTCGCCTCATAAAATAAACACAGAATAATCACCGAACAATTAAAACCCCGGCATTTTGTCCGGGGTTTTTACTTTGGTGGCTCTGTGGCGCGTCACTCTAATTTACAAGCCCGCTTTAATGAATTGCATTCACCATATCATCCGGCACAGGGTCTGATGGCGGCACAACTGTGCGCACATATGGTGATTGGCATACGGCATGTAATAAACGATCGCTCGAAAACGGCTTTTTTATAAAACCGGCAGCGCCTGTTTTGCGTGATTTAATGATATTTTCTTTCACGGCATCAACACTTAGCATCATGACATGTGCGCGCGGATCAATCTTCATGATTGTCGACAAGGTATCTTTCCCGTCAAGACCCGGCAAATGAATATCCATGAAAACAATATCCGGTGCATGATCAATATAGGCCACAATAGCTTCCTCTCCACTACTAGCCAATACCGTTTTATAATCATCTTTTAAAATATTCTGGGCATATTCTGCCGTAAAAGCATCATCTTCGACAATCATAACAACAGGCTCTTCACGTTTATCGCGGCGAACAGAGATACTCCTGATTTTATTTACATCAGCCATCGCCAAATAGGCTTTAATACGCTCGGTGACAACAAACTTTTCTTCGACCAGTTTTTGAAACCCGTAATCACCCTTTGCCAAGTCATAATATTGGCAAATATCCAGCCCTGCACACTCTTGAATTTTTTGATACAAGGCCTTAAAACAGCTGCGTTCCGCCTCATCCTGCGATTGCAAAATAAACACCAAATCGCCATCTAGAAACTGATAAAGCGTCAGGCTTTCAATCGCCTCCGCCGCACTCATAATCTGCTTGAGTACAGATTGGCTTTGCTGCGCGGATTCGGCCATAATTTTTTTAATTAATATCGGATTTTTTAATATTTTCTCATGCTGTATGATGTGCGTATAATTCACACGCACAGCACGCCACTGTGTTTTTTCTGCTTTTATCTGTTCGGCCAGCACCAGAAAATGATGTTCCGGACTTTCTTTGATAAATTCCATTTTTCCCCTGCTACCCTCTATTATTATTTGTACAATTATATATCCCAATGCAGAGCTATAAATATTGCTCCGACTTCCTATTATTTAACATATTTATTAAGATTTCGTTATTGTACTGGCACTTCATTTCTTTTTCTAATGAGGCTTATTTTAAACTTTTCTGTTTTTTTAAAGCCTTCCTTAACACCTCACCCCGTAAAATAAAAATAATAGAATATGTGGGGAATACAATATCATCATGAAAACAGCTCTTTCTTATTTTGACGATTCACGTAGTATGGATATATTACGATATCGTCTTTTTGCTGTTTTCAAATGCAATCCGTCCTCCCTTGACAACAGTTCTTAGGAAAATACAAAAAATAACAAATAGTTTGCGTAAAAATGAAACTTAAACGAAAGCTCAGAACCCTCTTTTCGCGGCGGCATTACCTGAAAATCACAGGAATACTCAGCACTTGGAAAAGCAAAGCAAGCCATAAACTTGCCGGACTGACTTTTATCTCTTTGGTTATGATACAAATAATCCTTCTTCTAGGAGCAAACAAAAATATTGATACCATTACCGGCATCTGGGTTATTTCAATTGCTTTAATAGCCACAATACTAATGGTTACCCTCATAGGGCAGTGGCTTATCAAACCGATTGTATTTTTACGTGATAATCTTATTCTGGCAACCGATAATCCGGAAAGTCCAAATGTTAATGAATCGCCGTACAATTCAAAAACAGAAGTTGGATACACAGTCAATATTGCGATGGATTTGATATTTCAAAATGCAAAAAATATGACACAGCTCAAAGATGCCGCCGAAAGCCAAATTCACAAACTTGCCTATTACGATACACTCACCAGCCTGCCAAACCGCACCTATTTCGTCCAGCGCCTCAACAGCCGCATCCATATGCTCGAAAAACTGGAGCCATGCCGCTTTGGCATTATCGCGCTTGATCTGGATCATTTCAAAGACATTAACGATACAGTCGGACACTCGATCGGAGATGCTATTTTGCGCAATGTCGGTAAGCGTCTGGAAGAAAATCTGCCCCAAGGCGCTTTTGTTGCCCGAACAGGCGAAGATGAATACGCCGTTGCGATGCAACTGAATTCACAGATGGAAGATACCGCGACGCTGGCTGAATTGGTGGCCAAGATCGTGAAAACAGAGCCTTATCGTATATTCAATGAAAGCTTTCAGGTCCGCTGCTCTATTGGTGTTGCGACCTATCCTGATCACGGACGCGATATTGACCGCGTGCTGAAAAGTGCGGATATCGCGCTCAACCGCGCCAAGGAAGAAGGCCGCAATCAAATCAAGGAATACTCCAAAGAATTTGACATTGCCATCCAGAAAAGATTTGAAATTCTGCGTCATCTGCGCAGCGCAGTCGAAAACAAACAATTACAGCTTTATTTCCAGCCGCAAATTGATCTAAGCACGCAACATGTCATGTCTGCGGAAACACTCATTCGTTGGTGGCGCACAGATGACAACGAAGATGGCGGATATTTTATTTCGCCGGCAGATTTTATTCCAATCGCCGAACAATCAGGCCTTATCCTGCCTATTGGTGATTGGGTTATCAGGGAATCCTGCCGCGAAGCCGTGCGCTGGCACAAGGCCGGATTTGATCATATGCGGATTGCCGTCAATGTATCCGGCGCACAGTTCTATCAAGGCGACCTTGTTAAAACCGTCAAAGAAGCTTTGCAGGAAACTGGATTAGCGCCCGGAAAACTGGAGCTTGAAGTCACCGAAAGTGTTTTCATGGATGATGTTAATTATACAGTCGGCGTTCTGAAAAAACTGCATGATCTAGGCGTAGAAATTTCAATTGATGATTTTGGCACAGGCTATTCATCGCTCTCTTATCTCAGGCAATTCCCGATTGACCGCCTGAAAATTGATCAATCTTTCATTCGGAACGCTCTCAATAATCCCGATGACGGCGCAATCACACGCACGATCATTAATTTGGCGCACTCATTATCGCTCAAAGTTATCGCCGAGGGTGTTGAAACCATCGATCATCAAAACTTCCTGCTGGATCATAATTGCGACGAGGTACAGGGCTATCTGTATAGCAAGCCTGTCAATTCCAAAGACTTTATGCGTTATATGGAAGAATATGCTGGCGAACTGCCTAAATAACGCGTATTTTTTGCTTTATTTGTAAGCCTTATCGGGGTATCACACTAGGTATATATTGATCCATAATACCAATTACAATTGAAAACATCTTATGCGCTATACATCTTCAAAATCATCCTCCCTTACAGGCACAGTAGATGTCCCCGGTGATAAATCCATGTCTCACCGTTCGATTATGTTCGGACTGCTTGCTGCAGGAACAACGACGGTCAAAGGCTTGCTGACGGGCGAGGATGTCATGTGCACGGCCGATGCTGCGCGCGCACTCGGCGCGTCCGTGACCGAAAAAGAGGACGGCACATGGGTTATTGAAAGCAAGGGATTGAAACATCTCACCGAACCTGACCGTGTCCTTGATATGGGCAATAGCGGCACCTCCACGCGCCTTTTAATGGGGCTTGTTGCCGGCTATGATTTCACTTGCACTTTCACGGGGGATCATTCCCTGATTAAACGCCCTATGGCACGCATTTCTGATCCGCTCACGGCAATGGGCGCAAAATTCATTACGCGCACAGGCGGACGCTTACCGCTCTCTGTCAAGGGCAGCGCGGCTTTAAACCCCATAAGCTATGAACTTCCCGTGGCTTCGGCGCAGGTCAAATCGGCAATTTTGCTGGCGGGTCTGAACGCAGAGGGCAATACCAGTGTTATTGAAACAAAACCAACTCGCGACCATACCGAAAACATGCTGCGTCATTTCGGCGCGGTCGTTGATGTTGAAACCCTTGATAACAACGCCCAAAAAATAACAGTGCACGGCAAACCTGATCTTAAAGGCTGCGATATTGTAATCCCCGCCGACCCCAGCTCCGCGGCTTTTCCCGTGGTCGCCGCCATCCTGACCGAAGGCTCGGACATTCGCATTGAAAATGTAGGCATGAATGAGCGCCGCGCGGGCGTCTTTACAACTTTGATTGAAATGGGCGCTGACATCACGATTGAAAATGCGCGCGATATGGCCGGCGAGCCCGTGGAGGATCTCCATGTGAAATATAACGGCCCGCTCAGCGGCATTAATGTTCCCGCAGAGCGCGTGCCCTCCATGATCGACGAATTCCCGATTTTATCCGTAGCCGCCGCCTGCGCAAAGGGCACAACAACAATGACCGACCTTGCCGAGCTGCGCGTCAAAGAAAGTGATCGTCTGTTAATGGTCGCTGAAGGGCTTAAAAAGTGCGGCGTAGAACTTGAAATGGCCGAAGACAGCCTGACTGTTCACGGCACAGGCAACGCGCCAAAGGGCACAAACGACGCAGACGAGATTGAGACCGCGCTCGATCACCGCATCGCCATGAGCTTTCTTGTCCTCGGCCTTGCCACGCAAAACCCCGTCACCATTGACGATGGCAGCCCCATAGCAACCAGCTTCCCGAGCTTCATCCCGCTTATGCGCGCGCTCGGCGCGAAAATAGACACCGTATAAGCCATGGCAAAACTCCCCACTATTGCAATCGACGGACTGGCCGCCAGCGGCAAAGGCACGCTTGCCCGCCGCCTTGGAAAGCATCTGCATTACGCCGTTCTTGACACAGGCAAGCTTTACCGCCTGATCGGTCTTTTATCCCACAAGCATAATATCGCCCCCGATGACGAAGCGGCCTTGGCAACGCTTGCACAAAACCTCAATACAACATTACAATTATCCGATCTGTCCGATCCCGCGCTCAAAAGCGATCTGGCCAGCCGCCTTGCCTCGCAAACCAGCCAATATCAAAGCGTCCGTGATGCCTTGGTCGATTTCCAGCGCAGCTTCGCCGCCGCCCCGCCCGCCGAAGATGGTGCGCGCCCATGGCAAGGCGTAATTCTGGACGGCCGCGATATCGGTACGGTTATCCTGCCCGCCGCAGATATAAAATTCTTTATCACAGCCAATCCCGAAATACGCGCGGCTCGGCGCTTCGAGGAACTCAAAGAAACAGACCCTGCGCTCACCTATGATCAAGTCCTCACAGACCTTATCAACCGCGATAAACGCGACAGCACCCGCAGCGCCGCCCCCGCCATCGCCGCCCCCGATGCCATCACCATAGACACATCGGATATGAGCATCACGCAGGTTATGGACACCGCATTAGCGCAGTTGTCCTGACCCCATAATCTAAAAACCTGTCAAATCTATAGAAAAAGCTTGAATTCTGCGGAGATTCATGTAAAAAGCAGGCCTATCCTGATG
>Ga0136604_1001258_pt1 | contig 11470 bp, 11 predicted proteins | sample AntRauFillE10628_FD_104928 | JGI IMG/M metagenome (GOLD analysis project Ga0136604, IMG submission 104928) | Saline lake microbial communities from Rauer Islands, Antarctica - Metagenome Filla E10 #628 | ecosystem: Environmental > Aquatic > Non-marine Saline and Alkaline > Saline | place... | reverse complement strand
GGGGCCCAGTAGCCCGTCCCACTGGCATCACTGCGATCGGTGGTCAGGGCCGTGATGTCGTGACCATCGCCCCGCAGCTTCCAGGTCAGCCAGTCGTGCGGCAGGCACACCGCACTGGTCCGCGCCGCCGCGTCGGGCTCGTGGTCGGCGATCCAGCGCAGCTTGCTGCTCGTCAGGGAGGCCACGGGCACCGTGCCGACCGCGTCCGCCCAGGCCTGGCGTCCGGTCCCACCGCCGCCGAGGTCCGCGACAAGGTCGGCGGCCGCCTCCGCGGACCTGGTGTCGTTCCACAGCAGGGCCGGACGCACGACCTGGCCGTCGTCGTCCAGGCAGACCGCGCCGTGCTGCTGGGCCGCGACCGCGATGGCGGACACGTCGTCCAGGCCGCCCGCGTCCTGCACCGCCCCCTGCAGCGCGTCCCACCACACCTGTGGGTCGACCTCGGTGCCGTCGGTGTGGGATCGGCGCCCTTCCCGGACGAGCTCACCGGTGGTCGCGTCGCGCACCACCACCTTGCAGGACTGCGTCGACGAGTCGATCCCAGCGACCAAGGACATGGATGCTCCTGCTCTCCCGGTGCCTGTGGCGCCGCAGGACTGCGTGCCGCGAGGCCACCCCCGGATGCAACCGGCAGCACGCCCGGCCCGCGGCCGTGCGTGACGATAGCAGCGCGATCGGACGCTCCCCGGGTGCGGGGCAGCGGCCCTTCCGGCGGCCCAGCGCCGACGCCCGAGCGGGCCGACGGCACTGCCCTGCTCAGGTCCGGGCGGAGCGCGAGGTGTGCCTCACCCGCAGGACCAGCAGGGCGTCCTCGTCGAGGATGTAGAACAACGCGAACGGGAACCGGCGAAGCAGCGCCCGACGTACGCCCGGGTAGCCCTGCACCGGCTGTGCGCTGCGGGGGAACTCCGACAGCCGCGCCAGCACACGGTCCAGGTCCACAATGAAGTCGTCGACCAGGTCCTCGGAGGTGGCCCGGTAGTGCTCGACGGCCGCCACGACGTCGGCCCTGGCGCGGGGCCGTAGGACGGCCTTCACCGACGGTCCCGCACGTCGTCGCGGATCTCCTCCCACGGGTGACCGCCGTCGGGGTCGTCGTGCGCCTCGTCGAGCGCCTGGTCGAGCATCCGGCGTTCCTCCGCGGTGGGCACGTAGACCGGCTCGCCGAAGTGCGAACGGATCGCCTCCTGGATCAGCTCGGACCGGCTGCGGTGCTCGATCCGTCGAGCCCGCTCCACCATCTCGAACAGCTCCACGGGCAGCGTCACCGCCACCTTCTTCACCACCATGCCACGCTCCACCCCGGGTATGCAGGAATCATACCGCCGGACACGCCAGGGATCCCGCTCGACATCGGCGCCGCCGGACCGTGGTCAGCCGCGGCTGCCGAGCGCGGCCTCGGCGCGGGCGATGGAGGCGTCGACCTGCGTCGGGTCGTAGTGCACCGCCGCCATGCCGGCAGCCAGGGCGCCCTGCACGTTGGGTGGCTGGTCGTCGACGAACAGCACGTCGGCTGCATCGATGTCGAGGACCTTCAGGGCGTGCTCGTACGCCTGCGGTGCTGGCTTGAGGAAGCCGATCATCGACAGGTCGATGACCTGCTCGAAGCGCTGGAGCACCGTCATCCGGTCCACCCAGTCCTGCCCGTGGAACTTGCGCATGTCGTTGGTCAGCACCGCGATCCGATAGCCGTCGCGCTCCAGGCGTTCGAGCATCTGGACCATCTCGGGCCGGATCAGCCGGTCCTCGTCGACCTCGTACAGGTCGCGCATCAGCGCGAAGGTCGGGTCCTCGGCGTCCGGGTGCAGCTCGGAGGACCGCAGGTGCCAGTAGTCGCGCTCGTGCAGCTCGTCCCCCTGGTCCACCGAGCGGTCCCACAGCTCGTCGTGGCCCGGGGGCCCGAACGGGCCCCGCCAGGTCACGTGTTCGGGCAGCAGCTCGAAGGGCGTGCGCAGCACGACCCCGCCGAAGTCGAACAGGACCAGCTCGTGCGTCCGGTCACTCATGCGGCGGCTCGTGGCCGACCATGCGCTCGACCCGCTTGACCTCGCCGCTCCAGTCGCACGCATGGCAACGCACGTGGAAGACGCGGTGCTCACCCTCCCAGTACTCCACGGCGATCGAGCCTTCGGCGTCGAGCGGCTCGGCACAGGAAGGGCAGAACTTGGGCATGTCGACCTCGTGGGCGAGACGGTCCGGGTCCCACCAGTGGTTGCCGCTGAGACGCCGTCCGGTGACCGGGGTGACCGGTTCCATGTGGTTGGTCCACCTCGGCTCACGACGGACACGCAGGCCCGTCGGGACCGGGACGACGTTGCGGTCGACCGCTGCTGTCACTGGGCGCTGTCCTCGTTTGCGCGAACCTCGTCGAAGCCAGTGAACTTCGACATCAGCTCGTCCGCAGCGGCGACCGTCCAGGCGCTGTCGCCGCGGGCCGCGGCCGCCTCGAGGTACAGCTTCTTGGCCTGGTCCAGCGACGGCGAGTAGCGACCGTTGCCCATCGAGAGCCACGACAGCGCGAACTCGGTGTAGTCGACCCCGAACTTGTCCTTCTCGCAGGGCAGTCCGATGCGGTCGTGCGGCTCGCGGGTGATGCCGACCGTCGGGTCCTTGCCCTCGGCGACCAGCGCCATCTGCTCGCGGAACATCTTGCGCAACATGATCACGCCGATGTCCGACTTGCCGAGGTGCTCGCCGGTGCGGTCGTTGATGTCCCCCTGCGTGACCCAGGCCATGATGTCCTGACCCTCGATGTAGTCCACCAGGTGGTTGCCGTCCTCGTCCAGCCACGGGAACTCGTAGTCGGTCGGGTAGACCTGCTCCGGGAACTCGGTGAGGCCAGGTGGCTGGTGGCTGGAGTAGAACAGCGTCCAGGTGTGGGTGTCGTCGATCGGCACGCGGATCTGCATCTGCTCGATGCCGGCCCCACCCACGCGCATGCAGTACGGGAACACCAGTGGGTGGCCGACGGCCCAGTCGTCGTTGTCCTCGCTCATGCCCTCCAGGACACGACGCTTCAGGATGCCCCACTCCATCTCGTCGAAGCCGACCTTCTCGTGCTTCTTCTGGAAGCCGGGGGGCGCGAGGTAGCCCTTCTGCTCGCCGAGGAACTTGAAGTAGCGCCCATGCAGCCACTCGACGTGGTGCGGGTCGACGGAGTTCTCCATGATCTGGAGCCAGTTGCAAGGCAGCGTCGCATGACCCACGTCCTTGAAGCCCTCGTCGACGTAGACGTCGAACCTCGGCAGCTCCGGTGCCGGACTGGGGCCGACGTAGACCCAGACCATGCCGCCCATCGCCTCGGCCTCGCCGGCGAAGGTCTGCACGCGGTCGGCGAAACCAGTCTCGTCCCGCTCGGCGGGCTGGTCGAGGCACTGGCCGGTCTCGTCGAAGATCCAGCCGTGGTAGCCGCAACGCAGCCCCTCCTCCTCGACCACGCCGTAGACCAGCGAGGCGCGGCGGTGCGGGCACAACTCGGTGACGATGCCGTAGCCGCCGTCCGGCTGCTTCCACAGCGCGAAGTTCTCCCCGAGCAGCCGGACCTTCTTGATGGGCCACTCGTCGAGCTCGCGTACGAACGCCACCGGGTACCAGTAGTGACGCAGCAGGTCCCCCATGGGTGTGCCGGGGCCGACCTGGGTCAGCTGTTCGTTGAGTTCCTGCTTGAGCATCTTCTGACTCCTGCGATCGAGCGAGTGCGGGGGCGCCGCTGGTGCTGCGGTGTCGGGACGGGCGGGGCGTCGGGGCGCACCGGTTGTTCGGACCGGCGCACCCCGACGGGGCTACAGGCGGGTCACCGTGCCGGCGTTGCCGTCGACCCGGATCATGTCGCCGTTCTTCAATTCCTTGGTGCCGTTGCCGGTGCCGGTCACGGCGGGCACGCCGTACTCCCGGCACACGATCGCGGCGTGCGACATCAGGCCACCGATGTCGGTGACGACACCGACCGCCTTGGAGAAGGCCGGCGCCCACGACGGGGCGGTGATGGGCGCGACGAGGATCTCGCCGTCCTTGACGTCACCGACGTCCGACGCGTCCCACACGACCCGGACCGGGCCCTCGACGACACCGGGGGCTGCGGCCATGCCCTTGACGGCCGAGCCGTCCTCGGCGCCGAGCCAGCCGGCGATCGAGTCCTCGGTGATGCCCCACAGCATGATCGTGAACGGTTCGGTCACGACCGACGGGGGCGGGCCGAGCGCCTTGGGGATGTCGGGCTTGGCCGCCTCGAGCGCCTTGACGATGCCGCGACGCTTCTCGATGATCGGCGGCCAGTGGTGCGGACCCTCCGGCTCCACGCCGATGGCCCAGGCCGAGTAGAGGTCGAACAGCAGGGTGTCCATCTCCTCACGACGGACGAAGAACACGTCGTCCTCCTGCTCGAAGAAACCCTCCTTGGCGAGCATCGCGCCGAGCTCGCGGGACTTCTTCCAGAACACCGACATCGACCAGTGCTCGATGTAGAAGTTGTGGTTCTCGACGTAGGGGAACACGGTGCGTGCCAGGCCGAGCTTGCCCTGGAACGCCTCGCGGTCCTCGTCGGTCTGGAGCAGCGCCGAGTACTCCTCGACGATGCGGTCGCGCTCGGCGCTGACCGCTTCGGTCGGGCGCTCGATGGACTCACCCGCCCGGAGCTTGGTGATGTAGTCGTTGATGAACCCGTAGGGCACCGACCGGTCCTGGAGCCAGGTCTCGTCGGTGTGGTAGAAGCCGGTGCCGGACGAGAAGTTGAACCACGGGTCCTCGCGCTCGTCCCAGGCGTCGTGCCAGGCCTGGCCCCTGGGGGCCGCTGCGAGGCGCTCGTGGACGGCCTCGGGGTCGTTGTGCACCGCGAACGCATCGGCGACGTCGAACTCGATGGCCAGCTTGGCCAGTGCCTTGAGCTCCTCGTTGGGACGGAACAGGTCCACCTCGATCCCGGCGACCATCTTGGCGATGGCGAGGTCGGGGATCGACGGGAAGGCCTGCTTGCAGAACCCGAAGAAGTCCAGGTACGCCGCGTAGCCGAGGTTGAGGAACTCGAAGTGGTAGTTCCAGATCTTCTGCGCGAGGTCCTGGAACCGGTGGTACTGGGCCTGCAGGTCCCAGCCGGAACCGACGCCACGCCCCGAGCGCACGACCTCGTCGATGTCCTCGGTCTCGGGCAGCGGCGAGAAGTCGATGGCCTCGAGGTCGGCGATGTTCTGCTTGACCTTGGTTAGCCAGTTCTCGTACAGCGAGTCCCAGTTCATGAAGTAGTGCCCTGCACGCTCCATGAACTGGCCCGCACGCGCCTCGATCGCCGCGGGGTCGTCGACCGTCACCGGGGAGAAGTACGGGAAACCCATGTGGATGCGGAAGTCGATGCCGTTGGCCGGCGGCACCAGGTAGTGGCGCGAGTTGTACTGGCTGAGCGCCGCGATGGCGAAGATCAGGTGGTCGGCGTCCCACGGCGACATCGCCCAGCCCCAATGCATGGAGTCCATGAACCAGAACTGGTGCTCGTCCCGCTCGCGCCGGCCCTCGCTGAACAGCGTGGAGTACGGGTAGAGCTCCTCCCAGCCCTCGGCTCCCGGGGGCGTCTCGAGCTCGTAGGGGTTCGGAAATCGGCCGTCTCCCACGGCAGGTCCTCTCTGTTGGTAGTGCGTCCTGTGCTGCGCGACAGTCGCCGGGCAGGTGCTGCGGGGTGCTCTCAGCGCCGCTGGGGCGGCAGGTCGGTGTGCCGCGCGGGGGCGCGGCGGGCTGGTCAGTCGCGGCCGGCCGACAGCGGCCTGACCAGCGTCTGGATGATGCTGGCCATGGGGTCGTAGCCACCGGCCATGATCGGCTTGACCGGCTTGTTCGACCACACGGTCTCGGGTCGCGCCTGGAGCAGGACGATGTTCTCGCCCTCAGGCAGGTGCTTGTCGAGCGCCCACTCGACGTCCTGGGGACGGCCGTAGTGGTCCTCGGCGCGGCGAGCCAGGGCAGCCACGGCGCAGATCTGCTCGTCGGTCAGGCACTGCTGCTGCTGGCGCTCGACCTCGACCTCGACCTTCTCGACCGTGCCCCCGACCAGTCGGTACTCGATGGCCTTGGGCGAGATGATCCGGGTCATCACGGAACGCAGGACCTTGTCGACCAGGAAGTTGTCCGGGGTGACCTCGCCGGACACCACGGCCTCGCCGAGCCCCCACGACGCCTCGATCGCGACCTGCGACCGGTCACCGTTCTGCGGGTTGAGGGTGAACGCGACGCCGGCTGCGACCGGGTCGACCATCTTCTGCACCCCGACCGACATCGATATCGCGCGGTCGTCGTAGCCCATCCGGGCGCGGTACTGGATGGCACGATCGGTGAACACCGACGACCAGCAGCGACGCACGTGGTCGAGCAGCGCGTCGATGCCGCAGACCCACAGGAACGTGTCCTGCTGCCCCGCGAACGAGGCGTCCGGTTGGTCCTCGGCAGTGGCGCTCGAACGCACGGCCACCGGCACGTCCGGGACCCCGCAGTGGTCCGACAGCTGCTGGTAGGCCCGCGTGATCTCGGTGGCAACGTCTGCGGGGACCGGCAGGGTCTCCATCAGCCGCCGCACCTCTGCGGCGATCTTCCGGACGCCGGCCTGGTCGTCGAGGTCGAGCCCGTCGAGTTGGGTGTGGACCTGGGCGTGGACCTCCTCGTGATCCCGCAGGCGCTCGTAGGCCTCCGTGGTGATCGCGAAGCCCGGTGGTACCGGCAGCCCTGCGGCCACCATCGTGCCGAGGCTCGCGTTCTTGCCGCCGACGCGGACGCGGTCGCACTCCTCGTCGTACTGGTCGTACCAGACGATGTGATTGGTCATTGGCCGCTTCTCCCTGTTGGCCACCTGTCTGCCGATGTCGCGTGGACGCTCCCACTGGTCCGGGTGCACGACGGGGCAGCTCCTGCACATGCGGGTCAGTCCTCTCCCCCGAAGAGCTGGTCGGGCGACCAGTCCTCGCCGTAGCGCCAACTGGGCAGCCCCTCGATGCGCGGGACCTGGATCTCCTGGACCCGGTTCCGATAGCTGACGAGCGCCTCGCGGCCGCCCTCGAACACCTTCACGCGCACGTGCTCGGTGTTGTAGGGCTCCCCCGGGTCGTAGCCGAGCGCCGCGATCGCGAAGGCCCGGATCGGGCCGGAGTGCGTGGCGACGAACATCCGCGAGCCCGGGTGCTCGTCGGCGAGGCGGTGGATGCCCTGCCAGAAGCGCCGAACCGTCATCTGTGGCGGCTCGAAGTGGAACATCGGGATCTCGAGCCAGTGCTGGATCGGGTCGCCGCCGCCCTGCTGGGTGCGCCAGAAGCGGTCGACCTCAACAAGCCACATGGGGCGGTCACCCAGTGCGGTGCGCTCGAACTGCTCCAGCGTCGACAGGTACTGGCGGAAGGCACCGGTGACGTCGCGGATGCCGTCGGGCGTCACGACCCCGAAGTTGCGGAACTCGTCCATCGGCTCCGGCGAGCGGACCTTGACCGAAGCGTCCTTCTCCAACTCGACCAGCCCGTCGAGCAGACCGCGCTCGATGTGCGCGGCGGTCTCACCGGCGCGGCTGGTGCGGGCGTGGGCCAGGACGAGTGTCTCGCCGGGGCTGACCCGTCGCGACACGTGCCGGCCGTAGGTGTGGGCCTGCCAGTTGCCGAGCGGGGTCAGCCCGGACTCGGTGGAGTAGCCCTGCGTCTCGCCGTGCCGGACCAGGTAGACGTCGGCCACGACCTTGCGGCGGGCCTCCGGCGGCGCGGAGATCTCCTTGGTCCGGTTGTCCTCCGACATCGCCTGCAGCGTGCCGAGCCCGGCGCGCTCCTCGAGCGGTGGCAGCGAGGTCCGGTCGCCCGCGTCGTCGGCCTTGCGGTTGCGGAAGCGTCGCAGGTAGAGCGGCGTGTCGTCGGCTGCGGCGGCCCCCCCGTCGGCGGCCTCGCCGTCGCTGGCCTCACCGTCCGCGGCGGCCCTGCGGCGGGTCCGCTCCTTGTACGCGGCGAGGTACGCAGGTGGGTCGACGCGGTCGGTTGTGGGTGGTCGCAGGTCGGTCATCGGGGGTCCCTCCCGTTCACGAGTGCTCGGTCAGGAAGCCCTGGTCGACGACGCCGTCGTAGTAGAAGACGGCGCGGCCCATCTCGGCCTCGGTCCAGGTGATCGGCTCACGGTCGGGATCGGCCCAGTAGCCGCCGGTGTAGACCTCGTTGCGATTGCCGGCCGGGTCGAAGAAGTACAGGCCCCAGCCGCGCGTGGCCCCGTGCCGCGTCGGGCCCGCGTCGATGCGCACGCCGTTGTAGGCGAGGTTGTCGGCGGCCCGCCGCAGCTCGTTCCAGTCGTCGACCCAGTAGGCCATGTGGTGGAACGCGCCCTGCGGGCCGGTGATGAACGCGATGTCGTGCGCGGTGTGGGTGCGTTCGAGGAAGGTCGCCAGCTGGTGGCCGTCATCGGCCATGATCTGCTCGGTGAGGCGGAAGTCGAGCACGTCGGTGTAGAACGCGGTGATCTCGTCGACGTCCTCGCACATCAGGAACGCGTGGTCCAGCCGCGGCGGGTGGATGCCGACCATGCCGGGCGGTTCGGGCGGCGGGTTGTGCAGCGGCAGTGCGTTGCCGACCTGGACCATCCCGTGCACCAGGTCGGTGACGTGGCCGCTCGGCGCGGTGAACCGCACCGTCTCCCCGCTGCCGGGTCCGAGCTCACCGGCGGCGAACCGCTTGGTCGCGATGCCGTGGGCCTCGATGCGGCCACCCAGCTCGTCGAGGTCCTCGAGGTCCTGGACCTTGAAGCCGAGCGTCTCGACCCCGTAGGTCGGCGCGTAGCGCAGGATCAGCGAGTGGTGCTGCTGCTCGTCCCAGCCCTTGAGGAACACCCGGTCCTCGGTGGCCGCGGTCTCGACCAGGCCCACGACCTCGGTGTAGTAGGCCGTCGACAGCTCGAGGTCCGGGACGCGGATCTCGACGTGCGACAGTCGCAGGATGCCCATGGTGTTGCTCTCTCCCGGGTCAGGTCCGTGGCAGCTGGTCGGCGCCGTGGTGCGGGACGCCGGGGCGGGGGTCGGCGGTCAGGTGTGGACGGAGACGAAGCGGTCGTTGACCTCGCCCTCGTAGTAGAAGACGGCGCGCCCGATGTTGTCCTCGGTCCAGGTGATGGTCGGGAAGTCCGGGTCGGGGCGGTAGCCACCGGTGAAGACCTCGTTGCGCGTGCCCATCGGGTCGAAGAAGTAGATGGTGTTGCCCCGCGTGACACCGTGGCGGGTGGGCCCGACGTCGACCTGGACCGCGTTGTAGGCGAGGATGTCCGCGGCGGTCCGCACGTGGTCCCAGTCGTCGAGCCAGAACGCGAAGTGGTGCAGCGCGCCGTTGGGACCGCTGACCACGGCGAGGTCGTGGGGCGAGTGCGAGCGCTCCAGCCACATGCCGATCGGGTGGCCGTCGGAGCCCATCAGCTGCTCCGTCAGCCGGAAGCCGAGCACGTCCATGTAGAACTTCGCCGCGTCGCCGACTTCCTCGGCGTTGATGAGCATGTGGTCCATCCGCGGCGGCGCGATGCCCTGCATGCCGAAGGGCAGCTCGGGGTTGACCTTTGCGTAGCTCGGACCGACCTTCTCGACCTCGTGGACCAGCTCCATCTCGTGGCCGGACGGGGTCTCGAAGCGGATCGACTCGCCCTGGCCGACCTCGTCGCCGCGCGAGAGGCGCTGCACCGCGAAGCCGTAGGACTCCACCGCGCTCTCCAGCAGGTCGAGGTCGTCCTCGTGGTCGACCTTGAAGGCGAACCGGTCCATGCCGACACGGGGATCGTGCCGGACCGCCAGCGAGTGGTGGTCCTCCTCGTCCCAGCACTTGAAGAAGGCCCGGTCGCCGATCTCGTCGACCAGCGTCATCCCCATCACGCCCGTGTAGTAGGCCTTGGCCAGCTCCATGTCGGGCACGGAGATGTCGACGTGACTCAGTCGGAGGATGCCCACGCTGCTCCCGTTCGTGCGGTATCCGGACCGTATGCAGCAGGGGACGCGGGGGGAAGTTGTTTCCCACCATGCGGGACAGCCTGTGCTGCCCAGAGTAAGCACTCACCTAGTTTGACACTCCCGCCCGCGCTTCCTCAGTGCCCTTCCCGCATAGCGGGAAGTCACCTGCTGCGTCGGAGGATCGCTCACTACCGTCCGGCACATGAGCACCGACACCGACAACGGCTACGCGACCCCGGGTACGCCCGGGGTCGGTGACGGCGCGCAGAGCCCAGAGGGCATGCGCGCAGCCATGGCCGGCTACGTCCGTCAGGTGCACCAGGCCTACCTGTCCACCGGGGCCGGACAGCCCCCGGCCGTGCGCAGTCGCATGCGGCTGCTCGGCGACGGGCTGACCGTGGTGGCTGCCGCGGCCCGCAACCTGCACGTGATCGCGACCGACGAGCAGCTCGCGCCCGTCAGTGACGCCGAGATCGTCGTGGAGGACGAGCTCGGTGGGATGGCCTGGACGCTGCGGTTCCTCGACCCGGTGGTGCTGCCGCAGCTCGGGATGATCGATGAGTCACGGGCACCGGCCCTCGAACAGGTGCGCCGGGTGATCGGTCTGGCAACCCACCACTACCACCTGGTGGTGCAACCGGGCAGTCAGCTGACCGACCACCATGCAGGACACGCAGGTGCGGGGCTCGCGATGGACCACCTGTCCGAGGCGCGGGACTTCGAGACGATCCGTGCCCACGCGCAGGGCCACGAACGGCTTGTCGACGAGCTGGAGGGCGCGACGCGCGCCGGGCTGGTCCGGGCTCAGTCGCTGCTCGCCGCCGCCATCGCACCCCGCGACGACGAGGTCCAACGTCTGGCCGCAGCGCCCGTCGCACCGGAGCCCGGCGTGCTCCGCCGGGCGCTGCTCGCCGCCGTGAGGAACTGACGTGGCCGGCCGCGAGACGCTGTCGACGGTCCGCAACGCGGCCCGTGTGCTCAAGGCATTCTCATCGCGGCGGCGCACCTTCGGCGTCACCGAGCTCGCCGACGAGCTGGACCTGTCGACCTCGACGACCCACCGGCTCCTGCGCACGCTCGCCGAGGAGAACCTGGTGGAGCAGGATGCCGGCACCGGCCGCTACCGGCTCGGGCTCGCCGTGTACGACCTGATCGCCGCGACCACGGAGTTCGACCTCACGCACGCCGTGCTCCCACCGATGACGGTGCTGCGGCACCGCACCGGCGAGACGGTCCAGTGCGCCGTGCTCGACGGTCGCGAGGTGGTGTACGTCGAGCGGCTCGAGAGCACGCGGACGCTGCGCATGTTCATCGACATCGGCCGCCGCAACCATGCCCACGCCACCGGCACCGGCAAGGTGCTGCTGGCACACCTGTCCCCCGAGCGCCTCGACCACGTCCTGGACGGCTGGGAGCTCGCCGCCCTGACACCCGAGACCATCACCGACCACGCGGGGCTGCGCACCGAGCTCGACCAGGTGCGCACACGGGGCTACTCGCTGAACAGCGGCGAGTCCGAACCTGGCGCCATGTCGGTCGGAGCACCCG
>Ga0136604_1001253_pt1 | contig 11508 bp, 11 predicted proteins | sample AntRauFillE10628_FD_104928 | JGI IMG/M metagenome (GOLD analysis project Ga0136604, IMG submission 104928) | Saline lake microbial communities from Rauer Islands, Antarctica - Metagenome Filla E10 #628 | ecosystem: Environmental > Aquatic > Non-marine Saline and Alkaline > Saline | place... | reverse complement strand
TCACCATTCCAAGTTCTTACTTGTTGAGAGGAGGTAGAGTGATTTCGAGAGAGGATACTTTGTCTGTGGAAACCGGAATAAAAAGCATGGAGAAGGTCGAGATAGTTTCTGGTATTGATTCTACAACAGTTTTAACCAAACCTCAATAAGATGAACTGGAAGGTCATTTTGGGCATATCCAAAAAACACCTCTTGTCGCGAAAAAAGCAGACGGGAATCGCTGCGCTTGGAGTGACATTTGGCATCGGTACCTTCATCATCATGGTCAGTTTTATGACCGGGCTCAACGGACTTCTGGATGGTTTGATTTTAAACAGAACTCCTCACGTTCACCTTTTCAATGAAATTCGCCCTAGCGAAGATCAGCCCATCGAGAGAGCTCCTGAATATGCCAATAGCTTTAATGTGGTTCGTTCGATAAAGCCGAAGCAGAGCTTGAACAGAATCCATAACGCACTACCAATTATCAGCTACCTTGAGAAGCAAGAAGAGGTGAAAGGTGTCACCTCTCAAGTGGTGGCTCAGGTATTTTATATTTCAGGATCCATCGAGCTAAATGGAATCGTGAACGGGGTAAATATTCTTGAAGAAGTCCGACTCTTTAATATGCAGGATTACATCGTTGAAGGAAGTGCAGATGAGTTGAACAATGATCAAAACGGAATACTCCTGGGTGCGGGAATCGCCAAGAAAATGTCGGTTGATGTAGGAGATAAAGTTCAGATCGGTACAGTTCGCGGTGATATCTTTCCTCTCAAGATTGTAGGCATTTATCAAAGTGGATTGGCAGAAGTTGATGACAAGCAGAGCTATGTGAACTTGGCTACAGCGCAGCGTATTCTGGGAGAACCCAAGAATCATATTACTGACATAAATGTGAAGCTTCACAACATCGAAAATGCAGTGCCGATGGCCGCACGCCTCGAGCGACAATTTGATCTCAGAGCTGTGGATATAAAAGCTGCAAACGCTCAATTCGAGACAGGAACTTCGATTAGAAACCTGATCACCTATGCCGTTTCAATCACCCTTTTGATCGTTGCTGGATTTGGCATCTACAATATTTTGAATATGGTGATCTACGAAAAGATGAATGACATTGCCATACTGAAAGCGACTGGTTTTGCTGGAAAAGATGTGAAAATGATTTTCATCTCTCAGGCCCTTTTGATTGGCTTAACTGGTGGGATTCTCGGCCTGGTTCTGGGTTATGGAGTTTCTGTACTGATCGATAATGCGCCATTCGAAACAGAGGCCTTGCCAACCATTAAAACATACCCGGTAAATTACGATCCCTTGTATTACGTCATAGGAATTGTGTTCGCCATGATTTCAACTTTTTTGGCGGGATACCTTCCTGCAGCCAAAGCACAGAAGATTGATCCGGTGGAAATCATCAGAGGACAGTAAGCCATGGAAGCAGTATTGAAAGCAGAAAATATCAACAAACATTTTACCGATCCGGTAGATTTCCATGTGCTCAAAGACATCAGCTTTGAAGTTGGAAAGGGAGAATTCGTTTCGATTATGGGTAAGTCAGGCTGCGGAAAATCCACGCTGCTTTATATCCTTTCCACCATGGACACAGACTACTCAGGAAACCTCTACCTCAATGGAGATAAACTATCGGGACAGACTGCCGATCAATTATCTCGAGTGAGAAATGAGCACATCGGATTTGTGTTTCAGTTTCATTACTTGCTCCCTGAGTTCACCGTCCTCGAAAATGTTATGCTCCCTGCCCGAAAGCTGGGGAGAAAATCTGACGATGAAATTCGAGTAGATGCTCTTGAAAAACTCCGATTACTGGACATCAAAGATCAGGCTGAAAAAAAGGCCACCATGATCTCAGGTGGGCAAAAACAAAGGGTTGCAATCGCCCGGGCATTAATCAATAACCCAATGATTATCATGGGGGATGAGCCAACAGGAAACCTCGATACTAAAAACTCGGACAATGTTTTTAAGATCTTTAAAGACATCGGGCAAGAGGAGAATCTCTCACTCCTGGTCGTGACCCACGATGATGACTTTGCTTCCAAAACGGATCGAATCATTCAGATGGAAGACGGGCGAATAATTAGCTAAATTCGTCAGAAATCAATTTTTCTCCAATGTCTCAAAAACACCGCTGCGGCTGGGTTACATCCGACCCGCTTTACCAAAAGTACCACGATGAAGAATGGGGAGTTCCCGTTCGCGATGATCGAAAAATGTTTGAGTTTCTTTTGCTGGAAACTTTCCAGGCCGGCCTTAGATGGCTAACAATTTTAAAAAAGCGAGAGAATTTCAGGGAAGCTTTTGCGGGATTTGATCCGGAAAAAGTCGCCAGGTTTAGTGAGCAGGATGTAGTGCGATTGCTCGAGAACGAAGGGATCATTCGCTACCGGTTAAAGATTGAATCAGCCATCAACAACGCCCAGCGTTTTCTTGAATTGCAAAAAGAGTTCGGCACTTTTTGCGACTACATCTGGAGCTTTGTGGATCACGAGCCGATTCAGAATGAAAGAAAGAGTCTTGCCGAGGTTCCAGCGAAAACGGAGCGGGCAGAGAAATTGAGCAAGGATTTGAAGAAACGTGGATTCAAATTCATCGGACCCACAACCGTCTACGCCCACATGCAAGCCAGCGGAATGGTGAATGACCATGAGGTGAGTTGCTTCCGACATGAAGAGGTGAAGGAGTAGAAGAGCCATTTGCAATTAGCAATGGACAAAGAGCAAGGACTAAACTTCCAAATAGCGCAACTTCTCCAACCTCTAAATGGCCTAAAAAAATTCGAGTGCCGTAGGCACGAATCACTTTGTAGCCAATGGTTTCAACCATTGGTCTTTTGGTCACCCAACGAATGGAAATGTCGTAGACATGACCGACAAAACACATGTCAAATACCGGGCAAAAAAGTGCGACCCCGCTGGGGTCGATTTAATTTCTTTGCGACCCCGCTGCTACAAACATTGGAACCCTCTGGGTTCCGCTTTACAGCAGCGACAATCATTTCAAACAGCAGACATGGCGCATGCTCTCCTCCTGAGAGCTAAACCATAATCTCGCTCGTCCGGAGCTGGTCGGATCTGGGGCGTGTTATTAGCTACCAGAATGTCGTCTTTCCGGGACTCGAGGATGGTTGTTTGGCTGTGGTGCCGGACGATGCCAGAGGCATCGAATATTTGTAGCTCAAAAGGGATCCTCATTGCCATCGACCCCAGCGGGGTCGTACCCTTAGTTCATTTTACATTTTTTAAAATTTTTCTCTCTGACTTCAAGAAAGTTAGCGCCTGGAGCTGAAATTTTTAGCAAAATCTCCAAACTTTTAAAAAGAACCCACCGTAGACTTTATTGCAACTTAATTTTGAAGGTTCTCATAATTAAGCAACTTAAGGTTATTAGTATTTAGGCTAAAAGAAACAACCCCGCAGAAACGTCTGTGGGGTTTTTCTCTTTTTGAACTATCTTGCTGCGAAATTCTCGCGATGAAAACCCTCTACATTCACCGTCATGCTAAGTCTTCATGGGCCAACCGAAATCAAAGGGATTTCGATAGACCCCTAAATGACCGGGGACTCAGAGATGTTCCTTTTATGGCCCGCGCATTTGCAGAAAAGGGCGAAACTGTAGATGGCATTGTTTCCAGTCCGGCAAAGAGAGCCAGCACTACAGCGGAGATTTTCGTTCAGCACATCGGTAAGTCCATCACCGATATTCGCCTGGCAAATGAGATTTACGAAGCCAATGTCAACGACCTGACCTCTGTGGTCGAAAGTCTTGACCATAGCTGGAGCAGCGCGATCATCTTCGGTCACAACCCGGGGCTCAGTAGTTTGGTAGGCTATTACACAAACGAGCATGTAGACATGCCAACTTGCGCCATTGCTAAAGTTACCTTTGAGGTCGACTCCTGGGCTGAGGCATTTTCTGGAACCGGCTTTTTGGAATACCTCGACTTCCCTAAAAATCACACCGAATTGCTTTAATTCGCAATTGAATCTATTTAAGTAAAACTTGATGCAGGCCGAATCACTCGAAAAGTGGATTGACAAAAATGTGAAGTGGGTTTTTGCCGCTTTTGCATTGCTCATTTTGGTCTACTTCGGTAGTTTGTTTTGGGGCTTCTTTGCCATCCGCTACGGAGCGGTAAGTTATCTCCAGCTTGCTGTTACTGGAGCTCTTGGAGGCATCATCGTGAGTTTTGTAAAACCACAACCACAGTACAAGTTCTTTTTCATCGTAGGAGCAGGACTCGCTACTTTGCTTGTGTATCTGGTAGGGCAGTGGATTGGCTACGTGCATTTCTGGGAAATGAGAGGAAGTGCGAAAAGTACTGGTGCACTGGTGGCAAGCCATTCAATTCTCACAGACTTTAGCTTCTCAGAGTGGATTCATTTCCTGGGAGATTCAAATAATTATCTTGGCTTGCGTGAGATACTCGGAGTGCTCGTTTCGTTCTATGTAGTTCAGTACGTGGCATCGAAGGGGCGGAAAAGAAAACCCGGAGATCACAATTTCCACTCTGAGCGAAAAAGCCGCTTTAAAAGAAAGTTCGATCGTTAAATAATAATCGGACGCAGGTTTTAATTTTCTACCTTCGCGCTCCGTAATTCTTCATTTAAATATTACGGAATCATGCCCGGAACCACCAAGTATATCTTTGTCACGGGTGGAGTGACATCATCTCTCGGAAAAGGAATAATTTCAGCATCACTGGCCAAGCTACTTCAGTCGCGTGGCTATCGTGTGACCATCCAAAAGTTTGATCCCTACATCAACATCGATCCGGGAACGCTAAATCCATATGAGCACGGTGAGTGCTATGTGACTAACGATGGTGCCGAGACAGATCTCGACCTTGGGCATTATGAAAGGTTCACCAATGTTTTGACCTCTCAGGCCAACAACATTACCACCGGAAGAATTTACCAAAGCGTGATCAACAAAGAGCGCAAAGGTGAGTATCTGGGGAAAACGGTACAGATCATTCCTCACATCACCGATGAGATAAAACGCAGCGTGCAGATACTGGGTAACAAAAGCGAGTTCGATTTTGTGATTACCGAGATTGGTGGAACTGTTGGCGACATCGAGTCGCTTCCCTACATCGAGGCTGTGCGCCAGATGAAATGGGAGAAAAAAGGCGACTGCATTGTCATTCACCTTACACTGATTCCTTATTTGGCTGCTGCCGGAGAGCTCAAAACTAAGCCTACTCAACACAGTGTAAAGCAACTGCTTGAGTTCGGGGTTCAGCCGGAAATTTTGGTTTGCCGAACGGAGCACAATCTTTCTACTGCCATCAGAAACAAAGTTGCCAAGTTTTGCAACGTAGCTCAAAATGCGGTAATCCAGAGTATCGATGCGGACACCATTTACGATGTGCCGCTGATGATGCTTGAGGAAAAGCTTGACGATGTTGTCCTCGAGAAGCTAAACATGAAAACCCGCAAGAAGCACGACCTGAAAAAATGGATGAGCTTTTTGTCGAGACATAAAAACCCGAAACACAGAGTTGAAATTGGGCTTGTTGGCAAGTACGTAGAACTTAAAGATTCTTATAAATCTATTGCCGAGGCTTTTGTACATGCCGGAGCCGATAGAGAGATTGCAGTCGATTTGAGATGGGTTCACTCAGAGGAGCTCACCGCCAAAAATGTAGATGAAAAACTCGAAGGAATTGATGGGCTTTTGGTTGCTCCCGGATTCGGTTCTCGCGGAGTTGACGGAAAGCTCGATGCTGTGAAATGGGCACGAGAAGGAAACGTTCCGTTTTTCGGAATCTGTCTGGGTATGCAATGCGCTGTGATTGAGTTCGCACGCAATGTAATGGGGCTTTCAGATGCTCATTCTACAGAAATAAAGGAATACACACAAAACCCTGTTATCTCGCTGATGGCAGAGCAAAAATCTATTACCAACCTTGGAGGGACTATGCGTTTGGGCGCTTACACTTGTGAGCTCAAAGAAGGTTTTAAAGCCAGAGACGCATACGGTGCTGAGGAAGTAGAAGAGCGTCACCGTCACCGCTTTGAGTTCAACAACGACTACATTGAGGCGTTTACAAAAGCGGGGATGGTTCCCACAGGGTTTAACCCAGATTCCGGACTTGTTGAAATTGTGGAGATCCCAGAGCACCCTTACTTTGTCGGAGTGCAATTCCATCCAGAATACAAGAGTACAGTTGCCAATCCACATCCATTGTTTATCGAGTTTGTGAAAGCTGCGCTTGACAATCAGCAAAAATCAGGAAAGAACAACAAGTCGAGTAGGGAAGTGTCCAACCAGGATTGAGAAGCTTTTAGAGCTGACCTACTAATCGATTTTTAGGGCTGCTGCGGAAAGGTTTCCCTCATCGTCAATAAGGTGAGGGTATTCTTTTTTCATCAACCAAAAGATGAGGTTTTGAGGGATGTCTTCAAAAGTCCCGTAGTCTTCGATGTACTCCATGAACCCTCCGCCTTCCCGATCGTATTGTTGAAAGATTGAGTCAGACTTACCATCCCACTCCAAAGGTTTTACTCCAAGCTTTTCACAAAGCGATTTATTGAATGCTGGTGTGCATTTTAGCCATTTTTCGTTGAGGTAGACCTCGGTATAGCCGTGAGGAACGAGGACATCTGTTTTTAAAACCTGTTCTAACCTTGCGGTTCCCATGTGGTTCCGAACCTTTGCCAGGCCAATGCGTGCAGGGATTCCCAGGAGACGACAGCAAGAAACCATAAGGCCTGCTTTGTCTACGCAGTGACCGTGTTCCTTTTCAACCACTGAGCTGCTCGTCACGCTTTTAAAGTCAAATCGGATATCAAAAGGATTGTAGAAAATGTCATCGCGAATTTTGTAGTAAAGACAAACGGCCATAGCTCTTTGAGTTAAGCCATCATCAGAGCAGGGTTTTACAAATTTCTCGATGAGTTGATTGTCTGAATCAAAGTGAGCTGTGGGCAGTAAGTATTTTTTCCAATCGGTCATGCTACAAAGTTATCTCTTGATCTACTTGAGCTGACCAGCAAACCAAAGAAAAATGCGAAAAAGACAATTCCTCCCTGAACTTCGAGCATCGATTCTACAAGCATATTTGCCGAGATAATAAAGATTAAGAGTAGGAGCAGGTTTTTTCTTTTTCGAAAAGCCTCGATCAAACCTGCTAGCAGTGTGAGGATTAGAGCGGCAATACCGAAAATACCAAGTGCTCCCCAGGTTTGAAAATATTGATTGTGAGAGTTGAGCTGGTCTTCGGCCAACTCATACTGCTCCATTTCCAGGTATTCTTTCGACAGCGCAATTTTCACATCTCCGGTGCCGGTTCCAAAAACCCAGTGATCCTGGATTACCCGAAGTGAGGCTGTCCAGGTAGTGATGCGCGCAGCGGTACTTTCAACGTCTTCAGGGTGATTTTCTTCAGGAGAATTGCTGGGTTCTCTTTCTTTTGCGGCTTCAGCTGTTACCTGAGCCATGCTTTTCAGTCGGTTGATGGTCTGAGGCGAAAAGAACAGCGAAACACCGAAAACGGCCAAAAGAGAGACCGCATAGACGAATCCTTTTTTCACAGACTTTCGGAATCGGCCTATAAGTACACTCAAAATTATAATGGCGATAGGAGCTAGGAGAACTCCCGCCTTTGAAGCCAGTAGGTTGATGTAGATCAATAAAAAGAGGATCACCAAAGCGAAGATCCATTTCTGATGAATTCCTAAAAACAGGCGTTTCCCAGAAAGGGAAAGCACAACGTAGGAGAGTGCAAGAAGCGCATACATCGACGAGTAGGAGGGATGCATGGTGGCAAAATTCGTGTAGAAAAATGAGCTTGAATCGCCCGTCTCGGAAAACTCGACAAAGCCGTTAATCACTGAGTATGCCGCAACAGAGAGGACGCCAATGGTAAAAGCACTCATGACAAGATCGGTCTGGCGGGAGGTAAACTTGCGCGACCCAAGCCAGATCAATGGCATGATTAAAAAGCTGGCTTTCATTCCCAGATCGAGAAAAGCATAGTCGAAATTGGTTGTGTGAATGAGTCCGGTGACGTGAAAAAGATAGAAGGCGACCATGGCCCAGAGCCCCGTCTTTACCCATTTGCTTTTTCCTTTTGGCTGCCACATCAACAGTGAGCTGACGATCCACAAAACAATGGCGTAGGAAGTCATTAACTTGCTGATGGGAATGAGGAAAGCCAACAAGCCCGCTGAAAACATTTGTAAATTTCTAAGTACTCTCGGTGTCATTATTGCCGCTCTTGAATTCTATTAAATCCTGTCGAAATTTAGTGGCGATTTTGCTTCTCTCGAAATATTCTCTAACGTATTTCAATCCATTCTCACCTAGCTTCGAACTCAGGTCGGGTTCGCTCATGATCTGCCTGGCCGCATCAGTAAGTGATTGTGCGTTTTCCGGCTCGAAGAACAAGCCGCAATTTCCATCTTTTATGAAAAGGTCGTGTGCTTCTCCTTCTACACCCAGTAAGATAGGTTTTTCCAAAGCGAGGCTTTCAAAAATTTTGGAAGGTATGGCTCCTTTGAAGAGTTCAATTTTTCGCAGAGGAATAATTGAAACGTCTATCGCGCTGATAATTTCTGGGATGGTCTCTCTGCTCACCGAATCTAAGAAAAACACGTTGTCGAGCTCTAAGTGGTCAGCAATGAGCATCAGACTCTCTTTTTCTGGCCCATCGCCAAGAATGACGAATTTGATGTGCTCTTCATTTCTCAATTTGTCGGCAGTTTTTAAAATCACTTCTAATCCTTGAGCGTAGCCCAGAATTCCACCGTAGAAAAACAGAAAGTCGTCTGGAGCAAAGTCCATCTTCTTGCGCCACTTCTGTTTATCGGTCTTCATCGAAATGATCTCATCGGTGTTGACACCGTTGGGTACCCAAATGACTTTCTTTTTTGGAAATCGCTCGCGAATATTATTGACGATCCCCATTGTTTGTCCGGAGATCAAAGCAGACCTTTTGTAAAGGTGCTCTTCCAGTCGGGTGGCCATGTTGAGAAAACGTTTGTTCGTTACGATTCCCAACTTTTCGGCACTTTCGGGCCACAGGTCCGAGACGTTAAAGATCATGTCAATCTTTTTCAGCTTACTCAATGCCCGTGCAGTAATCCCCAAAAAGAGGGGAGGAGATTCGCAAAAAATGAAATCTCCCTTTTTGATTTTAAACAGTCCCAGCCAAAAGGAGGTGAAAACAAAGGAGAAGTAGTTGAGTAACCTGGCAAGTACGAATCTTGCACGTGTCACAAATATGGCCGACCTGTATATTTTTAAACCGTTGATGGTCTCTGTTTTCCAGAGCCTCCAGCGATAACCTTTCTTGATCTTCATGTCGGGGTAGTTGGGCATCGCGGTGAGCACAACGACTTCATCCCCTTTTTGCTGCAACTGCAAAGCCAACTCGTAAAGTCGGTTTTGCGGAGCACCTGTCTCAGGAGGGAAATACTGGGTTAGAAAATAGATCTTCATCAGCTAGTCTTACGGAGCTCAAGTATCGGACGTTCGGTTATCAAATCCAATTTCAAAGTTATAAAACTCAAATTTACGTGGGGTAATCGTCCTGCTGCCCTTTGTTTTCAGTGGTAAAGCGGTTGAAATGAAATTTATCAACTAAAGTCTTAGTGTATAAACTAAAGAATTAGTTATATTTGTGATGTTGTTTGATTTCAATGTAGAAAACGAACCGAAAAGAATTGGATATGAAAGAGTTGACAAAAGCAGAAGAGCAAGTGATGCAGGTGCTTTGGGATCTGGAGAAGGCCTTTGTAAAGGAGGTCATTCCGAAACTTCCTACTCCGAAGCCCGCCTACAACACCGTTTCTACCATCGTGCGCATCCTCGAGCAAAAAGGATTTGTGAAGCACGAGTCATTTGGAAGAAGCCATAGATATTTTCCGGTGGTAGAGAAGGAGGACTACACTCAGTTTGCCAGTGATAGATTGATGAAAGGTTATTTTGATAACTCTGTAAAGAGCATGATCAGCTTTTTTGTGAATGAAAAGAAGATGAGCATCGAAGAGCTCGATGACGTACTACAAACCCTGAAAAACCAGAAGAAATGAGCTTGACGACTTTTCTATTGATGAACCTCACCCTTGCGGCTTTTTATTTCACTTATAGATTTTTTCTACTGAGTGAAACTCACTTCAGGTGGACCCGGGCCTATCTGGTTACAGGTATGATTGCAGCTTTTAGTCTTCCATTTTTGATACTTCCTCAAAGCATTTCGGAAGGGCTGAGTGCGATGGCGATTTCTTTACCTCCGGTGGAGATTAATGGCAGCGTAGGGTCTACTTCTGGCTATAGCATTTTTACAATTATGTTGGCCATTTACCTGGCAGTAGTTGCCTTTTTCATCCTCAGAAGTTTGTGGCGACTAGTGACGATGGTTCGATTGGTGAAGACAGCGAATCCATTACCTCACCTAGGTGATTTGGTTTATGAGAGTCCGATTGGAGGTTCTTTTTCTTTCCTGGGGAAAATCTATCTCGAGACCGGCCTAGAAGAGGGCGATCAGCTGAGTATTCTCAACCACGAACTTGTGCACTTGCGCGAAAAGCACGCGATAGATTTATTCTTTGCGGAGCTGACTAAAGCTGTCTTTTGGATCAATCCTTTTGCATGGCTTTATGGAAAAAGGCTGGCAGAGGTTCATGAATTCACTGCAGACCAGGTGGTTACTAAAGAATTGTCCAATAAAGTAGAGTATCAGGAATTGTTGGTAGCCAAAGCTCTTGGCGTAAATAGAAAAGAACTTATACACCCATTTATTAATCAATCAATGTTAAAACGTAGAATTATGATGATCAATAAAAACAGCTCCCCAAGTTGGAGCAAACTGCGCTATGCGCTGTTCATTCCCGTTTTGGGAAGTATGATAGCATTGGCCTCGTGCCAGAAGACTACTGACAACCAAGATGCTCCTTCTGAAGTACCAGTTCCACCGATGCCACCAGCACCCATTGAACCTTCCGAAGGGGAAGGAGCAGAGGTTATGAAGAGAGGTAATCAACTGCCTGAAAACTTTACTCAGCCCGAATTTCCAGGAGGAATGGAGAAGTTGTTTGAATTTATAGGTGAGAATGTAAACTACCCGCAGGAGGCAAAAGATGCAAACGAGGAAGGGAATGTTTTCACAGGCTTCACTGTAGGCTCTGACGGAACTATTTACGATATTAAAATCCTCAAGGGAGTGAATCCTTCGCTTGATGCAGAGGCCATTCGCGTCTTGAAAGAAATGCCAAAGTGGAAATCAGGTAAACTAGGTGGCAAAGCTGTGGCAACAGAAATGACGCTTCCAATCAGCTTTAAACTTCCTAAGAAAGAGTGATTAAACTTTGTATTTTCGATTAACGGATTATTGAACTAGTTCCCAAACCAATTATAGACCGGCAATCGCGCGTTGGCCGTTTCTCGAGCATTCTAAGATAAAAACAAATTATTATGCCGCTAATTTCACAAATGGTTCATCTCGTTTGACAACAGCAAAAATCCTTAGAACGATCTTATTAGCGACTGCATTGAGTGAAC
>Ga0136604_1001252_pt1 | contig 11513 bp, 13 predicted proteins | sample AntRauFillE10628_FD_104928 | JGI IMG/M metagenome (GOLD analysis project Ga0136604, IMG submission 104928) | Saline lake microbial communities from Rauer Islands, Antarctica - Metagenome Filla E10 #628 | ecosystem: Environmental > Aquatic > Non-marine Saline and Alkaline > Saline | place... | reverse complement strand
TGGGCGTAATAAGTGATCCCGAGATACAAAAACAGGTAATTGTAGACTTCAGATCGGGAGATTCAGACACTATTGAGAATACTAAATCTTTGAACTTCCTAGTAGGAGACTGCGTACCCGCTAAAGAGAGGGCTACAAAGTCTTGGGTCAGTAAAAGACTGTTTGCTGGCTCGACTAAAGGTAAATATTATAGTAATATTAAGATACTGGAAGATGAGAATGCTAATACCGCACCTAAAGGATCAATAGGGTTTACGGTAGTAAAACCTGCCAACACGATGGCTGACTTGTTAGAGATTGATAAACCGGTTTATATCACGGAAATATTTATACGAGAGATACTTGGAGGAGAAGAAGCTTTAAATACAATTAAGGGCTTACTTTCATCAACAAATATAGTAGACTTAGGGACGACAAAAGCGGAGTTATTGTTCAAACATTACGGCTAGGAGAATAACGAGATGGCCCTTACATTAAGTATAAGAGAAGGCGAGGACGTGTATTTGAATGATACACGCGCAGTAGTCAATAAAGTTTTAGGAGAATCAAGTTTTGAAATCAGTATTGATGAAGGCACTTTCTTAGTATCAGATGAGAAAATGACACAAGTAACCCCAGACGTTATGATGAGTGCGGGGGTTTGTGACACCTTAGGAACTGCAAAGGTAGTCTTAAAAGCACCTAAAGAAGTAGTGATATTACGAGGCGCAGTGTATCGGGGAGAGGCATGAAGTACGAGTTTACTGATCAAGCACTAGAGGGGGCTAAAGAGTTAGGCATATCTATTAAAGATCTTAGCAGAATGCTTGATTTTGCAGCACCCGTTTCCCATGACTGCGGCAATCGGAGGTACGAGAATTTTATCTTTGACTTAGACGGTTTTTACGTGGATAGTGTAAGTTCGATTAATGCAATTAGTTGCACAAGTATTCCAGGGTACGTAAACCTAGGAGAAGGGATTGTTCAGATAGAATGCCCCCATTGTCAAGGATACGGGTGTACAGTTTGTGTAGATAATGGGCATCTGATCATAAGAGAAGATAAAATTAAACAGTACTATTAAACGTCAAGGAGGACGCCAATGTATCAAGACCTAAGACCGCACGGAAATATAGAATTAAATGCAGGTAAGTTGACCATGCACATTTATGGGGGTCCGTATTTTAATAGACCACCTGAAATGTACGGTGTGAATATGGCTGCGGAGATAGACCACCCCGCAGATGTTCGGGTAGAGACCAAGGATTTCTGCGTACCCTCTCAGGACCTCATGTATACGGCATTGAGTAAGGCCATCACCGCCAGTTTCAAGGATAAGAAGAGTATCTATGCAGGTTGTATGGGGGGTATCGGTAGAACCGGTCTGTTTATGGCCCTTATGGCTAAAGTGTTTGGTGAAGAGTGCCCTGTAGAATTTGTGCGAGCTAATTATAAGGCACACGCTGTAGAGACGATTGAGCAGAAAACCTATGTTAAGACTTTCCCAGTGGAAAAATTAAAATGGAAAATAAGGTATTATCTATTGCTTTCTAGGGTAGGCCTATTAAAGTAAAGGTACAGATCAAGGAGGATCGTAAATGAGTTTACTGTCAGCGAAAGGCACTTTAGGTTTTTATAGTTCGTCTATTATTAAAACGCATAGATCGATTAAAGACGTACCTGCACGCAGCTTAGCTGAAAGGTTAGATAAGTACTACTCCGATAGCGCAACCCTACCAGCCCCGGAGGGGGAGGCTTTAAAGTTTTATTACTTAAACCATGCTTTCAGTGAGTTGCAGAATAAGTTTCTACCTGATGAGCCTTTAGATGAAAAGTGTATAGAACTTCTAGACTACCATGATCGGTTAGTTTCTGATTCCGCAGTTAGAATGTTCTACTATCTTTTTGTTATCTGCATTCGTGAAACTAGGCATTTGGGGGGCTACAGTGCTATATCCCCTAACTTGGTCAAAAACTGGGGTAAGGATGCAGCAGACATAGTGCAGTCGATACCAGACAATTCCAGTCAAGCTATGAAGATGGCTGCCACTCCAAGTAAATTTAAAAATAATGTTAAGATAGGAGACATTTGTGGGGCCCTAGTTCAGAGTTTCTATGAGGGATCTTGGGGGGGCGGCTTTGGAGGTACGGCTTGGGGGGGTATAGCAGATGTTCTGTATAAGTTCGTTATAGGGGAGTACACTGCTGAGATGATGTTAGATACTGCGTTCACCCTCTGCCACAATAACGGGCCGATATTTAATAAAGGTATGCTTTATAAGACTTACGGTAACCAGATATATAAGATCTTAGATATCCAGAGATCAGGCCAGATTCCCCAGTTGATAGAAAGTGAGACAGTAGTATTACTGTTTTTAGATCAGGAAGATATAACCCCTATTAGGAATTTAGCTAAAGAGGTTATTGGTGGCCCATTTAAAGAAAGTTCTTATGTAGATTACTATATGGTTGAAGCTATGGGGTCTCTGCATAAGTACCCTAGTGAGAAAGAGTTACAAATAAAGAAATATGTCCCACCCCACCTGACTACTAAAGAGGAAGAAACTAAGGTGCAGATTATGCCAGGTGTATTCGTACCTAAAGTGGAGGTAAAGAGAGATGAAGAAGATGATAGTGAAATGTTACAATGGGCATAAAGCGCTACCCCTACCAGATGGAAAATTCCTATATGGTGGGTCATGTGTTACACCATCAGTACTAGATGCTGATATCTATATAGGACTAGATTCTATGGTGCGAGTATCAGAACTTTCTTACCCTTGGATCAAGGATAAAGCAGAATTTCTGTTTAAAATACGAGATGGGGATCCCCCCTCAGATCTTATTCAGACTAAAGCCTTGTTACAGTATATCTATGATTGCTTACAAGAAGGAAAGAAAGTCCATATAGGTTGCCTAGGGGGGCACGGCAGGACCGGAACTATAATGGCTGCATTACTAGCTCAGAATTACGGGATGAAAGATTCCATCAAGTATATCAGAGAAAACTATTGTAAGAAGGCGGTAGAGAGTCCCAGTCAAGTAAGTTGGTTAAAAGATAATTTTGATGTTATACCGGCAAAGTCTAGTAAGCTTTATGAAAGACCTTACGTTTACGGTAGCAATGTTACACGTATAGCGGGTAAAACTGGATGGGAGTCCACAGGGCACCCTATGAGTAGTCAGTTATGTGTATGGAATAAACTATTGAATCTCTAGTTAAATTGGTTAGAGTATAAGGATAGACCAAGGAGGGTATTATGGATGCTGTGAAGTTTCTTTGTGATAATATACAGATAAGTAAAGATTTTTATGATAAGTTAGATACCGCAGGGTACGACTTTGTTATGGAGTTGGATAAAACCTTAGTGACGGACTCCTCAGGCACTACTGTAGCCAAGCTAAGTCATGGCACTGTAGACTTCAAGAAGTACGGTGAAGTCGAGGATGGTAAGTTTTCTGATGACCTGCTACATTTTAAGAATACACTGCAAGCATTACCCTGCCCGGCGAATGAAAAGTCTAAGTCTAAACCTAAGCCCAAAGTAAAAGCAGCTAGTAGTAAGAAAAGCAAAGCACCCACTACTAAAGCTAAGATAACCATTAAGGCTAAGGACAAGACTAAAGAAGATGTAAATGAGGACTCATCGAGTGGGTTATATAATCCAGTACCTACAAAAGGTGAGAAGATTCCCCTACATCAAGCTACCCACCTTTATCAGCCTGTTCAGGGTACTGGTAATAGTAGCACTTACCATTTAGTCGCAGCAAGTAATCTTGTTAGAGTAGCTGCCCGTATTTTAACAGGGAATCTATCTATTAGAGTAGAGACTAAAGCTGGACTTAATATACAAGATGTGATCCCCATTAAAGAGGGGGCTATTCTGCTCCCCAAATCGGGTGGCAGTCACGCGTCCGTGCACTTGACTGTGGGGGATGATATAGCTTTAGCCAGAAGAACCTTAGGAGCAGTACTAGCTGACCTTGAAGTAGAGTTTAAAACGAACTTCCCACAATTAGAAAAATTAATCGGAGAAGGAACATGAAGTCAAATTACCTAGTAACACTAGAATTAGGTAGTGTGATAGTAGGACCGGGGCTTCTTTTAGGGTTTATACCTAAGTCTAAGACTTACATTAAATTAGTTAGTATGGATATAGAGACTAAAACCGGAGCAGCAGAAGTATATTATTTAGATTGTCACATCGGGTCTTTAGAGTACTCGTTTGATAAAGAAGAGGTAGAATGGTCATGGAAAAAGTGACAATAGAGGATTTTTACCCCCATGCCGATATATTTGATATGGCTATTGAGTACAATGCCATGACCAACAGATTACGGGGTAAAGGCCCTAGAACCCTAGAAATATCGTCTTTAGCTTTGGACATAACGGCCCAGAACCAGATAGAAAACCATTTTATCTATGTTAACGATCTGGGTGATCTGTGTATCACGGTAGCGGTAAGGGCTGTAGGTAATATGGTTATGGTTCTAGAAACTACGCGGGATAGGTATTTTATGAATATCTGTGAGGACCCCGAGGGTAAAATAAAAGAGTTACCGGGGGGTAGGATCAATTTCAAAACAGTTTATAGTGTGGTAAAGGCTCTACGTAAGAGAGAGTACGTAGCAAAGTACAACGGATCAGATTGGAGTAGGACTTAGTATGTTAGTATTATGGACCGGAGCAAAACTAGATACTATCACTAAGACAGTACTAGGGGCATTAGCGCATGTAGATGGAGATATCCAATATAAGATAGAAGTACCGAGTAAAGATCAGATTGTATACCCACAAGAGGGGCAAGTAGTTCTTGCTATGGGGGGTGATCTTGTTAAAGCGTTACAGGTTAAGGGCTATATCCCCAAGAACTCTAGTTTAGCTAAAATGCGAGGGCAGTGTATACCTTATAAAACAGGAGGTTGTTGGATGGTTTCCTATTCCCCTAACCTTGTGTTTATGGATGATGCTAAGGGTTACGATATAGGCTGGGATGCTAAACTAGCATATAGAGTATTAACCACCGGATCTGTAGCCCCTAAACTAGGTGCTTATAGATGGGTTTCTAATTTTAAAGATATTATAACTAGGATTGAGGAGAAGTTTGATGAAACCGGTAAGGCTGTTGAGGTAGCCTTGGATCTAGAGACTCAAGGTCTGTACCCGTACTACCCAGATAAAAATATTGTTACAGTGTCTCTGACGGTAGATGAAAACTCAGCAGATGTTGCGCATACTTATCAGCTCCCCAAAGATAAACTAGATATAGTTCTAAAAGATCTTAAATGGGTGATGACTACGGATAAAGTCAGTATGAGGGGGGCAAACCTTAAGTTTGATCTCGTATGGATCATAGAAAAATGGGGAATAGAGTGTAAGAACTTTAATTTTGATACCCTAATAGTAGGATCTTTAGTAGATGAAAACAGATCTAATTCCCTCAATCTACATGCGAAGATATATTCGGATATGGGAGGTTATGACGATCTATTTAATAAGAAGTATGATAAATCAAAAATGGAGAAAGTACCCAAAGATGATCTTTTGATATACGCGGGAGGGGATACTGATGCCACTCTTAAGGTATCTAAAGAGCTTAAGAGGCAATTAATCACCAATAGAGGTCTGACCCAGCTTTATGTGCGCATACTACACCCGGCAGTACGAGCTTTTGAGAAGATAGAGCATAGAGGTATGCACGTAGATATAAAAAGATACCACTCCCTAAAGCAGGATCTTGAGAAAGAAATAGGCAGACTAGAGCAGGAGGCTTTCGCCCTTATACCTAGAAGGCTAAAATTGAGGCTAGGAGGGGGTCTAAAATTAACCCCTAATCTTATCAAACAATATATGTTTACGCCCTATGGGTTAAACCTTACCCCAATAATGAGGACCAAGAAGACTCAGGAACCTTCAACTGCCAATGAACATTTAATGATGTTTGCAGATAATCCCGATGCGGCCAAGTTCGTGGCTTGCCTAGAGGAAATGGGATCCGCTAAAAAAACATTAAGCACTTATGTAGATGGTTTTCTGGAGCACTTGAGGCCTGATAACAAATTCCACCCCACGTATATGCTGTTTAACGGGTCTATTTACGGGGATACAGCTTCGGGGGGCACGGTTACGGGACGTTGTGTAGCTGCCGGAGAGCAAGTTAAAACCGATAACGGGTTAGTACCAATAGAATGTATTAAAATTGGAGATAGAGTTAAAACGCACACTGGGACGTATAAACCTGTAGAAGAGACTTATGATAACGGCGTTAAAGAGTGTGTGAGGGTGCAGTTGCAACATGAAAAATATAATATACGATGCACACCAGATCACCCCGTATTAACTAGAAGAGGGTGGGTTAAGGCCGCAGACTTAACGAAAGACGATGAAGTATGGTGTGATGAAGATTTTAACAGAGAACCAATTTGATATAGAATAATTAATGAAGATTTAGGAAAGTTAAGAGGTAAACTGTGTTTGTAAAAGTAGGTAAAATAGAAAAGTCAGGTAGTCACCATACCTACGACCTGACAGTATCCGATAATCACTCTTTTTTCTGTAACGGTATGGCCGTCCATAACACCTCTGCTAAAGACCCGGCTGTGCAGACAATCCCTAAACACACTACATGGGCAAAGCGGATACGGGAGTGCTTGGTAGCCCCGCCTGGCTATAAGATGTTTCAAGTAGATTTCTCCCAAGGAGAGCTTAAGATTACAGCTTGTGTGGCTAATGAGGAGCAAATGTTGGACGCCTACAGCAGGGGTGTAGATCTACACTGTTTGACAGGATCTAAGTTAGCTGGCATATCTTTGGATGATTTTATGGAATTGAAATACTCTGACCCCACTAAGTTTGCTAGGTACCGGACTTACGCTAAACCCGCTAATTTTGGCTTAATATACGGTATGCAAGCGGGGGGTTATCGGTCTTATTCAAAATCTAACTACGGTATTGAAATGACCATGTTAGAAGCTGAGGAACATCGTAATAACTTCTTTGATCTATATCCGGGGTTGGTAACATGGCACGATAACTCTATAGCTTTTGCTAGAGCTCACCAATATATTAGATCACCTCTAGGGCGTATGAGACACTTGCCTTTAATCAAATCCAAGGACTTTGAGATTCGTAGTAGGAATGAACGTCAAGCCATTAATAGTCCGATACAATCCACGCTATCTGACCTGTGCTTATGGGCTATCTCTATCGTAGAAAATAAGTATAAGGGTAAAGATGTTCAGATGATCGGTATGACCCATGATTCGATCTATGGCTATGTTAGAGAAGACAAAGCAGTCGAGCTGGTTAGGGATATAGCCCATATCATGAGTGACTTGCCTATCAAGAGGGTTTTTAAGTGGAATCATCAGATAGATTTTACTGTAGATGCTGAGATAGGGACTAACTTATCAGACTTGCAAGAGATAGAACTCTGATGTTAGTATAAAGCCAGAGTAAGGGAGATTCTCATGACACAAGATAGTAGTGTAAACACGGAAACATCCGTAGTCCAGAAAGACGTACCACTAGAACCTAAAGCTTATGTTATTAAAGCTGGGGAGACTGATTACTTAACCGGGGAAACTATTCCAACTGGAGCTATTAGATCCAATGTTAAAGAGTACGAAGATGAGTTCTCTAATGAATATGGGTTGGGTAAACTAGTAGAGGGTCTTGATGTCATTGAACCACCTTACCAGTTCACGACCTTAGAAAGAATGTATACTGAAAATAATAGTTTACAGCCTTGTATAGAAGCAATGGTGACGAATGTAGATGGGACTGGGTATTCTATTGATACAACAAATGACGAATCTAAAGATACACACCAAAATGATATAGAAGCCCTAGAAGGCTTTTTTAAAGAACCTTGGCCGGGGCAATCTTTCACTACTATCCGTAAAGCTCTGAGAGAAGACTACGAAGTAACCGGAAATGCCTATCTAGAAGTACTGCGGAACCCCAAGGGAGATGTTGTTGCCTTCAGAAACATAGACGCTAAGACTATGAGGATGGTAAGACTGGACCACCCGGTAACTGTTATACGGGAAGTTTACCGTAATGGGGCGCGGGTACCGTTGCAGATTAGAATACGGGAAAGGCGATTTGCCCAGAAGATTAATGGAGTGAATACGTTCTTTAAGGAATTTGGCTCTACCCGTACCTTAGACTTTAAGACTGGCTCTTGGGGGGATAACACTGAATACCCTGCTACGGAAGTACTACAGTTCACAGCAAATAAGGATGTTAACACACCCTATGGTGTACCTAGATGGATTTCTCAGACCCCTAGTGTAGTAGGATCCCGCAGAGCAGAGGAGCACAATTTATCCTTCTTTGAGTCTGGGGGTATACCGCCAATTATGGTTTTTGTACAAGGTGGTACCTTAGCTAAAGAGGGTGCGGAAGCTATAAGGCAGCAACTATATTCCAAGGGCGACCATAAGCACACCGCATCCGTTATCGAGGCTCACAGTACCGGCGGGTCTTTGGATTCGTCTAATAATGTTAGAGTTACTGTAGAGAGGTTCGGATCAGAACGGCAAAAAGATTCTATGTTTGAGGGTTATGATGAACGCTGTGAATCTCGTATACGTAGATCGTTTAGGTTGCCACCGATCTTTGTAGGTAAAGCAGATGACTATAGTTTTGCTACCGCTTTTGCCTCGTACTCTGTTGCGGAGGCTCAGGTGTTTAAGCCAGAGCGTGATGAATTCGATGAGATTATAACCCTTAGATTACTCCCACACCTCACTAAAAACGTGGATCTAGTGTTTAGATCACATCAGCTTGCAGTTAAAGACGTAGCTAACCAGTTACAAGCATTGCAGTTGGCAGCGGATAAGGAAGCTATTGATAAAGAACAGTTGGTAGATACTCTGAACGAGATCACTAATCTAAATATGAAACTAGCTGAATTGCCCGACATGCCTAGTACGCAATTAATTGCACCAGACTCAGATGAAGAAAAGATTGAAGATAAAGTAAACCCATCCGCAGGAAAGGACACTCCGACACAACAACCCACCTCTAAGTCGGAAGATTGGGTGGAGATTCTGGCTGATGAAGTGGCAGATCTTATTCAATCAGGTAATAAAGGGTACGCTATGAAGAAAGCAGCTCAAGAGGTGGGTGAGTTATCGGGAGCCGATCTTAGTAGGTTTAAAAAGATGCTAACCATCAAAACTATGGAATCAGATTTTATGGACCCAGATTCGCAAGATTTGATTTACATGTCCTTTTTATCCCTAGCTAAGAACAGTGATCCTGAGTATGTCTGATAGATTCTTATCGTATATTGACATAGAAGATAGTATGAGAGGTATCATATCAAGAACAGTTAAAGCTGAGATTGATACTCTTGTACCCGATCTCTTATCTGCATTGAAATCAGGTGAGGAGATGAATGCGTACACGATAATAAGCCAGTTAGACCTACGAGGTATAGAAGAGAAGTTTCAAGGTAAAGTATACACCCTAATGGTGAGTTCTTTGATGCTAGGAGCTAAAGGTGTAGTACCCGGAGATAATGTTTTTACAGGACCCGGAGCTTTACCTGATGATATTCTAGACCCCACTTTACGAGTTCTTAACAGTATTGTTACAGATGTTGCTATGGAGCACATAAAAACAAATCTTACGGATTTGGTTAATGTCTACACCACCCAACAACAGAATGAAAATATCAAGAAAGCTGCCAATATAGATAATATTGAGGATGCTTTGAATGCGGCTGTAGATCGAGGATCTAAAGTTATGTCGGATATAGGGAGTAATTTAACTACTAGTAGATTAGTATCCTACGGGTTTCTAGACCAAGCAAACAGTTCAGGACTAACGTCTTATCAACTTGAAGCCACGTTAGACGAAAGGACTAGTCAGGTTTGTAAAAGACTACATGGAAAGGTGTATCAAGTAGATAATAGTCAGGAATATTTGAATCAGGTTTTAAGGATAGAAAACCCGGAAGAGTTGAAGTCCGTAGCCCCCTTTGTCAAGTCGGATAAGCAGACCTTGCATGAATTAGAACAGCTAAGCGGGAGTGAGTTGGCTTCTAGGGGTATTAGAGTACCACCCTTCCACCCCGGCTGTAGAACCCTGTTAGTTCGAGTAGGAGATGTTAACACGTCTTCGGTAGTTTATACTCCTGTAAATATAGGTAATTTCGATGTTTCAGAAACACCTCTCAAGCTTTCAACAGTTGATGAGTACATAGATAACCTTAAAGCTACAGTAAAAGGTAAGGAAAAGTTTAAAGACCAGGTAGCCAAGTTTCAGACCCTAGCTGTATCTATAAACAACCTACTAAGAGATAAGGGGATATCTAAGCTTCCGGATTCCACTAAGAATGTAGTGAAGGGGGTTGATAAAGCCATTAAGTCCTCTAAGCTTTCTACGGGTGCCGTAGCCTATAAAGGTATATTAGATTTTAAAAAAATGTTTGGAGTTCAAGATTCAAAAGAACTAAGTGGTATGCTAGTTTCAGATAAAGGGTATTCGTCATTGTCTACACTTGAAGATAGCGTATCTAGTATTGTTAAAAACGGGGATAACCCCGCTATAGTGGAATTTTGGATTAATAAAGGATCTAAATCTTTACCTACATCAATATTGACAGGTAAGTATGGGAATGAAGCGGAATTGTTGTTGCCTAGGAATACCTCCTTCCAGATCAAGGAAGTCGTGCCAGATTTTAAAGAGGTAGATGGTGTTAAAATAACGAAGATTATTGTGGCGGCTGATAATGATTAAAAGAGAAGCATTATATACCTGGGATTCAGGGGCGGTGGCCATCTACAATCCACATCAAACGGTAGATAATGGAGCCACCCTAGAAGACTTGATTAACCAATCTGTAGAAGATGGGTTATCTGTATATCAAGCCTCCATACTCCACGACCCAGAAAATTTATTAGAATTAAGGTAAAAACTAGTTGCAATTAGTTGCACGGATTAGTACTCTTAAACCATGGGTACTGAAAATACACAACTACGAAAATTTGACAATGAGAAGCAGATCGTGTGGGGGGAAGTCTACGCCCCTGATTTCCCGGACTCTCATGGGGATTTCATGACTGCGGAAGCCATAGAAAAAGCAGCCTACGACTTTGTAAAAAAGGGCAGGCTGGGTCAGATAGATGTTCAGCATGATAATAAATTATATGGGTGCTTCGTTGTAGAAAGCTTCATTTCTAGAAAGAATGACCCAGTTTTTATTGACGAGTCCTGGGTTGTTGGGGTACACATACCTAACGAGAAGCTGTGGAAAAAGGTAAAAGATGGAGAATTAAACGGTTTTTCACTAGAAGCCATTGCAAAAAGGAAGAAGTCTGAGTTACTATTAGATATACCTCACACGGTCAGGGGTTCTTCGAATGAGGTTGAAGCCCACACGCATAAGTTTGAAGTACACTTTGATGATGACGGTAATTTTATGGGGGGAAAGACCGATTTTGTAAATGGTCATGCCCATGTTATTAAACGAGGTACGGTAACAGAGGATGCCTTTGGCCATAGGCACAAGTTTTCGTTT
>Ga0136604_1001249_pt1 | contig 11554 bp, 6 predicted proteins | sample AntRauFillE10628_FD_104928 | JGI IMG/M metagenome (GOLD analysis project Ga0136604, IMG submission 104928) | Saline lake microbial communities from Rauer Islands, Antarctica - Metagenome Filla E10 #628 | ecosystem: Environmental > Aquatic > Non-marine Saline and Alkaline > Saline | place... | reverse complement strand
TTCATGGCTCGTTAAAGATGATGTCGCCGCTAGATTTTACAGAAAAATATCGAGCAGGAGAGATAACTATCAGGAATGTTGTAGCCTAGCTAGAGTGTCCGGAATAAAGGGGTTGACCCGGATTATCTGGTCTCAAATGATGCCTATGAATTCATTTTTAGTGATGAGCGTGTTTTAAATCTTGCGTCATTTCGAAAAGTCGTAAAAACGTTAGAGCCAGATGTAAGCCTTGATATATTTAAATAAAGGATATCATTAGATGTTTATGATTCGATTGCTCATTATTACTGCATTGTCCTTATCGAGTGTTGCTTTTTCTGCAACACTCGATGGGAAAATCGATTTTCTAGTTTTGTATAAGGACTATTATAATTTGTCACAGAAAATTAATTTAAAACATCTTTCAAACTACATTGAATGTCTACATGATGAAAATACCGGGTTTACTTTTAAATATCTTGATCAAAACGCCAACATTATAAAAAAGAACATTTCTTGTTCTGATTCTATATCCACTGTGTTTGGTAAGCGCCTTAAGTCTGAATATTCAAAGATGAGAATTGTATTGGCCCTTTCTAAGGCCGGCAGAAGAGAGGAGAAGTATATCATGTCGATGTCTGAAAATATTAATTATAAAATTAATGTTGATATAGATCATCCAAATGATACTTCAATGACACTCTTGCCTTTTAATATTGAGAAACCTGATCCTTTGTCTGCTAGAGAAATAAAACAAGCGATGCGAACCTATGATCGACATGCAAGAAGGCAGTGCGAGATTTATGTGCAGAGGCATTTGGGACACGAACTCGAAAGTCAGATGCTGATAAAAAGGTTGGGCGAAAAAAATATACATGAGGTCGAGAATAGCTTTTGTAAAGATTTTAACATAAGCGAATACGCTGCTGGAACGCATTTTTCTTTTAGGGAGATATTGAGGAATTATCATCGTTGGCTTGAAGAACAAAGGTTTGAGTTTCGAAAAAAACATTTAAATTTATATTATTCGCTAATTAATAAAAGTCCCTATTTTCTTCTCCTTGAAAGACCTAGCCCAAGCAAGGATGAACTGTTAAGGGCCTTAGATACAATCTTTGAAAATGCATCTAAAAGAAAACAAGATTTTGATGATTTTACAGCTGACAATAATATTGAAGATCGAATTACTAATTATCGTTCGGGCCTATTGTCAGACTCAGACAAGCGAGAATTATTCCAGGATTTAAGCCATTACGTAAATGATCCATTATTTATGAAATTTTACACTTCTTTCAGTGAAAAACTAGACGAAGAAACTAAGTATGAAATTGATGGCGTTATATCTAGCAATGAGCTCAAGGACACCGTTCAAGAGCTTGCTATCATCGTTGGCGGTGTCGCTAGCTGTTTTTTGCCTTCTCAAAAGCTGTTTAAGCTATTTAGGTTTGTGAATCCACTCAGAAGTGCAAAAATATTTAAACTAAGCTGTTTAACAGCTGTTGGTGTCCCATTAAATTCTTGGTTTATTTACGAGTCTCTCAGTAAATATGAGAAAGGTCTGAGCGAACTTCTCTCCTCTGCAGATGGCAGGTATATGATACGAAAATATAATTCTACGAATAAGACTGACTTAATATTGAATACTCTATTTTTCGCATCAGGAGTAGGTGCGGCAAAATTACTATTAAAGGCCATGAAAATGCCTTAGCTTTAAAACTCATCAGGGAAGTCGGTAAATACACCATCTATTCCTAGGCTTAGTATCTTTTTTATATACTTTTTCTTACTCAGACCTTTCGGGATTTGATCTGATCGATGCGTATAGGCATGCACCAAAAGTCCATTCTCGTGAGCCTTTGCTGTGAGTTCTGGATGAACCTGTTTTAGCCATGGCCCAATCCCATTTGCATAATGACTTATTCTTTTTAGACCCTTTTGCGTTAGCATCTCATCGTAGTTGGTACTCGACTCGTTCCATGAATTCTCAGCAATGAGTTGGATAAGTGGAATCTCGCTTTGAAACTCATTTCTTATTCTTTGCAAGGCTTGTGGCCAAAAAGACTGAATGAAGATTTCAGTTGCTCTTTGTTCGTATCCCCAATCTGTGACTTTTTTAATCACTGCTTTTGTGATGTCTTTTCCTTCGCTTAGGTGAAACTCAGGTTTTTTGATTTCTGGGTAAATACCAATTTTTTTTGAGAAAGTTCTATTCAGAGAATGAACCATTTTAATAAATTGATCGAAGCTTGGGACGCGCAGGCCGCTTTCTCCTTCAGGATAACGTGTTGGGAAAGTGAGCTGTTGTGTCCTTGGAGAGAAGCGTTCTTTGAGCTGGAGGAGCTGAATCTCTTTAAGGTTAAAGTCTATGGCATAGTAGCGTCCATCCTCTCGTTTTCTTTTTGGATAAATATCGGCCACATTTGTTGTGGCATCGAGGTAGAGGTCATGCAAAACGATGAGTTCATTGTCTTTGGTCATAACAATGTCGGCCTCGAGAAAGTCAGGATCAAAAGAATGTGCCAACGCCAGAGCTGCGAGACTATGCTCGGGTAGGTGACCGCTTGCACCTCTGTGGGCAATAATTGTGAGCTTGTCGGTCAGGACGCTCGAGCACGAATAACATAAAAAAATGAAAATCATTAGGATCACTTGATTAGTTTTCATTCGATAGGCCATATAAAGAGTTAGAAGTTTCGTTCGTATCCTACACTAAAGTTGTGATAAAGGTCTAAAGAACCTTTTCTTTCGATTTCTTCGTCTGAGTAGGCCCTTACTACAGGGTCATCCTCATAGGATAGCCCTAAAGAAATATATACGGAATTTTTTGGATCTCTCAACTGAAACCTTCTTGAGATTTCCGCTCCAGCATATAGGCTTTTTTCTCTATCTCTACTCTGTCTTGCATCTATGTAGAGACTGGCTTCCCACTTGTCACGGCCTTCAGAGAATTCACCATCTTTAAGTTTTAGCCTAAGCTCACCTTTGAAACTTATCTCTCGAGCAGAGTCTCTATTGGAAACTTGGATTCCAGGAGCAAGAGATAAATCTATTTTATAATTATCGTTCTCTTTTATGATAAAGTCCTTTCCAATTTCAAGCTTGGTACTATAGCGCCGATCTGTTTCAAAATGATCGATATAATCATATTGTATAACATCAGGACTCATTGCATGCCAACGCTCTTGAATTGACTTGGCAATACCATCATCTGTGAACTTTTCTTGCTTTAGACCAACCCTCGTAAAGTAATCAACTCCATTTTGGGTTTGCCTGTCTTGTTTGAACGTTAGTTCAAGTCCATCAACACTTAGGAACTTTTGGGGTGTCTTTGAGCTCGTTAAACTTTCAGATGTGGTGTCAGAGAGAATCTGCCCATAACCAGTATAGCTTTGAGACAGATGTATTTCACCATGGTCATAATAAAGACCTAGGTTTAAATTTTGGTTCATTGTCTTGCCTCTGTCATCTCCTTCGAATAAGTCCTCAGCTTTACTAAAACCAGAGGCGGCGGGTAGGCCGAGCAAAGGGTTGTCATTACCAGATTCAAACTCGACACTTACTCTTTGAATTTGATCCAGCCCTAAAACCATTTTTTGAACATTCGATTTTAGTTCTCCCTGTAAGATGCGACGTATCTTGTCCTCTCCAGAGCTTGTGAGTTTAAATTCATATTTAGGACGATAAGATGATTGCTCAAGCGATGAAACGGGTTCAGTGCCCATATCGACCAGTGAGTCGTCACATGTGTTTTTCCACTCCATTGAGCGAACCTGCCTAAGAGCAACACTCATTATATCGAGGCCTTTTGATAAACTTACTTTTAAGTCGGGACTTGTTATGTTTAGAAGGTGATTGTGATTTTGAAGAAGTGTCTTCGCTCCTTCCCATTCGCTATCATTAACGGCGAGTTGTTCAGCTTTGGCCAAAAAATCTTCAAATTTCTCTCTCGGGAAATGTAAAGGATAAGGGTCATCGTCAAACTTTATACTATAGCGCTGACCTTTTGAGTTGTATGTAACCTCGCCTTTTTGAAGCGCGATCAAACCATATCCTGGAGGTGAGTTTGCCTGACTTTCAATCGGGTTTGCCGCATAGGCCATGCTCAATAAAACTGAGCATAAAAGGGGAAATAGGGCATTACTGAACTTAAACTGTAACTGTTTCATAATATCGCTCACTTGATAACAAACGTGCTGCGTGAAGCTTTGCATTTAGATTATTATAATAGAGGTCTGGCCAAGCGGGAAATTTGGTCCGATTTAGATATATAAGGCCCTATTAGAGCTTTAAATGAGGTTGATTAGCCAAATATTTAAGGCGCTTCCTTTAATTTTAGTTCAGAGTCTTTGTTATAGGGTTGTCGTTTTTAGTATAGGGCGAGGAGAACGAGTATGAAAATAATTTTTATAAATCTAGTAACTGATACTTTTGCATCAAGAGTAAATTAAAGTTTTTCTGAAGACGTTTTTCTATTCTCTTTCCATCATGGTAGATCATCACAGGTTTGAATATTTCTGATTTTTTAGCCTTGCTTGCAACATGATCGGGACTTATTGTAAATCTTCCTAATTGCTTTTGAATTGGCCAATCATAACTGTCATAGACAACATAAGCGAGCTCGGAACAGACAATTTTCTTATCTGTCTGGACATCAAAGTTAAAGTCATAATCTTTGCCAACCTGATGAAATGCTTTTAGGAGCATTTCTTTTTGTTCTTCAAGCGGAATCGATTCTCTTGTTCTTAAAACGGCCAGGTCGTCTACATTTAAAAAATGCTTTAAAGGATTTAGTTCTACTCCAGGCCTAAGGGCCTCTAATACCATATTCCCGTCCCTAATATGCTGTTTGAGAGATTTGCCTTTATATCCGTGATACTCTTTTATATATTCGTGAATCTCATCTAATTCACTCCATACTCCTAATTCTTTAAGTTGTTTTTCATTTCCAGTCCAAATGGCCACATGTCCCCAGTGACCTGGTATAAACTTATCTGTAAGTCTAAAGGGGGTTTTCTCCAAAAGAATATCTAAGGGCTTTAAATCTTTTTTGATGGTGTCCCTCGCTGTTTGGTCAACATTTGAAAGTCGTCCTGAGCGAGTTTGGACCATCCCGACAGCATTTCCAAAGAGGTAGGATAATGTATTTGTAGATGTCGCCTGTAGTACAAATAAATCATCTCTTCGATTCTTCCATTTTTGCTTAAGCCAGTTTACAAGGGCTTTTGGAGTATTTAAATTTCTAAGCTTTTCATGTCCTAGTGAATCTAGAATAATTTCATTAAGATAAACATTGTAGCCATTTAAAGCTTGCTGGGAATTTGGGTTTTTATTTTCCCATCTATGAATTTTATTAAATAACTTTCTCGCCTTTTTAAGTTTATTTAAATTATACAGGTTATAATAAGCATCAGAAATATGCTCTAGAATGCCCTCCAGCTCTACGTTGTCGTAATTTATAGTTCTTCTAAAGTCCTTGTTTCGCTGAAATAAAATAAGAGTGTCAGAGAAATTATCAAATAAGACTAACGCCGAAGCATAAGCAAGTTTTATATTTAAAATGAGTTCTTTTGAATAATCTTCTTTTGGGTTAAGAAATATTTTTCTTCTCTTATTTTCATGTCTATTTCGAACGGCTTTAGGGAAATGATCATACTCCCATTCACTTAGAAGGGGATCTTCTATGAGGGACTTTTTATCGTAAACTTTGAACTTTACTTTTTGATCAACTAAAAACTCATAGTCTTCAATTTGTTTGTTGATAACATCAATATTTTTTTTATACTCGACGACAGATTGATGAATATGCTCCAGATCTAGGCTTGTTAAAACTTTCCCTTTGTTTAAGTGATAGAACTGTAGGGCCTGTTGTTTGATCTTTATAGTATTCGCCATGGCCTCTGATACGGCTTTAAAATTTGTTTCAAAGTTCAACTCTGCTTGAGAGCTGAAACTCACCTGAGAAAAACTTAAAAGTCCTAATATTAGGGTGGCCTTGATAAGATAGATAATGATCTCCTAAAATAAGATTAATAAATCTAACACGGCGCGCTGTAGGCTGAAACGTCTGAAGTTAAAAGTGTAATATTTTTAGGCATAGTCGAATCCGAGACATGGTCGACGCTTCTCTTAATAAGAGCTTATAAAAAATGGTCGGGCTGATTGGATTTGAACCAACGACCTTTCGCCCCCCAGGCGAACGCGCTACCCCTGCGCTACAGCCCGACAATAGCTAAAATGGAGGAGTGCGCATATTACTTAACGGGCAGATACTTGTCCAGTTCAAATTCGGTGGGAAGCGGGGTAAACTGTTGGAATGTGGTTTCTTTATATGATCAAGACACAAAAGAATAAACTCTATACAGGCATCACAACTGATCCTGATAGGCGTTTTTATGAGCACCAGCAAGGCATTGTCGGGGCCAAGTATTTCCGCTCGGACCCTCCTCGGGAGATTGTTTATATCGAGTTTTTTGATTCACGTTCAGATGCCTCAAAAAGAGAATATGAAGTAAAAAGTCTTAGACGCTCACAAAAGTTAAAGCTGGTAGCTCAGTCCTCGTCAGCATCGGGGTCATAAACCCAGTCTTGGTTGGGGTGCTCTCTCGTTTGCCAAGGATCTTGTAGCTCTGAAGGGATTTCTGGGTCGACTTTTTCGCTATATCCATATGGGCAATGCTTGCACCCACTCTGGCAACAATGACCGCGCTTGAGCAGATATTTGGCCGTCAGGACCATCCTGCCAAATTCGTCGTAATAGTAGTCTTCTTTTGGGATAAGATTCATAAAGTAACTATTCCACGATCTCTAGAAACAGAAAAGCCCTCAATTCTGAGGGCCTTTGCTTTAATCAATTTAGGATAAAAGGGCTATCCGAAACTAAACTTTTTGCTGTGTGTTGCCTCGTGTTGGGACTCCATCCCTAAACGAGAACGCTTTTCATAGCATGATGGGCCCTGGCCGTGTAGCCCTTTTTCATTTTAAGGTCAAAAAAATGCAAGATTGGCCCGATAAAACTTGTAGCAAGCGGCCTAGGTGTTTAAAATTTAAGTAGTTTCAACATTTGTAACAAAGGTCGTCGTCAATGGAAAGAATCTGGTATGAACATTACGAAAAAGGTGTCCCTCATGAGATTGACCCTAGCGTCTATAAAAATATCCCTCATATCCTAGAGGATAGTTTTTCACGGTTTGCCCAAAAGCCTGCTTTTCATTGCATGGGGACAACATTCACCTATGGCGAGATCGATGATAAGAGCCGGCAGTTTGCAAGTTACCTTCAAAACGACCTTGGTATGGAGAAGGGCGATCGCATCGCTATCATGATGCCTAATATTCTTCAATATCCAGTGGCCCTATTTGGAGCTTTGCGAGCAGGGCTTATTGTTGTCAATGTGAATCCCTTATACACGGCCAGAGAGCTTGAGCACCAACTCAACGATTCTGGGGCCACCGCTATCGTTATTTTTGAGAACTCATGTAAAACTCTTCAGGAGGTCATTTCTAAAACTTCCGTTAAGCATGTCTTCACCACGCAAATTGGCGACTACCTGAAATTTCCTAAAAACTATATTGTTAACTTTGTGATTAAGCACATAAAAAAAATGGTCCCTGCCTGGAGTATTCCTAAGGCAATGTCACTTGTCGAAGCTGTTGCATCAGGAGATGCGAATAAGTTTAGGGCACCTGAAATTGATTCTGAGGAAACAGCATTCTTTCAATATACTGGAGGAACTACGGGTGTTTCTAAGGGAGCAATTCTGAGCCATAGGAATATTTGTGCGAACCTCATGCAGGCCAAATCATGGATTAGCAATAAGGTTGAAGAGGGGAAAGAAATAATAATTACCCCGCTGCCTCTTTATCATATCTTTTCATTAACAGCGAACTGTTTTACCTTCGCAACTCTTGGTGCTCTCAACGTTCTCATCACAAATCCGCGCGATATTCCAGGGTTCATTAAAGAGTTGAAAAAATGGGAGTTCACAGCTTTTACTGGTGTAAATACTCTTTACAACGGTTTGTTAAACAATCCGGACTTTAAAACTATCGACTTCTCTCATCTTAAACTCGCATTAGGCGGCGGGATGGCAGTTCAAAAAGCTGTAGCCGAGCGCTGGAAAGAAGCAACAGGAACGCCCCTTATCGAAGCTTATGGTTTAACTGAAACATCGCCAGCCGCGTGTATTAACCCCATGAATCTCAAAGAATACAATGGGCAGATCGGACTTCCTATTTCGTCTACGGATGTTTGCATTTTAGACGATGAAGGACAGAAGCTAGGCACAGGTGAAATAGGAGAGATTGCTATTAAAGGACCACAGGTCATGAAGGGCTATTGGAATCGTCCAGACGAGACAGAAAAAGTCATGACCTCAGATGGATTTTTCAAAACGGGCGATATTGGCGTAATGAATGAAGATGGCTTTTTCAAGATCGTGGATCGTAAAAAAGATATGATTCTTGTCTCGGGCTTTAATGTTTATCCTAATGAAATCGAAGATGTTGTGATTAACCACGAGAAGGTATTTGAAGTCGCTGCGGTTGGTGCACAAGATGAAAAAAGTGGTGAAGTCGTAAAACTTTTTATTGTCAAAAAAGATGAATCTTTGACTGAAGATGAGATAAAAGCTTTTTGCAAAAAAAGCCTCACTGGTTATAAAGTTCCAAAATATATCGAGTTCAGAAAAGAATTGCCTAAATCTAATGTTGGGAAAATCTTGAGAAAAGAACTTCGCGATTAAACTAAATATCCAAAATGATAAGGGCCCTGAAGCTTAATTGTTTTCAGGGCCATCCTTGAGTGGTCCGTAATGTGTCAAAGAAGTTGACACGTTGGAATATTTACAGCTCGCGACGCTCTAAATGGTTGAAAATGCATTCCGGTGTGTAGGCATGGTTGGTCTCTATATTGCAGTTAATGGGGTATGGAAAAACTTATTTCAAGTGTCATTATTTACATACTTTCGTTTCAACTGGCCTTTGGGCAAGTTATTGTCCGCATGCCTGCACAAGTTCAAGAACATGACTTAAGCTACGATGAGCTAATTATTGAGCTTGAAAGTTACAAGTCTTTCTTATTAGGTGCTGAGACTCAGTCGAATTGCGAAGAAGAGACTAAGCTCACAGAAGATCAGAGTGGCTCAACTCCAGTGACTTCTGAACAAAAAAATGAATACTTTTTATCTAGCCTTCAAAAGAATGCATGTTCTGAAATGTCCTATAAATTTGATCCTCTTAAAGAAGCTGAAGATCGTAACTGTATAGTAAATCAAGAGGAAGGCTATATTGAAAAGCTAGCGAAAGAGACGATGAACCTTGAAAAAGAAGAAAAAGAAGTTCCGGCCTTTCGTTTAGATGATCCTAAGGTGCGAAAGCTTCATAAAAAAGCTGAGTACCTACTTAGTGAAGTTCGTAAGTATATTTACAATAACCAGATTGATCGTAAGAAAAGACGCACTCTTTTGAGTGCGTATCTTGATAGCGTCGCTCTACCTGTAAGGGACCTCATTGTAGCAAAACGCTCTTATATGGATGAGCTCGAGTACGATGGAGAATATTTCTACAAGTCACTTTTGCCAGATTTTCCAAGTTCTCTTCTTTTAGATGTTGAGAAAAAGCAGATAGACCTCCTTACGAGTGGGCCCAATCCTTCGGTAGAACCCTTTAACCTGAGAATTGTAAATAAAGGTTTTGGGACAAGTAGTTTTGTATACCTAACGATGAAATCGCTTTCACGAGATATTGTTACTCTACTCAAAGCACCTACCAATAAAAACTACCTTAGAGCTTTAAAGTGGATGACTTTGCAAATGATGATTTCTCAGAAGGCCGTTTATAATAAAATGATTGGAGATAGTGACGACGTCGAGATCCCTCAGAGTTGCCAGGAGCACTTCAATGGAGACTTACCCGAAACTATTGTTATGGAAAAAAATGAGAAGACTGGTGATGAGTATTTAGAAGGATTACTTTCTGCGAATGGTTTACTCTTTGAGGGAGATAATTACCAGTACCTCGAATATTTTCTTGATAACGTCGACAAGAATCCTATGGACACCGGCTATTCAGGGCTCTTCCCTTTTGAAGAGTATAAGATAGCGCTTGAAGGTATTGAAAGTGATCATTGGCACCCATCATTGCGTCCAAGTTTTGATGATATTACACACTTTGAAAAAATTCTTCAGATGAAGTTGCCTAAAGCATCGGCTGTTTATAAGTCAGAAAGAATGGTTGGCAATCGAAAAGCTCGTGAGTCTAGAAATATGACCTATGCTGGAGCTAGCCAGTTTGACATGATTATTTCCAAACCTTCTGAAAGTCAAAGTTATGAAGTTAAAGACGATATGGGCTTTACGATTGAAATCCGTGATGTCTCAACATTTATGGCCGAGATGATGGTGAGAAAAGGTGTTTGGAATTACAAAAATCTTATCTCTTCAAACCTTGAGCAAGAACTTAAGTCAAAATCAGTTAGAATCGATTTTCCTTCTCTCTATGGTTCACATATCTGGCGACATTGGAGTTTAAGACTTTTGGCCGATGCCATAAGTGACATTGAAGACATTGCTACAAAAAACAGTCTTTATCAATACTGTGCAGTTGCCCCCAATATGAATTCGCATGAGAGAAGAGAAATTTGTGGAAGAGGCGCAGACGATGTGAAAAAAGGCCTTGTTAAGCTTTTAAGCGATTTTAAAGATAATAGCGAATATGTTCCCCTTAGGCGCATGCAAGAACTTGAATTCGAAAAGTATTACCCTTTCTTATCTTCTGTTTGGTCTTACTTAAGAGATCGTACTAATTTTTTAATTGAAGCAAAAACCAATGAATATGAGTTATTGCTTGACCAGATGGAAGCAAAAAACCCTTGGGCCAACTTAAGACTAAGCTACCTTTTGGCCAAAGACGAATTATTAAACGCAAAAGAAAATCATATTGGTGAAAGGGTACAAACGAAACGAGGCAGTCGCACTTCTAGCAACTCAAAGTGTTTTTATACACATATTGATCAAAGGTTAGAAAACCTTGGAAAAGCTGGGGATGAGCTTGGGATCGATAGGACTTTTTCGTTAAATTACTCAGATCAAATCCTCTCTTCGAGTGAAAAGGAGGCCCTTTGGCAAAGAAGTTTAGAGAGGCACGCTGAAGCGAAGTCGAGGCTTTTTAACCAAGAGGTTAATGGTCAAAAAACATACAAAGTTTTAGAAAATATAAGCTATGAAACGCTAATTGATAGAAAATCAGTAGATAACTATATTAGCAATAAAATGCCATATTCTTTATCTCGCTCAGAAAATCAAGAGCTAGAGGGAACTTTGACTTCAGAGCAAGGTCAGCTTGGCGAATTTCTATTTAAGATTTTTTCTTTGAAAGGTAACACTGATGAGCAAGAAAAAATCTATGAAGAGTTCGCTAGAGATAATGGAATCTATAGCTCACGAACTGTGAAGGAAGTATTTCTTGAACTTGATAGTAAGATAAAAAAGCCATTAATGAAGAGGGCCATAAGGGAAGCGGCTTTTGCTAGAAGAGAGAGTGTTGATGAACGTTTAAGTGAATTTTGCCTATTAGGCCCG
>Ga0136604_1001248_pt1 | contig 11558 bp, 10 predicted proteins | sample AntRauFillE10628_FD_104928 | JGI IMG/M metagenome (GOLD analysis project Ga0136604, IMG submission 104928) | Saline lake microbial communities from Rauer Islands, Antarctica - Metagenome Filla E10 #628 | ecosystem: Environmental > Aquatic > Non-marine Saline and Alkaline > Saline | place... | reverse complement strand
TGTTATTTTACCGCCAAACACAGAGATCACCGGTGCTTTACCGTCGGCCCTGTCGACTTCAAAGCTGTAATCACGGGATGCTTTCTTGGCATCCCCCTGTTCGTCATCCATCAGCGGGCGCACCCCGGAATAGGACCAGACCACGTCGCTTGCGGACAGCTGACGCTTGAAATGGGAATTGACGATATCCAGAAGGTATTCGGTTTCTTCCGGAGAAATCTTCGCTTTTTTCGGGTCGCCCTCGTAATCCACATCGGTTGTACCAACCAGCGAGAACTGGTCTTCATAGGGAATGACGAACACAATGCGCTCGTCTTCATTCTGCAGAATGTAGGCCTCTGTCTCGCGATTCAGGCGGGGCACGACGATATGGCTGCCTTTAACCATGCGTATGGTTTTCGGTGCCTTCATGGCGAGACTTTCGCTGAACAGGCGGCTGACCCAGGGGCCAGAGGCGTTCACAATGACCTTCGCCGTCACGTGATGAACGCTGTCGTCATTCATGTCCTGAAGCGAGACATCCCAGGCGTCACTTCCGCGCCTGGCGTCTATGCACTTGGTACGGGTCAGGATGGTGGCTCCGCACTCCTGAGCTTTCTTTGCCGTCAGCACCACCAGCCGGGCGTCGTCCACCCAGCCGTCAGAATATTCAAAACCCCTGGTGATGTCGGATTTAAGCGGGTCTTTCTCGTCAAACTTAATGGAGCGGGATCCGGGCAGTACTTCCCGTTTGGCGAGGTGATCGTAAAGGAACAGCCCCATTCTGATCATCCAGGCCGGCCGGAGGTGAGGGCGGTGCGGCAGGCGGAAGCGCATGGGCCACATGATGTGTGGAGAATTGCGCAGGAGCGATTCACGCTCTGCAAGGGCTTCACGTACCAGCCGGAATTCGTAATGCTCCAGGTAGCGCAAACCGCCGTGTATCAGTTTACTGCTGCTCGAAGAGGTGGCTGAGGCCAGGTCGTTCATTTCACAGAGCAAAACTTTCAGGCCCCGGCCTGCGGCATCCATCGCGATGCCCGTACCGTTTACGCCGCCGCCCACAACGACAACGTCAAATGTTGTGTTTTCCGAAGTCATTTTGTGCCATCTCCTGACGCCAGTGGAATGGCGCTTCCAGCGCGCACCCCGTTATTCGTATATTTGTACGGATCATTATGCGAAAGCGATGAATATTCGTAAAGGAAAATACAGAAAAAAAACGAAAAATTAAGGGCCGAAATCATCGCGCAGATCGAAAGGCAAGACTGCACGTTTCAGCAGCCCGCTCGGGTGTTTTGCCTGGAAGGTGGTGGCGTGCGGTTCAGACGAGGTGCAGCTCTACGTTGTTTTCGCCAAGCAGCTGGCGGATTTCACTGGGAGGGGCCTCATCGGTGAATACGTGATCCGCCTGGGTGATGCTGCCGAGACGGACCATGGCGTTGCGACCGAATTTGGAGTTGTCAGCGGCAAGCAGCACCTGGCCGGAATTCTGGATGATAGCCTGGGCGACACGAACTTCCCGGTAGTCGAAGTCCAGCAGTGAGCCGTCATTATGAATACCGCTGATGCCGATGATGCCGAAGTCCATCTTGAACTGGTTGATAAAATCCCGGGTGGCTTCGCCGACAATGCCGCCATCGCGATTCCTGACCTCCCCGCCGGCGATGATGATGTGGAAGTCCTCTCTGGCGGAGAGAATGGAGGCCACATGAAGGTTGTTGGTGACGACTCGCAGGTTGTTCTTCTCAAGCAGGGCCTTGGCGATGGTCTCGGTGGTGGTTCCGATGTTGATGAACATCGAAGAGTTGTCCGGGATCATAGCCACCAGGGCTTCAGCAATCCGTTCTTTCGCTTCCAGGTCCATAATCTTGCGGGCCTGATAGGCGGTATTCACCGTGCTTGAATCGATCCCTGCACCGCCATGGTGGCGGCGTAATTTATTGACGCTGGCCAGTTCGTTCAGGTCGCGGCGGATCGTTTGTGGGGTCACTCTGAACTGGTCCACCAGCTGTTCGGTGGTCACAAAACCGTTCTGCTGAATCAGCTCCATAATCAGATCCTGTCGGCGACGCTGTGCCATTCGACTTCCTCCGGGTATTATTGGTTCTTGTTCTGGCTGTTCCGTGATGAACGAAATCACAGATTCAGACCCTGCGACAGTCTAGAGTGTTCACCTACTTTGTGCAGCCTTTTTAGGAGGTTGTGGCATCCTGCCGGTTTTCCGGCGGCAAAAAGGGTTGGTTTTTATTTTCAAAGAAGTAAAAATACGAAAAAATAAGAACACCAGAGGCCAAAAACTATGACTCAGTTCATTCTGTCGATTGACCAGGGAACAACGAGCACCAGGTCCATTCTGTTCACTCTTGATGGGAAAATACACGCCACAGGGCAGCAGGAGTTTCCGCAACATTTTCCTGCCAGTGGATGGGTGGAGCATGATCCTGAAGATATCTGGCGCACCGTCAGTGAAACCATTGACGAGGTGATGGAAAAGGGCTGCGGCGAGAACGATGAAGTGGTGGCCGTCGGCATTACCAACCAGCGGGAAACCACAGTGCTATGGGATCGGGCAACCGGTGAACCGGTTTACCCCGCCATCGTCTGGCAGGACCGCAGAACCGCGCAGTGGTGTGAATCGCTTAAAAAGCAGAGCCTTGAGCCGTCGGTGAACAACAAGACGGGTTTGTTGATCGATCCATACTTTTCCGCCACCAAGATCCGCTGGGTACTGGACAATGTAACCGGCGTACGCGACCGCGCCGAAAATGGGGAACTGGCGTTCGGAACCATTGACTGCTTTCTTCTATGGCGGTTGACCGGCGGCAGGGTTCATCGAACCGACGCCACCAACGCCAGCCGTACCATGCTCTTCAATATTCACGATCAGCAATGGGACAGGGAACTGCTCGATCTCTTCGGTATTCCAGAGTCTCTTCTGCCCGAGGTCATGGATTCTGCGGCGGATTTTGGCCAGATTGTGGGTCACGGGCGCCTTGACGGTGCTTCGGTACTGGGGGTGGCCGGCGACCAGCAGGCAGCTCTGTTTGGGCAGACCTGCTTTGAAACCGGTATGGCCAAAAGCACCTACGGCACCGGGTGCTTCCTGATGCTGAATACCGGCGACAAGGCTTTGAAGTCAGAGCACCGCCTGCTGACCACCGTGGCGTATCGGCTCAATGGCAAACCGGTTTATGCGCTGGAGGGCAGTATCTTCGTTGCCGGTGCTGCCATTCAGTGGTTAAGAGACGGCCTCCAGCTGATCAAGGATGCCTGCGAAACCGAGTCTCTTGCGGAGGGCACTCCCATGGACCACGGCGTCTATCTGGTGCCGGCCTTTACCGGTCTGGGCGCGCCATACTGGGACCCCAACGCCCGCGGCGCTATTTTCGGGCTGACCCGTGATACCGGCATCAAGGAAATTGTGACCGCCGGCCTGCAGTCCGTGTGTTATCAGACCAAGGATCTGCAGAAGGCCATGCAAAAGGATGGCCTGCGCCCGATAGCGCTGCGGGTGGATGGTGGCATGGTGGCCAATAACTGGGTGTTGCAGTTTCTGGCGGATATTCTCGGTGCCACAGTAGACCGGCCCAAAATGGTTGAAACCACCGCTTTAGGTGCTGCCTACCTGGCCGGGCTTCAGGCCGGGGTGTATGAATCCCTGGAAGCACTTCAGGAAGCCTGGCAATGTGACCGGCGGTTTGAGCCGCTGATGACCAAGGACAAGCGGGACGAGCTTTACCGCGGCTGGTGTTCAGCCGTGGCAAAACTGCAAAGCACCTCTGATGACACCACGTGAATCACTGCAGCCAGCGGGCCCGGCCAGATCAGTGCCCTGATATCTGTTCTTCCCCGAGATCGGCTTTATAGGAGCCGGTCTCGCCAAACACCGCAGTCGGGATCTCTTTTTCCATCATCTTGCGGGCCTGTGTCACCAACCGCCGGACCCGGCTATCGCCGTGCTCAAGTTCTTCCTGTCTTACCACATCATCCAGGGGTATTACCTGGGCGGGAATCTGGTATTGCACTTTAAAATATGGAAGTCGGCTTGATAAGTCTTAAAAATCAGACGATTCTCAATGCCATGGAACAGAAGTTTTACAATGCCGAGAGTGTAATCGCCCGGCATTTGCATGGTGGCCCACTCGAAGAACATGCACGGCTTTTCCGGTTGCGAGGCTGGCACCGATGGCATTGGTTCCTGCAGAGGGCTCATTTCAGAGACTGCCGGGGCGCTGGTTCGGGAAAAGTAGTCCATGAACGCTACCACCTTCTGTTGTTCGTTTTGGGGAAATTACGGAAATTTTGTTCGATAAAATTTGTTTGCGAACACCGGAAGTGTTGTTGATCAAACTTGCTGTGGTCAATATCTGTTCACGGTGTCGTGGGCGTAAAATCGGATTGAATGACTCTAACTAACTGAAAAATAATTTTAATTTTAAAGCTTTAGCATGTTCACCTGACTCAGAAAGGTTGAACAGAATGGGCGCTCTGAACAGTCAGTCTTCAGGTGTCTGGAACATAGGGCTGCGGCCGGAAGGGCTGATTACAGGGAATTGAAAAAAATATTTTCGTATCTTTTCGTTTTGGTAAAGCTCTTGTACACTCAGCTGAAACAAAACAACAACCGATAGGGAAAAGCATGTCTCTAACGTTGCAGAATGTGTCGCGCGTTGTGGACGGGGAAACCTGGATATCAGACGTCACCATGACGCTGGAACCCGGTTCTTTTAACGTCCTTCTTGGCCGGACACTTGCTGGCAAGACAACTCTGATGCGCATCATGGCCGGTCTGGACAGGCCAACAAGCGGCAGAATCCTGATGAACGATACGGACGTGACCGGCGTTGCGGTACAGAAGCGCAACGTCTCAATGGTGTATCAGCAGTTTATCAATTACCCCACCATGACCGTTTTCGAGAATATTGCTTCTCCGCTCCGGCTGGCAAAACAGAGCAAGGCAGATATTGACCGGAGAGTTCGCGAAACCGCAGAGCTGCTGAAAATTGAAAACCTGCTGGATCGTCTGCCACTCGAACTCTCCGGCGGCCAGCAACAACGTGTTTCCATGGCCCGGGCGCTGGTGAAAGATGCGGATGTCGTGCTGTTCGATGAGCCGCTGGTAAACCTGGATTACAAGCTGCGTGAAGCTTTGCGCAGTGAACTCAAAGATCTGTTCCAGGAACGTAACTGCATTGCGGTCTATGCCACCACTGAGGCCCAGGAGGCGCTTGCGCTGGGCGGCGAAACCGCCGTGTTGCACCAGGGCCGTTTGCTTCAGAAAGGGGTCACGCCGGAAGTCTATCACCACCCCCGCGACATCGAGACGGCGGAAATGTTTTCCGAGCCACCCATCAACATCATGCCGGGCCGGGTCAGCGAAAATCAGGTTACTTTCGATGAAAGAGTGCATTTTCAGCTGAATTCGGACCTGGATTCCCTCACGCCCGGTAATTACGAGTTCGGTGTCCGGCCGTCGCACATCGGCCTGGTTCCCAATGCCGACGATGACCTGGAGATCCCGGTGACGGTCGATCTGGCGGAAATCAGCGGTTCGGAAACCTTCCTGCACGTGCATACCGAATCCTTCGAACTGGTTTTGCACCTGCAGGGCATCTACCAGCACCGTCCGGACGAACAGATCAAGGTGTATTTCCCCACCCACAAACTTTATGCGTTCGCGGCTGACGGCAGGACAATCCTTGTGCCCGGTCGGGCGGAGGGTCTCTGACATGGCAGAAATAACGCTGAAAATGCTGGCGCACTCCTACAGCAAAAAGCCCTCGGGTCCGGAGGATTACGCGATCAGGCAGATGGAGCACGTCTGGGCCCAGGGAGGAGCCTATGCGCTACTCGGGCCATCAGGCTGCGGCAAGTCCACCTTGCTCAACATTATTTCCGGACTGGTGACTCCCTCTGAGGGCGATGTGTTGTTCGACGGCAAGCGGATGAACGAACTGCCGCCAGAAAAGCGCATCATCGCCCAGGTTTTCCAGTTCCCGGTGATCTACGACACCATGTCGGTTTATGACAATCTCGCTTTTCCTCTGCGTAATCAGGGTGGTTTTTCGGAGAGTCAGATCCGGGACAAGGTGAATGAAGTGGCCGACGTTCTCGAGCTTTCCGGCGAGTTGCAGCGCAAGGCCAAAAATCTAAGCGCGGACCAGAAGCAGAAAGTCTCCATGGGGCGCGGGCTGGTCCGGGAGGATGTAACGGCCATTCTGTTTGATGAACCGCTGACGGTCATCGATCCGCAATTGAAATGGCGGCTTCGCCGCAAGCTCAAGCAGATTCACGAGCGCTTCGACATTACCATGGTCTATGTAACCCACGACCAGTTGGAGGCGTCGACGTTTGCCGACAAGATCGCCCTTATGTATGACGGGCAGATTGTCCAGTTCGGTACGCCCCAGGAACTCTTCGAGCGCCCAGCCCATACCTTCGTTGGCTATTTTATCGGCAGTCCGGGAATGAACTTTTTCGAGCCGAGGCTCACCGAAGACGGACTGATATTCAACGGTAAGGTCATCCCGGTCAGTGAAAAGGTTCTGGCCAAGGTTCGCAGCAGTGGCTCCAGCAATATCAAGCTGGGCATCCGCCCGGAGTTCGTGACTCTGGGAACCGACGCGGGCGAACAGAGCTATGAGGTTTCGGTCACCGGCATTGAGGACCTGGGTACCTACCGGCTGGTGGATGTGGAGTTCGGCTCCGTGAAGATCAAAGTTCGAATTCCGGAAGACAAACCAGTCCCCGGTGAGGCCGCCAGTATCGGCTTTCCCGAACCCTGGTTGAAAGTCTATGTCGACGAGCGGCTGGTGGAGGCCGATCATGAATAAGATAGAAAACAATAAAGCGTGGTTTTTTGTTATTCCTGTTTTCGTGGTGGTGGCTTTCTCGGCTTTGATCCCGCTGATGACCGTTGTCAACTACTCCGTACAGGATATTTTTGGCGCCAATTCCGCTTACTGGACCGGTACCGAGTGGTATCGGGAGATGCTCAGGAATCCGGACCTGCAGGCGGCCCTGATGCGTCAGTTCGCCTTTTCCTTCGCCATCCTTGCCATCGAGGTGCCTCTGGGCATTGGCATTGCACTGCTGATGCCGAAGAAAGGCTGGGCGGCGTCGGCGGCTCTGGTGCTGGTGGCCATGCCGCTGTTGATCCCGCTCAACGTGGTCGGAACTATCTGGCAGATCCTTGCCCGCACGGACATTGGTCTGCTGGGCTGGTCTCTCAGCAGTCTGGGCATTGACTACAACATCAACGCGAACGCGGTTGATGCCTGGTTCACCATCATCCTGATGGATGTCTGGCACTGGACGCCGCTGATTGCGCTGCTCAGTTACAGCGGGCTGCGGGCCATACCGGATGCCTATTATCAGGCTGCCCGTATCGACAGGGCTTCACGCTGGGCGGTGTTCCGTTATATCCAGTTGCCAAAGCTGACCAATGTTCTTGTTATCGGTGTGCTGCTGCGCTTCATGGATTCTTTCATGATCTACGCCGAGCCATTCGTGCTCACCGGCGGTGGCCCCGGCAGTTCCACCACTTTCCTGAGCCAGGCGTTAACGACCATGGCGGTGGCGCAGTTTGATCTGGGCCCGGCCGCGGCGTTCTCGATTATTTACTTCCTGATCATTCTTGCCGTCAGCTGGGTGTTCTACACCGCGATCATGACGGGGCAGAAAGACAAGTCAGCCCAACAATAAAAGCAAGGGGACAGAACGTGAAATCGCGCATCGCATTCATTGCTTATCTGATCATCATGATTCTGCCAATCTACTGGCTGATCAATATGTCACTCCAGACCAACTCGGAGATCCTCGGCGAGCTCAGCTTCTGGCCAAAGAATCTGACCTTTGCCAACTACGCCAATATCCTGACAGACTCAAGCTGGTACATGGGCTATGTGAACTCCATGACCTACGTGTTCATGAACATGGCCATCAGCCTTACTGTGGCTTTGCCGGCTGCTTATGCCTTCAGCCGCTACAAGTTTGTTGGCGACAAGCACCTGTTCTTCTGGCTGCTCACCAACAAGATGGCTCCGCCTGCAGTATTCGCGCTGCCGTTCTTTCAGCTGTATTCATCAGTCGGACTGTTCGATACCCACATTGCCGTTGCTCTTGCACACACTCTGTTCAACGTGGCGCTGGCGGTGTGGATTCTGGAGGGCTTCATGAGCGGTGTCCCCAAGGAAATCGACGAAACCGCCTATATCGACGGTTACAGCTTTCCCAGGTTCTTCCTGAAAATATACATCCCGTTGATTCGCTCGGGTATCGGTGTGACCGCTTTCTTCCTGTTCATGTTCTCCTGGATTGAACTGTTACTGGCCAGGACCCTGACCGCCACCGAGGCTCAGCCTATTCAGGCCATCATGACCCGGACGCAGGGCGCCTCCGGGATTGACTGGGGCACTCTGGCAGCGGCCGGTGTACTGACCATCGTCCCCGGCATTGCAGTGGTCTACTTCGTCCGCAATCACATTGCCAAGGGCTTTGCCCTGGGCCGTACCTGAGGAGGCTTGTTATGAGCTGGATGCATTGGACCGGCCCGACAGCAGGATTTTTTATCTCGATTGCCCTGATTCTGACGGGCATGACGGTATGGCAGTACTTTTCGCCCTCGGTGGAGCGGAAAGGCTTCCTGCCGATCAGCACGACCCGTGGTGACCGGCTGTTCATTGGTCTTCTGACCAGTGCGTTCATTCACCTTGCTTTCATAGGAGTGACTGAACTTCATGTTTTGGTAGCAACCGCAGTGTCTGTTGTCTGGATGGTCATTCTGATGCGCTGGGGTTAATTCACTGGAAAAGGACTTGCCTTCTTGCAAGGAAGCAAAAAACTGGAAGAGGTATGTATGAAAAACAACAAGTTGAAATACCTTTCACTGATGATTTCAGGGGCCCTCCTGACGTCATCACAGGTATACGCGCAGGACTACAGGGCGGCGGCTGAAAAGGCGCTGGATGAGCACTTCCAGCGTTCGACCCTGTCCAGGGAAGAGCAGCTTGCCGAGCTGGAGTGGTTCATCAAAGCTGCCGAGCCTTTCCGCGGTATGGAAATCAAGACGGTGGCGGAAGGTCTGACCACCCACACCTACGAAGCCGAAGTGCTGGCGGAGGTCTTCACTGACATCACCGGCATTGAAGTTGAGCACAACATCATCGGCGAAGGTGATGTTGTGGATACCATGCAGACGCAGATGCAGTCGAACCGCAACATCTACGACGCCTACATTAATGACTCGGATGCGATCGGTACTCACCTGCGTTACGGCAAGACCATTGCCATTTCAGACGCGATGGAAAACGAGTGGAAAGACTTTACCAATCCCTATCTGGATCTGGATGATTTCATCGGTCTGCAGTACACCACTGGGCCCGATGGCAAAATCTACCAGCTGCCAGACCAGCAGTTTGCCAACCTCTACTGGTTCCGCGCCGACTGGTTTGCCCGCGAAGATCTCAAGGAGCAGTTCGAAGAACGCTACGGATACGAGCTGGGCGTGCCTCTGAACTGGTCTGCCTATGAGGACATAGCCGAATTCTTCAGCGTTCACGTCAAGGAAATCGATGGCAAGCGTGTCTACGGACATATGGACTATGGTCGCCGTGACCCCTCCCTGGGCTGGCGCTTCCACGACTCCTGGCTGTCCATGGCAGGCATGGGAAGCACAGGCATTCCTTTCGGTAATCCGGTGGATGACTGGGGTATCCGTGTTAACGAAGACGGCAACCCGGTTGGTGCCAGCGTAAGCCGCGGTGGTGCGACCAACTCGCCTGCCTCTGTCTATGCGGTGACCAAAATGGTTGAGTGGCTGCGTGACTATGCGCCGGAAAGCGCACGTGGTATGACCTTTGGTGAAGCCGGGCCAGTGCCTGCACAGGGCCAGATTGCCCAGCAGATCTTCTGGTATACCGCGTTCACTGCCGACATGACGGATCCCAGCCTGCCGGTGACCGACGATGAGGGTAATCCGAAATGGCGTATGGCGCCGTCACCCGCCGGTCCCTACTGGGAAGATGGCATGAAAGTGGGCTATCAGGACGTGGGTTCCTGGACCTTCTTCAACTCCACGCCTGAAGACCGTCGTACCGCGGCATGGTTGTTCGCCCAGTTCACGGTTTCCAAGACTGTGTCACTGGAAAAAACCATCGCCGGCCTGACGCCGATCCGCCGGTCAGACATCTTCTCCGAAGAGATGACCGAACTGGCACCCAAGCTGGGAGGCCTGGTTGAGTTCTATCGCAGTGAGAACGAGAGCATGTGGACTCCGACAGGCACCAACGTTCCGGACTATCCACGCCTTGCGCCGCTCTGGTGGCAGAACCTGGCACCGGCGGTAAACGGCGAAGTCACGCCAAAAGTTGCGCTGGACAACCTGGCTGAGGCCATGGACCGTACCATGTCCCGCCTGGCCCGCGCGGATGTGTTCGCGAACTATGCGCCCATCCTCAACGAGCCACGGGACGAGCAGTACTGGCTGGATCAGCCCGGCGCACCGAAGCCGGCCCTGGAAAACGAAAAACCCCAGGGTAAGACCAAGCCATATGATCAGATGATGGAAGAGTGGATGGCTGACTGAAGCTAATTTCACTCTGGACTGATCCTGCCGGCCCGTTTGATTGCGGGCCGGCAGAGTATCCTACCGAAACTCTGCCAGGCTGGACCCGTACGCGGTTCAGTGACTGGTTACCGCTTACCGGCCAGAACGGCCACCGCCAGGCTCACCAGTGCGGATGCCATCAACGCGCCAACGAAGGGCCAGAGCGTGGGAATGGCGCCGGGGAAACTGGCTGCCTCAAGGCCAGCCGCCAGGCTGCCTCCTGAAATCCAGCCCGGGGCAACGGCCCCAATCAGCCCGGCAAGGCCGCCGCATACTGCTGCCTGTGTCGTCATCCGCTGCCACAGTCCCATCAGCACCGGGACAATCGCCGTTGCGCACAGCAGGTCGGCAATCAGGAACAGCCGCAATACCGAAATGCCCTCCAGAGCCACCAGCACGACCGGTACCATCAGCACCACGGTAATCCAGCGGGCTGCCGCCAGCGAAAGATCCTTTTTTTCCGTCACCGCAAGCGAGGCGAAGGCGTTCTGAAGTGTATCCACCGAGGACGCAACCAGCGTCAGTGCCAGAATCAGCGCCGGCAGGGCCAGCCATTCTGATGCGCCGGAAAGCAGGGCAAAAAATGGAATGGGTGGCGAGCCAAGATCCGTGCCGCTCATGGCGGCGACAATGCCCAGGCTGCCGACAACGGCAACCACCACGACCGTCGCCAGCCCCCCAATCAACGCACCGCTGCGCAGCGAGCTGATATCCCTGGCCGACCAGAGCCGCTGCCAGTATCCCTGATGGAACAGGTTGGCGGCGGTTACCGCAATGACCAGCGTCACCGCGACACCAATGGCGCTGCCTGTCGGGACGCTGGGCATGGCCGAAGACTCCAGCTCGGGAAGGTGACCCAGCACGGCAAATCCGACAATGCCCAGCAGCGCAATCAGCAGGGCCGCCTGCCACTGATCCGTTACGATACTGGCGCGCAGGCCACCCCAGGCCGTGTAGACAAGAGTGGTGA
>Ga0136604_1001247_pt1 | contig 11564 bp, 9 predicted proteins | sample AntRauFillE10628_FD_104928 | JGI IMG/M metagenome (GOLD analysis project Ga0136604, IMG submission 104928) | Saline lake microbial communities from Rauer Islands, Antarctica - Metagenome Filla E10 #628 | ecosystem: Environmental > Aquatic > Non-marine Saline and Alkaline > Saline | place... | reverse complement strand
TGTGCTACCTCAAAAACACATATCCGCAAAACGTATCGCAATTTTTTCTATCCCGATGCCCGCTGGCAATTCAACGGCATCCGATTAGCCCAAACTATTTAATCTGCCTCAATGAGTAAAGCAACCCAAAAAGTTTATGCGGGAATACTGCAAGAAGTATTGGCCGGCTTGCAGAAACCGCAAAAATTCCTCTCAAGCAAGTTTTTTTATGATGAGCGGGGCTCCGAACTATTTGAAGAGATTACCGGCTTGCAGGAATATTATCCCACAAGGACGGAGCACAAAATCCTTGAGCAGAATATTGAACAGATAGCTAAAGCCATCGGGCCGGAATCGGTTATTATTGAACCGGGCAGTGGAAGCAGTAAAAAAACCCGCTTTCTCTTGAATCACCTGCCGGACATTTCAGCTTATGTTCCTGTTGAAATTTCGCAGAAATACCTGAGCAAAGTAGTACAGGAATTGCGGGAGGATTATCCCTCCTTGCTTATTAAGCCGGTCTGCGCCGACTACACCCAGCCATTTCAACTACCCGAAATTGATAAACCGTTTGACTATTACGTAGTATTTTATCCCGGTTCAACCATCGGGAATTTTCAGCCCGATAAAGCCCGGAATTTTTTAAAATTGCTTTCGAATTTTATGGTCCCGGGTGGAGGTTTGCTCATTGGGGTTGACCTGAAAAAGGATACCCGGATTCTGGAAGCCGCGTACAATGACAGTAAGGGAATTACTGCGGCTTTCAACAAGAATATACTGGTGCGGTTTAACCACGAGCTGGATGCCAATTTTGATATGGACGCGTTCAACCATCACGCTTTTTATAATGAAGAAAAAAGCCGCATTGAAATGCATTTGGTGAGCCGCAGTAAACAATCAGTGCACATAGACGGTAAATTAATTCCGTTTGAGAAAGGAGAATCCATACATACCGAAAACTCATATAAATATTCGATCGGTGACTTTAAAGCATTGGTCAGTGATTGGTTTGATGTGGAAAAAGTTTGGACCGACGAAGATGATCTTTTTAGCGTGCAGTATTTGGTAAAGAAACGGAACACGGATTAAGCGGATGCAGCTGATTTAGCTGAATGGCGCAGCATTTAATCATATCTCGTTCCACTGCTCTGCGGTGGAACGTACTTTTTGACGCTCCTGTGTCATAAAATGAGTTAGTTCCGAGGGAGCTCCGTTCCCGCTGGAACGTATCCTCTCAATGAAACTGATACCAATGGAACGAACAGAACCGGGCCCTAACCAAGAATCCGTGTGGGACTACCCGCGCCCGCCGGCCTTAGAAGATGTAAGCAAGCATCTTAAAGTAGAATTCAACGGAGAAGTTATAGCAGAAACCGAGCGGGGAAAACGTGTGCTGGAAACCAGTCAGCCACCGGCCTATTATTTCCCTCCCGAAGATGTGGATGACGAATTTCTCCAAGAATTAAATCAGTTCACCTACTGCGAGTGGAAAGGGCATGCGTACTATTTTGATGTAAATATGAACGGCAAAATTGCCAGGAAATCAGCGTGGTATTATCCGGATCCAAATCAAAAATATGAGGGAATAAAAGATTATGTGGCCTTTTATCCCGATGCCTTAAACTGTTTTGTAGACGGGGAAAAGGTGCAGCCACAGGAAGGCACCTTTTACGGCGGTTGGATCACCTCAGAAATAGTAGGTCCGTTCAAGGGCGGCCCCGGTACGTCCGGGTGGTGAGGAAATGAAAATAAAACGGATTGGACTGATTGACACGAAGCATATTGCAGGCTTGATGTAGAGCGGGATTTATCCCGCTTAAGCAATAAATACATCAACCCGAGGGTTTGTATATCAAACTTACTTCGGGAGCAGAGCTCCCTTTGAACTATTATCATGAAATTTTTTCGACCAGATACTTCCGAAACAACCGCTCCAAGCTGGAAATACCTTTTCTGGGGTTTGGTGATGCTGGTAATTGTGGGTTCCTTCTTCCTGCAAATGAGCATGGGGCTGTGCCCGGTGCCGTAGCGATCCGCAGCAGAGCTACGGATCGAGATAATCTCAGGACGAATTCTCCTTATCTGGTTCCGAAGCTCTGCTTCGGAACCCCACGGTCAATTTCTTAATACCACTTGGCGACGTTCTGATTATCTGTTAGATTCCCTTCATGATTGAACTGCAGAACGTCACCAAAATTTACGAAGGTACAACCAAGGCTGTAGATGAGATCTCTTTTACCGTAAAGGAGGGCAAAATATTTGGCTTGATCGGTACCAGCGGCTGCGGAAAAACCACTACGCTCAAAATGATCAACCGTCTGGAGGAGCCTACCTCCGGGGTAATTTCAATTGCCGGGGAATCCATTCTAAAACAACCGCCTGAGCAACTGCGGCGCAATATCGGCTATGTGATTCAAAATGTTGGCTTATTTCCGCACTACTCAGTGCAGGAAAATATCGCCATCACCCCGAAATTATTAGACTGGAAGACTGAACGCATTGAAGAGCGCAACACAGAACTGCTGCACATGGTAGGGCTTGATGAGCAGCAGTATGCCAACCGCAAACCGGCCGACCTCAGCGGGGGGCAGCAGCAGCGCGTAGGATTGGCCCGCGCAATGGCGGCCGACCCGCCGGTTATTTTAATGGACGAGCCCTTCGGGGCGCTTGATCCCATTACCAAGGAGCGTATTCAGCTGGAATTCAAACAGCTGCTCAAAGAAATTAAGAAAACCATTGTGCTGGTCACGCATGATGTGTTCGAAGCCTTTGATTTATGCGACCGCATCGGCTTGATGGATGAAGGCAAAATGCAGCAAATCGGCACACCGCGTGAGCTTCTGTGTGAACCGGCCAATAATTTTGTACACTCCTTTTTCAACAATCACCGCCTCCAGCTTGAAATGATGAGCGTTACCGTCGGCGATATTTTAAAAGTACTGAATAATGAGTCAGATAAGGTAGAGAGTCCCCCTTCGAAGGGGGAAGGATTCGGCGATAGCCGAATCAAGGGGGATGACCGGACGGTTTCCGTAAATGATTCCTTTTTCTCTGTGTTTGGAGATACCCATTCGGAAAACGAGAAATGTGTAGTGCTTAATGATGATGGAGAACCATTTGCAACGACTACGGCTGATAAACTCCTCAAAGGCTTCCAAACCGTCCGCCGTAATCTAAAAGAGGGCCGCAATGACTGACCTCTGGAATTTCTTTGTAGCTAACCGCGCCGAAGTTCTGGACCAAACGACAGAGCACTTGGGTCTCACCTTTGCAGCGCTGGCCATCGCAGTGGCCGTAGGTTTGCCGCTGGCTATCGCCTGCACACGATACCGAAAAATAGCCGGCCCTACACTCGGCACGGTAGGTGTGATACAAACCATACCCAGCATTGCGCTCTTGGGATTTATGATACCCTTGCTGGGCATCGGGGCAATTCCGGCCATCGTCGCGCTGTTCCTGTACGCGCTGCTACCCATCGTGCGCAATACCTACGCCGGCATTGATGAGGTGGAACCTGCAGTGGTGGAAGCCGCGCGCGGAATGGGCATGACCGACCGACACATTTTAACCAAAGTAGAACTGCCACTGGCAATGCCCGTGATTTTTGCCGGCATCCGTACCGCTACGGTAATTAATGTGGGAGTGGCTACGCTTTGTGCACTTATCGGGGCCGGGGGGCTGGGTGAATTTATTTTTCGGGGAATCGCGCTCAATAACAGCATCATGATTTTAGCCGGGGCCTTGCCGGCGGCATTACTGGCTATCTTCTTTGACAATGTGCTGGGTCTTATGGAGAAAAATATGCAGCGGCTTCTTAAACCATTGGCGTGGGGTTTTGCCGCATTTTTACTGACAGCGGGTATATGGTCTGCCGCATCTATGTTCGGCTCCGATACTTTTCGCATTGGCGTACCGCCGGAGTTTCTGGAGCGGGCCGACGGTTATCCCGGGCTAGAAAAAACCTATAATCTGGATTTACCGGTCGTAGAAATGAACGCCGCCCTGATGTACGAAGCGCTCAAAAACGAGCGGGTAGATGTGGCCGTGGGCTACTCCACCGACGGGCGCATTAAGGCGTTTGACCTGAAAGTATTGCGCGACGACCGCAACTACTTTCCGCCCTATGACGCAGCTCCATTAGTACGTGCATCAACCCTGGAGCAAAACCAAAATTTACGGGCGGTACTGAACAAGCTGGCCGGGAAAATCAGCACGCAACAAATGATAGCGCTCAACAACAAGGTGGATTACGGTGGACAACAAGAGGCGGCCGTAGCCGAAGCGTTTTTGGACAGCCTCGGCTTTGAAACGGGCATCAACCGAAACGGCGCTCCCGATATCTTAATCGGCGGCAAGCTGCAGACCGAGCAATATATTCTGGGACACCTATACCGGCTGCTCATCGAAAACTACACTGCGCTGGATGCCGAACTGCGCATGGGACTGGCCGGAACGCAAATCGTATTCAGTGCTCTCAAGAATGGTGAAGTCGATCTCTACCCGGAGTATACCGGTACCGGTCTGCATGTATTGCTGGAGCCGGATTCGGCAACGGTCGCGCGGTTGGGCAATGATTCCCGGAGGGTGTATAATCACGTCAAACAAGAATTGCAGCAACAGTATGGGTTGATGTGGCTGCAGCCAATCGGTTTCGAAAACACCTACGCATTATTGATGCGCCGCGAACAGGCTGAGGAGCTTGGCGTTGAGACGATCAGTGATTTGGCGAAATACTTAGGAATGAAAAATGTAGAATTATAGAAATTAGATTTTTAATCCTCTATTTCTCAATTCTTTATCAACTTTACGAGACAATCTGTTTTGAATTGCTTCCCAGGTTCCGGCTAAAGTTATAGTTTTTTCGTAATCTTCATCCACTTTGTTGAAATCACATTCATCATCAAAACAAATAAAATGAGTTTTAGGAGATTTTTCTGTGCCCCCCTTTAGTGGCATCATTTCAGAATTACATTTTGGACAAATTGGTACGATTTTATCTTCGAATACTTCCTTTTTGTTTGCATAATAATCCCATTTCCAAACAATATCCCAAATCCTATCTTTCCTATAGTATGAATGTGTTTTATTTGAACGGTTATAGATAGAATATCCTAAATATAAAATTTCTGCACCTACAAATGGGAGTAATAAAATTAAATAGAGTGGAACTGTAGTGGTATTATTAAAGAATTCTTCATTTTTAATTCCTAATTCTTAATTGAATCATTCCCTCATCAGTTTCTTGTACTGTACGCGTTCGGGGTGATACTTAGAACCCAGCCGTTGTTCGCGGTTTTCCTCGTACTCACTGTAGTTGCCCCGGAACCAGTACACTTGACTATTGCCCTCAAAGGCCAGCATGTGCGTGGCTATGCGGTCGAGGAACCAGCGGTCGTGCGAAATAACCACCGCGCAGCCGGCAAAATCGAGCAGTGCCTCTTCAAGGGCGCGCAGGGTGTGCACGTCCAGGTCGTTGGTCGGTTCGTCAAGCAGCAGCACATTGGCTTGCTCTTTCAGCATCTTGGCCAGGTGCACGCGATTACGCTCGCCTCCCGAAATCTGGCTGCACTTTTTCTGCTGATCGCTGCCGCTAAAGTTAAACCGCGCGGTATAGGCACGTGAATTTATCTCGCGATTCCCTAACTTCACCATATCTCTGCCGCCGGAAATTTCTTCCCATATCGTTTTCTCCGGGTCAAGCGGACGTTTTTGATCTACGTAGCCCAACTCAACCGTTTCGCCCAAAGCTATCTCCCCGCTATCGGGTTGTTCTTCGCCGGTAATCATGCGAAATAGGGTGGTCTTTCCCGCGCCGTTGGGACCAATCACCCCCACAATGCCGCCCGGAGGCAGGCTGAAGTTCATATCCTCAATCAGCAGACGGTCGTCGTAGCCTTTGGTTACATCTTTAGCTTCAATCACCTTATCACCCAACCGCGGCCCCGCGGGGATAAAAATCTCCATCTCCTCGCGCTTTTTCTCCCGCTCTTTAGAAAGTAGTTCTTCATACCGATTGATACGTGCCTTGCTTTTCGTGCGCTTTCCCTTAGGATTTTGACGAATCCACTCCAGCTCTTGCTTCAGTGTCCTTTGCCGTTTTGATTCCTCCTTTTCCTCTTGCTGTAGCCGCTTTTGTTTCTGTTCCAACCACGAGCTGTAATTGCCCTCAAAAGGTATGCCCTCACCGCGGTCGAGCTCCAGAATCCAGCCGGCCACGTTATCCAGAAAATAGCGGTCATGGGTGACGGCAATGACGGTACCCTCGTAGCGGGCCAGATGTTGTTCCAGCCAGGCCACCGATTCGGCATCCAGATGGTTTGTGGGTTCATCCAGCAGCAACACATCCGGTTTTTGCAGCAGCAGCCGGCACAGGGCCACGCGGCGTTCTTCACCACCGGAAAGTACTTCCACAGAGGTATCGCCCGACGGGGTACGGAGCGCATCCATCGCCTGCTCCAGTTTGCTATCAAGGTCCCACGCCCCAATGTGATCAATCTTTTCCTGCAGTTTTTCCTGTTTGGCAATGAGTTTATCAAAATCGGCATCGGGCTCTCCAAACGCCTGGTTCACCGCTTCATATTCCGCAAGCAGGTCGATAGTCTCCTGTACACCTTGCTGTACTATTTCTTTTACCTTTTTTGAAGGATCCAGTTTCGGTTCCTGCGGCAGCATCCCAAAAGTGATGCCTTTATTGCGAGAAATTTCCCCCAAATAATCGTCATCTTCGCCGGCAATGATGCGCAACAGTGTACTTTTGCCGGAGCCGTTATTGCCCAGCACCCCTATTTTAGCGCCATAGAAAAAAGAGAGGTAGATGTCGTTCAATACACGGTTATTCGGCTTATGCACCTTGCCGACTCCAACCATGGAGAAAATTATTTTTTGATCACTCACTGCGTGTAGATTTAAGAATTAATTTATGTTTACTCTGCTGTGCGGCACAACTTTATATAATGCGTTGAGCGGTTAAAATATATTTATATGATTCGATGGGTGCTTGATTTTAGTGAATATAACACGATAAGATGCCAAGTCATCCCCCTTATTCACGGCAAAACCACCGTGAATTTTCCCCCTTCGAAGGGGGACAGGGGGATGGCAATTCGTGAACCCAGCTTTATAATACGGAATCAATATTTCCATTATTTTTTCAACCACTCAATGAGTTAAATATAATCCCAACCATATATATAATGGATAAACAGAAAAAATATACCTGATAACTTGAAAAATTCATCATGCCCAAATGTCAAATCAAAATATTTTAACTGCACAACAGGCCGCTAATATAATTAAAAAACTACGATCAATAAGTATTACATCTCAAATGATCTTTTCTTATCATTAGCATCAATTAATTCCACTAAATAATCAACCCGGATGAGTAAAAATAATATTGTGGTAGCATTCGGTGGGCGATCGCCGGAGCATGAAGTTTCGGTGCTCAGCGCAATGCAGGCCATAGCTGCATTAAAGGAAACTGATTACAATATTGTGCCTCTGTACATCAGTAAATCGGGACGATGGTTTACGGGAAAATACCTGCTGGAACTGGAGCATTATCAAAACCTCGATAAACTGCAAGATCAAGCAAAAACGTGTACTTTTGGTTTTGATGACATTGGCAAACCGGTACTGCTTGAAACGCAGAAATCAGGCTTTTTTTCAAAGCCGCAAACGTATTCCATTTACGCTCTAATTCCTGCTTTTCACGGTTCCGAAGGTGAAGGCGGCTCCTTTCAAGGCGCGTGCGAAATGTTTCACATTCCCTATGGAGGCAGCGGAGTATTTGCATCCAGCCTGGGGATGGACAAAGTAAAAGCGAAAGAACTGTGCCGCGTCCATAACATAGCCGTGGTGGATGATGTCTCTTTTACGGAAAACCACTGGCAAGATCAGCACAAAAATATCATCAGCCGAATTGAAGCACTTGAATATCCCGTAATTGTGAAACCTGCAACGCTTGGAAGCAGCATTGGGGTGAAAAAAGCCGGGAATACCCAAGAACTTACTGAAGCCGTAGAAACAGCCTTTCGGTATGATGAACAACTGCTGGTTGAAAAAGCCATTCAGCCTTTACTGGAAATTAACTGCTCGGTACTGGGCATTGGTCAGGATGCAAAGGCCAGCGTTTGCGAGCGACCGGTTGGCAAAGAAGAGACCCTCTCTTTTGAGGATAAATACCAGAATGAAGAAGGAGCAACTAAAGGAATGGCTTCGGCTGATCGTATTATTCCCGCTGACATATCTGACGAGCAGAGCCAAAAAATCCGGAATCTTTCGCTTCAAATATTTTCTGTTTTCAGGGCTTCGGGAGTGGCCCGGCTCGACTTTCTTGTGCAGAAAGATACCGGAGAGGTTTATTTTAATGAAATCAACACTATTCCCGGCTCCTTTTCTTTTTACCTGTGGCAAGAAGAGGGAATGAATATGAACCAATTGATGCTTGAGTTAATTGGTATTGCTATCAAAAAACATCGTGAAAAAACGGGCCGAATTCGCAGTTATGATACTAACTTGCTCAGCGAAAAAGCAGTGCGCGGTATCAAAGGTTTAAAAGGAAGCAAAGACGAATAAATACCGGTTAGGAGCGTTACCTATTATTGTAAACTCAAAGAAATCAAACCATTAATGAATATTCTATTAAAACACAGGACTTTAGCTGTAGTGCTCTTATCTTTTTTTGCACTTATTTCCTGCAAGCAATCTGAGAACACCATTGTTGTGCGTGAAGCTCCTACCTCATCGGATAAATCCGATACTACCGCCGTTCAGCAAGAAACCCATGGCTCCTTCAAACAATTAACCATTGGTGAGGTGACAGCTATACGATCTTTGGATCCCCTATTTATAGAGAATACCAGCGGGATGCGCACTATTCAGTTGCTCTATGAAGGTTTGGTTCGTTATGATGAAAATGCAGAAGTGATCCCGGCTGTTGCCAAAGACTGGACGGTGAGCTCAGACAAACATACCTATCGCTTTACCCTCAACAACGATATTTTTTATCATGACAATAATGTTTTTTCAAACGGATTGGGTCGCAAGCTGCTTGCTTCGGATGTAAAATTTGCTTTTGAACGCATGGCTAAAGGCACCGTTCCCGACAGGGCCGCGCAATTATTTATGAATATCCGCGGATTTGAGCCGTACTTTCAGGAGCAGCATCAGGTAATGATGGAAACAGATCGTCAACTTAATTCTGTGAACGGCATTCAGGTAATTAATGATTCAACTCTTACCATTTCGCTGGTTGAGCCGGACCCAAATTTTCTGAACAAACTTGCAACGCCCCGTGCGGTTATTTATCCCAAAGAAGCAGTAATAAATAGTGGATTCAAAGCGGTAGGAAGCGGACCCTACAAACTATCACAAAAACGATCCGATTCCCTATACATCCTTGCCCGGTTTGAAAATTATCGACTGCCCAATCAACCTAAAATTAACCGCATTGATATACGCACCGGCACCGACCAAACCGCCTTGATGAATGCCATGAACCTCGGCGACATACAGCTCATCCCCGAATTAGGTCCCCGACAAATACAAATGGTAACGACCAATGATGGACAATTGAAGGCCGGCCTTGCCCAAAATTATCGATTATTTGATTCTAAAGGCGCTGCAATTTACGCATTGCATTATAATTCCGGTTCTGATGTCCCGCAATCTTCCGTTGCCTCCGCACTTAGAAATGTAAAAGCAGATCAATTTTTTCCTGATCTGCCGCAAGGTTTTTTTCAACTCAACCGTCTACCCGCTGAAACGACACCTGCTGAATCGGTTGATTCGCTTGGCAGTACATTCTCCAATGATCCCTTTGTACGCGGGTTCTACTCCACGCTTTCTGAACAGCTTGGTCAACAGGGCATCACCTTTCAGATGAAATCAACTCGCGTTCCTAATCGCAATACGGCTTTATATATCAGACAGGATTTACCGTTGTACCCCCAATATCAGCTTAACCTGTCGGATAATGTACTGTCTTGGTTTTCGGTGCAGTCGTTAGCGCTTGCGGCGAATGAGGTAGAAGATATCGGCTTCAACGAATTTCCGTGGTGGATCAACCTTCGCAGCACCAACCTTTCAACGGAAAACACCCGGTAATTATGAAACTGGCTATCATTGCAAACCCCAAGAAATACTCGGTTAAGGCCCCTTTTATGAGGATGCTTGACTGGGCGGATGAGCATGATATCGGAATATTTTTCAGTAGCCAGTTAAATGAACTTTATAATGGAGAAGAACATGCCTCATCGCATGTTACCGATTCCGAAGAGGAAGCCATAGATCAGGCCGATATCATCATTGCCATGGGGGGCGACGGTACCATGCTCTATACCGCGCGGCTGCTCAAAAATATTCAAAAACCGATTTTGGGTGTCAACAGCGGGCGGCTGGGCTTTATGGCCAACACCCAAAAAGAAAATTTAGAAAAAGCGCTTAATTATCTTAAGGAAGGCAATTATCGGCTTGAAAAACGCTTTTTGCTGCAGGCTGATGACGGAAACGGGAATATCTATCATGCCTTAAATGAGTTTTTATTTTCCAAAAAAGACTCCACCTCCATGATAACCGTCGATGCCGAATACGATCAGATGTTTGTAAACAAATACTGGGCTGATGGCTTGATTGTAGCATCACCAACCGGCTCAACGGCTTATAATTTGTCATCTTATGGTCCCATTGTAATGCCCAACAGCAACGTGATGGTACTCACGCCTATCAACCCGCACACCCTTAACACGCGGCCGCTGGTGCTTCCCTCAAATAAGCCGCTAAAGATTACGGTTGAAAAACAGCAGCATGAAGTTTTGTTTTCGTATGATGGCAAAATTTGTGACATTCAGGAGTATCCGCTGGAGGTTCATATCCAGCAATCCAATTTTTCGGTTGACCTTATTGAGCTGCCGAACCAAAGCTATTTTGATACCCTGCGCCAAAAATTGATGTGGGGCCGGGATTTTAGGGGTTGATTGTGGATGCCGGATTTCAGATACCAGATACCTGCTAACGGGTATCTGGCATCTGATATCTTTATGTACGGTTATAGGAATTCGTTTAAAGTTAAAAACTAAATATTAAACTCAACCCAAATATCATGAAAGTAACTGTAGTCGGAGCCGGCGGCAATGTCGGTTCAACCGTAGCATTAAGCGTAGCACAAAAAGATTTCGCCAAAGAAGTGGTGATGGTCGATATCGTCCAGGAAAAAAACGGGGATAAATTCTATCCCTCCAAAGGACGCGCCCTCGACCAGTGGGAATCGTCCCCCATCGACCGTTTTGACACCAAACTCACCGGCACCGTTGATTATGAAGACACAGTGGATTCGGATGTCTGCGTAATCACCGCCGGCGTACCGCGTCGCCCGGGCATGAGCCGCGACGACCTCTTAGAAACGAATGCCAACATTGTGCAAAGCGTGGTAGAGCAGTTGATTGAACATTCGCCCAATACCATTTTGATCATCGTATCCAACCCGCTGGACGTAATGGCACAAGTAGCCCTCGAAACCAGCGGCCTCGACTCCAGCCGCGTGATGGGCATGGCCGGCATTCTGGACACCGCTCGCTACCGCTCCT